>Ga0105044_10000248_pt1 | contig 64224 bp, 52 predicted proteins | sample MAT01_FD_78092 | JGI IMG/M metagenome (GOLD analysis project Ga0105044, IMG submission 78092) | Freshwater microbial communities from Lake Fryxell liftoff mats and glacier meltwater in Antarctica - MAT-01 | ecosystem: Environmental > Aquatic > Freshwater > Ice > Liftoff microbial mat | place...
CTGTATACCCAGCTTGGGCTGATCAGCACCTTTGGCGGGACCATCGTGATCTATGCCGGGCTGATCACGCCGTTTTCGGTGTATCTGCTGACCACGTTCTTTCGAACCATCCCGCAAGAGATGTTCGATGCGGCGCGGATCGACGGCGCCAGGGACTTCCGCATCCTGCGCCATGTGGTGCTGCCGCTGTCGCTGCCTGCCCTGCTGACGCTGGTGGTGGTGAATGCGCTGTTTGTCTGGAACGACCTGCTGATCGCGGTGATCTTTCTGCAGGACGACGCCAAGCGCACGCTGATGGCCGGGATCTCGGTGTTTCAGGGGCGCTACAACAACCAGATCCCGCTGACCATGGCCGGAATGGTGATCGCCAGCGCGCCGATGCTGATCCTGTATATCAGCTTTCAGCGCTATTTCATCCGTGGCCTGATGGCCGGGGCGGTCAAATGACCGGCGATGTCATTCTGGAAAACGCCGACCTGCGGGTGGTGCTGTCGCCTGATGTGGGCGGGACGGTCACCGAGGTTTTTCACAAGGGGCTGCAAAAGTCGGTGCTGGGGCGGGTGCCGTGGAACCCGGTGCGCCTGCCGGAAACGGGCCTGTTCGCCGCCACCGAGGAGATCTGGCTGACCCGCTATACCGGCGGCTGGCCGCTGATGTTTCCCAACGCGGGCGACGCCTGCCGCTTTCGCGGCGTCGATCACGGCTTTCATGGCGAGGCATCGCTGGCCCGGTGGCAGGGGACCCCGCTGCCCGAGGGTGTGCGGCTGGAACGGCGGTTCGATGCCGTGCCGGTGCGGATGACGCGCAGCTTCACGCTGGATGGCGACGTGTTGCACCTGTCCGAGACCGCCGAGGCCCACGGCACCGACGAGATCGAGGTCATGTGGGGGCAGCATGTGACCTTCGGTTCGGACCTGCTGGACGGACCCGTGATCGTGGAAGCCGGGGCCTGCCGGGTGACGGTGGACGATGCCTTCGATCCGCCCGCAAACCCGTGGGTCGCAGGGGCCTCAGGCGACTGGCCGAAGGTTCCCGGAAAGGACGGCATCGCCGATGCGTCGCGCCCCTCGGGCCCGATGGCAGCCTTGGCCTATCTGACCGGGTTCGCCCGCCCCTTTGTCGCAATCCGGCGGCTGGATGGTGCTGTCGGGGCGGCCCTGTCCTGGCAGGGCGAAGTCTATGACTGCGTCTGGTATTGGTGCGAACTGGGCGGCACGTCCGAGCCGCCATGGGACGGCAAGGCGCGGCTGATCGGGCTGGAGCCCTGCTCGACCCCTTATGGTCACGGGCTGGCCGAGGCCGAGCGCCGGGGTGCCCGGCTGATCCGCCTTCGCCCCGGACAGCCGGTGACGGCAACGCTGTGCCTGCATGTCTTTCGGCCAACGGGTACGGTGACCGGAACCGATCCCGGCGGGCGCGCGACGATGGGCTGACTGCGACATCTGCGGCCTTGCGACCGGGCGCGCCTGTACAAACGGTGCGGGCAGGCGGTCTACGGCGCGCAGCCCTTCGCGGCAACGAGGCGGGCCGAAACCCCGATCAGCGCGGGCGCGGAGTCAGAACCATGCCCTCGGCGGCGGCAAAGGCCTTGGGCGCGATCTGCCGGGCCAGCGCCTCGGTCGTGGCGATCTGGGCGTCGGTGGCGGTGAAGTTGTGGTGAAACAGGCCCGGCCGCGCGACGCCCGCCGCGGCGGCCAGCGTGGTGGAGTGGCGCCAGTGCGAATGACCCCAGCCACGGTAGGCGGCGAACTCTTCGGGAAAATAGGTGCAATCCAGCAGCGCCGTGTCGCAGCCCTGCATCAGTGCCACAAGCGCTGCATCCATCGGGCCGTCATCGGGTTCGAAATCGGGGGCAAAGACTGCTGCCGCCCCACCGCGCGCCACGCGCAGCGCCACGGCACCACCGGGGTGGTTCACCGGCGCGGTCGTCACCGTTGTGCCGCCGGCGAGTGCGATGCTGCCCGCCTTGGGCAGCACCCCAAAGCGCAGGTCGGCCTGCAGGTCGCGCGGTCCGAAGGGCAGGAAGGGCGGGCGGATCAGTTCGGCCAGCAGCGACTGCCCGTCCGGCGCCACCGAATCGCCCGCATACCACAGCGTCACCCGGCACCCCTTGCAGTGCAGCGGCGCGAACAGCGGCAGACCGATCACGTGATCGTAATGCGCGTGCGTCAAGAGAAGGTCGATGTCGTCCACCCCTTCGGCCACCAGCGCCTTGCCCAGTGCCACGATGCCCGAGCCTGCATCCAGCACCGCCACCCGCCCGCCGTGCCGAACCTCGATGCACGAAGTGTTGCCGCCATAGCGCGAGGCCGTGTCGGCACAAAGCGGCAGGGTACCGCGCGCCCCACGCAGGATCAGGTCGAAACGGTCAGCCATGCCGCGCGAATCGGCGTAACGGCTGGCAGAAGGTCAGGGGCGCTGCGGGCATGTGTCTCACGGTTTATCGAAAAAAGGCACCATAGGGGGCGGGGCAGGTTTTGGCAAAGGCGGAACGCGGGGCGTTTCGGGGGCGGCACCAATGGTCGTTGACGGCCCGCATCGCCGGTCGGGGCGAAACAATCAGCCTGTCATCTGGGCATCGTGCGGCGTTTCCCCCGGCAAGGGGCAAATTTTATTGATTTTTCCGCTGATTTATCCACAAGAATGACAATACTGCCGGAGTTGCCCCGCCGTGATGTTCCGACCCTTCGCTCTTGCCCTGCACACCTTTCGAGCGCTGACGCTGCTCGGCGTGGTGGCGGTGGGGTCGCTGTGGGCGGCGGGTCAGGCGACGGGTCAGGCGGCGGCGCAGGGGTTGAACGCGCCGTTGATGGAGGTGGTCTATCAGAACGGCGACACGTTGCGGGCGCTGTGCGGTCGGGAACTGGATGACCCCGACCTGTGGCCGCTGGTGCTGCGGCTCAGCGGGGTGGCGGCGATCACCGATCTGCAGCCGGGGGTGGTGCTGAAGCTGCCGGTGGCGCAGGTCAGGGCGACCGATGCAGCGCTGGGGCAGGCGCTGAACGCCATCCAGACAGCCAACGCCGAGGGTGCACGGCTGTTCGCCCCCGACACCATCGTGGCGGCGATCAACAGCCACGCCGATGCCGTGCTGCGGCGCGGCGAAGGAGCGTGGGCCGTGGCGGTGCAACTGGCCCTGACGGCCACCGGGTTTGCCAACGAGGCATTGCAGATCTCGCTGGATCAGCGTGACCGCGCCGCCGAGGCGCTGGTCACCGATGTGCAGGGCAATGTCGAGGGGCGCAGGCCCGATGCCTCGCGCTGGACGGGGCGGGCTTTGGACGACGCGCTGGTGCAGTTCGAACGGTTGCGCACCCTGTCGGGGTCCACCACGCAGGTGACGTTCCGCGACCTCAGCCGGCTGCGGCTGAACCCCAACAGCAACGCCACGATTCAGCGAATGCGGTCCGACCCGCTGACCGGGGGCGAAGTGACCAAGATCGAACTCGTGTCGGGCGATTTCTATGCGCTGCTCAACCAGTTGGGCGAGGGCACCAGTTTCGAGATCGACGTGGCCGGGCTGGAGACCACGACCGACAGCGCCGATTTCTGGATCAAGACCGACGAAAGCGGCGCGCGCTTTGCCAATTACGATGAGGCAGCGCTGGTGGTGGGCAGCGGGGCGCAGACGGTCAGTCTGGGCGAGGGCGAGGGCGCGGTGGTCGATGCGGCGGGCGACGCGCAGGTGACCGAGGTGCTGGACCGGCCGGTTCTGCTGACCCCGCTCGACCGGTCCCCGGTTTACGGGCGCACGGCGGCGTTGACCTGGGCGCCGAAGGCCGCAGCGGCGGGCTATTGGCTGGAGGTCGCTGCGGATGCCGGGTTCAACGACATGCGCCTGTCGGAATGGGGGATCCTTGTGACCGGGTTCGAGGTGGCCGGGATCGGCCCCGGCCCCTATCACTGGCGGGTGTCCGCCCTTGACGCCTTTGGCTTGCCGGGGTCATGGAGCCTCGCGCAGGGGTTCGATCTGATTTCCGATACGACCCCGCCCTACCTCGCGCTGGCAGAACCTGCCGAGGGCGCGCTGATCGACACACCCGATGTGGTGGTTCTGGGCGAGACCGAGCCTGGCGTGTCGCTGACGGTGCAGGGGCTTGTGGCGCCCTTGTCGGTGGCGGGCGCATTTCGCGCCGATCTGGTGGTGGAACCGGGGCAGACGGCCATCGCGCTGATGGCGACCGATCCGGCCGGCAACGTGACCCAGAAAGTGGTGACGGTCGTCTACCGGCCTGCCGAGGCGCTGGCGATCCTGCCCGATGCCGAGTTGCCGCGCGATGCGGCGGGGCGGTTCCTGACGGCGACCGATCAGTTGGCCTTCCGCGCCGCTTCGGGTGCTTTGGCCGGGGCGGCGGTGCGGCTGGTAGGGCCGGACGGGGCAGTGGCGGTGCAGGCCAGCGTGGCCGAGGGCGGGGCGATCAGCCTGACGATCCCGGCCTCTGCCGAGGCGCGCGTCTACCGGCTTGAGGTGCTTTCGCCGTTGGGCGCGGCAGAGGCGACGCTGGACCTGGCGGTTGTGTCGGACACCGCGCCCCCCGAGATCGGCTTTTCCAGCCCGCCGCCGCAGGCCACCGCAACGCCGCGCCTTTCGTTGCAGGCTACGGCTGGCGATGCGGTGCGGGTGACGGTGAACGGGGCCGAAGTCGCGCTGATGGACGGGGCGTTCCGGCTGGAGGCCGATCTTGCCCCGGGCCTCAACGCCTTCGAGATCGTGGCGACCGACCTTGTCGGCAATGTGGGCCTGCGCACCGCGACGGTGATCCTTGATGCCGAGCCGCCGGTGATCCGCTCGGCGCGGCTGACCCGCCCCGAGGGGCCGCAGGGTACGGTTCAGATCGACGCCGAGGCGGGCGACACGACCGGTCTGCGTGCGGCGGGGCGCTTTGTGATCGCGGTGGGCGGGGTCGAACAGTCCGGTGTGCTGCGCTGCGAGGGGCAGACCGGGGTCTGCCGGGCCACCCTGCCCCCCGTGGCAAGCGAGGTGCGGCTGATCGCGGTCAGCGTGACCGATTACGCAGGCAACGGGACGGAGCGGCGGGGCAACTGACAGGGAAACGACGGGCGGCAGTCAACCTGCACCCGAGGGAGAAGACATGGCACGACACCTCATCCTCATCGCGGCGCTGGCGCTTTGCCTCGCTCCTGTCCCGTCGCTGGCGCAACAGGCGGCGTCAGAGCCGTTGCTGGTGGTTTACGGGCCCGAGGCCAACAGCCGCGAAGGCGACCCTGACCGGATCGAGCGGTTGTTCTTCAGCCTGCCTGCGGGCACCACGGGGCAACTTTTCCTGCGGCTGTTCGATGCCGAGGTCGGCGGGCGCGGCGACAGCGTGCTGGGGCGGCTGAACGGGGCCACGGATTTCCGGCTGTATGGCGGGGCGGGGGCCTATGCGGGTGCGGCGCGGCCCGAAGTCGAGGTCGATGGCACGCGGCCCCTGGCGCGCGGGGCGGAACAGCCCGCGCCGACCGGCGTCTTGCTGGCCGAGCGGCGGGTTGGCGTCGAAGCCGCCCTCGACGACCGCTGGGAAACCGTTCACGCCTTCGACGCCGCGACGGGCGAAGGGGTGGGCGACCGGCTATGGTTCCGGCTGGACGTGCAGGGGGCAGCGGGCGACGATGGCAACGTCTTTGCCGCGACGATCAGCACCGCAGATCAGGCCAACGTCCTGCCCGACGGCATGGCGACCGTGTCTTTCGCGCCCACTTTGCGCTGGCCCGGATCGGGGGCTGCGACCGAAGTGCGGGTGGCAATCCCGCCCGGCGGACCGATCAGCCTGCAGAACTTCGACGCGGCGGCGGGGCAGTTGCACCTGGTGACGCTGTACGAGGATTTTCCGGTGACGGCCTCGGGTCAGGATGTCTGGACCGTGCAGGCCATGACAGTCCCCGACCCGGAGGCCGCGATTACAGTGTCGAAGGGGTTCGAAAAGCCCAACGACGTGACGCTGTCGGTCTTTGGCCCGGACGGGACAGCGCTGCCCCTGATCATGCCGCCGGTGCGCGCGGTGCCGCTGAACCGCCCTGCCCCGGCCGCCACGGCGCAGCCCTTGTCGAACTGCTCCTCGGTTGCGTTCGATGCCAGCGCCTCGGCGGGCGCGGGAGAGTTGGTCACCCGGTGGGAGTTTGGCGATGGCACGACATCGGACCTGCCGGTGGTCGCCCATTCCTATGCCCGACCGGGGCGCTATCAGGCGGTGCTGTCGATCCTCGATCCCGAGGCGGCCCCGCCTGCGGGCAGCCGGCTGCGCCTGCCGGTGCATGTGCGTCCCGCCCCGGTGGCCGCGCCGGGCGACCCTGTAGTGGTGGCTCCGGGCCAGACGGTGGAGTTTTCCGGGGCGGGGTCAACAGCCTCGGACAGCCCGATTACCGGCTATGGCTGGACCTTCGGCGACGGGACGCAGGCCAAAGGCGTGGCGGTCAGCCATGTGTATGCAGCTTCGGGCAGCTACCGCGCGGTGTTGCGGGTCGAGGATCAGTCGCTGCATCCGTGCAGCTTTGGTCTGGCCACCCGGGTGGTGACGGTCAACCACACCCCGGTGGCCGAGGCCGGGACCGATCAGATCAGCGTGGCGGGCGGCGAGGTGCGGCTGGACGGTGGCGCCAGCTATGACCGCGACGGGTCGATTGCCAGCTATCGCTGGGATACGGGCGACGGCACGATGATTGACGGGCGCATGGCGACGCATGTCTTTCAGGCCTCGGGCAGCTATGCGGTGACGCTGTCGGTGACGGACGCCTCGGGAGTGGCCAACAATGCGGCCCTCGACACGATGACCGTGATCGTCAACGCCCCGCCGCAGCCGGTGGGCGCCGGCCCGGCCCGCCCCATCGCAGTCGGCGAGGTCACGACGCTGTCTTCTGCCGGATCGGTCGATCCGGACGGCGAAATTCTGACTTACCTGTGGTCCTTTGGCGACGGTGCGGTGGCCGAAGGGCCAGACGTGCAATACGCCTGGTCCAGGCCTGGGGTGTTCGATGTCGCCCTGACGGTGACCGACAACTCCGGTACGCCCTCGGCCCAGACCGAGACCGGCTTTCAGGTGGTGGTCAGCGCGGCCCCGGTGGCCGCTGCCGGCCCCGATCAGGACCTGACGCAAAGCGTGGTGCAGTTTGATGGCGGCGGGTCGGCGGATGCCGATGGTGCGGTCACCCGCTGGGACTGGGATTTCGGCGATGGCAGCACGGGGGCGGGGCGGACGGTGTCGCACCCCTACCGCGCGCCGGGCACCTACGAGGTGACGCTGATCGTGATCGACGACAGCGGGGCCCCGCTGAACGTCGATCAGGACAGCCTGCGCGTGACGATCAACGCCACCCCGGTGGCCGATGCCGGGCCCGATCTGGTCACGGCCCCCGGGCAGCCGGTGGTTCTGGATGCCGCAGGCTCGATCGACCCCGATGGCGCGGTGGCGCGCTATCGCTGGACCTTCCCCGATGGCAGCACCGCAGACGGCGTGCTGGTCGAGCGGGCGTTCGACCAACCGGGCCGCTATGCCGTAGCGCTGGAGGTGGCAGACGATTTCCGGGGCGGTGCCACAGCGGACCAAGACGAGGTGATCGTGACGGTGAACGCCCCCCCGGTGGCGGTGATCGGGCCGGACCTGTTGGTCGAACCGGGGGTGTCGGTGATCTTTTCTGGCCTGAACTCCTACGATCCGGACGGGACGATCACCGAATTCCGCTGGGATTTCGAGGATATGGACGGCCCCCTGCGCACCGATTCCCTCGCGCGGGAGTTTGCGGCCCCGGGCGTGGTCGGGGTGCAACTGACAGTGGTCGACGGGTCGGGTGCGCTGAACGCCACGGCGCAGGCGGGCATCACGGTGCGCATCAACCATCCTCCGCTGGCCGAAGCCGGCCCCGATATTGCCACGGCTGATCTGTTCGTCGATCTGGATGCCGGGGGGTCCAGCGATGGGGACGGCGACCTTCTGACCTATACCTGGGATTTCGGCGATGGCAGCGCGCCGCTGCAGGGGCAGCAGGTGCGCCACGCCTTTCCCCGCGCCGGGCGCTATCCGGTGACGCTGACAGTGGAGGACGGAACGGGTCTGGGCAATGCACGCGCCACCGATGCCACGGTGGTGGTGATCGACGCGGCACCACTGGCCGTGGCCGGGGGCAACCGCGATATCTGTTCGGGCTTTCCGATCCTGTTCGATGCCTCGGCTTCGGCGGACCCCGATGGCGGGCGGCTGCTGTATGCGTGGGATTTCGGCGATGGCACGACTTCCGATATCGTGAACCCGAACAAGACCTACGAGGTGCCGGGCGCCTACCCGGTGACGCTGACGGTGCGCGACGAAAGCGGGGCAGCCTCGGGCGTGGCGACCGACCGGGTGGCAGCCCTGGTGCGCGAGGGGCCGATTTCCGATGCAGGCGCCGACCTGCAGGCCTGCACCAACCAGCAGGTGCGCTTTGACGGCACCGGCTCGACCGACGCCGATGGCGCGGTCAACGCCTATGCCTGGACCTTTGGCGATGGCACTGCGGGCAGCGGGGACCGGCCGACCCATGTCTTTGCCGAACCGGGGCTTTACACGGTGAACCTGACGATCACCGGCGACAGCAACGGGCTGTGCAGCCCGCTGGACAGCGATCAGATGGTGGCCGAGATCTTTGCTGCCCCCAGCCTTGCGATCCGCGCCGAGGACCGGATGGCCGCAGGTGTCACCAATGCCTTTCTGGCCGAGATCAGCACGGGCGGGGATGCGGCGGGTGCGGTGATCGCCTGGGATTTCGGCGACGGGTCCACCGCCGAAGGGGCTGCGGCCGAACATGTCTTTGCCACACCGGGCACCTATCTGGTGACGGCGCGGGCCCGTTTTCCCCAGGCTGTGGCCGCCTGTCAGGACATCGTGGTGCAGCGCAAGGTCATCGTGAACGCCCCGCCGACAGCGGTGATCGCGGGGCCCGCGGTAGCCGCAACCGGCGAGGCGGTGGTGTTTGATGCCGAAGGCTCCAGCGACCCGGACGGGGCGCTGACCGGCTTTGCCTGGGATTTCGGTGACGGCACCTCGGGAACCGGCGTGCGTGCGCCGCATGTGTTTGCCGAACCCGGAAGCTATACCCTGACCCTGACCGTGACCGATAACGCAGGCACCGGCAATTCGACCCATGCGGCAAGCTGGCCGGTCACAGTAAACCCCGCGCCGATGGCGGGCCTGGCCACCCCCCGCGCGCTGTGCGCGGGCACCGAAACTGTCTGGACCGCCGTTGCCGGGCCGGAGATTTCCACCGAGTGGCGCTTTGGCGACGGCGCGGTGCTGCCCGGAGCCGAGGTGCGCCATGTCTTTGCCAAGCCCGGGCTTTACCCGGTTGCCGTCAGCATGGACGACGGACGCGCCCTGCCCAACAGCCGCCGGCTGGAAGAGATTTACGCCCGCGTCAACCACCCCCCCGTGGCGCTCGCCGGGCCGGACCGCACCGTGTGCCCCGGCGATCCGGTGAGGTTCGATGCGGACGGCTCGGGCGATATCGACGGGGCGATCGGCGACTACCGCTGGGAATTCGCCGATGGTATGGTGTTGACGGGCGCGATGGTTCAGCGGGTGTTCGATGTCGCAGGCCCGGTCGGCGTGACGCTGACAGTGACCGATGACAGCGGCGCTGCCGCCTGCAACAGGGCCAGCGACAGCGCCACGATCAAGGTCAACGGCACGCCGACGGTCGATGCGGGGGCGGATCGCGGCACCTTTGTCGGGGCGGCGCATGACGCGCTGACCTTTGCCGACCCGGGGGCGGGCGACCCCGATGGCGACGGGCTGATCCTGACCTGGGATTTCGGCGACAAGGCGCTGGCGGTGGGGGCCACGGTGACCCATGCCTATGACAAGCCCGGCGATTACACGGTGACGGTGACGGCTCGGGATACCTCTGGCCTTGCCTGCGGAACAGGCACCGACACCGCCCGCATCACGGCGCTGACGCGCGACTGAGGCCAGCCTCTTGCCGCAGGGGAAAGCTGCCCCTAGGGTCGCGCGATGCGATTTCCCCTGCGCGCCAAGTTCTTTCTCTTTGCCGTCCTTCTGGCCCTTGTGCCGCTGGGGCTGGTGGGGGCCAACCTGATCCGCATCACCCGCGACGAGTTGATCTCGGCGGCCAACGAGGAACTGACCAACGTGGCCGCCCAACTGGCCGCCGATATCGACAGCACCTGGACCGGGCAGTTGCAAACCCCGCTTCTGGTGATCCGCGACGGGGTGGACAGCCCCGTTCTGGGCGTGCCGCAGAAGATCTCGCTGCTGACGCTGGGGGTCGCCGAGATGCCGGCGGTCAAGGCGCTGCAACTGACAGTGGCGGGCTCTGCACTCCCGATCCTGGTGACCGACAGCGCCTATGCCGAACGCCTGACGCTGGCGGGGGCGGATGCGATGGCCGAGTTGCGGCTGGACGTCGAGGATGTGCAGATGCTGGCGCGGGGGCGGCAGTTCGGCATCCCGCAGGTGCGGCAGGTGCAGGGCACGGGCGACTGGCTGGCCACTCTGGTGCTGCCCCTCAAGACCCAGATCGCCGGGCGGCCCGTCACCCTGTCGGCGCAATTCGACCTTGCGGCCCTGCGCGCGTTGCAGACCCGCCACCCCTTTGGCCAGCGCGGCGAGATCGCCTTTGTCGATGCGGCGGGGGCGGCGCTGCTGGAGGAGGACGGCCCCCGCCCGATGGGGGAGCGCGCCATCGTGGCCGAGGCGCAGGGCCTGATCGGATCGAGCGCGCAGGCGGTGGCCTTGCAGTCTTATACCCGCGCCGATGGTACGGCGATGCTGGCGGCCTATGCCTTTCCGCAAAGCTTTCCCTGGGCGGTGGTGACGGAACTGCGCGAGGCATCGGCCTACGGCGTGGTCGACCAGATGACGCGCGCCACCCTGATCGTGGCCGGTGTGGGCTTTGCCGCAGCGGGCCTTGGCGCGCTGATCTTTGCCCAGGGACTGACCCGGCCGATCCTGCGCATCGGGGCAGCGGCGCGAGAGGTGGGGCAAGGCAACTTTGCGGTGCGCCTGCCGGTCGCGCGCTCCAAAGACGAGATCGGCGACCTGGCCCTGCGGTTCAACGCGATGATCGGCGAGTTGAACGAGCGGATGGAGTTGATGAAGTTCGTCAGCCAGGGCACCGTTTCGGCCATCCGCCGGGCCGAAGCCTCGGGCGTGGCGCGTGGGGGGGAGCGGCGCAACCTGACCGTTCTGTTTTCCGATATCCGCGGTTACACGGCCTTTTCGGAGAACAACCCGCCCGAGGTGGTGGTCGAGATGCTGAACCTGTACCTTGACAGCCAGACCGTCAGCATCCGGTCCTTTCAGGGCGATGTCGACAAATTCGTGGGCGATGCGGTGGTGGCGGTGTTCGACGGGCCGGGCATGGAGCGGCGGGCAGTGGAGTGCGGGATCGAGATTCAGGCCAAGATGGCCGGGCTTCTGGCCGCGCATCCCGACTGGAACCTGACGCTTGGCATCGGGATTGCAGCGGGCGAGGTGGTGCTGGGGGCGATGGGCGCGCAGAACCGGATGGATTTCACCGTGCTGGGGTCGACGGTGAACCTTGCGGCCCGGCTGTGCGGCGAGGCGCCGGGCGGCGATGTTCTGGTCAACACGGCGGTTCGCGAGGCCGTCCTGGACAGCGGCGCGCCGGTGACCCTCGAGCTGCTGAAGCCGATGGCGCTGAAGGGTTATGCCCAGCCGGTGCCCGCCTATGCCGCCCGCGCCCCGACGTCGGATTTGGCCCTGCAAGGCGGCGAGCGCCCGCCCCGGACCCCTGTCGTCTAGCGCCCGGCGGCAAGGACAAGATCACTGCCGGCCCTGGCGATGCCGACATCTGTTGCGGCAATCGCTGAACCGACAGGGTTGGCCCCGGCTTGCGATCCGGCGGGTTGGATCGCGACCGAACGACGACGGCCGGCACGGTGCAGTCCCATCGGCCGACCGACCCGCCGCGCGCGGCAGTTCCCCGTTGCGTTGCCGGCCTTGCCTGTACCACCCCGGAACGGGCCCGGACAGGGTGCGCAGGACGGCAGGCCCACCCTTGCAGGCACCGGAGTTGCGGAGCCCGGACCCGTCCTGAGACGGCAAGACCTGCAAATGGCCGGGGGTCTTGCTCCTGTCCTGCGACCTTGCATCAGGCTGCCTGCCGCTTGCGGGCCCAACTGACCAGCAGATGGTCGGCCATCAACCCCATGAAGGCCACGGCGAACCCCAGGACCAGCCCCTTGCCGACATCGGTCGCAGACAACGCCCGCTGCATTTCCTGCCCCAGATCCTGCGTGCCGATGAACGCCGCGATGATCACCATGAACAGCGAGAACATGATGGACTGGTTCGCGCCCACCAGCATCGTCGGCACCGCCAGCGGCAGCTTGACATGCCACAGGACCTGACCGCCCGCCGCCCCAGACATCCGCGCGGCCTCGACAATCTCGGGCGGAACACCGCGGATGCCCTCGATGGTATAGCGCACGATAGGCACGGTGGCGAACACCACCACAGCCGCAATCACCGCCACGTCGTTCACCCCGAACAGCATGATGACCGGGATCAGGTAGATGAAACTGGGAAAGGTCTGCAGCGTGTCGCACACCAGCAGCATGCGCTCTGCCCGCAGCGGGTTGGCCGCCCCCAGCAGCCCAAGCGGCACACCGACGACAAGCGCCAGCAGGACCGAGACGCAAACCATGTAGACCGTGATCATCGCCCTGTCCCACCACCCCGACAGCGCGATGGGCAGAAAGAAGGCGAGGCAGATCAGCGCCGAGCGTGGCCCGCCCGTCCACCACCCGATCCCCGCCAGAAAGATCAGCACGGCGGCGAAGGGCAGGTACAGGAAGGCATCGCGCACCGGTATCAGCACCCAGGTGATCAGGAACCAGCGCAGCCAGTCCGCAACCGGCGAGACCGCGTCGATGAACGCATTCATCGCGGCATCGACTGGGCCGGCAAGGCTCAGCGCCTGCTTGCGCTCGACCTCGGCAAAATAGGGATGCAACGCTGCCATCACGAAACCGGCGGCCACAAGGCCCAGCCAGATCAGCAAAAGCCGGTTGCGCCGTACCCAGCCGGCCCCCTCGGCAGGATGCACCGGCTGGCCATGCGCCCAGGCCTTGGTCAACCGGTCCAGCACAATGGCCAGCAGCACGATGGTGATGCCGATCTCGACCGACAGGCCGATCTTCAGCGCCTGCAACAACTGCAGCAGCTTCTGCCCCAGCCCCGGCATGCCGATGAACGACGCCAGAACCACCATCGCAAGGCTCTGCATGATCACCTGATTGACCCCGATCAGCAATTCCTGGCGCGCGGCGGGCATCCGGACCCGTGTCATCAGTTGCCAGCGGGTCGCGCCGCTCATCTTGCCGCTTTCGATGATCTCGGGTGGAACCGACCGCAGCCCCAGCAGGGTCATCCGGACCATCGGCGGCACCGAAAAGATGATCGTGACAATCGCCCCGGCCTTCGGCCCGACCCCGATGAACACCACGACCGGGATCATGTAGGCAAAATGCGGCAGCGATTGCGCGATGTTCAGTAACGGGTTCAGCACCCGTTCGGCAAGCGTCGACCGCCACGCCAGCGTGCCGAGCGCCAGACCGAGGGCCACCGAGAACGGGGCCGCGACGATGATCACCGACAGCGTCTCCATCGCCCATTTCCATTGGCCCATCACGGCGATCCAGACAAAGGTCCCGCCGCTCAGCGCCGCCAGCCGCCAGCCGCCCAGGGCCTGCCCCGCCACCGCCGCAGTCGCTGCAATCACCACCCACGGGATCGGGCCCAGCATCGGCCACCGCGATTTGCCGTACAGAAGGTTGGCCGTCACATCGAGACAGAACTCCACCACGTCAGACACCGCGCGCGTCAGGGTCATCAACCCCATCTCGTCGCGGGCAAAGTTGAACGCGGCGTTGATCCAGTCGGCAAACGGCACCACTGCGGCAGGCGGCAGCCGCAGCACCCCCGCAGGCAACAGATCGCGCGCCAGAACCATCACGGCGGCAAGACCGATCAGCGCCATCGCAACCCGCCGTTGTGACAGCTCAGGGGACCAGGAGGGTGTCATCATCCCAGCCGTCATTCCTGCGGTCCCAGCAGGATATCCACCGCGCGTGCCCGGTCCAGCAACCCCAACAGCGCGCCAGACGCATCGGCAACCGGCAGGTGGCTGCGGCTGTCGGTCATCAGCAGCCGTGCCAGAGCGTGCAGCGTGGCACCGGCGGCCAAAGCTGCACCCTCCACCGCGCGCCCCCCGGCGGGTTCAGCCAGACCCCCGGCCCGGATCACCCGGGCGCGGTCGACGTCTGCGGTGAACTTGGCGACATAGTCGGTGGCAGGCGACAGCACGATCCGCTCTGGCGTCTCGCATTGCTCGATGGCACCGTCCTTCATGATCGCGATCCGGTCGGCCAGCCGCAGCGCCTCGTCGAAATCATGGGTGATGAACACGATCGTCTTTTGCACCATCGCCTTCAGCCGCAGAAACTCGTCCTGCATCTCGCGCCGGATCAGCGGGTCGAGCGCGGAAAACGGCTCGTCCAGAAACCAGATATCCGGCTCGACCGCCAGACTGCGGGCAATGCCGACGCGCTGCTGCTGCCCCCCGGACAATTCGCGCGGAAAATAGCCCTCGCGGCCCTTCAGGCCGACCAGCGCCAGCATCTCGGTCGCGCGTGCCGTGCGCGAGGCACGGTCCTGCCCGCGCATTTCCAGCGGAAACGCCACGTTTTCCAGCGCAGTCCGGTGCGGCAACAGGCCGAAGCTTTGAAACACCATCCCCATCTTGCGGCGGCGCAGGGCGATCAGTTCAACCTCCGACATCGCGCCGATGTCGCGCCCCTCGATCATGACCGCGCCGCTGGTCACGTCGATCAAACGGGCCAGACAGCGCACCAGCGTCGACTTGCCGGACCCCGACAGCCCCATCACAACCAGCATCTCGCCGCGCCGGATGGACAGCGACACATTGCGAACCGCCGTAATGAAGCCCTTTTCCCGCAATTCTTCGACTGTCGTGTTGGAGTTCAGGCTCGCGGCTATCCTGTCTTCATGCTTGCCGAACACTTTCCAGACATTCTGGCAGGTGATGACGGTATCGGGGTCGGTCAAGCATTGCTCCTTTGATCGAACTCCACCCGGCGGTACCGGGTGGGAAATTTGCGCAGGTTCAGTCAGGGTGACGAAAACTCATTCGACCCAAGGCTTCCAGACTGCCTCGTTGGCCGCAAGCCAGGTCGTGGCGGCGTCTTCCGGCTCCATCCCGTCGACGTCGACCATCTTGGCCATCTCCGCGATCTGGGGGTTGGTGAAGGTCACCTTCTGCAGCGCGGCATAGGCGGCGGGCCATTTGTCCTTCATCCCGTCCCAAGCGGCGATTTTCAGATAGCCGTTGGCCGGGTTGCCGCAGTCATAGATCTTGTCCGGGAAAAGACCCACAGCCGGGTCCTTGTCGCAGCCGACTTCCCAGGCCGGGAATTCCACGAACTCACCCGGCCAGACGGCTTCGGCGAAGTTCGGGGTAAAGTTGAACAGAACGATCGGCGTCTTGTCCTTTTCCGCCGCCGCAAGCTCTGTCCACAAAGCTGCTGCAGAGCCCGCGTTGACCACGACAAAGTCCATGCCGAGCGATTCGACCTTTTCAGAGTCGTGCTTCAGCCAGTCCACCGGACCACCCAGGAAGCGGCCCTTTTCGCCGGTCTCGGGCGTGGCAAACAGGGCTGCGCATGCGTTCAGCGCCTGCCAGTCCGGCAGACCGGGGCAGGCCTCTTTCGTCCACATCGGATACCACCAGTCTTCGCGGGTGATCGCGGCTTGGGTGGAAACTTCGTGGATGCCGCCCTTTTCGACCGCTGCCATGAAGGACGCGCCAAAGGCACCTTCCCAGACTTCAACCTCCAGCGAGGCGTCGCCAAGGCGGATCGCCTCGTAGACCGCCTGACTATCGGTAGAGACATATTCGACCGAAGCCCCCATGGACTCGAACATCTGGCCGACCACGTTGCTCATCACGATCTGGCTCGACCAGTTATGAGTAGGGATGATGATCGGATCGGACGAATCTGCGGCAAATGCGCCGCCGGCGCACAAGGCAAGGCCTGCTGCGGAAGCAAGCATGAATGATCTTGTCTGCATGGTATTTGATCCCTGTTGCATCGCGCCCCCGGTTCGGGGCGTCGAGGTTAAGGAAAGGCGTTCGCTTTCCTGAGGGGAAACTTTATGAAGCAGATGTGAACATGTCAGACCTCAACGATGAACAGCTTGGAGAGAGTTGTTACAACATGTTAACAAAACGGACGGCTGCCCTTCACGGGATGATTCTTGATGACGCCAGGCTCGGCCCATATCGTCGTGATCGAAGATGAGCCCGTGACCCGGGCGGCACTGGCGGGCTATCTGGAATCGTTCGGCTACCGCGTGACCGAATGTGCCGGGGCGGAAGCGGCCGAACGGGTGCTGTTGCGGGAAAATCCCGATCTGCTGATCGTCGACATCAATCTGGCGGGCAAGGACGGGCTGGAGATCACCCGTGAACAGCGTGCCCGGTCCGAAATCGGGATCATCCTGCTGTCGGGGCGCACCGACGACGTGGACCGGATCGTCGGGCTTGAACTCGGTGCCGACGATTATGTCTGCAAACCCTTCAACCGCCGGGAACTGCTGGCACGCGTGAAAAACCTGTTGCGGCGCACGGCGGCCATGCGGCAGCTTTCGCGCCGGATCGTCCATTTCGCCGGCTTCACCTTTGACACCGCTGCGCGCCACGTCACGGAAACCTCGGGCCACACGATACCGCTGACGCGCGGCGAGTACGAATTGCTGCGCGCCTTCGTGCTCAATCCGGGCATCGTCATGGACCGTGAACGCCTGTTGAACACGATCACGCACCGGCAGAACAACACCGGGACGCGGACGGTCGATGTGATGGTGAAGCGGTTGCGCAGCAAATTGGGCGACAATCCCAAAGTGCCCAGAATCCTTGGCACTTCGCACGGCGAAGGCTATGTCTTCACTGCGCCGCTGGCATGAACTCTTCGCCAGACCTCTGGCTCTGCAGCATCTCCAGTGACCGGATCAGATCGGATTCCGCCGAGCGAACCGCGTTTTCAAGCCGCTGCAAGGCTTGATCCAGCGCCTCGGGCAAAAGAGTCTCCGGATGGCACAGCCGGTGCAGGCACCCGACCAGGGCGGGCAGTTCGAAGTTTCCTGCGGCACCTTTGAGCCGGTGGGCGACCCGGGCCATGCCCGCCAGATCGCCCCGTGCCGCCAGATCGGCCAATGTATTCGCGTCCGGTCGCAAGCGGTCCAGCATCAACTGCAACAACATGATCGTTCGGGATGCGCCCAGATCCGACAAGGCCGCAACGACCGATGGCGCAAGCCCGGCCTTCGGCAGCAGCCGCGCAAAGGCTGCGACCAGATCTTCGGGCGAGATCGGCTTTGCCACCACAGCCCCCATTCCGGCCGCAAGACAATCCGCCACGTCGCGCGGCTGCACATGGGCGGAAACTCCGATGATCGGCACGCGTGCTGCCCCGGCGGGCACACGGGCCCGAATGCGGCGCGTCGCCTCGATGCCGGAAATGCCGGGCAGGTTCACGTCCATCAAAACCACATCGAACCGCGCCCCTGACATCGCCTCCAACGCGGCCTCGCCGGTGGCAACCGTGACCCGCCGATGCCCCATCGCTTCAAGGTAGCTGTCCAGCACCTCCTGATTGACCGGATGATCCTCGACCACCAGAACATCCAGAGACCGGGCGGCGCGCCCGGGCAGCCAGGCCCCGAAGCCGGATGCGGTCCGGGGCAAGCCCGCGCCCTGTCCGTCAGTTGGCTCCGGTCGGGCGCCCGGCAGAACCTCGCCCTCCGCCGTCTCGTACGACACCTGCAGCGTGAAGCGCGACCCCTGCCCCGGCACGCTGTCGCCGGTCAGCGTGCCGCCCATCATCTCGGCCAGACGGCGCGAGATCGACAGCCCGAGGCCGGTGCCGCCATAGGTGCGCGCTGTCTGCGCGTCTTCCTGCTGAAACGGCGCAAAAACCCGCTCCAGCGCCTCGGGGGCGATGCCCTTTCCGGTGTCCTCGACGCTGAAACGGTACCCGGCGCGGCCCGGTGCTACATCGCCCAGACCTTCGGCACGCACGGTGATACGGCCTTTTTCAGTGAACTTCAGCGCATTGGAGACCAGGTTAAACAGGATCTGGCGCAGGCTTCCCACATCGCCCAGCAATCGCGGCTGCCGCGCCGCAGGCAGAACGGTCTGCAGGGTCAACCCTTTTTCCTCGGCAATCGGGGCCATCAACAACGCGATGTCGCGCAAGACGCTGTCCAGATCGAAGGCCACGGTTTCGCGGTCTTCGACGCCGCTGTCGAGCTTGGCATAGTCCAGAATGCTGTTCAGAATGCTCATCAACCCCTTGCCCGAGGCCAGCGCCGCTTCCATTTGCGCGGTCTGGCGGGCCGTCAGCCCATCGCGCGACAGGCTGCGCAGCATCCCCAGCACCCCGTTCATCGGGGTGCGGATTTCGTGGCTCATCATGGCAAGGAACTCGGACTTGGCCCGGTCGGCCACTTCGGCCTGATGGCGGGCGGCCTGGTGGGCTGCCACCTCTCCGCGCAGCTTCAGCGTCTGTTCGTCGACCAGCCGCTGCAGTTCGCTGCGATGGGCCTGAAGTTCGGTCAGATGGCGTTCCCGTTCGGCCCCGAATTCGCGGTTCTCGATGGCGTGCCGGCGGAACACCTCGACGGCCCCTTCCATCCGGGCGATTTCGTCGGTGCCCGTCGGCACCACCGGCGCACCAAGCTGGCCTTCGGCCAGCCGCAACATGGTTGACGACAGCGCCTCCAGACGGCGCACGATATTGCCACGCACATGGACCCACAGGATGCCCAGCGAAATCACCAGCGCCAGAACCGAAAACACCGTGTAAACCTGCTGGGTTTGCACAAAGGTCGCCTCGGCAGCTCGGCTTGCCTCTCTGGCCTGCGCAAGGATACGGTCGGCAAGCTGGGCGGCGGCGGCATCGAGCGACGTTGCCGCAACCCGTACCTCGGCTTCTGCGCCCGCGATGCGGTCGGTCAGCGCCAGAATATCGCCGGTGGTCTCCAGCAGGTCCGATGTCGCTGGCGGCGCCGATGCACCCGATCCGATGGTCCGCAACAGGATCAACGCCCGATCCGCGCGCCTCGGATCCTTGATCGACACGACACGCCGGGTAACGACCTTGACCCTCTCGTCCAGATCTTTCTTGAGGCGCGCCAGTTCCTGCGGGTCGGCGACCGCCACAACCCGGTTCAGCAGCAACCCGATTTCCGATGCATGGGCGCGCAATTCGAACATCAGGCCAAGCTGGAACAGATCGACCTCGATCAGCTTGTCCAGTGCGTCCAGTCGCGTCCGGCCATCGGCGGGTGCGGTCTCTTCCAGCTCGTAAAGGTTGGAGATCATCGCCGCCGTCCCCATCTCGGCATTGGCAACCAGCGTATCGGCGATCTCGGTCAGTTCGGCCGCCGCCGCCAGCCCATCGAGCAGCTTGCCGTCGCGCCGGGCAATCATGCGGATGCGCTGACGGACCAGATGATCGAGGTTGGTGATCGCGGCGCGTATCGTCTCTACCGCGTCGGCCGCCGTGCCAGGTGGGGCGTCCTGTGGGGCGTCCTGTGGGGCGTCGTGTGCCGCACCAAAGCGCAGCAGCCGGTCGCTCAGGGCGTCGACCTGCGCCACAAGGTAGGCCGTCCGCTGAACCCGGCCGGATTCGCCGGTCACGGCGGCCAGTTCCGGCGCCACGGCCACGACGCGGCTGGTTTCTTCCGCCACCCCGCGCACTTCCGAGATGGCCGGGATCGCTTCGGTCACCACCCGCGACTGCTCGCGCGCCACGTCGCGCAGTTCCATCCAGCCCAGCAGTCCCGTCGCGGCCGGAAACCCGGCAATGACAAGGATGGCGAGCATGAGACGCCCGCCAAGGCTGGACAGGTTGAACATCTTGCGCAAGGTTGGTTCCGATCCGGCGGGTCTGCCGACCATGCTAACACCAAACGGGCGAAGAATGAAAAGCCGGTGACGCCCAGATGTCTTGCCACATCGCTGCGTGCAGCCCTGCCCGGCCTGCTGGCAGCCCTTGTCTTGCTGAGCACTCCTGCGGCAAGGGCCGAGGATACCTGGCAACTCGAGGCCCGCAGCGTTCCTTTCGACGACGCCAGCCGGGGCGTGCGGATCGACTACCGGCCGCTGGCGGTGGCCAGCCGTCCCTGGCGGCTCTGCGTGCTCTATCCGCATCTGAAGGACGCCTACTGGCTCAGCGTAAACTACGGGATGGTCGAGGAAGCAACCCGACTGGGTGTCAGCTTCGATCTGTTCGAAGCCGGCGGATATCCCAACCTTGCCCGCCAGATCGACCAGTTGCGAAACTGCAGATCCGACGACTTCGATGCCGTAATCCTTGGCGCGGTGTCGTATGAAGGGTTGACCTCCATGGTGGCCGAAATCGCCCGCAAGAAACCCGTGATCGCCGCCGTGAACGACATCGACGATGCCGGCATCACCGCCAAGGCCAGCGTGCCCTGGCGCGACATGGGAGCCGCTGCCGGCCGGGTGATCGCCGCACGCCACCCCCGAGGATCCGCCCCGGTCCGCGTCGCCTGGTTTCCCGGACCCCAGGGAGCCGGCTGGGTACGGTTCGTGGAAGAGGGTTTCCGGTCTGCCGTTGCCGAAAGTTCCGCCGAAATCGTGGCGACCCGCTTTGGCGACACCGGGCTGGAACAGCAGGTTCTGCTGGTCGAAGACGTGCTCGACCAGGTGTCGGACCTTGACTATCTCGTTGGCAGCGGCCCGATGGCAGAGGCGGCGGTCTCGATCCTTCGAGCGCGTGGATTGACGGACCGTGTTCAGATCGTGTCGACCTATCTCAGTCATGCGGTCTATCGCGGCATCAAACGCGGGCGCATTCTGGCCGCGCCCACGGATTTCGCGGTGCTGCAAGGCAGGCTGTCGATCGAGATGGCCGTCCGCGCGCTGGAAGGAAAACTTGCGGTTCGCCACGCAGGCCCCTCCATCGTGATGGTAACGCCGCAAACCATTGCCCGCATCGGAACCGAAGGTTCGCTCGCTCCGGCCGGCTTTGCACCGGTCTTTTCCTTGCAGGTCGCGGCCAACTGACCGTCCCGCAGACTGGTTTTGGCGCTGCCGGGGCAACGCTTTGGCCCAACCGGCACGTCCGGTTGCGGACACGACCCGACAGACGGCCCAAGGCCGAAGACGCGTTGGGGGCATGACACGCAATGCAGGTGAACAGATCACCGCTGACAGCCAGTTCGGTCAGCCGGACTGCCATGGCAAGGGCAGGATCGGCCTTTCCAGCTCGAGGGTGATCCACCTCGGCGGACAAAGGCGAGGCCGGTGGTGTCGGACCGGAACGCCGCTGCGGTCAGGGTGCCGGCGACGGGGCCGGCGAAGGTCGCACTCTCCGGCCGGATCGTGTCGGCGATAACGTCGAAGTCGATGATGGTGATGGTTGCCGCCCGGAAGACTTCCAGCGCCCAATCCTGACCTTGCGGGGCTCGATCACCGTCCGATTGCCGCGCGATGGCCTCCAGTGTTTCGGAACTGTATCCGCTCATCGTTTCAATCCGGTCCGAGCCGCAGCCACAGCACCTGGTCGGGGCATCGAGAACGCCCGCTCAATGTGGCGGCTGATCTCTGCTTCGGCTCTGCACCCGTGGTCGGACAGAGCGCCGGACCTGCGCTTCGACCGCCAAATCCGAAAGTCAGCCCTCGGCGAAGCCTTGCAGTTTCGCGAAGACCCCGGCGGTTTCGCTGATCAGCCGTTGAACAAGGTCCGGAGCGGTCATCCCCGGTTCAGCCCGGCAGACTTGCCCGCAAAGGTGGAACGAGACGTCGTCCTCGGCCGCTGCAGTCACCAAAGGGTCGCTCAGGGCGTCCATGCTCAGAAACGACGGCCACGCCTCGCGGGATTTCTCCACGGCTTCGGCGTATCTTGACCGAGCACCCGCCCCGACCGGCCTGCGTCTTTCACCATGGTATCGGTATCGCGCTTCCCGCGCAGACGCGCCCGGCGCGACGCATCGGTAGCGGCCTCGGGACAGGACAGGAACGCCGTTCCGATCTGCACGCCAGAGGCGCCCAATGCAAAGGCCGCTGCTATTCGCGCCCGTCGCCAATGCCCCTTGCCGCGAGGACCGGCACGCTGACGGCAACGGCAATCTGCGGGAGCGGGAAGGTGAGAGGCCGGTTCGCCAGGGCCAAACCCGCTGGACCACGATGCCAGACGCTCGCGGGCGCGCCGCAGGACGGCCGCGTCGGTGTCGGGCGCGTCCTGAATGAAAACGTTGGGGTTGAACGGCCGGTGGTGCCGGCCTGCAGCGCGGCGGCAGCGGCGCGCACCTGGTCCAAGGCCATCGCGCCACAGCCCAAACGGCCCGGACCACCGGCGTTGCCGACTGCACAGGCAAGCGCTGGCGCCGCAGAACCCGCCACGAAAGCCCGAATGATCGGATGGTCAACCAATTCATTTCAAGAAGACCACTCGGTCGCCCGGCGGGACTGCCGTCTATGGGATCACCTCGAACCGGTCCACATCCACCATACCGTGATCGGTGATCTTCAGATGCGGGATGACCGGCAGGCTCAGGAAAGCCAGTTGCAGGAACGGCTCATCCAGCGTGACCCCCAGCGACCGTGCCGCCGCGCGCAGGGCCAGAAGATCGCGGCGAACCGCTTCGAACGGCTCCAGACTCATCAGACCCGCGACCGGCAACGCCAGTTCCGCCAGCACCACGCCCCCCGCGACCACCACGATGCCGCCCTCGATCTGGCCCAGCCGCAGCACCGCCAGCGCCATGTCGACGTAATCCACCCCCACCACGGCGATGTTGTGGTGGTCGTGGCAGACAGTCGACCCGATCGCCCCGCGGCGCAGGCCAAAGCCTTTGACAAAGCCGGTGGCGCGGTTGCCGTTGACCCCGTGCCGCTCGATCACGGCGATCTTGACCAAATCGCGGGCCGTGTCGGGGTGCTTGTCGCCGTCCTGCGGGACAATGTCATAGGTCAGGTGTTCGGTGATGATCTTGCCGGGCAGGATGCCGATGACCGGCGTTTCCGCCCGGTTGCCGGGGGTGCGAAAGTCCTGCGGGGCCATCGCCGGCGCATGGACCGACCGGCGAGCGACCGGCGGGATCAGGCGGCGGGCGGCAAAGGCGGCATCCGTGACCTCGACTCCGGCCGCCCAGACCTGCGAAACCCGGCACGTATCCAACCCGTCGATGACCGCAATATCGGCTCGCTTGCCCGGCGCGATCAGGCCGCGATCCTTCAGCCCGAACGCCTCGGCCGCCGACAGGCTGGCGGCGCGGTAGACCGCCAGCGGCGGCGCGCCAAGCGCAATGGCGGTACGGATGATGTGGTCGATATGCCCGAGTTCGGCGATGTCCAGCGGGTTGCGGTCGTCGGTGCAGAAACCCAGGTAGGGCGAGTGCCGTTCGGTCAAAACCCCCACGAGCGCCTGCAGATCCCTGCTGACAGAGCCTTCGCGGATCAACACCCGCATGCCCTTGCGCAGTTTCTCCAGCGCCTCGGCCTCGGTCGTCGCCTCGTGCTCGGTGCGGATGCCCGCCGCGATGTAGCCGTTCAGATCATGCCCCCGCATCAGAGGCGCATGGCCGTCGATGTGACGGCCCTGAAACGCCGCGAGCTTGGCCATGCAGCCCGGATCCTGATGCAGCACCCCGGGATAGTTCATGAATTCGGCCAGCCCGATCACCCGCGGATGCCGGGCGAGCGGCAACAGGTCGGCCGCTTCCAGCCGCGCGCCGGTGGTTTCCATCTGGGTCGACGGCACGCAGGACGACAGTTGCACCCGGATGTCCATCAGAGTGCGGGAAGCTGCCTCCAGAAAGTAGTGAATGCCGGTCAGCCCGCAGACATTGGCAATCTCGTGCGGGTCGCAGATCGCAGTGGTCACCCCGTGCGGCGTCACGCAGCGGTCAAACTCGAAAGGGGTGACGAGGGAAGATTCGATGTGCAGATGGGTGTCGATGAAGCCGGGTACCAGAATCCGGCCGGTCACATCGACCTCGCGTCGCCCAAGGTAGGTGTCGTACACCCCGACGATGGTGTCGCCGCAGATCGCCACGTCGGTTTCGACCAGTTCGCCGCTGATCAGGTCGAACACCCGGCCGCCTTTCAGCACCAGATCGGCCGGCGTGATCCCGCGCCCCTGGGCGATGCGCGCCGCTAGCAGGGCCGCAGGGAAAGCGCCGGGGAATGCCTCGGGGACTGGGGGGGGTGGGGCGTCGGGCATGGAGAACCTCCGTTTGGCCCAAGGAACCTCAGGGCGTTGCCAAGGTAAAGCGCTGATCTGCCCTTGAACCGCCGCCCGGCCCGTGTTTGCGTCACCCCGACCGAGGTTGCCCATGCCCCCTGACGCGTTCCCTGCCGCCAATACCGTGTTCGTCAGCCGTCCGCTGCGCGGCATTGCGCTGAAACTGGGATCGGTGCTGGTGTTCATCGTGATGGCCTCGATGATCAAGGCGACGACGGCCAGGGTGCCCGCGGGCGAGGCGGTGTTCTTCCGATCGCTGTTTGCCATTCCGGTGATCGTGGTGTGGCTGGCACTGCGGCGCGAGCTTTCGACCGGCTTTCGCTCCGCCACCCCGCTGGGACATGTCTGGCGCGGGCTGATGGGAACGCTGGCCATGGGGATGGGGTTTGCGGGCCTCGGCTACCTGCCGCTGCCCGAAGTGACGGCGATCGGCTATGCTGCCCCTTTGTTGACCGTCGTGTTTGCTGCGATGTTTCTGGGGGAACGAGTGCGGGTGTTCCGGCTGACGGCGGTGGCTCTGGGCCTGATCGGTGTGTTGATCGTTCTGTCGCCCCGCCTGACCGTGCTGGCCCCCGAAACCGCCAGCCACCGCGAAGCGTTTGGCGCGGTCCTGGTGCTCGGGGGCGCGGTGTTTGCCGCGCTGGCCCAGGTGTTCGTGCGCAAACTTGTGATGACCGAGCAAACTCCGGCCATCGTGTTCTGGTTCTCGTTGACCGCGACGGTGCTGTCGCTGGCAACGCTGCCGTTCGGCTGGGTCTGGCCTGCCCCGCGCGACGCTGTGCTGCTGGTGCTGGCGGGGTTGCTGGGCGGGGTCGGGCAGATCCTGCTGACCTCGGGATACCGCGAGGCCGATGCCAGCCTGCTGGCTCCGTTCGATTACGCCTCGATGCTGTTTGCCCTGCTGATCGGCTGGTTCGTGTTCGCCGAAGTGCCAAGTCAGACCATGCTCGCTGGAGCGGCGCTGGTCATCGCCGCGGGCGTGCTGATCATCTGGCGCGAGCGGCACCTAGGACTGGAACGCGCGCGGCAACGAAAGGCTATGACGCCCCAGGGCTGAAAGATTCTTCGTACGAAGAATCTTGGGTCCCGGAGCCAGGTTCCCAGAAAGAATTTTCGGCGAAAATTCTTTTTCCTCACTCCCAGTTCAGCGTCAGATCTGCCGGTTTCGACCCTGCCACGACCTGCCGGATGTTCGGAAGATCGTTCCCGTCAATCCAGGCCTGCGCCGCTGCAGGTGTCTTGCCATGCTGCGCCCAGCGGACCTGAAGGCGGCGGACCAGTTCGCACTCGGGTACGGCGATCCAAACCGTCAAGTCGAACAGGGCCGCCGCTTCAACCCATGGGACTTCGTTCAGCAACAGATAATTGCCCTCGATCACCAGCAGACGGTCGGCGGCGGTGACGACCTGTGCTCCGGCGCGGCTGATCTCCAGGGTCCGGTCGAAAATCGGAATGGCAACTTCGGCCTCGCAGCGCAGACGGCGCAGCAGATGCAAGAATCCCGGCACGTCAAAGGTATCGGGGGCCCCCTTGCGATCGCGCATCCGACGAGCGGTCAGCACGGCATCATCGTAGTGAAAGCCATCCATCGGCACCGCCTTGGCGCCCGCTCCCAACGCGTCCACCAGTTGCGCGGCCAACGTCGATTTCCCCGCTCCCGGCGGCCCGGCGAGCGCTGTCAGAAATCGCTCCGGACCTGTCGCGCGCCGCTTTATCTCGGCAGCCACGGCTTGCGGCGTCATGCCTGTTCGGCCACGCTTTCGGCCAGGCCCTCGGGCAGTTTCGCCCCTGTCATGTAGGCCACCGCGTCGGACATCGAATGCTCGGACGGCTTGATCACGCATAGCCGCCTGCCCAACCGATGGATATGGATACGGTCGGCCACCTCGAACACATGCGGCATGTTGTGGCTGATCAGCACGATCGGGATGCCACGCGCCCGCACATCGCGGATCAGGTCCAGCACCCGACGGCTTTCCTTCACCCCAAGCGCTGCGGTGGGTTCATCGAGAATCACCACCTTTGACCCGAACGCCGCCGCCCGCGCCACGGCCACACCCTGCCGCTGACCGCCAGACAGGGTTTCCACCGCCTGACTGATATTCTGGATCGTCGTCAGCCCCAATTCGCTCAGCTTGTCGCGGGCGAATTTCTCCATCCGCGGCCGATCCATCTGGCGAAAGACCGTGCCCATGATGCCGGGCTTGCGCCATTCACGGCCCAGAAACATGTTGTCGGCAATCGACAGCGCGGGCGACATCGCCAGGTTCTGATACACCGTCTCGATGCCCGCGTTGCGTGCATCTTCCGGTCCGCGAAAGTGAACCGTCTTGCCTTCCAGCTCGATGGTGCCGTGATCGGGGGCCACCGCCCCGGAAATGGCCTTGATCAGCGTCGATTTTCCCGCACCGTTGTCGCCGATCACTGCCAGGATCTCTCCGGGCATCAGATCGAAGTCGGCCCCCGACATGGCGACCACGGTCCCGTACCGCTTCATCAGCCCCCGGGTTTTCAGGATAGGTTGCATGTCACTCATTGCGAGGCCCTCCGCAGCCATTGATCCAGTGCCACCGCGACGATGACGAGACAGCCCGCCGCGAACATCTGCCAGTAGTCGTCAACCCCGGCCAGCGACAATCCGGTGTTGAACACCCCGACGATGATCGCCCCCAGAACCGACCCCACAATCGAGCCGCGCCCGCCAAACAGCGAGGTGCCGCCGATCACCACGGCGGTGATCGAGCCGAGGTTCACCGTCTCGAACGATTGTGGCGATATCGAGCCGACCCGGCCGATCGCGACCCAGGCGGCAAAGCCGCAGATCACCCCCGCCACCACATAAACCGAAATCAGGGTGCTCTTGATCCGGATGCCCGACAGCATGGCCGCATCAGGATCGTCGCCGATGGCATGGACGTGCCGGCCCCAGGCTGTCTGGCTGAGGACATACCAGATGATGGCTGCCAGCACGATCAGACCGATGCTGCCATAGGTGATCCGGGTGCCCAGTGTCGACAGCCCCTGCCCGAACCACAGCAAGCCCGGCGCGTTCTGTTCGATGTCCAGATTGCGGATCGATTCAGACCCCGAATACCACAGCTTCAGTGCGTTGAAGATCGACAGCGTTCCCAGTGTCACGATGAACGGCGGCAGTTTCACGATGGCCACGAGAACCCCGTTCAGCCATCCCATCAGCCCGCCAAAAAACATCCCGATCAGAATGGCAATGCCGGTCGGCACTCCGGCAAACACCGCAAGATTGCCCATGATCAGCGAGCAGATCACCAGAATCGCCCCGACGGACAGGTCGATGCCCGCGGTCAGGATCACCAGCGTCTGCGCGATGGCCACGAACCCGGTGACCGTCACTTGCTGCAGCACGGTCGACAGGGCCGCCGGCTGCAGCAGGCGCGGCGCAAAAAAGCCGAAGGCGAGCACGCTGATGATCAGGATCAGAGCCGGGATAACCGTCGGATAGGACCGCAGGAACCCGCGAACCACATGCCCGAGCGACCGGTCGTCCCTTTCGAAACTGACAACCCGCTTGTCGGCTTCGGCCAATTTGGCCTCGAAGTCGGAAACGGTCTTGATCGGTGCCCCCTGGTCGCTCATCCCCCCCCCGTCGATCTGCGTCGTCTGGCGCGCCTGATCCCGTCCAATACAAAGGGCGACGGTGACGCCGCCCCTTGCGTGATCAACTTTTTTGGTCTGCGCCGGTCAGGGCATCAGCCCCAGCACAGTTCGGTGCCCTTTGTGGTGTCCAGCGACGGCACCCCTTCGGCGGGCTTGTCGGTAATCAGGTTCACCCCGGTATTGAAGAAGGAAAGGCCTTCGGTCACGGCGGGCCTGGTGCCGTCCTTGGCGTAGGCGACGATCGCCTCGACACCCTTGGCCGCCATCAGCAGCGGATACTGCTGCGATGTGGCACCGATGACGCCGGACTTGACCGAGGCCACGCCGGGGCAGCCGCCGTCCACCGACACGATGATCGCCTGAGATTCCTTTCCCGCGTTCTTGAGCGCCTGGAACGCACCTTCAGCGGCGGGTTCGTTGATGGTGAAGACCACATTGATGTCGGGGTCCTTGGCCAGCAGGTTCTCCATCGCGCGCAGGCCGCCCTCGGGGTTGGCGTCCGAGGATTCATGCCCGATCACCCGGGCGTCGGTTTCCGACCCCATGACCGACAGATCCGGCACTTCGATCCCGAATCCGACCAGAAACCCGGTGTCGCGCTGCACATCGACCGAAATGTTGTCCTTGTTGATGTTCAGCATCGCGATCTTCGCAGTGGCGGCAGCGTCGCCCATCGTGGCGGCAGCCCATTTGCCGATCAACAGACCGGCTTCGAAGTTGTCGGTCGCAAACGTGATGTCCTGGGCTTCGGTGTCGCCCAGCGGGGTGTCCAGCGCGATGACGAGGATGCCGGCCGCACGGGCGGCTTTCAGCGCCGGACCGACCGAGTCGTTCGACGGGGTGATCAGGATCCCCTTGGCCCCGGCGGCGGTGCAGTTTTCGATCGCGGTGATCTGCGGGGCGGCATCGCCATCCTTTTCGCCGGCATAGGCCTGGAAGTCGAGGCCCGCGGCCGTGGCGGCAGCCTCGGCACCCTCCTTCATCTTCACGAAGAACGGGTTGGTGTTGTTCTTGGTGATCAGGCAGGCCAGATCGGCAGCCGAGGCCTGTCCGGCCAGCAAAGCCAGTACAGCGGCGCCCGCAAGGGCAGCAGCTTTGTAGGTCATGTTTAGTCCTCCCAAGGATGGGGGTTCTTTCCCCCGAATGCACGCAGTGCACCGCGCCTGTCTGCCCGGTTGCGCCATTCAGAAACACTGATTCCCCCGCAGGCGTCAAGTTAAATAAATCATAGTGATTTATTATTGACATGCCGCCGGTTTGCCCGGCACTGTGCAATCTGACGGCGTGCGGAACCGGCAGACCGGACCGGGGCGCGCAGGTTCAGGACAAAGACATGCTGATCGGACTTCCATCCCTTCTGGGGCCAGACCTGCTGTTCAGCCTGCGCTCGATGGGGCATGGCGACGAAATCGCCGTGGTGGACGGCAATTATCCGGCGCAAGACCACGCCCGTCGCCTGGTGCGGGCGGATGGGCATGGGGTGATGGCGGTGCTGGAGGCGATCCTGCTGGTGCTGCCGCTTGACAACGACGAGCGGTTTGGCGGCGTGTTTCGGGCCGGCCTGAACAACTCTGCCGGTCTGTCCGGCCCGATTCATGCCCGGATCGACGCGCTGTGCAACGCGCATGGGCATCAGGTGACGCCGCTGGACGGTGCCGCGCTTTATCCCCGCATCCGCGCGGCGCACAGTATCGTGGCCACTTCCGAGACGGCGCTGTTCGCCAACGTGATATTGCGCAAGGGCGTGATCACCGCGCCCGGCGCGGGCTGACCGGGCAGGCCGAGGGCATGCAGGACACCACCATTGACCGCACCGCCGCCGAGGACTCCGCTCTGCGCGGCACCAACCAGTCGGGCATGCGGGCGCAGAATGAACGGCTGGTGCTCAGCCTGGTGCGCCAGCAGGGCGCGCTGGCAAAATCGGATATCGCCCGGATCACCGGGTTGTCGGCGCAAACCGTGTCCGTGATCATGCGCGCGCTGGAGCGGGACGGCCTGCTGCAGCGCGGAACGCCGGTGCGTGGACGGATCGGCCAACCCTCGGTGCCGATGTCGCTGATGGCGGACGGCGCGTTCTTTCTGGGGTTGAAGATCGGGCGGCGGTCGGCGGACCTGACGCTGGTCAACTTTCTGGGCGCGGTGCATGCGACGCAGCGCCGGGTCTACCGCTATCCGACGCCGGGGGCAGTGGTGGCCTTTGTCCGCGAGGCGCTGCCCGGCATGATCGGCAGTCTGGCCCCCGGCCTGCGGAACCGGATCGGCGGCCTTGGCGTCGCGATGCCGTTCCAGTTGTGGAACTGGGTGCAGGCGCTCGGCGCGCCGCAGGCCGAGATGGACGCCTGGCGCGACCGCGACATTCAGGCGGAACTCGCGGCGATCTCGGGGATGCCGGTCTATGTGCAGAACGATGCCACATCGGCCTGCGGGGCGGAACTGGTATTCGGCGCGGGCGAACGGCCCAAGGATTTTCTGTATTTCTACTTCGGCACGTTCATCGGCGGCGGTCTGGTGCTGAACGGGCAGTTGTTTCTGGGTCGCACCGGCAATGCGGCCGGCGTGGGGCCGGTGCCGGTGCCGGGGCCGGACGGACGGATGCAACGGCTGATCGACGTGGCCTCGCTGTCGCAACTGGCGCTCGCAATGGAGGCTGCGGGCGAAAGCGCCGATCATTTGTGGGAACGGCCCGACCATTGGCAGGTCAGCGCCCCCGTGCTGGCCGCCTGGGTGCGGAACGCGGCCGAGGGTCTGGCCTGGGCCACCCTGTCGGCGGCGGCCTTTCTGGAACTCGAGGCGGTTCTGATCGACGGCTGGATGCCGGTCGCCGTGCGGGCAAGGATGGTGCGCGCGACACAAGAGGCGCTGGCGCGGCTCGATCTGGCCGGGATCACCCCGCCGCAGGTGCGCGAGGGTACCCTGGGCGCGCAGGCCCGGTCACTGGGGGCAGCGGCCATCCCGTTGTCGCAGCGCTATCTGATCGACCAGAACGCCGCCCAACGCGAGGGGTAGCGCCCCGGCAGCACGGGAGGCGGGAGCATGGGCCGCAACCGGCCGGCATCGCGGATCAAAGCAGACCGGCATTGATCCACAGATGCACCAGGATCGCCGCGATATAGCCCAGAGCCACGGCCCAGGACCACCGCAGGTGACTGGCAAAGGTGTAAAGCCCCCGCGCCTGCCCCATCAGCGCCACGCCCGCTGCCGAACCGATCGACAACAACGAGCCGCCGGTGCCGGTCGTCAGCGTGATCAACAGCCACTGGCCATCGCTCATCGCGGGGTCCATCGTCAGCACGGCAAACATCAACGGAATGTTGTCCAGCACCGCCGACAACGCTCCGAGGATGACATTGGCAAAGGTCGGCCCGAATCCGCCGTACAGGGCTTCGGACGCCAGGGCGAGATAGCCCAGAACCCCCAGCCCCCCCACCGCAAGGATGATGCCGAAGAAGAACAGCAGGGTGTCCCACTCGACGCGCTGCACCTGCGCAAGGATGTCGGCCGCGCCCTCGTCGCGGCCAAGGCCGCGTCCGTTGACCTGCACGACGTGGGAAAAGACCAGCAAAAGCCCAAGCCCCAGCATCATCCCCAAGGCGGGCGGCAGGTCCAGACAGGTCTTGAAGGCCACGGCTGTTGCAATCGTGACGGCAAACAGCACCATCACCCCCACGGTGCCGGGTTTCACGCGCACAACCTCGGTCGTGGGTTGTGGCCGCTCGTTCGGCAGGGCAAAGAACAGGATGGCAGCCGGCACCAGCCAATTGACCAAAGCCGGTACGAAAAGGGCAAAGAACGCCAGAAAATCCAGTTTGCCAGTCTGCCACACCATCAGCGTCGTGATGTCGCCAAACGGCGAAAACGCACCGCCCGCATTCGCCGCCACCACAATGGACACGCAGCCCAGCGTCACAAAGCGCGGGTTGTCCCGGCCCAACGCCAGCACCACAGCCCCGGTCACCAGCGCGGTCGTCAGGTTGTCCAGAACGCCCGACAGGCAGAACGCCAGAACCCCGGTCAGCACGAACAGGGCCCGATAGCCGAGCCCCAGACCGAGCAGACGCACCCGCAGCACATCAAAGGCGCGGCGCTCTTCCAGGGTATTGACATAAGTGATCGCCACCAACAGGAACAGCAGCAACTCGGCATATTCGCCGATGATCTCGACCGCATGGCGGTGGGCCGCTTCGGCCTGCCCGGCCATCCCGTAGGACACGCCGATCAAGAGCCAGATCAGCCCCGCCGCCAGCATCACCGGGGTTGACTTGCGCAGGTCGATCACATCCTCGAGCACGACCAGAACATAAGCCACGACAAAGACCGCGAGTGCCGCGATCCCCGCCCAATGCGTTGTCAGGTTCAAATCCTGCATATCCGGCCCCCGTTGGTCGGGTGCACCACGCGGCAAAGCCCGGGTGGGGTCAAGCGGCTGATTTCTGACCACCCGGTCGAAGCTGCCACGGCTGCCCTTGCCAGTCCGCCTTTCCCCATGCAAACCTGAACGCAGCCCGACCGGCCCGGAGAGCGCCCGTGCACACCCTGACACCCTCGCTGCTGCCGCAACTCTCGCCTGCGGGGCATCCGCGCAATCCCGGCAGGATGCTGGACCTCGACTGGGTGGCGGGCGTGCGGGCCAACACCTCGGCCATCGAGCGGCGGGCCGCCACCCTGGGCGGACGACGCACCGTCAAGAAGAACTATCAGGCGGCGTGGCTGTGCAAGGCGGTCAGCCTGATCGACCTGACCACGCTGTCGGGCGATGACACCCCCGGCCGGGTGCAGCGCCTGTGCGCCAAGGCGCGCCAGCCGGTGTCGGCCTGGATGCTGGAGCGGCTGGGGATGACCGGCCTGACCACCGGGGCTGTCTGCGTCTATCACGAAATGGTGGAAACGGCCGTCCGCGCGCTGGAGGGCACCGCCATTCCGGTTGCCGCCGTCTCGACCGGCTTTCCGGCGGGGCTGTCGCCGTTTCCGCTGCGCATCGCCGAGATCGGCGCAAGCGTGCGGGCCGGGGCGCGCGAGATCGACATCGTGATTTCCCGCCGCCATGTCCTGACACAGCACTGGCAGGCGCTCTATGACGAGGTTGCCGAAATGCGCGCCGCCTGTGGCGAGGCCCACATGAAAGCGATCCTTGCGACGGGCGAGTTGGGCACCCTGCGCAACATCGCCCGCGCCTCGCTGATCTGCATGATGGCGGGGGCCGACTTCATCAAGACCTCGACCGGGAAAGAGGGGGTGAACGCCACCCTTCCCGTCACGCTGACGATGCTGCGGTGCATCCGCGATTACGAGGACCGCACCGGGTTGAAGGTCGGCTACAAACCGGCGGGCGGCATCGCCAAGGCCAAGGATGCCTTGCTGTATCTGGCGCTGATGAAAGACGAGGTGGGCCACGACTGGCTGCAACCCGACCTGTTCCGGTTCGGGGCCTCGTCGCTTCTGGGCGACATAGAACGCCAGCTGGAACACCACCTGACCGGCGCCTATTCCGCCGCCAACCGCCATGCGATGGGATAGACCATGACCGTGCGTGATATCTTCGACACCATGGCCTACGGCCCGGCCCCTGAATCCAACGCCGAGGCGCTGGCCTGGCTCGCCAGACACGACAACCGCTTCGGCCACTGGATCGACGGGGCGTTCACCAGACCGGGGCAGACCTTTGCCACCAGAAACCCCGCCACCGGCACAGAACTGGCGCAGGTGACCCAAGGCACCGGCAGCGATGTCGCAACCGCCATCGCCGCCGCCCGCCGCGCCCAGCCGAAATGGGCGAAACTCTCCGGCCACCAGCGGGCGAGATACCTTTATGCTCTCGCCCGTATCGTGCAGAAACACTCCCGCCTGCTCGCCGTCCTTGAAACCATGGACAACGGCAAGCCGATCCGCGAAAGCCGCGACATCGACGTGCCGCTGGTGGCGCGGCATTTCTACTATCATGCAGGTCTTGCTCAACTTGTCGGCACCGAGTTGCCCGATTACCTGCCGCTGGGAGTGTGCGGCGCGATCATCCCGTGGAACTTCCCGCTGCTGATGCTGGCGTGGAAAGTCGCGCCGGCCCTCGCCGCCGGCAACACCGTGGTCCTGAAACCCGCAGAATACACCCCGCTGACCGCCCTGCTGTTTGCCGATCTCAGCCGGGAGGCGAGCTTGCCGCGCGGCGTGCTGAACATCCTCACCGGGGACGGCGACACCGGTGCCGCCCTGGTGGATCACCAGGGCACCGACAAGATCGCCTTCACCGGCTCCACGGCTGTGGGCCGGAAAATCCGAGCGGCGACAGCGGGCACCGGCAAGGCGCTGACGCTCGAGTTGGGCGGCAAGTCTCCCTACATCGTGTTCGACGATGCCGACCTAGACAGCGCGGTCGAGGGGCTGGTCGACGCCATCTGGTTCAACCAGGGTCAGGTCTGCTGTGCGGGCTCGCGTCTGCTGGTGCACGAAGCCATCGCCCCGCGGTTCCACGACAAACTCAAGCGCCGGATGGACGGGCTGCGGCTCGGCGATCCGCTGGACAAATGCATCGACGTGGGGGCCATCGTCGACCCCACGCAACTGGCCAGCATTACCGCGATGGTCGATGCCAATACCCAAGGCGAAACCTACCGGGCCAACACCCCGGTACCCGCCGGCTGCTTCTATCCCCCGACCCTGATCACCGGGCTCTCGGCGGCGTCGACCCTGATGCAGGAAGAAATCTTCGGCCCCGTGCTGGTGTCGATGACCTTCCGCACCCCCGAGGAAGCCGTGGCGCTGGCCAACAACACCCGCTACGGCCTCGCGGCGACCGTCTGGACCGAGAACATCAACCTCGCTCTCGACGTGGCCCCCAAACTGCGGGCCGGGGTGGTCTGGGTCAACGCCACCAACCTGTTCGACGCCGCCGCAGGCTTCGGCGGCGTGCGCGAAAGCGGCTTCGGGCGCGAAGGCGGCTGGGAGGGCCTGCTGGCCTATCTGAAACCCGCCAGCCCCGGTTCCAAACCCCTGAAACCGGTCGCAGCCTTCCCCGAACCGGCAACGCCCGTGGTGACCGGCCTCGACCGCACGGCAAAGCTGTTCATCGGCGGCAAGCAAACCCGGCCCGACAGCAGTTATTCGCGCGCCGTCTACGGTCCGACCGGCCACCTGCTCGGGCATGTCGGCATCGGCAACCGCAAAGACATCCGCAATGCTGTCGAGGCCGCGCAGGCTGCAAGAAGTTGGGCGCGCGCAACCGCGCACGCCCGTGGCCAGATCCTGTTCTACATCGCCGAAAACCTTGGCGCCCGGGCGGATGAATTTGCCCGCCGCCTGACCGACCTGACCGGCAGACCGGGTGCGGCCGAAGTCGAGGCCGCGATCGACCGGCTGTTCACCTGGGCCGCCTGGGCCGACAAATTCGACGGTGCCGCCAAATCGGTGCCGCTGCGGGGCGTGGCGCTGGCGATGAACGAACCCTGCGGCGTGATCGGCATTCTTGCGCCGGACGAGGCGCCTCTGCTGGGAATGATCTCGCTGATGGGTCCGGCCATCGCCATGGGCAACAGTATGATCGTTGTCCCGTCGGAACCGTTCCCGCTGGCCGCAACCGACCTTTATCAGGTGCTGGAAACCTCGGACCTGCCGCCGGGCGTGGTCAACATCGTGACTGGCGCGCACGCCGATCTCGCCATGCCGCTCGCCACCCATATGGACATCGACGCGGTCTGGAGCTTCTCCTCCGCCGACGTCTCGACCCGGATCGAGGCCGGCTCGATCAGCAACCTCAAACGCACCTGGGTGAACCACGCCCGGACGGCAGACTGGTTCGCCTCCAGCATGGTGGGCAAACCCGCCCTGCGCCAGGCAACCGCCGTGAAAACCATCTGGGTCCCCTACGGCGAGTGACCTTTTCATCTTGGCTTGAATATCCCCGCCGGAGGCACCCGGATCTGACGCAGGAGCCTCCGGCGGGGATGCTTGCGCCAAGATGAAAGCCGCGAGACCTCAGGCCCGCCCTGCCGTTGGTGAAAGCGTCAGCGGGTCAATTCCCAAGCCGCGCAGCGCGCCCAGCCACTTGGCCCCGTCCTCGGGCGCAAAGACCAGATCGGCTGCCGCCTCGGCGGTCAGCCAGTCATTGCGGGCAATCTCGGCCTCCAGTTGCCCGGGCCCCCAACCGGCATAGCCGAGCGCCAGAAGCGCCCGGTCCGGCCCGGCACCCCGGGCCAATGCTGCGAGCACATCCAGCGTCGCAGTGACACCGTAACCCCCCCCTACCGTCATGGTGGCCGGCCCGCCGACATAGTCGCAAGAATGCAGCACGAAGCCGCGGCCGCGTTCGACCGGGCCGCCGAAATGCACCCGGATATCCCGCCGCCCCGCATCGGACGCGATGTTCAGTTGCGCCAGAAGGCCGGCAAAGCTCATATCGCTGACCGGTTTGTTGACGATCAGTCCCATCGCCCCGTCGGCGCTGTGAGCGCAGACGAGGATGACCGACCGGTCAAAGCGCGCATCACCCATCCCGGGCATGGCCACCAGCAGTTTGCCGCCAAGCTGCATCGAATCGCCTGCTCCCGTTGCCCGGGGTCAGGATGACCCGAGCCGGCCTCCGTCTCAAGTCCCGGTGCCGGTCGGGCCGGTCGCTTCACGTCAGTATCGCCCGAAAGTGATTTCCCAACGGCGGCCGATTGCCTATGGTTCCCAAATGTTCCGCGCCCTGATCCTGTCGGCCTTGCTGGCCAGCCCCGCCGCCGCCCTGACGCAGGACGACGTGCTCTCCGCCACCCTGTTGCCGGGATGGCGCGGCGGCGACGGGCAGCACATGGCCGCCCTTGCATTGACCCTGGCGCCAGGTTGGAAAACCTATTGGCGCAGCCCCGGCGAGGCTGGCATCCCGCCGATGCTCGATTTCTCGGGGTCAGGCAACCTGCGCGCCGTTCGGCTGCACTGGCCCCGCCCGTCGGTGTTTGACATCAACGGGCTGCAGACGATCGGCTATCATGATCGGCTGATCCTGCCCGTCGAGGTGACGCCGATTGAACGCGACGGGCCGGTGGTGCTGCGTGTTACGGTCGATCTGGGCGTCTGCAAGGACATTTGCCTGCCCGCGGCCCTCGACCTGACGATCACCCTGCCGCCGCAGGGTGCCGACGACCCGGCGATCCGCGCCGCCCTGTCTGATCGCCCCATGGCAGCGCGCGCCGCCGGGCTGACTGCAATTACCTGCGCCGTATCGCCGATCGCCGACGGCCTGCGGATCGAGACGCAGATCCGGATGCCGTCGGCCGGCGGGACCGAGGCGCTGGTGATCGAAGCCACAGACCCGTCGATCTGGGTATCACAATCGACACTCAGCCGCGATGGCGCGGTGCTGACCGCACAGACCGATCTGGTTCCCCGGACCGGCGCACCTTTCGCGCTCGACCGCTCGTCTCTGACAGTGACCGTGATCGGCCGCAACCGCGCCGTCGAAGTGACGGGCTGCCCCGCCCCCTGACGGCACATTCAACCGCCCGGCACGGCCACCTGCGGTGCGGGGATGGGGTGCGGTGCCCGGGATTTCGTCGCCCTTCGAGAGCCAGCGCGCGCAAGGGTCCAGGATCACTTCCGCCGCTTGTGTTCTTCCAGCCGTGGCATGATCTCGACAAAGTTGCAGGGCCGGTGGCGATAATCCAGTTGCAGGGCCAGAATGGCGTCCCAGGCGTCGCGACAGGCTCCGGGCGATCCCGGCAGGGCAAACAGATAGGTTCCGCCCGCCACGCCACCGCAGGCCCGGCTTTGCACGGCGGAGGTCCCGATCTTGGCCATCGAGACATGGGTGAACATGACGCCGAAGGCCTCGATCTCTTTCTCATACACATCGCGGTGCGCCTCGACCGTCACATCGCGCCCGGTCAGGCCGGTGCCCCCGGTGGTCAGGATCACATCTACCCGCTGATCATCAATCCACGTCCAAAGCTGCGCTGCGATCAGCGCACGGTCATCCGTGACGATCCCCCGCGCCGCCAACAGATGCCCGGCCCCCACCAACCGCTCGACCAGGGTATCGCCCGACCGGTCATCTGCCGCCGTTCGCGTGTCCGAAACGGTCAGAACCGCAATCCGGACCGGGATGAATTTCCGGCTCTCATCAATCGCCATAGTCTACCCCCTGGGCAATAACGCCAGCCGCGCCGCCAGCCCGGCAAACACTGCCGCCGACACCCGCCCCAGCCACAGCGCGAATCCCGGGCTGCGCAGCAACCGCTGACCGGCACCCCCCGCAAACACCCCGACCACCCCGTTCACCAGCAACCCGCCGACCGATAGCACGCCGCCAAACATCAGAAACTGCGCCAGAACGGGGCGGCTCGGGTCAACGAACTGCGGCACGAAGGCCAGCACGAACAGAATGACCTTGGGGTTGGTCAGGGTCACCACCAACCCCTCGCGGAACGCCCCTGACGGCCGCACCATCGGCACATCCGCCCGCGCAGGCCCCGCGCGCAGCGTCGCCCACGCCAGCCACAGCAGATACGCGACCCCTACCCACCGGATCACCTCGAAGAGCCACGGCGCTGCCGCCACCGCCGCCCCCAGCCCAAGGCCTGCCAGCGTCACTTGCACCATGCCGCCCAACGCGATTCCGGCATCTGCCGCCAGCGCCGCGCGCGGCCCGCCCTTCAACCCCTGTCCGAGGCAGAGCATCATGTCCGCCCCCGGCGTCAGGTTCAGCGCCAGCGCTGCCGGAATGAACGTCAGCCGCACCGCCGGATCGACACTCATGCCCGCATCCTGGCCTGCAAGCTCAACAGATCGGCCCAGGCCGCGCGTTTCATCTCGGGCTGGCGCAACAGGTATGCGGGGTGGAACATCGGCAGCACCGGCCGGCCCAGCGCCTGCGTCCAGACGCCGCGCAGTTTGGTGATCCCCTTGGCTCCAAGCAGCGCCATACAGGGCGTATTGCCCATCACCACCACAAAGTCAGGGTCCACAAGGGCGATATGACGCTCGACAAAAGGCTGCATCATCGTGATTTCTCCCGGTTCCGGGTCGCGGTTCTGCGGCGGGCGCCATGGCATCACATTGGTGATGTAAAGCGCCGTCGCCAGATCAGGACTGCCGCGCGACAACCCGATCGCCCCGAACATCCGGTCCAGCATCTGCCCCGCCGGCCCGACAAAAGGCCGCCCCAGCTTGTCTTCTTCGACCCCCGGTGCCTCGCCCAGTACCAGAACCCGCGCGCCAGGGTTGCCATCGGCAAACACCAGATTGCGCGCGCCCCGCTTGATCTCGCAATGGTCATACCCCGCCAATGCCGCCCGCAGCGCCGCCAGCGTCCCCGAAGCCGCCGCCGCCGCCCGCGCCACGACGACCGCATCGCCCGCAGGCTCTGCCAGCGCCACAGGGCCTGCCAGCGCCACCGGCGCGACCTTGACCGCCTGATCGGGCAGCGCATAACGGTTCACGGGAACCTCGCCCACCGCCTCGCCCACCCCCAGATCGACCTGCCAGGACAGCGCGGCCAGCGACGCTTGCCAATCCCACACCGTGTCTTTCGCGATTCCCATACCGCAAACGCTAGGCCCGCCTCCCCCCCGCCACAAGTCCCCGATTGCCGCGCCCAAACGGGTCTGCGATACCCCCATCCCGCTTCAGTTCCTTTTGCTCGTGAGTGTTTGCTTCATCGCCGGCCTGCTTCCCCCCTTCCGCTGGGGCGCGCGGATCGCCGACGGCCGGTTCGTCCTGCTGGCGATCGCCCTCCATACCGAACCCGCGCCTTGCGACCCGGATTTACCCCGAGTTGATCTTGCGACAGACCAAATCCCGCGCCGCAACCAACCCGCGCTGTGTGATGCCTGGCCCCGACCTGCGCCCTCCCGCCAGCCGCGCCGATCTGATGGCCCTTACCATGGGCAAAGACAACGCGGGCGCTTCCGACGTCCTGCTCCTCGTCCAAACCGAAACCCGCCTGCGTCTGTTCCGATGGCCGTTCCGCGCCCGACACTTCGTCGCGGCCCCCCCCTGGGACGACAAGACGCCCCTCTGCACCCCCACCACACCCCTGCCGCGCGCCTGACCCGGATTTTCGTCCCTAGATGTCCCGCTTGGGTGATGCGCGCCCGGCACACCGCCTGCGGGGGGTGTCAGCGCAGAACGCCCGCCGCATCGCCGGGCTGGGGCGCGCGCGATGCCCCCGGTTCCGGCGCTTGCCCCATCCCCCCACATTTGCCATAACGCGCCAACCCCCCGGCCAGAGATGCAGCAGGAGACGCCCATGACCTTCCGCGCCCGCCATCTCCTTGGCATCGAACCCCTCGCACCTCAAGAGATCGTGACCGTACTCGACCTCGCCGACCGCTACGTCGACCTCAACCGTCGCACCATGAAGCAATCCGACGCCCTGCTCGGCCTGACCCAGATCAACATGTTCTTCGAACCCTCGACCCGCACCCTTGCCTCGTTCGAACTCGCCGGCAAACGGCTGGGGGCCGATGTGATGAACATGTCGATGGCGCATTCGTCCACCAAGAAGGGCGAGACCCTGCTGGACACCGCGATGACGCTGAACGCCATGCAGCCCGATCTGCTGGTCGTCCGACATCCGGCGTCGGGCGCGGTCAACCTTCTGGCCGAAAAGGTGAACTGCGCCGTGCTGAACGCCGGCGACGGCCGCCACGAACACCCCACCCAAGCGCTGCTGGATGCCCTGACCATCCGCCGCGCCAAGGGCCGGATTCAGCGCCTGACCGTGGCGATCTGCGGCGACATCGCCCATTCCCGCGTGGCCCGCAGCAACCTGATCCTGCTGGGCAAGCTGGAAAACCGCGTCCGCCTGATCGCGCCGCCGACCCTGATGCCGTCTGGCGTGCAGGACTTCGGGTGTGAGGTGTTCGACGACATGGCAAAGGGGCTGGAAGGCTGCGACGTGGTGATGATGCTGCGCCTGCAAAAGGAACGTATGGACGGCGCCTTCATCCCATCGGAACGGGAATACTACCACCGCTACGGTCTGGATACCGAGAAACTCAAGCATGCCAAACCAGACGCCATCGTGATGCACCCCGGCCCGATGAACCGGGGGGTGGAAATCGACGGCACGCTGGCCGACGACATCAACCGCAGCGTCATTCAGGAGCAGGTCGAAATGGGCGTCGCGGTGCGGATGGCCTGCATGGACCTGCTGGCGCGGAACCTGAAAGCCGAACGCGGGGCACGCGCGGCGGGGGTGATGGTATGACCGACCCCGACCAGAAACCCGACCCCAAACCCAAACGCCCGATGTCCGAGGCCCGCATCTCGGGCATGGTCGCGACCGCCGTCCTCGTCGCGCTCTTTATTTTTGTCGGCTGGTTCATCTGGCTGGCGGGGTCGGCAGAATGACCGACGCTCTGCCCGAAACCACTCTCTGGCAGGGCCGCCCCAACACCGCCCCGTACCTGACACCAAAGCATCTCGGCACCCTGCTGCGCGGGCTGTTCGCGCTCGCCCTGTTCCTGTACATCGTGGCCCGGCTGCAAATGGGCGTCTCGCAATACTTCGACGTCCAGTTGATCGTCTTTGGCCTCTTCTTCCTTTCCATCCCGCTCGACATCGCGAAATCCATGCTGACCCGTCGATTTTCGACCTACACCCTCACCTCTCGGCATGCCGTGGTCACCCTGACACTGCCGCTGTTCGGGCAAACCACCCGCAGCATTCCCTTGCGGTCCACCACCGAAATCACCCACCACAAGGGCCGCTTTTCCTCGCTGTCGCTGTCTGGCCCCAAACACCCGTGGTGGACCTTGCGCACCAACGCCCCGATCTTCGAGCGCATAAGGGAGGGCGACCATGTCGCCGCCCTGATCGCAAGCGCTCAACGCGGGGCCGCATGATCCACTTCACCAACGCCCGCCTGATCGACCCCGAGGCGCTGACAGATACCCCCGGATCGCTGACCATCGCGGATGGGCTGATCCGGTCGATCAACACCGCCGCCCCCGAAGGCGCGCAGATCATCGATTGCCGCGGCCTCCCCCTCGGCCCCGGCATCGTGGACTTGGGCGTCCAGATCGGCGAACCCGGCGAGCGGCACAAGGAATCCTTCAGGTCGGCGGGTCTGGCGGCAGCGGCGGGCGGGGTTACCACGATCGTCACAAGGCCGGACACCAACCCGGCCATCGACACGCCCGAACTTCTGGAATTCGTCACCCGGCGCGCCGCTGAAGCCTCTCCCGTCCGCATCCGCCACATGGCCACCCTCACCCGCAACCGCGCGGGCACCCAGATGGTCGAGATCGGCTTTCTGCGCGATGCCGGAGCGGTGGCCTTCACCGATGGCGACCAGGTCACCCAGAACACCCGGACCCTGTCGCGCTGCATGACCTATGCCCGCAGTCTGAACGCCCTGATCATCGGACACCCGCAGGACCCCGGACTCAGCCACGGCGCCTCGGCCACCACATCGAAATTCGCCTCGCTGCGCGGCCTTCCGGGCGTGCCCGCCATGGCCGAACGGATGGGCTTTGACCGCGACATGGCCTTGGTCGAAATGACCGGCGTCAGATACCACGCCGATCAGATCACCACTGCCCGCACCCTGCCCGCGCTCGCCCGGGCCCGGCAGAACGGGCTCGATGTGACGGCAGGCACCTCGATCCACCATCTCACGCTGAACGAACTCGATGTCGGTGACTATCGCACCTTCTTCAAGCTCGCACCGCCCTTGCGGTCCGAAGAAGACCGCATGGCCACGGTGCAGGCGGTCGCCGACGGCCTGATCGACATCATCGGCAGCTATCACACGCCTGCCGACGAGGAATCCAAGCGCCTGCCATTCGAGGAGGCGGCCAGCGGGGCGGTCGGGCTGCAGACCCTGCTGCCGGCCGCGATGCGCCTTTATCACGCGGGCGCGCTGGACCTGCCGCAGCTTTTTCGCGCGATGGCGCTGAACCCGGCGCGGCGGCTGGGGCTGCCACAGGGTCGGCTGGCCCCCGGCACGCCGGCCGATCTGATCCTGTTCGACCCTGACGCGCCGTTCCTGCTCGACCGCTTCACCTTGCTGTCCAAATCGCGCAACACCCCGTTTGACGGGCAAAGGATGGAGGGTAAGGTGATCGGCACCTGGGTGGCGGGCACCCGGGTTTTTGGCGAGGCCTGACATGCCGGAACTGACCACCGCGCAAGACAGCCTGATGCTGGTGGCCGGGCTGGCCTATCTGCTGGGCTCGGTGCCGTTCGGCGTGCTGCTCACCCGCGCGCTCGGACTGGGGGATCTGCGCCAGATCGGGTCGGGAAACATCGGGGCCACCAATGTGCTGCGCACCGGCAACAAGGCGGCCGCGGCAGCGACGCTGATCCTTGATGCGGCCAAGGGGGCGGGGGCGGTGCTGGTCGCGCGGGCGGCCTTCGGCGAAGATGCCGCACAACTGGCCGGACTTGCCGCGTTTCTGGGGCATCTGTTCCCGGTCTGGCTGGGGTTCAAGGGCGGCAAGGGGGTGGCGACGCTGCTCGGCATCCTGCTCGCCCTGGCCTGGCCGGTGGGTCTGGCCTGCTGCGCGGTCTGGGCGACGACCGCGGCGGTCACCCGCTATTCGTCGATGGCCGCCCTGTTTTCTGCCGCCTCGGCCTCGGTGTGGCTGCTGGTGTTCGACCATGGGCGGATGCTGTTTCTGGTGATCGTTCTGACGTTGCTGATCTACGCCCGCCACACCGCCAACATCGGGCGGCTGAAGGCAGGGACCGAGCCGCGGATCGGACAGCGGTAACCCCGGGGGCGTGCCGGATCCGACCTTTGAACCGCACCGCCCCTACAAACTCGCCGCGGCATAGATCGGCTCCAGCCGCCCCGCCCATTCGCCGCGATACAGCGCCAGCCAGTGGTCGGCCTGCACCGCTCCGGCTGCCACATTCTCGTGCAGCGGGGCCAGAAACACCTCTTCCCCCAACCCGCGCGCCGACAGCCCGGCCTGCGACAGCCCGACGGCCGCCTGCGCCAGATCCAGCAGTTGCATACCGCCCGCCTCGCCCTGCAGCCCGGCGAGCGAGGCCGCCACCCGCAGCCCCTCACGCGTTGCGGCATCGAAACCCTTGACCAGATCCCATGCCGCATCCAGCGCGCCCTGATCATACATCAGCCCGACCCAGAAGGCCGGCAGCGCGTTGATATGCGCCTGATTCCCGCAATCCGCCCCGCGCATCTCGATATAGCGCTTGACCCTCGCCTCGGGGAACACGGTCGTCAAATGGTCGGCCCAATCGTTCAGCGTCGGCTTTTCGCCCGGCAGTGCGGGCAGCCGACCCGCCAGAAAATCGCGGAACGACTGGCCAAGCGCGTTGATGTAGCGCCCGTCGCGGTAGACGAAATACATCGGCACATCCAGCACCCAGTCGACGTAAGCCTGAAATCCCATGCCTTCGTCATAGGCAAACGGCAGCATGCCGGTCCGCGCATCGTCCAGCCCGCGCCAGATCCGCGACCGCCAGCTTTTGTGGCCGTTCACCACCCCGTCAAAGAACGGGCTCGAGGCGAACAGCGCGGTGGCGACCGGCTGCAGGGCAATCGCCACCCGCAGCTTTTTGACCATGTCAGCCTCGGACGCATAGTCGAGGTTTACCTGCACCGTGCAGGTGCGATACATCATCTGGGTTCCGTGGGTGCCGACACGCCCCATGTAGTCGGTCATCAGCCGATAGCGGCCCTTCGGCATCACCGGCATCGCTGAACCCGACCATTCGGGCGCGGCCCCTATCCCCATGAACCGGATGCCGAGCGGGTCGGCAAGGCGGCGCACCTCGTCCAGATGGTTCTGCAATTCGGCCGCGGTTGAATGCAGGTCGGCCACCGCGGCGCCCGAAAGTTCGAACTGTCCGCCCGGTTCAAGACTGATGTTGGCCTGCCCGCGGGTCACGCCGATCACCTGATCCCCCTCGCGGACCGGGGTCCAGCCGAACTGCGCCTCAAGGCCTGCAAACAGCGCCGAGATCGACCGGTCGCCCGCATAGGGCAAGGGGGCGCGGCTGTCGGTCAGCCAGCCGAACTTTTCATGCTCGGTCCCGATGCGCCAGGCGTCTTTGGGTTTTGATCCCGCCTCCATCATCCCGGCGAGCTGCGCGAAATCTTCGATCACGCCACCACCGGATTGAGGGATCGACATCGGGAAAGCTCCGTTGTTGGGCGCAAGGGTAGGGCAGGCCACAGCGCCCGAGTGGTGTCCCGCCGCGCGGCCCAAGTCAAGAGCGGGCAAAAACCGTCATGAAACGGTCACCCCGCGCCCGGACCGACGCCACACCGTCTGCGTCTCGGCAGCCGGCCGCAGCGCCCGGCCGCCCTGCGGCAGAGGGGGCTGCAGGGCTGCGACCAAAGCGCCGCTGTCCATTCCCGGCAGGCTGGCAAAGGCATCGAACAGCGCCCCGGCCCCCGCCGCATCGACCGGCACCAGCAAGGCCTGCCCGTCGGCCTGTTTCAGCCGCCAGACCCGGCGGCCCCGCAGGGTGATCAGGCGCAGTTCGGTCAGTTCAGCCAGGCTGACAAAGCCGCCCGACCCCGGCCCCAGATAGCCGATCTGACCCTCGACGATCTCGACCAGACCGGGGGCATCGCCGCCCTGGTCAAACCGCAAGCGCCGCAGCGCCACCAGCGCCCAGCCAATCCCGCTCCCCACCACCGCCAGCCCCAGCGGCACAAGGACGTACCCCCCCAGCCAGACCATCCAGCCCCCGGCCAAGGCCACCGCGCCCCCAAGGATCACCTCCCGCGCGCGTGTCATATCGGCCAGCAGGTCCGGGCGGATCAGGGTCATGGCTGCGACATCGTCGGATCGGCGACGGGACCGGAAAGCCGCTTCATCGGGTTGCAACCGGCTGATAGCCGAAGGCGACGGCATAGGTATAAAGCGTCAGCAGGCTGCCCACCGCCCGCGCCGCCGACCGGGTGCGCGCATCAAAATCATATGCCACGATGATCCCCCGGACCGCTGTCAGAGAATCCTCATCCATCAGATCGCCCATGTAGCCCAGGGTCTGCCCGATCACTCTGGGGCCGGATTTCCCGGCCTTCAGTTCCACCACAACCACCCGGTCCTGCGCATCCTTGCACAGGATGTCGATGAAACCCGAGGTGACATAGCGTTCGGCACCATCATCAATGATCTTGAGTCCAGGCTCCAGCCGGGTCATGTCACGCCGCAGCGCCAATTGCATGTCGCGTTCCAGCGACAGACGCTGCTTTTCAAGGCTGGCACTGTCGTCAATCATCTTCGCCTCCTCGGTGGAGGTCCGGCTTGCGATACCGGGACTTTGCGTGCCAGTTCCTGCCTCCGCAAGAAACCGTGCAAAAAGCGCCGCCCCCCTTCTGTAATACGCTAGGCTGTTGCGCAGGACGCCGTCGATCTGCATGCGAGACGGATTGGGCCTGTTGCGCTGCGCATCCTCGGCCGAGTAGGTCAACTCCCCGACAAGCCCGGGGTAACCACCGGCGGCAAACAGACCTTCGAGATTGCCGTATACCTTCTCGACGCTGTTCCTGCACCCTGTCCAGGCACCGACCGACTGATCCGAATAGCCCTGTTCAACCAGCCAACGCCGGTAATCTTTTCTCATTTCTTCCTCCAAGGTTGATCTCATCGGTCGAAAAGCACGTCACACCCAGTCCCCTTGCGCCGCCTGCCACAGGGTGATCGCCGCCACTGCCGCCGTATCGGCACGCAGGATGCGCGGGCCGAGGCTGAGCGGCACGACCCCCTCCATCCCGCGCAGCCGCCCGGCCTCGGTCTCGGCAAAGCCGCCCTCCGGCCCGATCAGGATTGCCGCCGGTGCCGGCGCACCGGTCAGCCGGGCAGGCTGACCCGCCAGCGCCTCATCGCACCAGATCAGCCGCCGCCCGGCGGGCCAGGTGTCCAGCAACCGGTCCAGCGGTTGCAACCCGGCCACCTCGGGCACCATCGTGGCACCGCATTGTTCGGCGGCCTCGACGGCATGGGCCTGCAGGCGGTCGAGCCGGATGCGTTCGGAGTTGGTGTGCCGGGTCTGCACCGGCAGGATCCGCGACACCCCCATCTCGACGGCCTTCTCGACAATGAAATCGGTGCGCGCCTTCTTGACCGGGGCGAACAGCAGCCACAGGTCGGGCGGCAGCACCAGCGGCCGCAGCGGTACTTCGCAGTGCAGCACCCCGCCCCGCCGCCCCACTTCGGCGACGATGGCGCGCCATTCCCCGTCGCACCCGTTGAACAGCACGACCGCCGCACCCACTGCCAGACGCATCACGCCGAACAGGTAATGCGCCTGATCCGCGCCGACCGCGACGGGTTGCCCCGCCGCCAGCGTCTGATCTACATAGAGCCTGACCCTTGCCTCGGACATGGACACGACCCTATGCAAGACCCGCCGCGAAGGCCAGAGGCCGGCCATCCCGACACCGCCGTCGCCGATGCCCCGGCGGGAAACTGGGTAGACCGTTTCGCCCCGCCCGCCACCCGGCCCTACCTGCGGCTCAGCCGGGCCGACCGGCCCATCGGCACCTGGCTGTTGCTGATCCCCTGCCTGTGGGGCATCGCACTCGCCGCCGGGGCGGACCGGTTTCGCGCGCAGGATATGTGGCTGATCGCCGGTTGCGGGCTGGGAGCGTTCCTGATGCGGGGCGCGGGCTGCACCTGGAACGACCTCGCCGACCGTGACATCGACGCCGCCGTGGCGCGCACCCGGTCGCGGCCATTGCCATCGGGTCAGGTCACCGCGCGGCAGGCGCTGATCTGGATGGTCGTGCAGGCGGGGCTGGCAGCGGCCATCCTGTTCAGCTTCAACTGGCTGGCCGTCGGTCTGGGGGTGGCTTCGCTGGCGCTGGTGGCGGTTTACCCGTTTGCCAAGCGGTTCACCTGGTGGCCGCAGGTGTTTCTGGGCCTCGCGTTCAACTGGGGGGCCTTGCTGGCCTATGCCGCGCATGCCGGAGTGGTAACGGGGCCTGCGGTCCTGCTGTATGCAGCAGGGATCGCGTGGACGCTGTTCTATGACACCATCTATGCGCATCAGGACCGCGAGGATGATGCGCTGATCGGGGTGAAATCGACGGCACGGCTGTTTGGCACGAACAGCCGTGCCTGGCTTTTGGGGTTTCAGATCGCGGCGGTCAGCCTGATGCTGCTGGCCGTGATCACCGGGTTGCCGTCATCGGGCGGACTGCTGCCGCTGGGACTGGCGCTGCTTGGCATCTGGGCGTTCGGCTGGCACATGACCTGGCAGTTGCGGCGGCTGGACATCGACGATCCCGCCTCGTGCCTCGCGGTGTTCCGGTCCAACCGCGATGCGGGCCTGATCCCTGCGCTGTTTCTTGCCGCAGGTGCCCTCGTCTGATTGAACCTGCACCCGCTGCGGCCTATGCACGCCGGGTTGCCGTCCGCAGCGAAAGAGCGCCGTGACCCGTTTGCCCCCCCTTCGCTTGCCCCCCCTGCGCTTGCCCCCCCTGCGCCTGCCCGCGCTGCGCCTGCCCGCGCTGAAAATGCCGGCGCTGCGCCAAAGCCAGACGCTGCTGGCGCTGGCGGCGTTCGTGCTGGCGGGAGGGCTGTCGGTCCTGGTTGCCCGGGGCGCTGCCACGGTGATCGAGAGCCGCTCGTCCGCTGCCATCACGTCGAGGCTGCTGACCGAAGGCTACACCTGGGCAGAGGTCCATGCAGACGGGCTCAGCGTCACCCTGTCGGGCACCGCGCCGAACGAGGCCGCGCGGTTTCGGGCCGTCAATCTGGCCGGCACGATCGTCGAGGCGTCCCGGCTGGTCGATGCGTTTGCGGTAACCCCGGCGCGCACCGTCGCTGCGCCGCGCTTTTCGGTCGAGATGTTGCGCAACGATGATGGCATCCAGTTGATCGGCCTTTTGCCCGAAGGCCCCGATGAGGCGGCTCTTGTGGCGACCGCCGAAGGTCTGATGCCCGGGGCTGATCTGGCCGACATGCTGGAAACCGCCGCCTACCCCGCCCCCGCCACCTGGACAGCGGCGTTTTCCTATGGGCTGACCGCGCTGAACCTGCTGCCGCGCTCCAAGATTTCGGTCGCGGCGGATGCCGTGCAGGTGACGGCGATTGCGGCAAGCGAGGCCGAAAAGCGCGCGTTCGAAACGGAACTGGCCCGCCTGCGGCCGCGCGGCGTGACCGTGAATGTCGATATCTCGGCCCCGCGCCCGGTGCTGACGCCGTTCACCCTGCGCTTTGTGCTCGATGGCGAGGGCGGACGGTTTGACGCTTGCTCCGCCGATACCGAAGTGGCGCAACGCCGCATCCTCGCCGCTGCCTTGGCCGCCGGCATGTCCGGGCGGCCCGACTGCACGATCGGTCTGGGCGTGCCCACACCCAGTTGGGCCGAGGCGGCCGAAGCGGGCATCCGCGCCGTGGCCGCTATGGGCAGCGCCACCATCACCTTTTCGGACGCCGACGTGACGCTGCTGGTCGGGGACGCCGTGTCGCAGGCCAGCTTTGACCGGGTGGTCGGCGAGTTGCGCAACAGTCTGCCCGACGTGTTTTCGCTGGACGCGCAACTTGCAAAGAAGGCCGCCGCTCCGGCAGGCCCGGCCGAATTCACCGCGACCCGCGCGGCCGACACAGGCCGGGTCGAGTTGCGGGGGCGTCTGACCGATGACCGGGTGCAGGCCGCGATCGAAAGCTATGCCAAGGCGCGGTTCGGGGCCGGCGCGGTCTATGTCGCGACACGGCTGGACCCAGACCTGCCCGACGGCTGGCCGACCCGGGTGCTGGCCGGGATCGAGGCGCTGGCCGAACTGGACTCGGGCAGCCTTGTGGTGCGCACCGACACGGTCGAGGTCAGCGGGCTGACCGGCTCGCAGGGGTCACGCGCGCGGATGTCGCAGATCCTGTCGGGGCAGTTGGGGCAGGGTCAGACCTTCAAGATCGACGTGACCTATCTGGAAGCGCTGGATCCGCTGGCCGCAATGCCTACCCCGCAGGAATGCGCCGATCTGGTGGCGCTGGTGCTGTCGCGCGGCAAGATCACCTTCACCCCCGGCTCGACCGAGATCGACAGCGCCACCTCGGGCCTGATGGATGCGCTGGCGGCAGCGTTGACAGATTGCGGCGCGCTGGAGATGGAGATCTCCGGGCATACCGATGCCCAGGGGTCGGAAAGCGGCAACCTCGCTCTCAGTCAGGCGCGGGCCGAGGCGGTCGTGCTGGCGCTGCAGGGGCGGCAGGTCGAGGTGTCGGCGATGCGCGCCGTGGGCTACGGCGAAGCCCGCCCGATCGCCGACAACGGCACAGCAGCCGGACGCGACGCCAACCGAAGGATCGAGATCAGCCTGATCGGCGGGTCAGCCCCCACCCTGCAGGACGCAGGCACCGCTCCGAAGGATGCGGCCGGCGCCTCTGCGACGCCGCCCGCTGCCGAAGGTGCGGTGCGCCCGATCCCCGACAGCGAGGCTGTCCCGGCCCCCGATCCGGCCCCTGAGCCAGCCCCTGAGCCAGCCCCTGACCCGGCCCCCGATCCGGCCCCTGACCCGGCCCCTGAGCCAGCCCCTGACCCGGCCCCTGACCCTGAGATCATCGGGGCCGGGCCTTCGCCGCAGGCGTCGGGGGCCGGCAATCCCGGACCGGACTTTTCGGGCGATACCAGCCCGACGGTTGCCCCGACCGCGCCAACGACGCGCCCGCTGCCCCGTCCGCCACGCAGCGGCTGACCCCGGACCGACCATGTTGCCTGCCAGACGGTTTCAATCTTGACGGACGCCCGCGACCGACCCATGCAGGGCAAGCCATGAACCGCACCGAATTCATCATTGCGACCGCAATCATCCTGCTGATGGCCTTCGCGTTGGGGTGGTTCACCTACTGGCTTTTGCACCGGTTTACCCGGGTTGCCGGCGGCAACCTTGGCGAAGTCGACCGTCTGGCACAGTCGCTGCACGAGGCGGAAGAACTGCGGGATCAGGCGATCATGTACATCGAAACCCGCGAGGGCGAATTGACGAGCCAGATCGCCCAGACCGAGGCCGAGTTGCGCGCGGCAATGGAAGGGTTGCGCGATGCCCGTCACGAGGCCGAAGAAATGCGCGCCTATATCGAGCGGGTGCAGGCTTCGCGCTGACGGCAATGCGGCTTTCGCGGCACCAGGGCAGGCGCTGCCCCCCTTGCCCGTTGCGGGCTGACCGACCGGGATATCCGGGCCAAGCGGAAGCCGGACCGGTCAAAGCTCCTCCAGCAGGGTGCAGGTCAGGCGGGACGCCGGGTCGCCAAGGTCGTCGATCACGTCGAAATGGTGGCGGCCGGGTGCGACGGTCCAGGGACAACCCCAGACTTCGGACAACAGGCGGGCCTGCCAAAGGAAACTGGGGCGCTCCTGTCCGCCGACCCAGACATGTACCGGGACATCCGGGCGCAGGGTCAGCCGCGCCGGGCTTTCAGCCGCAACCTCGGCGGCGTCCAGCCCGAGGGTCTCGTTCATCCGGGTGGCCGTCAGCGGCTCGAGGTCGGCCAGCGGCGAGATCGGCACAACGCGGGCCAGTGGCAGGGTCTGATCGGTGCAGGCCATCCGGGCCGCCAGTTGACCGCCTGCCGAATGGCCGGTCACCACGACGGGCCGCCCACCCGCCGGGCCGGGCAGCATTCCGCGCGCCACCTCGACCGCCCGGGCGACCTCGGCCAGCATCGCGCCGATCCGGGCCGCGGGGGCGAGCGTGTAAGAGGGCATCGCCACGGCCCAACCCCGGGCGTTGCCCCCCGCCGCCAGATGCGACCAGTCGCCCCGGTCGCACGCCATCCAGTAGCCGCCGTGCAGGAATACCAGCAGTCCGCGCGCCGCCGTCTGGGGCAGGAACAAGTCCAGCCGGTGCCGCGCCCCCGGCCCGTAGGGCATATCGAGCGCCGCCCGTGCGCCGATGGCGGCGCGGTACGCCGCCGCCATCGCCTGCCAACGCGGCGCGAACCCGTCTGCCCCGGGAATGAAGGCCGCATTGGCATAGGCCCGGTCGTGGTCCGTCATTTGATCAAATCCCGTGCCCCGCAACTGGACAATTCCGCGCGTCCATGCTTTGCATGCGCCATCCGAAAAGGGGAGGCCGCCATGCTCGATTCCGTCACCGACCTTGCTGCGCTGCTGAAAGACCCGTCATTGCTGGCGACCCGCGCCTATGTGGCGGGCCAGTGGATTGCCGCCGACGATGGCACGACCTTTCCGGTCACGAACCCTGCACGGGGCGATGTCATTGCGCATGTGCCCAACCTTGGCCGCACCGAGACCGCCCGCGCGATTGCCGCAGCCCAGATCGCGCAGAAGGACTGGGCCGCGCGCACCGGCAAAGAGCGCGCCGGGGTGCTGCGCCGCTGGTTCGATCTGATGATGGCGGCGCAGGACGATCTGGCCCTGATCCTGACAGCCGAAATGGGCAAACCGCTCGCCGAGGCCAGGGGCGAGATCGCCTATGGCGCGTCCTTCATCGAATGGTTCGGCGAAGAGGCGAAACGGGTGTATGGCGAGACCATTCCCGGGCATCAGCGCGACAAGCGGATCACCGTGATCAAGCAGCCGATCGGGGTGGTCGGCTCGATCACGCCATGGAATTTTCCCAATGCGATGATCACCCGCAAATGCGCGCCCGCCCTCGCCGCTGGCTGCGGGTTCGTGGCACGGCCGGCTGCCGAAACGCCGTTGTCGGCCCTTGCGCTGGCGGTTCTTGCCGAACGGGCGGGCCTGCCGGGCGGGGTGTTCTCGGTCATCACGTCGAAGAAATCCTCCGACATCGGCAAGGAATTCTGCGAGAACCCGGCAGTGCGCAAGCTGACCTTTACCGGATCGACCGAAGTGGGCCGCATTCTGTTGCGGCAGGCGGCCGATCAAGTAATGAAATGCTCGATGGAACTGGGGGGCAATGCGCCGTTCATCGTGTTCGACGACGCCGATCTGGATGCCGCTGTCGCCGGAGCGATGCTGTCGAAATTCCGCAACAACGGGCAAACCTGCGTCTGCGCCAACCGGATCTACGTGCAGGCCGGGGTTTATGACGCGTTCGGCGCCAAACTGTCGGCGGCGCTGGCGAGCACCCGCGTCGGCGACGGTCTGACCGAGGCCGTCGAGTTTGGTCCGCTGGTCAACATGGCAGCCGTCGAGAAGGTCGAGGAGCATATCGCCGACGCATTGGCCAAAGGGGCGTCGGTGACGATGGGCGGCAAGCGCCACGCCCTTGGCGGATCGTTCTTTGAGCCCACGATTCTGACCGACGTCACCGATGCCATGCTGGTGACGACGGAAGAAACCTTTGGTCCGCTTGCGCCATTGTTCCGGTTTGACACCGAGGCAGAGGTGATCGAAAAGGCCAATGCCACGATTTTCGGGCTGGCCAGCTATTTCTATGCCCGCGACATCGGCCGGGTGACCCGGGTGCAAGAGGCGCTGGAATACGGCATCGTCGGGGTGAACACCGGCATCATCTCGACCGAGGTCGCGCCGTTCGGCGGGGTCAAGCAATCCGGCCTCGGCCGCGAGGGCAGCCACCACGGGATGGACGACTACCTCGAGATGAAATACATCTGCCTGTCTGTGTGAATTGCTGGACTAAGTCGATTGCCTGTTCCAGTTTCGAATCGATCTGTCGGGACACTTGCCCGGACAGCCATGACAGGTCTGTCCGCAGCGCTGACGAACCCGCCGGACCCCCCCTCGCAGCAACGATCTCCAGTTCCATACGGCTCCGATGGGCGCTTGGACAGGCAAGACTCGCCGACATGGGGTCGGCAAGATTGACCGGAGCGCACGCCTGGGCGCGCTTGACCCCACTCGGCACCCCAATTGGCGTATCTCGGCCGAACCGCCCGAGAAACCTTTCCCGCATCGGCAACGAACCTGACAGGATGGGCCAATGAAAAACAACAAAATTTGGATCGGCTTCCGGTAGGACAGGGATGCCCAAGCCGCAGCCGGGAAACACTCGCTTCACACCTTTGCGGGAAGTCCCATGAACGCAGGGCACAATCTGCATTCCCAATTCATTTTCGGCAAGGGTCGGGTGGGTCTACCCCGCGACTTGACCCGCATCGCCATCCCGCAACCTGCCCCAACCACCGCCAAAGGCGGGGTGAACCCCGCCCTACCCGCCCTACCCGCCGTCGGGCACCCGCCCGGCCCATGCCGCCTCTGCCCGACCCAACCGGATATCCCTCTGGACCCGTGAATACGGCCAATCTACCGCCCGTTCGACCAACCCATGCTTCACCGGGTCCCCCCAACACTACCGCACAAACATCGCAGGATCCGCTTCGTCCCGAATGTGACCTTTCAGGTCCACAGGAACTGATCCGCTGTCAGTTGTGCCGCACTCGTCAGCCCCGTCAGGGTGATCGAGAAGTCGGCAGTTCCATCGCCATCGGCATCGATCTGCACCTGCGACCCCACAACCCGCGCCTCGGAGTTGTTCGACCCGCCGGAAAACAGCCCGCTGCCCGTGAAGGCGAAAGTCCCCACCAGCATCCCGATCAACTCGATCTCGTCTCCCTGTGCTGCCCCGCCTGACAGAGCGTTGAAGTCCGTGATGGTATCAGTGCCCTGCACGGCACCGTTGACAAACACGAAGTGATCGGCCCCGCTGCCGCCGGTCAGCGTATCGTTGCCGGCCCCCCCGATGAGCGTGTCGCCGCCAGCCCCGCCAGACAGGATGTTGGCCCGACCATTTCCGATCAGCGTGTTGTTCTGTGCATTTCCCGTCCCGTTCACACCGCCGGTACCCGTCAGGGTCAGGTTTTCGAAGTGGTCTGCCAGGGTCCAGCCGAGCGCAGTCAGCAGGGTGTCCGTGCCGCCGCTCGCCAGTTCGGTGACGGCATCGGTGAGGGAGTCGACCGTGTAGGTATCGTTCCCCGCTCCGCCCGCCATCACGTCATTGCCGCTTCCGCCATCAAGGCTGTCGTTCCCGTTCCCGCCGTTCAGCGTGTCATTGCCTGAACCGCCCGCCAGGAAATTGTTGGCCGCGTTTCCGGTGATCGCGTTGGCGGCTGTGGTCCCCGTCCCGTTGATCGCCGCTGCGCCCGTCAACGTCAGGTTTTCGACATGGAGGGCCAGCGTCAGCGTGACCGACGACAGGACCGTATCCGTACCGCCCGACGCTGACTCGATCACCTTGTCGCCGATGAAATCGACGACAAAAGTGTCATTCCCCAAACCACCCGTCATGCTGTCGGTGCCCGAACCGCCGTCAAGGGTGTCGTTGCCGTCGCCAGAGGTCAGCGTGTCGTTGCCGTCGAGACCGGACAGGGCGTTGGCCGCAACACTGCCGATCACGATATTGGCCAGCGCGTTGCCGGTTGCGTTGATGTTGGCACTGCCGGTCAGGGTCAGGTTCTCCAGAAAGGCGTTCGAGGCGAACGAGACGCCGATGCTGCTCAGCACCGTATCCGTACCTTCGCCGGCCAGCTCGACGATCATGTCCGTCAGGCTGTCGACGTAATAGATGTCGTTGCCGATGCCGCCGACCATGCTGTCGTTGCCGATGCCGCCATCCAGCGTATCGTTTCCGGTCCCCGCGGTCAGTGTATCGTTGCCGGCCAGGCCCGACATCAGGTTCGCACCTGTGTTCCCGGTGATGCTGTCGCCTGCCGCCGTGCCGGTGCCCGAAATGGCGCTTGTACCGGTCAGAACCATCGCCTCGACATTGGCAGACATCGTGTGGCTGACCGAGGTCAGGATGAGGTCCGTCCCGCCGCCCGCCAGTTCGGTGACAGCATCGGTCAGCGAGTCGACCGAGTAGGTGTCGTTCCCCGCTCCGCCCGCCAGCACGTCGTTGCCGGTCCCGCCATCAAGGCTGTCGTTCCCGTTCCCGCCGGTCAGCGTGTCGTTGCCCGCGCCGCCCGCCAGGGAATTGTTGGCAGCGTTCCCGGTGATCGCGTTGGCGGATGACGTCCCCGTCCCGTTGATCGCCGTTGCGCCCGTCAACGTCAGGTTCTCGACGTTGGAAGCGAGGATGAGCGTGACTGACGACAGGACCGTATCCGTGCCGCCCGACAGCGCCTCGATCATCTTGTCGCCGGTCGCATCGACGACATAAGTGTCATTCCCCAAACCGCCCGTCATGCTGTCGGCGCCCGAACCGCCGTCAAGGGTGTCGTTGCCACCATTTCCGATCAGCGTATCGTTGCCTTCAAGGCCCGACAGCACGTTGTCGGCGTCGTTGCCGGTCACCGCGTTCGCGCCAAGATTGCCAGTTCCGTTGCTCGCCAAAAGGCCGGAAAGCGTCAGGCCTTCAACGTAGATGTTCGACAGGGTATAGCTGATGCTGCTGATCACCTGGTCAACGCCCTGGCCGGCAAGTTCGACGATGACATCCGCCAGGCTGTCGACGCTATAGCTGTCGCTGCCGACGCCGCCGGTCATGCTGTCGTCGCCGGTGCCGCCATCCAGCGTGTCGTTGCCGCCATTCCCGATCAGGGTGTCGTTGCCGGCGAACCCCTGCAAGAGGTTGGCGCCCAAATTGGACAGGGGCAGCGATCCGCTATAGGAATTGCCGTTGATCAGGTTGTTCAGCGCGTTCCCGTACCCGTTGATCTGGCCGGACCCTTCCAGGGTCAGGTTCTCGATGTTGTCGTCCAGGGTCCAGGCGATGCTGGACAGAACCGTGTCAAGACCTTCGTTGGCCTCTTCGATCACGACATCGGCAGCGGTGTCGACCCGATAGGTGTCATTGCCTGCGCCGCCGCTCATCGTATCGGCAGCCGTGCCGCCGTAAAGCTGGTCGTTGCCCGCGCCTCCGATCAGCAGATTGGCAAGGCCATTCCCGGTCAGGGTGTCCCCAAAGCCGGAGCCGGTTGCATTCCTGATACCAACCATGGTGTCGCCATCTGCGTCACCGCCGATGCCAAGGCCGTTGGTTAGGTTGACGTTGACCGCAGCAGCCGAACTTGCGTAGGAAACCGCGTCAATGCCACCGCCCCCGGAAATCGTGTCTGCACCCGCACCGCCAACGAACAGATTGCCCTCGGCGCCGCCCGTCAGACCGTCTCCAAAGGCAGAGCCGACTACGTTCTCGACCGCCGTCACAACATCGCCCTCGGCATCATCCCCACTGCCAGCGCTGCCGTCGGCCAGATTGACGCTGATCCCTTCGGTTGAGGCGGAATAATCCACCGTATCAACGCCGGCGCCACCATTGATCACATCTGCGCCCGCACCGCCGACCAGCAGGTTGTCGTTGGCATCCCCGGTCAGGGTGTCGCCAAAGGCGGACCCGATCACGGTTTCCACGGCCACCAGCGTGTCATTGCCGATGGACGTGCCGCTCGCGGTGCCAAGGCCAAGGTTCACCACAACGGCGCTCGCCGATGCGCCGGCGTTGTAGGTATCGACACCCGCACCGCCGTGGACAAGGTCGTTGCCGGCATCGGTGGTGATGATGTCAGTGCCGTCCTCACCGTAAAGCGCGTCATTGCCATCGCCACCCACCAGCGAGTCAGTTCCGTCGCCGCCGAACAGGGTGTCAATGCCTGCAGCGCCCGAAAGCACGTCGTTGCCCAGCCCGCCGGTGACCACGTTGTTGCCTGCATCGCCCGTCAGCGTGTCATTCAGCGCGGACCCCGTCAGGTTCTCGATCCCGGTCAGCACGTCGCCTGCGGCATCGCCGCCGGTGTTGGACGACCCGTTGATCGTGACGTTCACACCCGCTGTCGAGGCGGAATAATCCGCAAGGTCGGTGCCCGCACCCCCGTCAAGACTGTCCGCGCCCGCAGCGCCGATCAGGGTGTCATTGCCGTTTCCCCCAAACAGCGTGTCATTGCCCAAGCCACCGTTCAGGCTGTCGTTGCCATCCAGTCCGGTCAGCGTGTCGACGGCCGTTGAGCCGATGAGGGTATCGTTTCCAATGGTCCCTGTAAAGACGGCCATCCGCATTCTCCAAACTGACTCATGCCGAGTCGCCCAAGGCAAAGCCCACCCAGCACAAGTGCTAGAGCCGGTTGGCGGCGGAATTGCGGCGTGTTTGAAGCGGCATTGTTGCAGAACCGACGCCGGAGGCGTGACTTTCCCATCGCCCCCGGGGCTTGTGGTTGCGCGAACGATCCCCGTGGTGCCGACGGCCGAGAAGCGGTTCGTCAGCGCGACCCGGCAGTGGAGTTCGGCGGTTTGGCGGTCGGGGTCTGGCCCGCCGGGGCAACCCCCGTCAGTTCGACAGGCTCTGCGCCAGTCGCATCAGGCTGACCGCCTCGGCGCGATAGCCAAAGGCATCGTCGCCGCGATTGGCGCCGGCCAGGGCAATCGCCGCGTCCCAACCCCAGTCGTTCAGGTAGACCGAGCCTTGCAGCAACTGCCCGAAGCCCGCGATGGCGGCAGCGAACCGTGCGTCTTCGGTCGGGGGGCTTGCGGTGATCGGGGTCTCGATCAGGGTCGAGGTATCAGACCCGGGCGTCTTGTAGCGCAGACTCAGAAACCCCAGGTCCGGGCTGTCGGCAATGGCCGCCGACGTACCATAGCGCAACGGGGTGTTTCGCAGGGCGGGGCTGCCGGGGGGGGTGATCTCGTACAGGGCGGTCACCTGATGGCCGGCGCCGATCTCGCCTGCATCCACCCGGTCGTTGTTGAAATCCTCGCGGGCCAGTGCGCGGGTTTCATAGCCGATCAGGCGGTATTCGGCGACCTGCGCCGGGTTCCATTCGACCTGTAGCTTCACGTCGTTCGCAATCGGGAACAGCGCACCGCTCAACTGGTCGACCAGCACCTTTTGTGCCTCGTTCAGCGTGTCGATATAGGCCGCGGTTCCGTTGCCGTTCTGCGCCAGGGCCTGCATCGTGGCATCGTCGAGATTGCCGCGGCCAAACCCCAGAACAGAAAGATAGGCGACGTCGCGCTGCTTTGCGACATAGGCCTGCAGCCCTTCGGGGTCGCTGACGCCCACATTGAAATCGCCGTCGGTGGCCAGCAGAATCCGGCTGACCTCGCCGGTTCCGGCCATCTCGCCCGCGATCCGGTAGGCCAGAGCCAGCCCTTCGCCCCCGGCCGTCGCACCGCCCGCCGACAAGGTTTCAAGTGCCGCCATGATCGTTACGGCCTCCGAGGCCGCAGTCGGGGCCAGGACCTCGCCCGCCGCCCCGGCATAGGCCACGATGGCGATCTGATCTTCCGGGCGCAACTGGCCCAGCAGCAGACGCAGCGATTGTTTCAGAAGGGGCAGCTTGTTCGGCTCGTCCATCGAGCCCGAGGTGTCGATCAGGAACACGAGGTTCAGCGCCGGACGGTCGGCCACCGCGGGCAGGCGGCCCTGCAGCGCGATCTGCACCAGCGTTGTGCCGGGGTTCCACGGAGTTGGCAGGCTGGACAGCGAGACGCGGAACGGCGCGCTGTCCGGGGCGGGGTGGGTGTAGGGGAAATAGTTGACCATCTCTTCGATCCGCACGGCAGCCACCGGGGGCAACTGGCCCGATGTCAGCGAAGAGCGGATCACGGACCAGGACGCGGTATCTACGTCGATCGAGAAAGTCGAAACCGGCGTCTCGGCCGTGACCTTGACCGGGTTCGCGTCGGCGGTGGCGAAGGCCTCGGTATCGGGGTCAGCCGGGGGCGCCACCGTGTCGTTGGCCGGAGCCGCAGCCATTGCCAGACCGCCGATCACTTCGGCTTGCGGTTGGCGGGTGCGATTGGCACCTGCCGGAGCCGTGGTCGGAGACGCGATGCTTGCGGCCGGGGCTGCCTCGACCAGCGTCTGCGCGTCTACGTCACCCGCAGGCTCGGCAGCGGGCGCAGCGGTCTGCTGATCCTTGGTCAGAGCCGGGGCCAGAGCCGGGGCCAGAGCCGGGGCCTGACCCGGGGCGAGAGCCGGGGCGAGAGCCGGGTCCGGGGCTGACGTCCGGCCGGACACAATTGTGCCTGGCTGAGTGGGCACCGACGGGTCGGGGTCGCTGCGCCACAGTGGCAGGTTCAGCATGACAAGCCCGAGACACAGGGCGGCGACCGAGGTGGTGGCGACCAGCGCCGGGCGGGAGGTCAGGGATGTCAACATGAGGCGCACTCCGGTTAGGAACCCCGGCTTCGGGGGTTCTGCAATCGGACGCGACACTGCGGGCGATCCTTGGAGGGCGTCGAAGTGTTTCATCGCCAAGGCCAGCGCCCGGTCCCGGGCGTCGCGGTCGGGCGGTGGCGTCTGGCGCAGGGCTGCGCCGAGGGCATCGAACTCTTCGGTCATCTTGCCTCCTCCGCCGCGATGGCGCGCAGACGTTTTCTGACGTCGGACATCCGCCAGGCGACGGTGCCTTCAGACAGACCAAGCACCGCCGCGGCCTCGGCTTGCGTCATTTCGGACCCCAGTACCAGCGCCACGGTATCGCGCAACGCGACCGGCAGGCGGTTCATCGTGGCGGCTAGCCAATCCAGCGCCCCGGCTTCGACTTCGATGTCGTTCTGCCGGGCGATTTCCCAATCACCCCATCCGTTTGCCGCCCGGTTGCGGGTCGCCTCGCGGCGGCGCAGGTCGTGGGCGGCATTGATCACCACCCGATACAGCCACGTCGTGAAGCGGGCCTCGCCCCGCCAGTGGCGCAGCTTGGCAGGCAGCGCGGCGCAGATATCCTGCGCCATATCCTGTGCATCCGCCCGGTTGCCGCACAGCCGGTAGGCCAAACCATAGATCCGGTCATAGTGCCGCGCCACCAATGCGGCAAAAGCCGCACGGTCGCCCGCGGCAGCATCGTTGGCCAGAGTTTCATCGGGCGTGTCCATCAGCATCACGATAGCTTTGACGTCCGGGGCTCGGCAATCCTTGGGCTGGCTGTTCCGGGGACCGGGTTTTCGCCGCATGCTGGCAAGCAGACCCGAAACCGGTGGTGCCTCTCTTGCAATTCCGGGGCGATGCGTCTATGTGGGTCAGGCAACGCTTTCTTCATCGACCTTCTGTTTCCTTATGGCACAGTCTCGATCCAGCAAACTGAGCCGGGCCACCGCAGTTCCGTGGGTGGCAAAACAGGAGTAGACACGATGGCCAATGGCACCGTGAAATGGTTCAACGCCACCAAGGGCTTCGGCTTCATTGCCCCCGCAAACGGCAACCGCGACGTGTTTGTGCACGTCTCGGCGCTCGAGCGTGCCGGCATCCGCCAGCTGAACGACGGTCAGGCCGTGACCTTCGACATCGAATCGGGCCGGGATGGTCGCGAGTCGGCGACGAACCTCGCACTGGCATAGTCTTTCAGAATGATCTTGAAACGGGGGCCGCGCAAGCGGCCCCCTTTTTCTTTTGCATCCCGTTCCCATCTTTGGGTCTGTGGCGCCCGCCGTTTCCGGCAGGCGCAACGGGATCAGAAGTTCAGGCTGTCATACAGCGCAAATTTCTTTTGCATCCCGTTCCCATCTTTGGGCCTGTGGCGCCCGCCGTTTCCGGCAGGCGCAGCAGGATCAGAAGATCAGGCTGTCATACAGCGCAAAGGCCCCGTTGCGGGACGCCAGACGCTCGCCGTTGCCGGTATCGCGGGCATAGGCTGCAATGGCGCGGTAGGTGCCCGGGCCAAACGAACCGTCGATCCCGCCGTTGTAATAACCCTGACGGGACAGCCGGCGCTGGATTTGCTGACGCTCGGCGCGCGAATAGCTGTTGAAGGCCTGCGCGGCAGCGGTGCCATAGACATTGTCATAGCCGTGATTGCGCCGCGGCGTGGGGGTATAGGTCGGTCGCGGGGCCGGGTCGACGTAGTAATACCGCGGCTGCTCCTTTTCGCGCTTCTTGCGGTCGACATCGCGCAGGAGCGCACTGATGGCGAGCGTGCCGAGCACGCCTTTCAGAACATCCTGTTCGCGCTGACCCCAAGCGAAGGCCGGGGCGGCGGGGATGGCGAGCGACACGGCCAGGAGGGCCGAGAGGGCGGTGGTCTTGACGTTTTTGACATAGGGCAGCATGTCGGTTCCTTTCGGGGGCTTGAGTGCCTGTGAGGGACATGGAGCCGTGGGGGGTGCTAAGCAAAATCAGGGGTCTGTTATCGGATATCACCGGCAAGTTCCGGCGCAGACAGCGTGATGCCCTGCCCGGACCGGCGTGAAAAGCCCTTTCCAGGGGTCGATGCATCCGATGGGGTTAACCTTTGGTGGTGCACCGTGGCAGGCAACCAACCGGGTGCATGGCCCGCGACCGCCTACACCCGGCTGACCAGCACCTTGTCGATCCGCCGGTCGTCCAGGTCGATCACCTCGAACCGATGCCCCTGCGCGGTCACATGGTCGCCCAGACCGGGCAGGCGGCGCATCAGGTTCAGCACCAGACCGGCCACGGTTTCGTAATCCCCGGCCATGTCCAGCGGGAGCCCGAGCTTTTCGCAGAACTCGTCCACCGGCATCCAGCCCGCGACCAGCCAGCTTTCATCGGCGCGCTGCACCATCGCGGGTTCTTCGGCGTGACCCTCGGCAAAGGTGCCGGTGATCGCCTCCAGAATATCGCCCGTGGTGATGATCCCCTCGAAATGGCCGTACTCGTCATAGACCAGCGCCATGTGGTTGGTCGAGGCGCGCAGGATTTCGATCACGTCCAGCGCATCGGTCATGTCCGAGACCACCGGCACCTCGCGCATCAGCTTGGCCACATCGAGCGGCTGGCCCGTGGTGACGGCCGCAAACGCGTCGGTCAGATACAGCACGCCCACCACATCTTCGGTTTCCGGGTTGCGGACCGGCAGGCGCGGTCGTCCCGATCTGCGGATCGCCTCGAGCGTTTCGCCGGGCGAGGCCCCCAGGTCGATGGTCTGCACATCGCGCCGCGGCGTCATCAGGGCGCGGGCCGACCGGTCGGCCAGCCGCATGACGCCGGTCAGCATTTCCTGTTCTTCGTCCTCGATCACCCCTTCGAACCGGGCTTCGGCCAGAATGGTGCGGACCTCTTCCTCGGTCACCCGGTTGGTGTTTTCCTTTGACACCCCAAGGATGGCCAGCACCAGTTGCCCCGAACGGTCGAGCAGCCAGATGACGGGCGATGTGATGCGGGCAATCACCGCCATGATCGGCGCGGCAATCAGCGCCACGCCTTCGGGGTTTTTCAGGGCAATCTGTTTGGGAACGAGTTCGCCGATGATCAACGACAGGTAGGTCAGCAGAACGACCACGCCGCCGACCCCAAGGGTATGGGCCCAGTCGGGATCGACGCCGAGTGCCAGCAGCCCGACCGCCAGCCTGCCGCCCAGTGTCGCGCCGGAAATCGCCCCCGACAGCACCCCGACCAGCGTGATGCCGATCTGCACAGACGACAGAAACCGGCCCGGGTCCTCGGCCAGCTTGATCGCGATTGCGGCCCGCTTGTCGCCCGCATCGGCCAGCGGTTTGAGGCGGGCCGGACGCGAGGACACGATGGCAAGTTCCGACATCGCCAGCGCGCCGTTGATCACAATCAGGACGGCGACGATCAGTATCTCGGGGACCAAGGGGAACCGGGGGGAGTTGCTGCGGATGGTTCTGTGTAAGCCATCCGGGGTGCGGTCGCAACCTTGGGGGTCACTTGAGCCGGAACGTGAAGTGTTTGCGCACCGCTTCCTCGATCCGCCATGTGCCCTTGAAGGTCGGATCGACGACAAAGGCTTCGCCGGCCGTCACGGTCACCGGGGTGCCGCCATCGGGGGTAATGGTGATGCGGCCCGCGATCATGTGCACGAACTCGGCCGCGCCATAAGTGGCGTGATACGTGCCGGGCGTGCAGTCCCAGACCCCGGCGAGGGTGGTGCCGTCGGTTGCGGCATGTAGAACCCAGGTCGTCATGCGGGGCTGGCCTGCAACGGGGACCCAGCCCGGGATGTCTGCGGTTGAAGGGGTCACGCTGGAGAGATCGGGCAGTTTGGTGACGGTTTGCATGGGGCACCTTTGGGCGGAATGGATGGCAACGACGTACCGCGAAAGCCGGGCGGGTGCAATGTTTGCCGGGCGCGGAATGGTGGTTGTAGTGGGCGCTACGGGTGGTTAGTGTTCGGCGTAACAACAGCTACGGAGATTCGGAATGACACAGATCCCTACCGCCCAACCCCGCGCATTAAGCCTGCTGCAAATCCTGCGGTTCGCCGCCATCGGTGCCGCGTTTTGGCTGATTGCGGCGCTGATGCTGCGCGGATTCATCCGGTGGGAGATGACAGAAGGCGGCTGGCGGGTAGTCCTGTACGCGCTGACCGTGCCGGTGACGGTGGGGTTTCTGGTGATGATTCGGTTCGCCGGCGCTGCGCGGGGGCAGATGTTCGCGGCGGCGGGGGTGGTGACGCTGACGGCGGCGCTGCTGGACGGGTTGGCCTTGGGATGGGCGCGCGGGCTTTATGGGGCCGAGGCGGCGCGGGTCACCGATGCGGCAGGGGTGTTGTTGTGGGGGGTTGGTCTGGGGCTGCTGTTTGCGCTGTGGTGGGACAGGCGGCTGGGCTGACGGGGCGGAGGTTGAAGGGGCGCGGGGGTTGAAG
>Ga0105044_10000250_pt1 | contig 64041 bp, 70 predicted proteins | sample MAT01_FD_78092 | JGI IMG/M metagenome (GOLD analysis project Ga0105044, IMG submission 78092) | Freshwater microbial communities from Lake Fryxell liftoff mats and glacier meltwater in Antarctica - MAT-01 | ecosystem: Environmental > Aquatic > Freshwater > Ice > Liftoff microbial mat | place...
CGGCTTCCCGTGCCGCAGCGAGCGAGGTGCCCGGCGCGACTTCGCCTTTCAGCACCACGAACATGTTGGTGAAATCTATGCCGCCAAGGATCAGGCCGATGACCGGGTTTATCAGATCGCCGACCAGCGACGACACGATGGCGGTAAAGGCGGCACCGATGATGATGCCAACTGCAAGGTCCATGACATTGCCCTTGGCAATGAAGTCTCTGAATTCTGCAAGCATTGAGTGTCCCCACTGGTCGAGCCTTGGCCGCATCTTGGATTGTGCAACAAAGTGCGTTTAATAGCACCGAATTCGGGTATTTGTCGCGATTCTTGCGCAAGTGTAAGGCGAATTTTCCCGAAACTGGCGCAGAAAACCACGAAAGCCAACCAAGCCGCAGCATAACCGGGCAATTTCGCGCCGTGGTGCCGGGTTTTCCGGCGCGCAAATGCACAGGGCTTGCGCTGTTTTGGCCCTTTTGCCGGGCGCTGCCGCATGGCAGAAGGCACCACCCAACCCGAGGTTCTCATGTCCGACCTGACCGCCTTTCCAATCAGTGCCCGTTGGCCGCTGCGCACCAAAGGTGCCATCCAGCTTTATTCGCTGCCAACCCCGAACGGCGTGAAGGTGTCGATTGCGCTGGAAGAACTGGGGCTGCCCTATGACGCGCATCTGGTGGATTTCAGTCGCGATGACCAGATGAGCCCGGCCTTCCTGTCCTTGAACCCCAACAACAAGATCCCCGCCATCATCGACCCCGATGGCCCGGGCGGTGCGCCGCTGCCGCTGTTCGAGTCCGGCGCGATCCTGATCTATCTGGCCGACAAGACCGGCAAGCTGATTGGCACCGGGGCCGAGAAGTATCACACCATCCAGTGGCTGATGTTCCAGATGGGCGGCATCGGCCCGATGTTCGGGCAAGTCGGGTTTTTCCACAATTTCGCAGGGAAAGACATCGAAGACCCCCGCCCGAAAGCCCACTATGTGGCTGAGACCAAACGTCTGCTTGGCGTGCTAGACCGCCAGTTGCAAGGGCACGACTGGGTGACTGGCAATTATTCCATCGCCGATATCGCCATCGCCCCCTGGCTGCGCACGCTGCGCGACTTCTACAAGGCGGGCGATCTGGTGGGGTGGGACGATCTGAAAAACGTTCCCGCCTATCTCGACCGCTTCCTCGCCCGCCCCGCCGTGCAGCGCGGGCTGGTGATACCGTCGAGGGGGTAGCAGGTCGGGTGCGTTTCAACGCACCATCTTCTTGTGGGGTGCGTGCTTGCGTGCTTGCGTGCCTTGCACGCACCCTACCCCCTCACCCCCGCAGAACCCCGCCCACGGCCTTGGCGACCTTGTCGATGATCTTCGTCGACACCGCCTCGATCTCCTCCTCGGTCAGCGTCCGCTCCTGCGGTTGCAGCCGCACGGTGATCGCCAGCGACTTTTTCCCCGCGCCCATCTGCGCCTCCGCCTTGTCGCCGCTGAATTCATCAAACAGCCGCACGCTTTCGATCAGCACCTTGTCGGCCCCCTGCGCGGCATTGACCAGCATCAGCGCCTCGACCCGCTGATCGACGACAAAGGCAAAATCGCGCTCCACCGCCTGCAACCCGTTGATCGCCAGTGCCGGGCGGGCCGGGGATTTGGCCTTGGGCAACGGCGCATTGGCGACCAGAACGGTAAAGGCGACAGCGGGGCCCTTGACATCCATCGCCTTCAGGACCGCCGGATGCAGTTCGCCATAGGTCGCCAGCACCAGCTTTGGCCCCAGCGTCATCACCCCGGCCCGCCCGGGATGGAACCATCCCGGCACCGCACGGCCGATCTGCACCCTTGCGGGCGCACCGATGGCCGACAGCACCGCCTCGGCATCGGCCTTGGCATCGTACAGATCGACCGGGCGGCGGCTGGCAAAGGGATCGCGCGGGGCCGATGCGCCGATCAAGAGACCGGTGGCCTGCAGGTGCTGCTCGCCCGGTTCGCCACCGTGAAACGCCTGCCCCACCTCGAACAAAGCCAAATCCATGAAACCCCGCGCCTGATTGCGCGCGGCGGCGCGCAGCAGGCCGGGCAGCAGATCGGGGCGCAGATGGCTCATGTCTGACGCAATCGGGTTGCCGACCATCACCGCATCCGACCCACCCCCAAACATCAAAGCCGCCGCATGGTCGATGAAGCTGTATGTGATGCATTCGTTGTAGCCGAGCCCCGCCAGCATCCGCCGCGCCGCTTTTTCGCGCTGTTGCGGCGGGGTCAGAATTGCCCCCGGCACCCCGGCCAGCGCCCGCGCCATCGGCTTGCCTTTGAGTTTGGTCAGCGACGCGATCCGCGCCACCTCCTCGACCAGATCAGCCTCACCCAGCACGTCGGGGCGCCAGCTTGGCGGGCTGGCCATGTCGCCGTTGAGGGTGAACCCCAGCGCCTCCAGCGTGGCGCGTTGCGTGGCGGGCGGAATATCCATCCCGACCAGCGATTGCACCCGCGCGGTATCCAGCCGGTAGGCGCGGGCGGTATCGGGCACCGCGCCATCCATCGCCAGATCAGAGGCTTCACCGCCGCAGAGCGCAATCACCATCGCGGTTGCCGCATCGAGACCGGGCAGGGTGAAAGCCGGATCCACCCCCCGCTCAAACCGGTAGCGGGCATCGGAATTGATCTTCAGCGCGCGGCCGGCGGCGGCAATGGTGATCGGGTCCCAAAAGGCGCTTTCAACGAACACATCGGTGGTGGCCGCCGAACAACCGCTGGCCTCGCCCCCCATGATCCCGCCCAGCGACTGCACCCCGGCATCGTCAGAAATCAGCATCATCCCTGCCGCAGCCTGATAGCTTTTGCCATCCAGCGCCACCATGGTTTCGCCACCCAGGGCCGGATGAATCCGCAACCCGCCCCGCAGCCTGGCCAGATCAAACACATGCAGCGGGCGGTTCTGGTCATAGGTGAAAAAGTTGGTGATATCGACCAGCGCCGAGATCGGGCGCAGCCCGATGGCGCGCAGCCGCCGTTGCAGCCAGTCGGGGGAGGGGCCGTTTGTCACCCCGCGCACCAGACGGCCGGCAAACAGCGGGCAGCCTTTGGCTTTCAGGGCCGGATCAATCGTCACCGTCACCGGGCTGGGGCCAAAGCCCGCGATGGCCGGAACCGCCAAGGGTTTCAGCACCCCCAATCCCCGCGCCGCCAGATCGCGGGCAATGCCACGCACCCCAAGGGCATCGGGACGGTTCGGCGTGACCTTGAGATAGATCATCGGGTCATTCAGCCCGGCATAGTCGATGAACCTTGCCCCCAGCGGTGCATCATCGGGCAGGTCGATGATGCCATCATGATTGTCGCTCAGCTCCATCTCGCGTTCGGAACACAGCATCCCGTTCGACGCCACCCCCCGGATCACCCCCGGCTTCAGATCAACCCCGGTGCCCGGCACATGGGTGCCCGCCGGGGCAAACACGCCGACCAGCCCGGTGCGGGCGTTGGGGGCACCGCAGACCACCTGCACTTCTTCCATCCGGCCCCCGGGGCCTTCGGGGTAAGTGGCCACCCGGCAGAGCCGGAGCTTGTCGGCATTCGGGTGCGGCCCGGCCTCGATCACCCGGGCGATGCGAAAGGCACCCAGCCGCGCCACCGGGTCGCTGACCTCCTCGACCTCCAGCCCCAGATCGGTCAGGGCATAGAGGATGTCGGCCAGAGGGGCTGCGGTATCCAGATGATCCTTGAGCCAGGACAGGGTGAATTTCATGCTGGTTCCTCTGGGTGGTTCAAGGCGGGTGGCATCAGCGGCTTAAAGGGCAATGGCGCGCAAGTGAAGGGTTTTCGCGGGCGATTGCGGCGGCTTGATAAGACATGTGGCGACAAAGTGGTGCCGATTTCGCTCCCGGAAACGGTCTATTGCGAAACTCACTGCCTGATCGCCGCAATTTCACGCGGTTTCTGCGGTATGTCTGCCCCATGGACCCAATGTTGCAAATCCCCGACCGCCCCAAACGCAGAAGCGCCCTGATGCTGCCGTTTTTGCTGGGATTGACCGTGTTGCTGTATACCGTGCTGCTTATGCCGGTGCGCCAGGAGGGCGCGGCTGGCCCGGCGGCGGCGGCCAACCCCTAGTCAGGCTGATCGGGCTTGACCAGCGGCGTGATGGAAAGCTGAAACCCCAGCGCCCTGACCACACCCAGCAGCGTGGAAGGCCGCGGATCGCCGGTGGGTGATAGCGCGCGGCAGAGCGCTTCACGGGTAACACCGGCCCCCTTCGCCACCACTGTCATCCCCCGCGCCCGGGCGACGGTGCCAAGGGCGCTGGCGGTATAGATCTGGTTGCCAGACCCAAAGGCATCGGCAATGTGCTTTGCCTGATCGTCGGGGTCAGTGACATAGTCAGCCGGGTCAAACGGGCAAGTTGCAAGTCTTGTATCAGATGCCATGTCAAACCTCCTGCGCCAACGCCTTGGCGTTTGTGATGTTCCGGCTTGGCGTGGACTTGTCGCCGCCACACAGCAAGACGATGATCCTATTGCCCCGCTGGGCGAAATGGTCGCGATAGCCGGGGCCATAGTCGATGCGCAGTTCGGCGCTCACGGAGTTTGCCGGGCCAGGCGGTGAATTCCCCGGTCTGGCGAATTTCGACCATGGTGTGAACTACAGGTTACAGAAATCCCGATGCGTAGGGCGGGGTTCACCCCGCCACCCGCCCCAACGGCGGGGTGAACCCCGCCCTACTCCGGTCAAAGCTCAAGACCGGTGTATTTCTCAAACTGTTTCTTTAGCAAGCCTTGGGCCACCGCCTTGACTATCTCCAGCGTCGCATTGCCGCCCGTTTCGGTCACGGCATTTTTGGTTTTCTGCCAAATTCCTTCGTCGCTGATTGCGGCTAAATAGTCTTGACCTGAGTTCGTCACCCGAAATGTACCCTTGCCAACCTCAGCAACTAGCCCGGCGTCAATCATCAATAGAATATGATAGCGTTCACGCATTTCTTCAGGCCCGCTATCCTGTGCGATGCCTGGCATCATCAAGAGCCAGGCCTCATTTTTCTGGTAGGCGATCAGCAAATCACGCAGGTAATCGTCATCCCTTCTCACCTGCTCAGCCCCCCCGGCAACCCCGGCATGTCCAGCGCGGCAAAGCCGTAATGCTTCAGCCACCGCAGGTCGCCCTCAAAGAACGCCCTTAAATCGGGAATGCCGTATTTCAGCATGGCAATCCGGTCGATCCCCATCCCGAAGGCAAAGCCCTGCCAGACCGATGGATCAACCCCGGCGGCGGCCAAAACCTTGGGGTGGACCATGCCGGAGCCCAACACCTCCATCCAACTATCCCCCTGCCCGATCTTCAACTGACCGCCGTCCCACGAACAGCGGATATCGACCTCGGCGGACGGCTCGGTAAACGGGAAATGCGAGGCGCGGAAGCGCAGTTCCACATCGGGCACTTCAAAGAACGACCGGCAAAACTCCTCCAGCACCCATTTCAGATTGGCCATCGACAGGTCGCGGTCGATCGCCAGACCCTCGACCTGATGGAACATCGGGGTGTGGGTCTGGTCCATATCCATCCGGTAAACCCGGCCCGGTGCAATCACCCGGATCGGGGCACCCTGCGCGGCCATCGCCCTGATCTGCACCGGCGAGGTATGGGTGCGCAGCACATGCGGCGGGCGATTGTCACCCTCGGCGCGGTGCATGAAGAAGGTATCATGCTCTTGCCGCGCCGGATGTTCGGGCGGGATGTTCAGGGCGTCGAAATTGTACCAGTCGCTTTCGACCTGCGGCCCTTCGGCGACCGAAAAGCCCATGTCGGCAAAGATTGCCGTCAGTTCCTCCATCACCTGGCTGACGGGATGAATGCTGCCCATGCGGCGCGGGCGGCCGGGCAGGGTCACATCCAGCCATTCGGCCTTCAGCCGTTCGTTCAGCGCGGCATCGCCCAAAGCGGCTTTCCTGGCCCGCAAGGCGGCATCTATTTCATCCTTCAGGCCATTCAGCGCCGGGCCCGCGACCTGACGCTCCTCAGGCGACATCGCCCCAAGGCCGCGCATCAGCAGGCTGACCTCGCCTTTCTTGCCCAAAGCGGCAAGGCGCAGATCTTCCAGCGCGGCTTCATCAGCAACGGCGGCGATGGCGGCAAGATATTTGCCCTGCAGGTCGTGATAAGCACTCATGGTGATCTGGCCCCGGAATTGTCGGGACTGACCTAGCACAGGTCCTTGCGATTGCAACCGGGCGATACTGCCCTACAGGAAATCGGCGGCGGTCAGGTCGGCGGCGGTCAGCAATCCGGCGCTGTCTTGCACCACCAAGACCTCGCCGGAATGGGTCACATGCACCTCCCCCACCGCAAAGGTCACGATGGTCAGGGTGGCAAAGGCCACACCAACGTCGATCAGATCGGTGCCGTCGGCAAAATCCAGGATGGTGTCGATGGCCCCGTCGGTGTTGAAGATGAAGGTGTCGGCGCCACTGCCGCCGGTCAGCAGATCGGCCCCGCTGCCGCCATCCAGCCGGTCTGCCCCGGCACCGCCCTGCAGGTCATCGGCATTGCCGCCGCCCGAAAGCTCGTCAGCCGCATTACCGCCGGTCAGGGTGTCGGCACCGGTACCACCGTCCAGCGTATCCTTGCCGTCTTCGCCATTCAGCGTATCGGCCTGGGTGCCGCCGAACAGCAGGTCATCGCCCCAGCCGCCGTCGATCACATCACTACCGGACCCGCCATCGGCACTGTCATCGCCGATGCCGGCATAGATCTTGTCGGCACCGCCATCGCCGAACAGATCATCGTCATGGGCACCGCCATATACCCGGTCGCCGCCGCCGCCACCCTGCAACTGGTCGCTGCCATTGCCGCCGATCAGGGTATCATTGCCGCCCTTGCCCAGAAACCGGTCATGCGGCAGATCACCCACCATCAGATTGTCCAGACTGTCACCAACCTGCTTGTCGCGTGCAGGGCCCAGACCGAATTCCGAATAGTGCCGGCCATCAAGACTGGTCGCCAACAGGGTTTCGCCGGTAACAGCGGTGACCGTGCTCAGATCAACCGAGCCTTTCAGCGGGATATAATAGACATACCGCTCCGACCCGAAATTGAAGCCATAGCGGATCGCCTCGAATGAGCCGGCCCCGGCAGTGCCGGTATAATCCACCGTTACCAGCACCATCAGCGTATCACCGGCACCGGCATCTGTGGTGTTGAAACTGACATCAGCACCATTGCCCATCACCGCAACCGCTTGACCGTCGGTTTCGCTGAGCGGTGCACCATTGGTGCCATCGAATTCGATGCGGTTGTCGTCATCCAGTACCGCGACACTCTGGATATCGGTGGTTTGCAGCACGCCAGACAGATTGAAGGTCTGCACCAGCGCATCGCCGCGATATTGCGCACCATCGTCGATCACGGCACCATAGGAGGTGTAGTTGATATTGCCCACTGCGCCAAAACTGTTGAAGCCGGTGATTGCCTCGATCACATCGCCCGGATGGCCGGCGGGCAACATGTAATAATCAACCACGCCAATTGAAAAATGCATCGACACGGTCTGGGCCGCTTGCCCGTCGATCCAGATGTAATCGGCAACGCCGACATCTACGACCGGAGCCGCCGCAAGGGTCACGCCATCCAGCACATAAGTTGCATCAGCCTCCTGCGAGGTCAGACCACGGTCATCATCCGCAATGGTCAGATAGGAGATCGACGAAAATCCGGCGCCGTTGATGCGCACCAATTCATACGCCCAAACCGTCATCTTGCGCCCCTTCAATGGGTTTCGATCAATATCGGCAGGCTAGCATGAGTTCGGGAGTGTGGAAAGATGCAACGCCAATCAGCCGGAACCGACACGCAGCCCGGGAAAATCCATTGTTTAACAAGGACATCCCAGGAAAATTTCTGTGAAGTGGTTTTTGGTCGGCCTCGTCTGGTTCGGTGCGGGGCGTCGAAAGGCACCAAAGCAAGACCCCGCGCCAATGGCACGGGGTCAGCAAACTGTTGCTCTGGTTCACATGCTCAGGCGGGCAGCGCCGCTTTGGCCTGTGCCGCGATGGCGTTGAACGCCTCGGGTTCATTCACGGCCAGATCGGCCAGAACCTTGCGGTCAACCTCGATCCCGGCCAGCGACAGGCCATGAACCAGCCGCGAATAGGTGAAGGTGGCATCGAACAGCCGCACCGCCGCGTTGATCCGCTGGATCCACAGCGCGCGAAAGTTGCGCTTGCGGGTCTTGCGGTCGCGGGTGGCATACTGGTTGGCTTTGTCGACCGCCTGGGTGGCGGTGCGGAAATTGGTGCTGCGCGCAGCATAATAGCCGGCCGCGGCCTTGATGACGGCGCGGTGACGGGCGTGGGTGACTTTACCGGATTTGACGCGGGACATATCTCTGGCTCCTCAGCGATCGTAGGGCATGTATTTCTTGACGATCCTGGCATCCGCATCCGAAAGGATCATGGTGCCGCGGGCGTCGCGAACAAATTTGGCGGATCTTTTGATCATGCCGTGGCGTTTGCCTGCGGGGCCGGATTTCACCTTGCCGGTGGCCGTCATCGAAAAGCGCTTCTTCGCGCCCGATTTCGTCTTCATCTTGGGCATTTCCATCTCCTCGTTCGAGTGGTTTTCGCGCGACTCGGCATGCCACTTTGGCCGGACGCGCGGTGAGAGGCGGCTTCATAGGGTGCAGAACCCCGGCTGGCAAGGGGCAATCGCTGCAATCGCCCCGCAGCCGCAGGGCTGCAATCGCCCCCCGCAGCCGCAGGGCTGCAAACGCCCCGCAGCCGCAGGGCTGCAAACGCCCCGCTGCCGTCAGTTGGTCAGCTTGCCGATCACCCGGACAAAGGCCCCCGGCACTTCATCCAGCCGGTAGCCGCTCGGCCGGTTCAGCAAAGCCACCGCGATCAGCCCACTGGCAATCAGGATCATGACCGACCCGACCCTGGGTGCCCGTCCTTCGGAATACGCTCCCAGCAATGACGGAACGGCGAAAGCAGCCATCACGATACCGATAACCAAAAAAAGGTCACTGTCCATGCAACGCTCCAGCACCGGCGGTCAATTCCGCAGGTGGCGGGTATTATTCCTTTTCTGCGCTGAAAATCAATCGTTCCTCGCAGGGGGCAACGCGCAGGATATTGGTGGTTCCCGGCACGTTGAACGGCACACCCGCTGTCACCACGATCTGATCGGTAATCTCGGCAAAGCCAAGCGCGCGTGCGGCGCGCACCGCCGCCACCACCGCCATCTTGAAGCGGTCCACCTGCCCGACGATCACACAGGTGGTGCCCCAGGTCAGACACAGCCGCCGGGCCGTGCCCTCGACCGAGGTCAACGCAATGATCGGCACCCGTGGCCGCTCGCGGGCGACCAGGCTGGCGGTGGTTCCCGATTGGCTGAAGCAGCAGATTGCCTTGATGTTGGTAGTTTCGGCGATTTCGCGTGCCGCTGCCACGATGCCATCGGCCACGGTCTTGCGGTTGGCCTTGCGCGAGCTTTCGATCACTTCGCGGTAGGTCTGGTCGCTTTCGACCGACATTGCCACGTTGTTCATCACGGCAACCGCCTCGATCGGATATTCACCTGCCGCCGATTCCGCCGACAACATCACCGCATCGGCACCTTCATAGATGGCGGTTGCCACATCCGACACTTCGGCGCGGGTCGGCACCGGCGAGTTGATCATCGACTCCAGCATCTGGGTGGCGACGATCACCGGCTTGGCAGCGGCGCGGCACATCCGCACCAGCCGCTTCTGGATCGGCGGCACCGAATGCACCGGCAATTCCACCCCCAGATCGCCGCGCGCCACCATGATGCCGTCGGACACTTCCAGAATCTCGGCAAAGGCCTTGACCGCAGCAGGCTTTTCGATCTTTGACAGGATCGCGGCGCGGCCATTGGCGAGCAACCGCGCCTCATGCACATCTTCGGGGCGTTGCACGAATGACAGCGCCAGCCAGTCAACCCCAAGCTGGCAGACGAATTCCAGATCCTTGCGGTCTTTTTCCGAAAGCGCGGCCACCGGCAGGACCACATCGGGCACATTCACCCCCTTGCGGTTGGAGATGGTGCCCCCGACCATCACGGTACAGTTGGCATGGTCGGGGCCGCAACTGTCGACCCTGAGCCTGATCTTGCCATCATTGACCAGCAGCGCCGCCCCCGGCACCAAAGCCGCAAAGATCTCGCGGTGCGGCAGGGTGACACGTCTCGCATCACCCTCGGCCTCGGCCAGATCAAGGCGGAACTTCTGCCCCTCAACCAGTTCCTCGGACCCGTTGGCAAAGGTGCCTACCCGCAGCTTGGGCCCCTGCAGGTCGGCCAGAATCGAGATCGGGCGACCGGTTTCGGCCTCGACCTTGCGGATATTGGCGTGGCGGCGGGCAATCTCGTCATGGCCGCCGTGGCTCATGTTCAGGCGGAACACATCGGCACCGGCCTCGAACAGCGCCAGAATCATCTCGTAGGTGTCGGATGACGGACCAAGCGTAGCCACGATCTTTACATTGCGAAGGCGTCTCATACTGCCTTTTTTCCTTGTTCTGCGGCGGGCCTTGGCCGGGACGCGGCCTATATGGCCGAAAAGAACTTGTGGGGCAACTGGCGCTTTGCCGCCGACTTCTCTACATCAGTTCTGGACTCAATCCATAACGAAGCCATGAACGACGAAGCCTTTGAAATTCTTGGCCATGACCGGCCATCGCGCTGGCTGGTGACCTGCGATCATGCGTCCAACCGGGTGCCTGCGGCGCTGTCTGGCGGTAGCCTGGGCATCAGCGAATGCGACATGGAACGGCACATCGCCTATGATCTGGGCGCTGCCGGTCTGGCGACGGCGCTGGCCGAACGGCTGAATTGCCCCGCGATCCTGTCACGCTATTCCCGATTGGTCATCGACCCGAACCGGGGCGAAGGCGACCCGACGCTGGTGATGCAGATTTATGACGGCACGATCATTCCCGCCAACCGCGCCATATCCGACGCCGAGGTTGAGCGGAGGCTGGAGCAGTTGTACCGCCCCTATCATCGGGCGCTGGCCGCAATGGCGGCGCGGCACCCCGACACCGCTATCGTGGCGATCCACAGCTTTACCCCCTGGCTGCGTGGCCGTCCCCCCCGGCCATGGCAGGTCGGGGTCTTGTATTCCCTGCTCGATCCGCGCCTGTCGCACCCCTTGATCGCCCGACTGGCCGCCGACCCTGCCCTGTGCATCGGCGACAATCAGCCCTATGCCGGCACCCTGCCCGGCGACGCCATCGACCGCCATGCGCTGCAACCCGGGCGGCATAATACCCTGATCGAACTGCGCCATGATCTGATCGCCGACGCGGGCGCGCAGGCCCATTGGGCCGATATTCTGGCCCCGGCGCTTGAAGAAGCCCTTGCCGATGCCGAAATGCAAGCCGTGCCTGCTGCCCGATCCTGATCCAACCGAAAGCCCGACATGCCCCGCTTTTCCGCTGCGATATTCGACCTTGACGGAACGTTGATCGATACCGAACGGCTGCTGATCGACACCTGCCTTACGACGCTGAATGCACAAGGCCACACCGTGCCGCGCGACTTCATCCTGTCGATGGTCGGGGTTTCCGGGCCCGAAGGGGCGCGGCGGCTGAGCCATTATCTGGACCACCGGATCGACATGGCGGCGTTCGAAATCGAATGGGAAGCCGCGACCCATCAGCGCTATGCCCTGGGCATTCCGACGATGGCCGGGGCGGATGATCTGCTGGCGGCGCTGGCCGCCCTGCCGGTTGCCCGCGCCGTTGCCACCAATTCCACCACTGCCAGCGCCCGCAACAAGCTGAACAACGCCGGGTTGATCGGCCATTTCCACCCCGATCACATCATCGGCTACGATGCCGTGGCCCTGCCGAAACCGGCGCCAGACGTGTTTCTGGCCGCTGCATTTCGCCTTGGCGTGGCACCGGAGCGCTGCGTCGCGTTTGAGGATTCCGAAACCGGCGTGGCCGCCGCCCTTGCCGCCGGGATGACGGTGGTTCATGTTCCCGACATGGCACCAGCCGGGCAGAACGGCGCGCATCACCGCGCCGAAACCCTGCTGGCCGGGGCGCGGGCCTGTGGCCTGCTCGACTGAAAGGAAGCCAAGATGGATGACCAGACCCGCACCGAACTGGAAGCCGCCGCCTTTCGTGCCCTGCGCGATCATCTGCGCCTGCGGATCGACGTGCAGAACATCGACCTGATGACCATGGCCGGGTTTTGCCGCAACTGTCTGGCGCGCTGGTATCAGGAAGCGGGCGAAGCGCAGGGGCTGGCCCTGACCAAAGACGCGGCCCGCGAGGCGTTTTACGGGATGCCCTATGACGACTGGGTTGGCCGCTACCAAACGCCCGCTGATGCCACCAAGCAGGCGGCGTTTGACGTGGCATTTGCCGGGACTGTTGCGGACAAGAACTGACGGATTTGAACGGGCCGATTGCCCGTCGCCGCCACGCCCCCATACTGCCGTGCTGCCCGGATCAGTCGCCCGCCAGCCCGGGCTGGTCAAGCAGGTGGCGGCCCTTGCGATCTTCGACTTCGATCACCCAAAGGTCGGGATCATGGCTGCGCTGGCGCGCGATGGCGGCATCGACGGTGGCGTCATCGCCCTCGGCCAGCGGCACCCATGTGCGGGCCCCGCTGGCAAGATCGAAGCTGCGCTGAAAGGCCTGGGCCAGGCCATCAAGCGTGGAAAGCTTCACCAGCACCGCCCCTGCGGTTTCATCGCCATGGGCCACGACAAAGGCCGGTATGTTCGCCAGGCGCAGCCGCGTCAGATAGGCGCGGACCCAGAAATCGGCGGTCAGGCGGGGGGGGGCCATCAGCGCGCTGCCTCAGTTGCCGTCTTTGAAATCAAGCCCCATTTCGGAATAGCGTTCGGCCTCTTCCAGCCAGTTGGGGCGAACCTTGACCTGCAGGAACAGATGCACCGGGCGGCCCAGAAACTCGGTCAGTTCCAGCCGCGATGCGGTGGATATGGCCTTGATGGTTTCGCCGCCATGGCCCAGCACGATACCCTTGTGGCCATCGCGCAGCACATAGATCAACTGGTCGATCCGGGTGGTGCCGTCCTCGCGATCCTCCCATTTCTCGGTTTCGACGGTAAGTTGATAGGGCAGTTCTTCATGCAGCCGCAAGGTCAGCTTTTCGCGGGTGATTTCGGCGGCGATCACCCGCATCGGCGCGTCGGCCAGCTGGTCTTCGGGGTAAAGCCAGGGGCCGAACGGCAGCTCCCCGGCCAGCCAGTCGCGCAAAGCCTCGGTGCCGTGGCCACGCTCTGCCGAGATCATGAACGTCTGTTCAAAACCGAATGCCGCATTAAGGTCGGCCGACAGGCCCAGCAGGGTTTCGGCCTTGACCTTGTCGATCTTGTTGATCGCCAGCGCCACCCGCGCTGCCGGGCCGGTCCGGTCACGCAATGAGGCCAGAATCGCCTTGACCCCTTCGGTCATTCCCCGGTGCGCCTCGACCAGCAGCACCACAATATCGGCATCTGCGGCTCCACCCCAGGCGGCAGCCACCATGGCGCGGTCCAGCCTGCGGCGAGGGCGGAACAGGCCCGGCGTATCGACAAACACGATCTGCGCCGCGCCCGCCATCGCCACCCCCCGGATCCGCGCGCGGGTGGTCTGAACCTTGTGGGTGACAATCGAGATCTTGGCCCCAACCATGCGGTTGAGCAGCGTCGACTTTCCGGCATTGGGTTCGCCGATCAGCGCAACAAAGCCGCAGCGGGTTGCGCCCGGGGTGGCATCCGGCAAAGTCTGGCCCGCTTCATCCATCGCTTTTCTCCAACCGTTCCAGCAGAGCCTGCGCAGCGCCCTGTTCCGCCTGCCGCTTGGTGGCGGCCTGCGCCACATCGACCTGACCCGAGGCAAGCCGCACCTCGACAGTGAATACCGGGGCATGGTCCGGCCCGGACCGCATGATTTCCACATAGACCGGCACCGGCTGGCCACGCCCCTGCGCCCATTCCTGCAAGGCGGTCTTGGCGTCGCGGGCATCGGCGGCAACATGGTGGATCCGCTTGCCCCACAGCCGCAGGATCAGCGCCCGCGCGGCGTCGAAGCCCGCATCAATGTGGACAGCGGCAATCACCGCCTCCAGCGCGTCGCCCAGCAGGGCTTCCTTGCGGCGACCACCCGACAGCATCTCGGACCGCCCCAGCTTCAGCACCTCGCCAAGCCCGATTTCGCGGGCGACATCGGCACAGGTTTCCTTGCGCACCAGCGCGTTGAACCTGGGGGCAAGCTGCCCTTCGCTGGCACCAGGGTCGGCTGCCAGCAGCGCCTCGGCCAGCACCAGCCCCAGAACCCGGTCGCCCAGAAACTCCAGCCGCTGATTGTCAGGGCGGGTGGTGGTGGCCAACGAGGCATGGGTGACGGCCTGTACCAGCAATTCAGGCCGGGCAAAGCGATACCCGAACCGGTCACAAAAGGCAGAAAGCTCGGCGGCGATTTTCATCCGCACAGCACTTTCATGACCGGGCGCCGGTCATTCCACCGCCTTGAAGAACCGGTCCATCCGCCAGGTCCAGAAGGCCAGCATGGATCGGCCTGCCGATGAAAAGATCACCCGGTCGGCGCGGCCGATCAGGTTTTCGAATGGCACAAAGCCAACGCCGCCAGGCTGGGCAAACCGGCTGTCCTGTGAATTGTCGCGGTTGTCACCCATGAAGAAGAAATTGCCCGCCGGCACGGTAAACAGCGCGGTATTGTCGGCGGTGCCCTGACCCTCGCTGTCCCGGATGTTCAGGATGTGGTGAACGACGCCGTTCGGCAAGGTTTCGCGGAAGCGATCGCGGGTGCAGATGCCACCAAAACCCACCGGATCATTCTGGCAACTCGGGGTGCTGCCCATCGGGCCCTGCTTTTCGTACACTTCCTCAAAGCTGCCAGCGGCTTCAACCTTGACCGGGGCATCATTGATGTAAAGCAAGCCTTCTTTCACCTGAATCCGGTCTCCCGGCAGGCCGATCAGCCGCTTGATGAAATCTTCGCCGTTGACCGGATGGCGGAACACCGCGACATCGCCGCGCACCGGATCGCGCGCCAGAATGCGGCCGGAAAACGGGCAGATCGCAAAGGGGCAGGAATATTTCGAATAGCCATAGGCCATCTTGTTGACGAACAGAAAATCCCCGACCAGCAGGGTGTCTTTCATCGATTCAGACGGGATCCAGAACGGTTGATAGAACACGGTGCGGAAAACCCCGGCGATCAGCAGGGCATAGACGATCGTCTTGATGAATTCGACGATGCCGCCCTCGGAGCCGCTTACTTTGCTTGCCATGTTCCCTGCCTTTTGCGCTTTGGCGCTACATGAGCGCCGGAACGGCCCGAGTCAAGTTGATGCGGCTCAAGTTGATGCGGGTCACGTTGAGGGGGGGGCACGTTGATGCCGGTCAGGTTTCCTGCGGGCTGGTTTCGCCGGGGCCAAAGCGGGCTGCGGCCCGGCGCACGGCATCGCGAGCCGTGACCTCCAGCAGATCGGCCTCGGCCAGCGGCAGGGCGTCGATCACCACAAAGGCCTGCGCCCAGGGGTGATCGTCGGTCAGGGTCACATGCACGATGGCGCGGTGCCCGGCGGGCGTCATCGCCGCAAGCCGCTCGGCAGCCCAGCCGGTCAGATGCATCACCGGCTGACCGGAGCGCAGGTTGCTGACCGCCATGTCTTTCCAGCTGATCCCCATGCGCAAGCCGGTTCCCAATGCCTTGGAACAGGCTTCCTTGGCAGCCCAGCGCTTGGCATAGGTGGCCGCAACGGCGCGGGGGCGGCCCTCGGCCTTGCGCTGTTCGCGCTCGGTGAAAACCCGGTCGCGGAAACGGTCGCCAAAGCGGGCCAGGGTCTTTTCCACCCGTTCGATGTTGCACAGGTCGGTGCCGACGCCAAGGATCATGGTGCGGAATCCGCCAAAGGAAACAGCAAGAATTTGTGCAAATTCTTGGCCGGATTTTGCATAAAATCCGAAGTCATGGCACCATCTGCCGCGCTTTGTCCATTTCAGCACGCATCTGCGCAATCGCGGGGCCAAGGCCAACAAAGATCGCCTCGGCGATGAGGAAATGGCCGATGTTCAGTTCCATCACCTGCGGAAACGCCGCCACCGGCCCGACCGTCTCATAGGTCAGCCCGTGGCCTGCATGCACCTCCAGCCCCAGCGCATCGGCAAGTGCGGCCCCCCGGCGCAGCGCGGCCAGTTCGATGTCGCGTTCGGCAAAGCGGCCCTGGTGGTGCAGATCGCAATAATGGCCGGTATGAAGCTCGACCACTGCCGCACCGATGCGGGCCGAGGCTTCGATCTGGCGCGGATCATGGCCGATGAACAGCGAAACCCGGCATCCGGCTTCGCGCAGCGGCGCGATGAAATCGGCCAGCCGATTGTCATCGGCGGCCACATCGAGCCCGCCTTCGGTGGTCCGCTCCTCGCGCTTTTCCGGCACAAGGCAGACTGCGTGGGGCCGGTGGCGCAGGGCGATGGCCTGCATTTCCGCCGTGGCCGCCATTTCGAAATTCAAGGGCACCGTCAGCATCGCGCTCAGTTGGGCAATGTCATCATCGCGGATATGGCGGCGATCCTCGCGCAGATGGGCGGTGATGCCGTCGGCCCCGGCCTGCTCGGCGATGGCTGCGGCGCGCACCGGATCGGGATAGGCCGATCCCCTTGCATTGCGCACGGTTGCCACATGGTCAATGTTGACCCCCAGCCGCAACCGGCCACCCGCTTTTCCTGCCGCCATCGCCCGCCCCTTTTTCCGCCCGTTCAGGTCGGGTCGCCTTTGTGTGCCAACCCGGCCCGCTCCAGTTCGGCCCGCGCCGCCTTCGCCTGCCGTGCCAGTTCAATCCGTTCTTTCAGTTTCAGTGACCGCAGCTTCTGATAACCGCGCACCAATGGGATCGAGGCATAATAGAACATAAGGCTGACGACCAGACCGGGGATGATGCACCCGACCAGATAGGGCAGAAAAATCGTGCGGAAGAAGTGACCAAGCCGGTCCCAATGCGTGACATCGGCGGTGAAGATCGCAATTGAATTCTGCCAGAGTTCGGTGCCCGCATGTCCGAAGGCACCAAAGATGTCGCGCAGCGGCATTCCTGCCGGGTCGCCAAGGATCCAGTGGCCCAGTTCCACCGACCCCCAGGCCACCAGTGGCGTGGTCAGCGGGTTGCCCGCGAATGTCGCCAGAAGGGCTGCCAGGATATTGCCGCGGGTTCCCCAGGCGAGCAGCGCTGCCAGCAGCCAGTGAAAACCGAAGAACGGGGTAAAGGAAACGAACACCCCGGCAAACACGCCCCGGGCAATCCGGTGCGGCTCATCGGGCAACCGGCGCAAGCGGTGCGACACATAGGTTGCGGCACGGGTCCAGCCGCCACGGGGCCAGAAAAACTCCCGCAACGTCTGAACAATCGAGCGCTTGCTGCGCCGTTTGAATACCACGCTTCTCTCCCCACAACCGTTCCCGGTGCCCGGATCAGGGTTTCCTGCTCTGATCCCGGTGCCGTTCGATCCCCGCCACGTCGCTTTCCGCCTCCAGTGCCGTCATCACTGCATGCAGATGTTCCACGTCACGCAGGTCTACATCGACAATCAGGCGATAGTAGTCCGGTTTTCTGTCAATAAAATGTAGGTCTGATATGTTCGCCTTCTGCTCGCCGATAAGTGTGCATATGCGCCCCAACACGCCATTGTCATTGCTGATCGCGATATTGAGAGAAACCGTGTGGATCGGCGGGTGCCGACCGGCGTTCCAGCGCAGATCGACCCAGCGATCGGGATGATCCTCGAATTCTTCCAGCGCCGGGCAGTCAATGGCATGAACCACCACGCCCTGGCCGCGATAGGTGATGCCGACGATCCGCTCGCCGGGCACCGGCTGGCAGCATCCGGCGCGGCGGAAGGCCTGATCGGGCGACAGGCCGACCACCGGGCGCTGCGCATCCACTTCGTCACCGGTGCTGGCAGCCAGATCGGGATACAGCGCCTCGACCACCTTGCGGGCCGATATCTCGGCAGAGCCGAGTTGGGCCAGCAAATCCTCTTCATCGACCAGCCCCAGCGTCTTGGCGGCGGTGCGCAGCGCCTTGTCGGAGGCCTTCTTGCCGATATGTTCAAACGCCAGCCGCGCCAGTTCCTGACCAAGCTTGATGAAGCGGCCCTTGTCTTCTTCGCGCAGGCTACGGCGTATCGCGGCCTTGGCGCGGCCCGTCACCACGATATCAATCCAGGTCGCCTGCGGGCGCTGGCCTTCGGCGGTGATGATATCGACCGATTGGCCGTTTTTCAGCCGGGTCCACAACGGCACCCGGATGCCGTCCACCTTGGCCGACACGCAGGAATTGCCGATGCGGGTATGGATGGCATAGGCATAATCCAGCGGTGTGGCACCGCGCGGCAACTGGATCACGTCGCCCTTGGGCGTGAAGCAGAACACCTGATCGGAATACATCTCGAGCTTGACGTTTTCGAGGAATTCCTCGTTATCCTCGCCCTGATCGAACCGTTCGGTCAGGGTTGACAGCCACTTGGCCGGATCGACGGCAAAGGGGTTCTGCGCCCGCGCCCCGTCGCGGTAGGACCAATGGGCGGCAACGCCAGCTTCGGCGACCTCATGCATCTGACGGGTGCGGATCTGCACTTCGACCTGCTTGGCATCGCGCCCCGATACCGTGGTGTGGATCGAGCGATAGCCGTTGCTCTTGGGCTGGCTGATGAAATCCTTGAACCGGCCCGGAACCGCGCGCCAGCGGGTGTGGATGACGCCCAGAACCTTGTAGCAATCGGCATCGCTGCGGGTGATGACGCGAAAGCCGTAGATGTCGGAAAGCCTTGAAAACCCCAGACCTTTCTCCTGCATCTTGCGCCAGATCGAATAGGGCTTCTTCGCCCTGCCATAGACATCGGCCTCGATCCCGGCCTTTTCCAGTTCGTTGCGGATATCGGCGGTGATCTTGTGGATCACTTCACCGGTTTCGCGCTGCAAGGTGATGAAATGCCGGATGATCGACGACCGGCCTTCGGGGTTAAGCACCCTGAACGCCAGATCTTCCAGCTCCTCGCGCATCCACTGCATGCCCATGCGGCCGGCCAGCGGGGCAAAGATTTCCATGGTCTCGTGCGATTTGCGCGCCTGCTTGTCGGCGGGCAGGCTTTTGATCGTGCGCATGTTGTGCAGCCGGTCCGCCAGCTTCACCAAGATCACCCGCAGGTCTTTCGACATGGCAATCAGCAGCTTGCGAAAATTCTCTGCCTGTTTGGCTTCGGAGGATGATAGTTGCAGGTTGGTCAGTTTGGTGACGCCGTCAACCAGTTCCGCCACTTCGTCGCCAAACAGGCGCGCGATCTCGGCATAGGTGCTTTTGGTATCTTCGATGGTGTCGTGCAGCAGGGCCGTGACGATGGTGGCATCGTCCAGTCGCTGCTCGGTCAGAATGGCGGCTACCTGCACCGGATGGGTGAAGTATTCCTCGCCGGAATGGCGCAGTTGGCCTTTGTGCATGCCGCTGCCATAGGCATAGGCGCGGCTGATCAGATCGGCGTCGGTGCCAGGGTTGTAGTTGTGAACCAGCGCGATCAGGTCTTCTACGTCGATCATCCCGGCCGCTTTCTGACCCTGGCGGGGGCCTACCCGTTGCCTTGCGCTTCCATCAGGGCGCGCAACAGCTTTTCTTCGGACAGATCGTCCTGTTGCGGGCGATCGACCTCGGCCCCCATCAGCAACGCCATTTCATCGTCTTCGGGCATGTCGACTTCGATCTGGGTCTGCAGGCTTTCGATCATCCGCTCGCGCAGCGCGTCGGCCCCCTGAGTCTCGTCGGCGATTTCGCGCAGCGACACGACCGGGTTCTTGTCATTGTCGCGGTCCACCGTCACCGGCGAGCCTGCGGTGATCTCGCGGGCGCGATGCGCCGCCAGCATTACCAGTTCAAACCGGTTCGGAACCTTGTCAACGCAGTCTTCAACCGTCACGCGGGCCATGAAAAGCTCCAATCGGGATAGGAAAGTTCGAAGGGTCTACTTAAGCAAGGCAAAGCAGGTTGACAAGGCGAGATTTGGCACCCGGTGCAGGTCGCATGGTCGCACCTGCGCAGCCCCATGATCACAACATCGGCACCACCGCCGCCACCTCGCCCGGCGGCAATGCCGCAATCATCGCCGCCACCGTCAGACCCAGCACCGGATGGCACCAGTCTGGGGCAATTTCGGCCAGCGGCACCAGCACAAATGCACGTTCATGCAACCGCGGGTGCGGCAGGATCAGTTGATCCGGGGCACGCAACCGCTGCTGATCGGGCGGCAAATCGCGCCACAACCGGTAACTATCGGCATTGGGGCTGACCAGATCGTCATAGGCAAGCAGGTCCAGATCCAGCGTGCGGTTGCCCCAGCGCTGCAGCCTTTGCCGCCCCAGATCAGCCTCGATTCCGTGCAAAACCGCCAGCAAGGCGGCTGGGGACAGAGTTGTTGATAGAATCGCTGTAGCATTGATATACTCGGGTCCAGCGCCAATGGGGAAACACGGCGTCACGAACAAGCGGCTTGTCAGAACCACCTCGACCGAATCACCCGCCAGCAAGCGGCAGGCGATTTTCAGGGTTTCTGCGGGCAAACCGACCCGTGACGCCACGTTACCCCCCAAAGCCACCAAAGCCCGATGCCGCACTGGCGCATTCGCGACATCTTTTTTGTCTGGAGACTCTTGAGCCATCGCGGAAATCCTCTTACTACACGCTTCCTCTGCAAGTCATTTCAGGTCGCATTTCCACTCTCTGAAGTCGATGGGCAGGGTACATTTGAAAGGACTTTAGATGTTTTACAAAGACGAAAGGCTGGCGCTGTTCATCGACGGCTCCAACCTTTATGCCGCTGCCAAAGCGCTGGGCTTTGACATCGACTACAAGCTGCTGCGGCAGGAATTCATGCGGCGTGGCAAGCTGCTGCGGGCGTTCTACTATACGGCGCTGCTGGAAAATGACGAATATTCGCCGATCAGGCCGCTGGTCGACTGGCTGCATTACAACGGCTTTTCGATGGTGACCAAACCGGCCAAGGAATATACCGACAGCCAGGGCCGCCGCAAGGTCAAGGGCAACATGGATATCGAACTGACCGTCGATGCCATGGAACTGGCCCCCCGCGTCGATCATGTCGTGCTGTTTTCCGGCGACGGCGATTTCCGCCCGCTGGTGGAAAGCCTGCAGCGCCAGGGTGTGCGCGTGTCGGTTGTCTCCACCATCCGCAGCCAGCCGCCGATGATTGCCGATGAACTGCGCCGCCAGGCCGACAATTTCATCGAACTGGATGAATTGCGCGACGTGATCGGCCGCCCGCCCCGCGAACCGCGGTTCGAGCGCGAGGATGCGCCGCAGGCCGAACAATAGGCCACGCCGGCCTGCGAAACCACCGCTTCGGCCGGATCGGGATCGGGCAAGGATTGGTCTGGGGCCATTCTTTGCCGAAGCACGCGACCAGGCCGACGGAAACTTGCCCTTTATCCGCCGGCACCGGGCTGATAGCACGGCGCGGCAACCATCCGGGCCCCATGATGCCGCAACCCCTTACCCTGTATCTTGCAGCGCCGCGCGGTTTTTGCGCCGGTGTTGACCGTGCCATCCGCATCGTCGAACTGGCGCTGGAAAAGTGGGGTGCCCCGGTCTATGTCCGCCACGAGATCGTTCACAACAAATTCGTCGTCGATGAATTGCGCGCCAAGGGCGCAGTGTTTGTCGAGGAACTGGAGGAATGCCCGGTGGATCGGCCAGTGGTCTTTTCTGCCCATGGCGTGCCGAAATCGGTGCCGGCGGCTGCCGCAGCGCGCAACATGATCGCGGTAGATGCCACCTGCCCGCTGGTCACCAAGGTTCACAACGAGGCGCAGCGCCATTTCGAGGCGGGTCTGCAGATGGTGATGATCGGCCACGCCGGTCATCCTGAAACCATCGGCACCATGGGGCAACTGCCGCCGGGCGAGGTGCTGCTGGTGGAAACCGCTGCCGATGTGGCGGGCCTTGCGGTGCGCGATCCGCAAGCCCTGGCCTATATCACCCAGACCACCCTGTCGGTCGATGATACTGCCGCCGTCGTCGCCGCGCTGCAATCGCGCTTTCCCGCCATCGTCGGGCCGCACAAGGAAGATATCTGTTACGCCACCACCAACCGCCAGGCGGCGGTCAAGGCGATTGCCGGGCGGATCGACGCTTTGCTGGTGATCGGTGCTCCCAATTCCTCCAACTCGCGGCGGCTGGTCGAGGTCGGGCAATCCGCCGGATGCCGCTATGCCCAGCTGGTGCAGCGCGCCGCCGACATCGACTGGCGCGCGCTGGAGGGGATCACCGCCGTTGGCGTCACCGCCGGGGCGTCGGCCCCCGAGGTGCTGGTCAACGAGGTGATCGACGCCTTTCGCGCCCGCTATGATCTGACGGTTGAACGGGTTGAAACCGCGCAGGAACATGTAGAATTCAAGGTGCCGCGCATCCTGCGCGAACCGGCCTGACTTCAGACCCAAAGGACCGCGATGCCCGATCTGTTCGCCTATACCGACGGGGCCTGTTCGGGCAATCCCGGCCCCGGCGGCTGGGGGGTGCTGATGCTGGCGCGCGAAGAGGGTGCCGTGGTGAAAGAGCGCAGCCTGTCGGGGGGGGCCGCCGACACCACCAACAACCGCATGGAACTGATGGCGGCGATCGCGGCGCTTGAGGCGCTGGCGCGCCCCTCGGCGCTCACCATCGTCACCGATTCGGTCTATGTCAAGAACGGCATTACCGAATGGATGGTCGGCTGGAAGAAAAAGGGCTGGCGCACCTCGGGCGGATCGCCGGTCAAGAATGTCGATCTGTGGCAAAGGCTTGATGCGGCACGCGGGCCGCATCAGGTGACCTGGGCCTGGATCAGGGGCCATGCCGGTCACGCCGAGAATGAGCGTGCCGATGAACTGGCGCGCGCCGGGATGGCGCCGTTCAAATACCTGGTCAAATCCGAGGTCAAAACCCCGGTCAAACCGGGAAAAACCGCACCCAAAACCGCAGGTTGACACGAACGTGCGTTCGGTTACGCTGCCACCATGGCCCGCCCGCGTCTGATCCCCGATGAAAATGTCTTTGCCCTGATCCGCGCAATGCTGGCGCAGCATGGCCACCGGCATGTGACCTTTGCCGCCGTCGCGGCCCGGACCGGCCTTGCCGGGCCGTCGCTGGTACAGCGCTATGGCTCGCGCGACCGGATGGTGCTTGCGGCACTCCTCTCCGGATGGGAGGCGCTTGAGCGCGCCACCGATCTGGCGATTGCCACCACCCCCGACGGGCTCAAGGGTGCGCTTGCCCTGCTCAAGGCGATTGCGCCTTCCGATCCGGCGCTGCCACCGGCGGAAATCAGACTGCTGACCGCCGACCTGGCAGACCCGGCACTGCGGGTTCGCGCCGCAACCTGGCGCGAGAAACTGGTGCATGCGCTTGCCGCCAAACTGGGCCACAAAGGCCTTGCCACCGCCGAAATGCTGTTTGACCTCTGGCAGGGGCGCTTTCTGTGGTCGGGAACCGCCGCCCCGTCCGGCTTTCGCATGCGCGACGCCGCGCGCCTGCTGACGGCCCGGTAAGCCACCCGATCCCGGTTTCTTATTGGCTCAAATATCCCCCTTTTCGCTGCACTCTCAGCGAAACAGCTTTTTCCACGCCCAGATCAGCACCACCGCGCCAATCACCGCGCCCACCAAACCGGCGGCCCAGCCCGCCACCATCAGGCCCAGCCGCAGCACCATTCCACCCACCAGCGCCCCGGCAACGCCGATGGCCATGGTGGTGACGATATCGGTGTCGAGCCGCATCAGCCTTGTGGCAAGAAAGCCTGCGGCCATTCTGATGATGACAAGCGCGAGGATCGGCATCAATGCACCTCCAAAGCCCCTGTATCGGCACGCTCCTGGCAATAGCGAAGGGCTCAGCCCAGACGGCCCGGCAATTCCCAGCCGCGCAGCAGCTCTGCCGCCGCCATCGCGCGCTTGCCTTCGCGCTGTGCCAGCGTGATCTCCACGGCACCCTCGCCACAGGCAACCACCAGGCTGCCTTCCGCCAACCCGCCCAGCACCGCGCCGGGAATGCCCTGCCCCGCGACCGGCCTGCAACCCAGCAGCTTCAGCCTTTCGCCACTGACAAGGCACCATGCCCCGGGAAAGGGTGCCAGCGCCCGAACCTGCCGCGCCACCGCAACCGCCGGGCGCGTCCAGTCCACCCGCGCCTCGGCCTTGTCGATCTTGGCGGCATAGGTCGCGCCGTCCTCGGGCTGCGCCACCGGCACCAACGAGGGGTCAGCCAGCGCCTGCAGGATCATCGCGGCGCCCAGCGCCGACAACCGCGCCAGCAGATCGGCGGCGGTTTCGTCGCCGCCAATCGCCAAAGCCTGCCGCAGCAGCACCGGCCCGGTATCCAGCCCGGCATCCATCTGCATGATGCAGATGCCGGTTTCCGCGTCACCCGCGAGTATCGCCCGCTGCACCGGTGCCGCCCCGCGCCAGCGCGGCAACAACGAGGCATGGACGTTCAGGCAACCACGCTTTGGCGCAGCCAGCACGGCGGCAGGCAGGATCAGGCCGTAAGCCACCACCACCGCCGCATCGGCATTCAGCGCGGCAAACGCAGCCTGCACCCCGGCATCGCGCAGCGATACCGGGTGGCGCACCGGCAGGCCCAAAGCCCCGGCCGCCGCCTGCACCGGGCTGGGGCGATCCTTTTTGCCGCGCCCGGCCGGGCGCGGCGGCTGGCAATAGACCGCCACCACCTCATGCGCCACTGCCAGCGCCTGCAGCACCGGCACCGCGAAATCCGGGGTGCCCATGAACACCAGCTTCATGATACCCGGCTCATTCCGCCCTCCGCCGCTTTTGCGCCTTGGCGATCAGCATCGACCGTTTCAGGCCCGACAGATGGTCGAAATACATCCGCCCGTTCAGATGGTCGATCTGATGCTGCACCGATGTCGCCCACAGCAGCACGAAATTGCGGTCTTCTACCGCGCCTTCTGCATTCAGAAACCGCACCGTCACCGCGCGGGGCCGCGAGATGGTGGCAGACACGCCGGGCAGGTTCGGGCTGGCCTCCTCATGCGGGCGCATCTGGGCCGAGGCATGCAGCACCTGCGGGTTGGCCATCAGCACCACCTGCCCGCGTGCGGTCGAACAATCCACCACCGCCAGCCGCAGGCCGATGCCGATCTGCGGCGCTGCCAGACCGTAACCCGGCATCGCCTCCATGGTGTCGACCATGTCGCGCCAGATCGCCCTGACCGCATCGGTGATCGCGTCGACCGGTTCTGCCGCCTTGCGCAGCAGCGGGTGGGGCCAGGGCAGGCAGGGTCGCGGGCTCACGCGGCATAATCGCGCCGCAACCGGGCGCGGGCTTCGGGGCCAACCCGGTCCAGCGTCACGATGCCCTCCAGATGGTCCATTTCATGCTGGATGCAGGTCGCCTCGAACCCGGTAAATTCCCGGTCATCGGGCGCACCGTCCAACCCCAGCCAGCGAAGTTTGATTTCTGCCGGGCGGGTCACGTCGGCGCTGATCCCGGGGATCGACAGGCAGCCTTCGCTGCTGGTCGACTGGCTTTCCGACGCGGAAAGGATTGCCGGGTTGATGAACACCATCGGGCAGGGCGCCCCCTGTTTCCAGCCGCTGTCCATCACGAACAGCGCCAGCATCGCACCGACCTGCGGCGCAGCAAGGCCACGCCCCGCCGCATGATACATCGTTTCCAGCAGGTCGTCAGCCAGTCCCGCCGCATCATCACCAGGGCCGACAGTGCGGCAGCGGGTGGCAAGGCGCGCATCGGGCCACAGCAGGACCGGCCGAATGCTCATGCCCCGGCCCCGGCAGCCCGCCTGTCACTCACGGGCGCGTTCCCGTTTCAGCTTTTCCATCCGGCGGGTAATCATCTGGCGGCGCAGCGGCTTGAGGTAATCAATGAACAGCTTGCCATCCAGATGGTCGATCTCATGCTGGACACAGGTCGCCCACAGGCCACGGAAATGCTCCTCCTGCCCCGTCCCGTCCAGCGCCATCCAGCGCACCGTCACCTCGGCCGGGCGCTCGACATCGCCATAGTGGTCAGGGATCGACAGGCAGCCCTCTTCATAGGTGGCGCGGTCCTCGGATGACCAGACCACCTGCGGGTTCAGCAACACCAGCGGGCGCGGCACCGCGTCATCACCCTTTTCGCAATCCATCACGATCAGCCGCCTGAGCACCCCGACCTGCGGCGCGGCCAGGCCGATACCGGGGGCTTCATACATGGTTTGCAGCATGTCGGCGGCCAGCGCCGCCAGTTCAGGCGTTGGCAGGTCAATCGGATCGGCCGCCTTTTTCAGGCGCGGGTCGGGATGCAACAGAATGGAACGCATGGTCATGCCCGCGATTTATGCGATGATCCGCAGCCGCGCAATGCTCTTGCACTCGGCTGGCCCACGGTTAGCTTGGCCTGAAAGGAGCATCCCATGAACTTTGACGAAATCATCGACCGCCGCAACACCCACTGCTCCAAATGGGACATGATGCTGCCTCTGTACGGCCTGTCTGCCGATGACGGCATCCCGATGTGGGTGGCAGACATGGATTTCCGTCCGCCCGCGGTGGTGGCTGCTGCGGTGCAGGCCATGGTGGATCATGGGGTGTTCGGCTATTTCGGCGATGACCGCCGCTACCGCGCCGCGATCTGCGGCTGGATGGCGACGCGGCATGGCTGGACAGTCGATCCGGCAGCGATCTTCACCACCCATGGACTGGTCAACGGCACCAGCCTGTGCGTCGATGCCTTTACCGCTCCGGGTGACGGCATAGTGCTGTTCACCCCGGTCTATCACGCCTTTGCCCGCGTCATCAAAGGCGCGGGTCGCGTGGTGCGCGAACTGCCGCTGCGCAATGACAATGGCAGGCTTGCGATGGATTTCACCGCCTATGACGGGATGATGACCGGGCGCGAAAGGATGGTGATCCTCTGCTCGCCACACAACCCGGGTGGGCGGGTTTGGACTGCGGCGGAACTGGCGGAACTGGCCGGTTTTTGCCAGCGACACGACCTGCTGCTGGTGTCGGATGAAATTCACCATGATCTGGTTATGCCGCGCCACAAACATATCCCGATGACGCTGGCAGCCCCGCAGATCGCCGACCGGCTGGTGATGATGACCGCCACCACCAAGACCTTCAACATCGCCGGTGCACATATCGGCAATGTCATCATTGCGGATGAGGCGCTGCGGGCGCGGTTCGCCGCGCGAATCAATGCCATGGGGATCTCGCCCAACGCATTCGGCATGCATATGGCCACAGCCGCCTATTCGCCCGAAGGGGCGGCTTGGGTGGATGATCTGATGCGCTACCTCGACGGCAACTGCCGCCTGTTCGATGCCGCGCTCAACGCCATTCCGGGGGTCAGGTCGATGACACTGGAGGCGACCTATCTGGCATGGGTCGATTTCTCCGGCACTGGGATGGATGCGGCGGAGGTCATCCGCAGGGTCGAGAAAGACGCGCGGATCGCGGTGAATTATGGTGCGACCTTCGGGCTCGGTGGCGGTGATTTCCTGCGCCTCAACATCGCGACCCCGCGCGCCCGGGTGGCAGAGGCGGCGGACCGGTTGCGACAGGCCTTTTCCGATCTGCAATGACGTGGAGGGTCCGGCAGCGCGCGTCAGCCCTGATGACGGCGGCGATGCTGGCCGCGCCGGTGGGACTGGCGTTCTGGCCAACGCCCGGCCCGCTGCTGCCGCTTCCGCCCGACCGCCCGGGGCCGGCAGGGCCGGGCAAACGGGCCGATCGACCGGATCCTGGTGGAAAAGGCGGCGCGGCGGCTGACGACGTTTCGCGCGGGTCAGGTGGTCAGGACCTACCGCATCGCGCTCGGCTCCAGCCCGGTTGGCGACAAGATACGCCAGGGCGATGGCCGCACTCCGGAAGGCCTGTTCCACATCAACCGCCGCAACGCGGCAAGCGCCTATCACCTGTCGCTGGTGCTCGATTATCCGCAACCCGCCGACATCCTCGCGGCGCAGGCGGCGGGCTTGACCCCGGCGGCGATATCTTTCTGCATGGCCAACCCAACGCGCTGCCGGACGGCATCACCCTGCACAATGACTGGACGGCGGGCTGCATGGCGCTGGCTGACGGCGATATCGAAAAGTTGTGGCGCGTGGTGCCGCTGGGAACCACCTTCGAGTTTCGCCCCTGACCCTTGGGTTTCTTATTGGCCCAAATATCCGTCTGTCTGTTTCTGGCCCGGGAGCCAAAAAGGGGATATTTGTGCCAATAAGAAACCGGAAGCGTCAGCTCGATACCGGGCGCTCGAAGGTCAGGCTGGTGGGGCTTTCATAGCCAGGGTGGGCGGTCGCGGCGGTTTGGCGGAACCCCATTGCAGCAAAGGCGGCGTGGTTTTCCACCAGTTCCACCCTTGTCTGCAGTTGCAGGACCGGCAATCCCAGCGCGCGGGCGCGCCCCTCGGCAACAGTCATCAGCCCCTGTGCCAGCCCCCTGCGCCGCATCGCCGATGCAACCGCCAGTTTGCCGAGATATAGCACCGGCGGTTTGGCGGTCAGAAAGATGCAGGCGACCGGCGGCGCGCCGATCAGCCAGACCTCATCGGCGCGTGCCTGCGCAGCAATGGCGGCATCGGTCAACTGATACATGGACGAAGGCGGGTCGATCTGCCCCTCCATATAAGCGAATTCCGCCCGGATCAGCGCCAGCACCGCACCCCAGTCGGTCAGATCGCCGGCGCGGTAGGGCGCACTGTTCATTCTGTCGGCAATCCGTCGGCCAGCGCGGTCCACGGCAGATGTTCGGCCCAGTTCACATGCAGGCCTGGCGTGACCGCTGCGGGATCATCCAGACTGGCGGCATAGAAATGGATGTCCCCCGGCCAGCGGTCGCCGCGAAAGGCCATCGGGCTGCCGCAGGTCGGGCAGAACATCCGGCCTGCACCGGGTCTGTGGTGAAATGTCCGGGGCATCGTCCCGGTCCGGCGCCATTTGCCATCCGACAGACCGCGAAATGTGGGAAACGGCGCCGAACAGTTGCGACCGCAACTGTCGCAATGACAATGGGCCACCCCGTTCGGCGCGCCGTCGAATTCAAGCGCCACCGCGCCGCACAGGCAATGGCCGAGGGTCATGGCGCAGCCCCAAGCTGTTTTTCCATGAACAGAGAGGCGGGATGGTCGGCATAGTCGCCGAACCGCCCGCGTTCCAGATAGCCAAGCGAGCGGTACAGCGCGATGGCGGGCGCCAGCACCGGCCCGGTTTCCAGCCGCATCACCGCCAACCCCTGCGCCTGCGCATCGGCTTCCAGCGCTGCCATCAGGGCGCGGGCGGTGCCTTTGCCACGGCCCTTGCCGCTGACATAAAGCCGCTTGATCTCGCCATAGCCGCCACAATGCATCAGGGCGACACAGCCGACCGGCACACCATGATCGCGCGCGACAAAGAAGCGGATCTCGGGCACCGCCAGTTGCTGCGGATCAAGGGTGAAGATCTCGTCGGGCCGGAACACTTTGGCCAACGCGGTTTCGGAGCCTGCGATCAGCGCCAGTCCATCGGCGGATAGCGGGGATTCAACAGCGATGGTCAGCAAGGCATGGCCTTTCACGGGGATTGGCGCACTTGACCCTGCGGCGGGATCGGGGTCAAGGCCGCGACATCTTGTGGATATGTCTGCAACAGCCGCGACATGCGGTGGAAGGCAGTTGACAGCAAGTCCGCTCTTGCCAACGATGGCACCTCAACGGAATCAGGAACCGGCCTTTGCGTTTCACCCGGCTGCGCCTCAACGGCTTCAAAAGCTTTGTCGACCCGACCGATTTGCTGATCGGTGACGGGTTGACCGGCGTTGTCGGTCCCAACGGCTGCGGCAAATCCAATCTGCTGGAGGCGCTGCGCTGGGTGATGGGGGAAAACCGCGCCAGCGCGATGCGTGGCGACGGCATGGAGGATGTGATCTTTGCCGGTGCCGCCACAAGGCCCGCCCGCAACTTTGCCGAAGTGGCGCTGACCATCGACAATGGCGAACGGCTTGCCCCGTCAGGTTTCAACGAGGCCGATACGCTGGAGATCGTGCGCCGCATCACCCGCGATGCCGGTTCGGCCTTTCGCGCCAATGCGCGCGAGGTGCGGGCGCGTGATGTGCAGATGCTGTTTGCCGATGCCTCGACCGGGGCGCATTCCCCGGCTCTGGTGCGGCAGGGGCAGATATCGGAGCTGATCAACGCCAGGCCCAAGAACCGCCGCCGGGTGCTGGAGGAGGCGGCGGGCATCTCTGGCCTGTATCAGCGGCGGCATGAGGCCGAACTGAAGCTGTCAGCCACCGAGGTCAATCTGGCGCGGGTGCAGGATGTGGTAGAGCAATTGGCGGTGCAGATCGCGCAATTGCTGCGGCAGGCGCGGGCGGCAGCGCGCTACCGCGAAATCGGCGCTGAACTGCGGCAGGCCGAGGGGGTGCTGCTCTATCGCCGCTGGCGCGAAGCCAATCAGGCCCGCGCTGCCGCCGAGGCCGATCTGACCGCCCAGACCCGTGCCGCTGCTTTGGCCGAAGCCGCTGCCCGCGCCGCCGAACTGGCCCGCGCCAAAGCCGACGACGCCCTGCCTGTGCTGCGAGAGGAGGAGACCATCGCCGCCGCCGTGCTGCAGCGCCTGAGCGTGGAGCGCGACGCGCTGGCCGATGCCGAAGGCCGGGCGCGCGGCGCGATCCATGGGCTGAAGGCGCGCATCCGCCAGTTGACCGATGACCGCAGCCGCGAAGACGGGCTGAACCGCGACGCCGCCGATACGATTGCCCGGCTGGACCGTGAAACCGTGGCGCTGGCCGAGGCGCATCACGGCCACGACGCCCGGCTGGAAGGCGCCAATGCCGATGCGCGCCACGCCGCCGCTGAATTGGAGGCGGGCGAAGCGGGGCAGAGCCAAGTGACCGAGGATGCCGCCCGCCTTGCCGCGCGGCACCAGTCGGCGCACCGGCTGCTGGCCGACGCGGGCACCACGCTGGCCCGCGCCGAGGCTGCCGCCGCACAGGCCCGCATGGCGGAAACCGAGGCTGGCGCGGCGCTGGCCCGGGCCACCACCGATCATGCCGCCGCCGATGCTTTGCAAGTGCAAGCCGCCGCCACCGCCGAAAACGCCGAAGCCACGCTGGCCGACGCCGAAGTGGCCCGCGCTGAAACGCAATCGCGTGAAGCCGATGCGCGCGCCAGCCGATCAGCCGCCGAGGGTGAGGCCAATGCCCTGCGCGCCGAAGCGGCGGTACTGGCGCGGCTGGTGGCGCGCGACGCTTCTGCCGGGCATCAGGTGCTGGATCAGCTTTCGGTCGAACCGGGATACGAGGCGGCACTGGGCGCGGCTTTGGCCGATGATCTGCGGGCCCCGTCGGTGACAGGCAATGCCGGTTCGGGCTGGGTGGCGTTGCCCGAGTATGACGAAGCGCAAGCTTTGCCCGCCGGGGTCTTGCCGCTGGCCTCCCATGTCGGGGTGCCGGCGGTGCTGGCGCGGCGGATCGGTCAGATCGGGCTGGTGGACCGCGAACAGGGTGCGATACTGCAACCCCTGCTGCTGCCCGGCCAGCGGCTGGTCAGCCGCGACGGCGATCTGTGGCGGTGGGATGGCTTGCGCGCCGGGGCCGAGGATGCGCCATCGGCAGCGGCGCTGCAGTTGCAGCAGATCAACCGGCTGGTGGCGCTGAAGCGCGATCTGGAGGAGGTTTCGGCCCGCGCCACCGGGGCAAGGCAGGCGCATGAGGCGCTGACCGCGCGGCTGGCCGATCTGACGCGGGCGGATCAGATGGCCCGTGATGCCCGCCGTGACGCCGACCGGCGGCTGACCGAGGCCAACCGCGCCGGATCGCGCGCCGAGGCGGATCAGGCCATCGCAGCAGGCAAGCTTGATGCCGCCGGGCTGGCGCAATCGCGCTATGACGATGAGGCGATGACGGCACGCCGTTCCGTTGCCGAGGCCGAGGGTGGTATCGCCGGGCTGGGCGATCTGGATGCCGCCCGTGCGGCACTGGCCGAGGTGAAGCAGGCGGTGGAAGCTGCGCGGATCACCATGATGGCGCGCCGCGCCACGCTGGATGAGGTGCGCCGCGAAGGCGACGCCCGTCTGCGCCGGGGGCAAGAGATTTCGCGCGAACGCGGCACCTGGGCCAACCGGCTGGAAACCGCCGCCAGGCGGATGGAAGACCTGATTTCCCGCGCCGATCAGGCCGAGGCCGAACTGGCCGCCGCCAGCGCCCGCCCCGGCGAAATTGCCACGCGCCGCGCCGCGATCGCCGAGGCGGTGGAACAGGCTGAGGCCCGCCGCCGCACTGCCGCCGATGCGCTGGCCGCAGCCGAAACCACCCTGCGCAGCACCGCACAGGCCGCGCGTGATGCCGAACGCGGCGCATCCGAAGCGCGCGAGGCCCGCGCCCGTGCCGAGGCCCGTGCCGAGGCTGCGCGCGACCATGCGCGCGATGCCGAAACCCGCATACTGGAGGAGGCGGAAACCACACCCGTCGCTCTGCTCGCCCAGCTTGCCACCGATCCCGACCGGATGCCCGACGCCCGTGCATTGGAAGCCGATGTCGGCCGCCTGAAACGCCAGCGCGAAGCCCTGGGTGCGGTGAACCTGCGTGCCGACGAGGATGCGACGGCGGTGCAGGGCGAACATGACACGCTGGTGGCCGAAAAGGTCGATCTGGAGGAGGCGGTCAAGAAGCTGCGCTCCGGCATCGCGGCGCTGAACCGCGAGGGGCGCGAACGGCTGTTGACGGCGTTTGAACAGGTCAATTCCAACTTTACCCTGCTGTTCACCCATCTGTTCGGCGGCGGTGAAGCCCGGCTGGTGCTGGTGGAATCCGATGATCCGCTGGAAGCGGGCCTTGAAATCCTGTGCCAGCCCCCGGGCAAGAAACTGTCCACGCTCAGCCTGCTGTCGGGCGGAGAGCAGACGCTGACGGCCTTGGCGCTGATCTTTGGCGTATTTCTCGCCAACCCCGCGCCGATCTGCGTGCTGGATGAGGTGGATGCTCCGCTGGATGATGCCAATGTGGCGCGGTTCTGCGATCTGCTGGATGAAATGACCCGGCGCACCGATACAAGGTTTCTGGTCATCACCCACCATTCCGTCACCATGAGCCGGATGGACCGGCTGTTTGGCGTGACCATGGCCGAACAGGGCGTCAGCCAGCTGGTGTCGGTGGATCTGAAGCGGGCCGAGGCGCTGGTGGCGTGACAGTATTGGCGGCTTGGCGGCTGTGGTCGGTGACGGGCCCGATCAGAATTGTTGACCGGGCGCTGGGCGCGGATTAGCTTTGCCGCATTGGTTCAGGGTAAAGGAGGGGACCCGATGGAGATTCGGAGAATGGCGCTGGTTGCGGGGGTGCTTGCCCTCGGCTTTGCGGCACCTGCCGGGGCGCAGGATGATCCGTTTGCGGCGATCAAGCAGTTGATGGACAAGGCGGCAGGTCAGGGTGCCAACGCGCTGGACGATGCCGAAGCGGCAGTGGATGCCGCGACCGAGGCACTGTCAGGTGATGGTGCTGCCACCAATGACGCCTCTGCCGATGAGGGTGCCATGGCCTCGCCCGGCATGGTCTCGGCCTCTGATCCGCAATCGGTTGTGCTGGCGATGCAGGATTACGGCCTGTCGGCGCGGCTGGAAACCGATGACGAAGGCGACCCGGTGATCCGAAGCAAATCTTCGGGGGCCAATACCAATATCTATTTCTATGGCTGTGACGACAATGGCCAGGATTGCCGCTCCATTGGCTTCAGCGCCGGGTTCGAACTGGATGAACCGTTTGCCTCCGATCAGGCCAACGCCTGGAATGCCGACCAGCGCTTTTCCAAGGCCTACACGAATGAAGACGGCTCTGCTCAGATCGAGATGGATGTGAACCTGATAGGCGGCGGCGTCACCGCCGAAAACTTTGCCGATATTGTGGATTGGTGGGACTATTCGGTCGGCGAATTCACCACATTCATCAACTGGTAGCCGCCCCGGGGCTTTGAACCCGGCTGCCGCCGAACACCCTGTCCCGCGCCTCTTGCAGGCGCGGGCTGCAGGTCAGCAGCAGGTGCGCCGCTTCCAGCCCCCGCACCAGCCCGGGGTTCGCCACCTGCACTGCGGCATAAAAGGCAATCAGGTCATCCCGGCTGGCCTTCAGAAAGAAATTCCTCGTCTCCTCGCGCCCGGAATAGGCCCCGAGCCGCGTGCGGTAGTCGACGTGGCGCAGCCAGCCATCCAGATCAGTGGCGTGGTAATGCAACAGGGCGATGTCCTTGCAGAAATCCTGCGGCAAAAGCCTTTCACCCATCAGGCGCGGTGAATGCAGCCGGGGCTGGAACCCCTTGATGCCGGTGCGGCTGAAACATTTCCCGACCGAATGGCTGAGCATACCGTTATCAAGCACCTGCGCATGGTCGCCGTAGACCCGCCGCACAATGTCGGCCCGCGCCGGGCCAAAGCGTGGCGGCGCGCGGAAATGCGACGGCGCCGCCCCTTGCGGGTCGGCCAGCGCCTCATAGGGGCGCAGGCGCTGGACCGGGATTTCCGGTGCAACATCGGCCAACAAGCCTGCGATCAACTGCCTCCACGGTGCTTCGTTGCCGATCCGCCGCTGTGGCAACAGAAACTCGTCAATGTCGATATGGGCCAGCCAGTCGGTCTTTTGGCGGCGATAGGCATGTTGGGCATTGGCGACCTGACGCAGGGTCTTCAACTCAGGCCGATGGCCTTTCAGCTTGCCCCAATGGGCATCGGTGCAGCGATAGGCCTTGACGCCGGGGATCCGCGCAAGGGCATCGGCGGCAGGATCGTCGGGGTCGTCAAAATAGACGGCGATCCACGAGGAACCCAGTTCCAGATGCCAGGCCAAAAAGGTTTCGATCATTGCCAGCGGTGCCTTGACCTGCACACAGATGCCCCAGGTTGGCACTGTCCGGCACGGGGTCGGATTGTGGTTCGGGGTCACAGCTTTCCCAACAGCTCCCGGGTCGGCCAGGCATCGGCGGGCAGGCGGAGCCGCAGCTGTTCCTTTTGTACGGCGCTGCGGGTCAGGGCACCCAGAATCCCGTCGATCTTGCCGACATCATGGCCGCGTGCCGCCAGCTTTTTCTGCAGCGCCACCATGTCATCGCCGCTCAGCGCCGGGTCGGGCCGGCCCGGATCATAGGGCGGCGCTCCTTCCAGCCTGGTCGCGAAATAGGCGGCGGTGGTCACATAGACAAAGCTCTTGTTCCATTCGAACAGCACCCGGTAATTCGGGTAAACCATGAAGGTCGGCCCCTTGCGGCCCTGCGGCAGCAGGATCGAGCCCGACAGGCCTTTGGCCAATGGGCCATTTCGCCCCTCCACGCCCATGGCGGCCCACTGGCCAACCGGCAGTTCGGTATCCAGCCCGGTTTTCGCCCAATCCAGCCCGGCGGGCACCACAACTTCCTGCAACCACGGCTGACCGGGCCGCCAGCCGAACGCCGACAGCATGGCGGCCCCCGACAACAGCGCATCGGGCACCGAGGTCTTGAGGGTGACAAGCCCGTCGCCGTCGCCATCAACCCCCCGTGCCAGAATGTCGCGCGGCAACATCTGCACCATTCCCACCTCACCCGCCCAGGCCCCTGTGGTCGTGGCGGGTTCGAAATCGCCCATCTCATACAGCGTCAGCGCGGCCAGCACCTGCGGGCGAAACAGATCGGGGCGGCGGCAATCGTGCGCCAGTGTCACCAGCGCATTGAGCGTGTTGAAATCGCCCTGAACCTGACCGAAATCGGTCTCGAACGCCCAGAATGCGGTGATGACCCCGGGCGAAATCCCGTAGTCTGCCTGCATGCGCTGAAATACCCCGGCATACTTACCGGCATAGGCCTTGCCGTTCTTCATCCGGCTGTCAGAAATCAGCGATTTGGAAAAATCGAGGAAGGTCTTGCGAAACACCCCTTGCGAACGGTCGGCCTTCAGCACCCTGGCATCCTGCCGCGCACTGGCCAAAAAGGCGTCGACGGTGCCCGGGTCATGGCCCGCCGCCACGGCCTCACCCTTGATCCCGGCGAGCCAGCCGCCAAAATCGCCGCCACAGGGCACCTTGGCCACAATCGGGCCCGCCATTATCACACTCATCACAGCACTCAACAGGATCAGCCGCATCAGGTCCCCCACCATTTCGGCCAGACTAGACCAGCTTTGGCCGGACAGGAAGCACCTGAACCCCTGCAATGGCCGGGTTTCTTATCGGCTCAAATATCCTCTTTTGAATCTTCGGGTCAGATCAACGCCGCCACCACTGCCAGAACCAGCAACAGCCTCCAGGTCCGCCACAAGGCCCGCACCGCCGCGTCGATCTCGGCTGGCCCGATCACGGCGCGCCCTTCGGGATAGACAACCGGATAGGGCCGGATCACCCCGTCATAGCTGCGCGGCCCCGACAGTTGCACCCCAAGGCACAGCGCCATGGCGGCTTCGGGCCAGCCAGCGTTGGGCGAGCGGTGCAGCGGCGCATCGCGCAACACCACCCCGGCGGCATTGAACCGGCCATGCGCCACCGCGATCAGAATGGCCGTGATCCGCGCTGGTACAAGGTTCAGCAGATCGTCGAACCGTGCGGCGGCCCAGCCGAAATCGCGGTAGCGCTCGGTGCGGTAGCCGATCATGCTGTCAGCGGTATTGGTGATCTTGTAGAGCAGCAACCCCGGCAGGCCGAAGGCCAGAAACCACAGGGCCGGGGCCACCACCCCATCCGACAGGTTCTCGGCGGCACTTTCGATCGCGCCGCGTGCCACAGCGGTTTCATCCATTTCGGTTGTGTCACGCCCCACGATCCGCGCCACGGCACGACGACCATCGCCCGGCCCAAGGCGCAGCGCATCGGCCACTGCCTGCACATGGTCGGCCAGACTGCGCTGCGCCAGCAGCATGGCGGCGATCAGCAGTTGCCACAGCCAGCCCAGTGGCAGGGCGGCGATGGCGGCCCCCAGCGCCAGCGCCCCAAAGCCCAGCGCGGCCATCACGGCGACACCCCGCGCCTTGCGCGCGGCTCCGCAATTGAACCGCCGGTCACAGGCGGCGATCAGCCGCCCCATCAGCACCGCCGGATGCGGCAGGCGGTGCCAGAGCCAACCGGGCTCTCCCAGCGCCGCATCAAGAAGCAGCGCCCCGGCCAGAATTGCCCCCTGCACCATCATGATACCGTTGCCTGTGCACCAACGCGCCATGCCGCGCGAATGGCGCGGCAGGATGAAAGGTCTGGTTCTGGGATCAGCTTCATCCGAAACTCCGGCATTGGTCGCGCCTGCATAGGGCAATGCCTCCCCGAACGAACAGACCGAATTCAGCATATATTGGCGACAAAAGTACCCTTTCCACCACGAGTGTGCCGCATTGGGGCCATGCCGAAAAGGTTAACTTGCTTTTATGGCGCGCAGTGGCATCCTTGCTTCGGGGCGTGAATTCCGGCCAGACCTTCGTCGTTCGTCGGAATCGGAGTGGTGTGATGTTGCAGTTTCTGTCGAATGAGGTTCGCGACGGGCTGGAGGCAGCCCGCAAACTGGCCCAGCGGCGGCGCAGCCGCATGGCGGTTCATGTGGCGGATGAGGTTTATCCGATCCTGCGCTACTGGCAAAATGGCTTTTCGATCGATGCCCGCCACACCACCCACCTGCGTGGCCTGGCCGATATCTACGACGGCCCGCGCCAGTTGACCCAGTGCCTGCTGGTGGCATCCACCGTCGAGCATGGCGAACTTCTGTGCGAGTTCAAGCGCAACACCACCGCCCTCGATCAGGCCCCGGTCGATTTCGAGCGCGCGGGCGACCGCCCGGCGGCGCTGCTGCCGCGCAAGTTCTGAATGCGGACTTTTGCCACCCGGTCAACCGGGTGACATCGCCATTGAACGCGCCTGTGCTGCGTGTTACTTAGCCACATGACTAGGTATCAAACCGCCACCGACCGCCACTTTGCCGCACTTGCCGACCCGACACGCCGCGCCATCGTGGAGCGGCTGGTACAGGGGCCCGCCGCTGTCAGCGATCTGGCCGAGCCATTCGGCATGGCACTGCCAACCGTGATGCAGCACCTGAAGGTGCTGCAAGACAGCGGGCTGATCCGTTCGCACAAACAGGGGCGGGTGCGCACCTGCGAAATCGACGGCTTGGCCTTGCAGGGGGTGGAAAGCTGGTTTGCCGCCCGGATCCGCACCTGGGAATCCCGGCTGAACCGGCTGGACGCCCTGGCGTTGCGGTTGGCCGCCGAAGATCTGGCGGCACAAGATCTGGCTGCACACGATGTGGTCGCCAAGGAAAAGGAGAAGCCCGATGCATGACCTGAAAGACTCGCTTGGCCCCAACGATCTGTTGCTGGTCCGCAGCCTCAAAGCGCCGCGCCGCCTGGTCTGGCGCTGCTGGACCGAACCGGAATTGCTGATGCAATGGTTCTGCCCCAAGCCGTGGTCTGTCACCGATCCGGTGATCGACCTGGCACCCGGTGGCCGGTTTGCCACCACCATGTGCGGCCCTGATGGCGAGCGTATGGCCAATGAGGGGGTGTTTCTGCATGTGGTGCCGCAGGAACGGCTGGTCTTTACCGATCTGATGGTTGCAGGCTGGCACCCGACCGACACCGGCTTTTTCGTTGCCGATGTACGCTTTGCCGATGCTGCCGGCGGCGGCACGCGCTACTCCGCCCTGGCGATGCACCGCAATCCGGCGGACCGCGACCGCCATGCCGAAATGGGCTTTGAGCCGGGTTGGGGCACCGCCGCCGCACAACTTGACGCGCTGGCGCTGGGGATGAAGTAGGCGGCGCGGATCAGGAGAGGGCAGGGCGCAACAAAAAAATCCCTTGCTGCGCGCCGTCGCTACGGTTTGCCCCGGCCGGCCCCGAACCAGCCGCCGATGCGGGCAAAGACCCCCTTCGCCCGGCCCCGCGCTGCGTCGGCCTGTCCTTCGACCGCATCCAGCGTTTCGGCGGCGTTGACCAGCAGCGGATCAACCATCCGCTCGCGGAACTGCAGCCAGACCCGGCGCAAGAACAGGATCAGCACCGCCAGCAGGATGAAGAACACGATGTTGAAATAGGGGATCACTCTCATATCCCGGCTCTCCACCTGCACCAGCCCCACCGCATTGGGGAAAATCGTGAAAAACTGGTTGCGCCAGCCGTAGTGCGTCACCTTCACCCATTTCGGGGTCGCCTCGGTCGAGGTCAGGTCGCTCGCTTCCGTCTGCACGTCAAAGCTGTTCACCTTGAAATAGGGCGGCCAGCCCCAGCCGGTATCCTCGTTCCGGTAGACCATCGGCTTGCCATTCTGCCGGATCGCCTGAATGAACTTCACATCCCGGCTGCCGCCCGTGGTGGTCGAGGTGCCCACATCCGGTGCAGCGAAAAACCAGTTGTTCTCCGCCAGATCCATCCGCTGCGTGTTGGTGCCGACGATCCGCACGATGTCATGCTGCGGCAGCGTGTAGTGCAAGAACGTCGCCGCTATCAGGACAAGCAGCCCGATGAAAGTCCATTTCACATAGGCCATGATCGCTCCTCAGGAAAAATTCAGCACATAGATCAGGATACTGACCGCGATGATCGGCACCACATAAACACCCCAGATCAGCTTGCGGCGCAAGGAATGGCGATAGGCCGCCATCCCCTCTTCGATGAACGCCTCACGCTCTCCGGTTCCTTCGCCCTCATCCCACTGTTTCTCCAGCTTCTCACGCCGGACAGATCGCGAATAGACCGAGATCAGCATATACAGCACCGTCAGCCCGATCAGCCCGAAAAACCCCAGCCGTATCAATGATGCCATCATTCCCGCACCCTCCGCACCGCGCCCCAGGGACCGACCTCTGCCACCCGCTGCTCGGTCGGCGACGGACCTGCATCCATTCCCGGCTCCGGGCCAAACAGCGCTGCCCGCGCCCCGGCCCTGTCCACCATGTATTCTCGCGCAAGGAATTCCGCAACATAGGCGCGCTTGGGCTCTGACCAGGTGCGATAGGTCCGGTAGAACAGTTCCTTGTGGCAGATGAACATCTGGCGCACATCCAGCACCGACAGTTCGCACAGGAACATGTTGACCAGGTCGCGCAGCGGGCCGGGCTTGGCCCGCAGGGCATAGAAATAGGCCGGATGCTGCGATGTCAGCTTCGGCCAGTCGCCCGATTGCTGCACCCAGCGCAGCAGGCCCGCCAGCCCGGTGAATTCATCGGGCAGCGCCGGGCCAAGCCGCTGCGCCACCGCGCGCAGATCGCGCCGGGTGGCGGCCGGGTCCTTGCCGACCTCCAGCCCCAAAGTCACAGCGGCATCGACCAGCACGAAATCCATCTTTTGCTGCAGGATCGCGGCGGCATCGGCCCCCTTGGCGGTGACGATCGGCTCTGCCAGCCCGTTCACCTCCAGAAAATGGGCGATCTGGTTGCGGTCCGACAGGTCAAGCTGGGTCGGCACCGGCAGATCGCCGATGGTGGCATGTGGCGCCAGGGTGATGACCGCCGGCGCCTTGACCGAGCGGAACACATAGACCCCGCCGAAATGCGCCGTCCAGAAATCGGGCTGCTCAAAGCTGGGTTTGCCCAGCGCCACCGGCATCCGCGTCACATCGCCGGTATTGCGGGCCAGCGCGATCATCTCGGCGATCAGCGCCTCGTCGCGCCAGCCGTTGGGTTCGGTGCGGAACCGCCCGATCAGCCCCTCCAGCTTTGTGGCATCGGCGAGGGCAGCGCCCACGGTATCAGCCTCGACCGTGACCTTGCGGAAATCCAGCAGCTTGTCGGGGGTCGACACCTCAAAGACTGAATCCATCAACTCCCCCGCCACCGCGTCCTTGGCGGTCAGCGCGAACAGTTGCGGCTCATTGGCGGCAATGAACTGGGTCAGCACGCCCCAGTCGGTGGAAAAGGTCACGTTCAGCAGGGGGGCTTTGGCCTGCTCGGTAGACAGCAGGATGAACTGGCGATTGCAGCCGTTGGGGTTGAGATAGTGATCGTCGTTCAGCTCATCCCCCACTTCCGGGCTGAACCCCGACAGGTCGATGTGAAAGCTGCCAAGGGTGGTGACCTTGCCGGTCAGATGCTTCAGCGCGCGGTTGTAACGCTCCACCAGCGCGGGCGAGGATATTTCGATCAGGCCGCCGAACATCAGGCCCATTTCGATCAGGCGTTTCATCGTTCCAACCCCTCCGCCGCCAACGCCTGCCCCCGCCGCTGCTCCACCGCCTGCGCCTTTATCAGCCATATCAATGCCAGCAGCGGGGTCCAGAATGGCACCAGCCGCAGCGACGCCGCCAGAAAATAGCGCAGCGTCGCCAGCGGATAGGTGGCAAAACCCGCCGCGACCCGACTGCCTTGCCAGACATAAAGCACCGCCATCATCACAGTTCCTGCCAGCAGTATAGTCATAGCCGTCAGCCCCATTGCCCCGGCCAACCGCCGCTGCGACAACGACCGATAGGAGGCAAACACCTCTGGCAACAGCACAGCCAACAGTGCGACCAGTGCAAGGGGAACCAGCGTTTCAGCGACCATCGCCGGATGTCCCCGCCAGATACCGCCGCTTCGCCTCTTCCTGCCGCGCGAAATCCCGCACCATGCCCTCTATCGCCGCTTCATCCGACTTGTCGGCATAGCGGAATTCGCTGTCGGCGTAGCGGTTGATTTCCTGCACCACAATTTCCACCGTGATCGGCTGCGCCAAAGCGCGGATCATCGCCAGCTTGTCGTCATAGGCCTTGAACAGGAACAGATCGGGCTGTTCCATCCATTCATCCGGCAATTCGAAATCCAGCGCCCGCACCTTCACCGCATCGGTGATGTTTTTCACCGCCCGCCCGGTAAAGCGCGGATCGGCGTCCTGTATCGCCTTGAGATAGGCCCCCAGCTTGGCCAGCGTATCCAGCGGACCCAGCGCCTTTTCGGTGGCATCCCACACCGTTACCAGCCCCGCCTCTGCCGGGCGGCCATGGCGGGCAAAGCTTTCGGCCACCGCCCGTTTCAGCTCCTGCGCGGCATAAAGCGCATGGTCGCCGACCGGGATCGCGTGGTTCTTGCCCAGAAGCATCGCCAGAATGTCGATGTAATCCTCTAGGCTTTTAGGGCCATCGACCAGAAACCGCGCCCCGGCCCGTTGGCGCAGGGCATCATCGACATTCTCGGGATAGTTGGAAAACATGCCAAAGGTGCAGTTGCCGCGCACCACGGTATTGGCCCCGGCAAAGGCCTCCATCAGCACTGCCGTGATCTCTTGCTGCCCGGTCGATGATTGCCGGTCGCCGCGCTTGCCCGCCACCTGATCTATGTCATCCACCGTGCCAAAGCCGATCACCGCCGGATCCATCACCGAGGTGATGAAAGCCTTGGCATTCTGCGCCGACTTGCCCTGATAGCTGTCGACATTGTCGATGCTCAGGTTCTGATAGCGGAACGGATAGCCCGCCACCTTGCAGTAATCATTCAGCAATCCCGCCATCATCTGAATCAGCGTGGTCTTGCCGGTGCCCGGTTTGCCATCGCCCATGAAGGTAAAGATGAAGCCGCCCAGTTCGGCAAACGGGTTCAGCTTGCGGTCAAAATCATAGGCCATCAGCATCTTGGCCAGCCGCATCGCCTGATATTTGGCGATATGGTTGCCGATCACTTCGGTGGGTTTCTTGAATGCCATGGTCAGGGTGGAGCCACGCCCGGCCCGCGCCGGGGCAAAGCCCGATATCACCAGCTTGTCAGCCTCCACCGCATAGTTGGCCCCGGTAAAGGCCGCCAGCCGTGGCGCATTTTCGGCGCGCGCGGCCACCCGCGCCATCAACAGTTCGGCAAAGGCGGCCACCGTCGCCACCAGCCGCACCTCATCCCCGGCAAAGGCGGCGATGTCCTGATCGAGTTCCCACAGCGCGCCATGCAGCGCCAGCCCGGCATTGTCGGTCAGCACCTCCTCGACCGTGCCCACATCCACGGTTTCGGCACTCAGATGCGGGGCAAGCAGAAAGGCGGTGGCATTGGCAAAGACATGCAATGAGGCCAGCGCCTCTGCCGCCAGCAGCTCGGAAAACTCCGGCTTGCGCGGTTCGGGCAGCCGCGCCTCCAGATTGGCGCGTTTGAGCTCTTTCAGCCCGGTCACTTCGGAAAACTGCTCACCCAAAGCCAGCGCGATCGCCAGCGCCCGGCGCAGCGCCTGCAGCACCGTGGCTTGCTGCGGCGACACCAGATCAGCGGTGCCCGATATCCGCTCCACCAGCCGGACCCCCTCGGGCCGCGCGATGGGTCGGGTGACCAGCCCCGGTGTGGTTGGCCGAAAGCGCGGGCGCGCGGCGATGCCGGGGGACAGTTCCGCCGCCGCAATCTCGCGCGGTTTGGCCAGCCGGGGGGCATGATGCAGCCCGGTCAGCAGCGCCAGCGCCGCAGCGTACTGGCCCCGGATCGCCGCCTCTGGCAGTTCCATCTGGTCTTTCGATCCGTTCATCCTGCCCACCCGATCCCGTTCTACCGATAGCTCAAGACCCGCCCGCCGGGGCTGACCACGAATTTCCGCACCGCATGAAACCCTGCCGGGTTCAGTTCCGCCAATACCTGATAGGGCCGCTGTGGCAGGATGATGCTGCGTTCGGTGCGTGTCGCACCGGTATCGGCACCGCGCCCGGCAAAGGGGTCGAGCGCGAAGATTTCACGCTCCACCGTGCCGAACCAGCCCGCGCGTTCCTGCTCCACCCGGTCCGACAGCAAATCCTCCAGCGTCAAGGCCAGCGCCCAATCCTCGCCTTCGGGGGCGTGGGCCTGTTCCAGCACATCGCGGATCGGGCCGGATTGCAGGGTGAAACTGGCGGAATACATCGGGCCAAGATGGATGCGCCGCAGCCGCTTGGGGTGCAGATCGGGAAAATCGCGGTCAAAGCCCTGTGCGATGGTCAACAGCTTCAGCCCGCCAAGGGATTGCGCCATCAGATGCGCCTGCGCCTCGGGCCAGCGGTGCTGATCAAGCGGCAGGGCGCGGGTGCCGCTATCCTCCAGGTTCATCAGATAGAGCACCGGCAGGTTCATGCCGCTGTCGTATACCGACCAATGCACCAGATATTGCCGCCGCGCATCCGACACATCGCCCTGCCACAGGGCATCGGGATCGTTGCGGCCCCAGAACAGGCCGCCCGCCGCCAGCGCCTCATAATACAGCCGTTGCGACAGGGCATATTGCAGCTTGGCGGGGGCTTCCAGCTTTCGCACGATCTGGCGCACCATATCGTCTTTCATCGCGTCGGCGGGGGGCATGGCCGCCAGATGTCTGGCGGCCTGTTGCGCATCATTGGCCATGGTCATCAGTTCGGCAAACACCGGAAAGCCGCTTTCCACCCGGTCAAACGTCAATTTGGCGACCAGCGGACCATCGCTGCGGCCGGAAAACATGTATTTATTCGCCAGCGCCGCGAAAGTTTTGCGCAAGGCCTCGACATGGCCGCCGATCAGCCGCACCTCGGCGCGGGTCAGCGACTGTTCTGCTTCAAACTCGGCAGCCACATCGGTCAGATGGCCGGTGATGATGTCGAACTTGTGAAAGTAGCGCCGGACAAGGGCGTTGTCATCCAGCTCCGCATGGTCCCGGGTCAGGTCGGTTTCAGGCATGACGCTGGCCCTTCACCACGGCCTATGGATCGCCGTACAGGCCCTTGTCGTGCTTTTCGACAATTGCGGCGAACCGCCTCGCAAACCTTTCATCCGCCTTGGCCTTTTGTTCCAGCACATCGCGTGCGAATACCATGTTGTCTTCATGGCTTTCCAGCATGGCGGCCATGCGGTCATTGGTGGCGGTGCCGATGGCGGCCATGGCGGCCTGCGCCTCCTTGTCGGTTTCCACCCCGATTTCGTTGATCCGGTGCGCCACATCCTGCTGCTGCGCGGTTTTAAGCGACTTGGTCAGCGCGTCATACAGCACGACCCGCTGCTTGGTATCGGTTTGCAGCTTGTTGATCAGCACCATCTGGGTCGCCGCCTGATTCTGCAGGCTGTCGACCCAGGTCTTGCCCGCCTCGATGTACCGCTCCAGCGTCTGGCTTTTGGCCAGTTGCACCTGTTCGGCCTGAACCTTTTCATTGTGCCGGGCATTCATCGCCGCCAGTTCGGTTTCCAGCTTGGTCCGGGCTGCCGCGTCCTGTTCCACCGCGATCTTGTCTTCCAGCGTGATCATCGCGGGGTCCATCGCCACGATCTCGGCCTTCAGCGCCTCCAGCGTACCAACCGTGGCTTCGCGGTCGGCAAGCGTTTCCACCAGATTGGCCTCGACCTTGGTCTTTTGCTCGTTCAGCATATCCAGTTGGCCTTGCAGCAGCTGCACGATCACATCGGATTTGCCAATCAGATCCTGCAGCTTGTCGTCCACCGAGGCGGTGCGCAGCCGTTCCTGCCGCATCGATTCGGACCTGGCATCCGAGAATATCCCGATAAAGGACTCCATCCCGGTTTTCGACCGCATCTGGTCGAAGTCCTTGGAAAAGCCGGAGGTTACGTCGTCCAGCCCCATGATGAGCTCGGCGATGTTGGCATTCATCACCTCGGAATGTTTCTGCACATCGACCAGCGTGGCGGTTTCGATGTTGATCGCGGTCTCCCCCGCCGCCAGCTTTTCCCGCGCCGTTTCGATTCGGCTGGTGATGGCGCTGATCCTGGCCTGCGCTTCGGCGACCTGCTTCTGGCTTTCCTGAATTTGGGCGTTGAAATCGGCCATCGGGCGCTCCTCGTGCAAATGGGTGCAACAGATAGGAAGGTTATGGCAAAATACATCCCCGCCGTCACCCGGTTTTGCGGAGGGGATCACACGGCAATATTGTCGATCAGCCGCACACCATCAAGCCATGCCGCCGCCAGCAGCCGCGCCGGGCGGTCCAGAGCAACCATCGGTTCCAGCGTTTCCGCCGAACAGAGCGCAATATAGTCGACCGAGGCAAAGCCCGCCGCCAGCACCGACGCTCTGGCCTGATCCAGCACCGCCGCCACATCGCCACCCGCCAGCGCTGCCGCCGCTGCCCTCATCGCTTCATGAAGTGCCGGAGCGTTGGGGCGGGCCGCAGCGCAAAGCCGCTGATTGCGCGACGACATCGCCAACCCGTCGGGGTCGCGCAGGGTCGGGCAAGCCACCACATCGACGGGCAGGTTCAGGTCGCGCTGCATCCGCCGCACCACCAGCAACTGCTGATAATCCTTTTCGCCGAAATAGGCGCGGTCTGCCTGGGTCATGATGAACAGCTTGCACACCACCGTGGCAACGCCATCGAAATGATCGGGGCGAAAGACCCCATCCAGCCCGGCAGAGATGCCAGACACCGTGACTTTGGTGGCAAACCCGTCGGGATAGACCTCTGCCACCTCGGGCACAAAGATCAGATCGACCCCAAGCGGTGCCAGCAGGGCGGCATCCGCAGCCTCGGTGCGGGGGTATTTCGCCAGATCTTCGGGAGTGTTGAACTGCTTCGGGTTGACGAAAATCGTCACGATCACCCGGTCGGCCCCCGCCTTCGCCGCCCGCGCAAGGCTCAGATGGCCGGCATGCAGTGCCCCCATGGTCGGCACCAGCCCGACGCTTTCGCCGTTACGGTGCCATTGCGCCACAAGGGCACGCAGATCGGACAGGGAGCGGAGGATCGCTGTCACGGTTTCAATTTGGCGTTTGGGGCAACATCGGCAAACACATGTTCCGGCCCGGGGAACGCGCCGGAACGTACCTCGGCGGCATAGGCCGCCACCGCCTGATCCGCCGCCACCCCCAGATCGGCATAGCGCTTGACGAATTTCGGGCGAAAGGCGGTGAACTGGCCCAACAGATCGTCCGTCACCAAAATCTGTCCGTCGCACCGCGCCGATGCACCGATGCCGATGGTGGGGATCGCCACCGCCCGGGTGATCGCCTGCGCCAGCGAGTCGGGGATTTTCTCCAGCACCACGGCAAAAGCCCCGGCATCGGCCACGGCGCGGGCATCCGCCATCACCCGCGCGGCATCATCAGCGCGGCCCTGCACCTTGTAGCCGCCCAGCACATGCACCGCCTGCGGCGTCAGCCCGACATGGGCCATCACCGGCACCGAGCGTTCGACCAGAAACCGGATGGTGGCGGCCATGGTGACGCCGCCTTCCAGCTTGACCGCCGCAGCGCCGGTTTCGGCCATCAGCCGCGCGGCGCTGGCAAAGGCCTGTTCCGGCCCGGCCTCATAACTGCCGAACGGCAGGTCGATCACCATGGTGGATGTGGCGATGCCGCGCGCCACCGCCTGGCCATGCAGGATCATCATCTCCATCGTCACGCCGATGGTGGAGGGCAGGCCATGCAGCACCATCCCCACCGAATCCCCGACCAGCACCACATCGCAATGTGGATCGACCAGCCGCGCCTGCGGGGTGGTATAGGCGGTCAGGCAGACCAGCGGCGCCCCACCCTTGCGGGCCCGCACATCGGCGGGAGAGGGCGGCAGGCTCGGGGCTGTGGCGCTCATGGTTCTCACTCCCTGCGGTTTTGGCTGGTTTACCCGGCATTTGCCGCGATTTCCAGCAGCGCCGGAAATGCGTCTGCCATGCAGCCGCAACAAACCGGGCTTGACCCGCCAAAGCGGCGGTGGTTGGCATGGGCAGGGCAATCAAAGGCGCAGCCATGGCCACCATATCAGCACCGCTGTTCGCGCGGCTGTCACCCTCGGTGACACCGCAAACCACCCGGCCCGACCCTGCCAAGGTGCTGGACGGCGACCCGGTTCATACCGCATGGAACCTGGAAGCGCGCGACGGGCTATACTGCGGCATCTGGCAATCGACCCCGGGCACCTGGCGCATCACCTATGGCGAGTGGGAATATTGCCGGATCCTTGCGGGCCGCTCGGTCATCACCGAGGACGGCGGCGCGGCGCAAACCGTGCAAACCGGCGACAGCTTCATCCTGCGGCCCGGATTTCGCGGCACCTGGCAGGTTCTGGAAACCACGGTCAAGGACTATGTGATCCGGATTTGACCCTTGGCATCAAACGGGCTTGCGCTTTGAAAAGCCAGCGCTAATCTTGCTGCCATTCGTGGCAGGACAGCGATTGACCGCCAGCCTGGAGTCCGGATTTGGTGCGATGGTCCAAACTGCTTCGCAACAGGCAGCCCTTTGACGGAGCGTGAACCATGGCATTTTCCAACCCGGTCACCACCGCAGCCAGCGGGCAAACCTATATCGACGGGCTGATGTGGGGCAGCCACTGGCAAGACCCGGGGGCGGGCACGCGGCTGGCCGTCTGGATCGCGGGCGGCAGCGGCACCAATGAAAGCTTCGATTTCGGCGGATCACCCGTCACCGCCCGCAACAGCGCCGAAGAAAACGCGGCCTTCGTGCTGGCCTTTGAGACCATCGCCAATGTCTGCGGGCTGCAATTCACCAACGCCGCCAGCCAGTCCGATGCCGATATCATCGTCGGGGCCGTGGGCAACCGCGACGCCAGCGGCGGGCTTGGCACCTCGGTGCCGCCGGGCGAAGATGTCGGGGCCCTGGCGAACCAGCAGGGTGCAGCGATCATCAACCGCACCGCCTATGGCACCAGCGACTATTCCAGCCTGTTGCAGGGCGGCTATGATTTCGTGACCTTCATCCATGAAATCGGCCATGCGCTGGGGCTGAAACACCCGCACAACAAACTGGGCCTCTTCAACACCTTTCCCGGTGTTGGCAACGGCAGTTCCTTTGGCGATCTGGGTGATTTCGATCTGAACCAGGGTCTTTACACCATGATGTCCTATAACGACGGCTGGCAAACCCGCCCGGGTGGGCCGCTTCTGGATACCGGCGTGGTGCAATACGGCTATGAAGGCACGCCGATGGCGCTGGATATCGCGGCGCTGCAATATCTTTACGGGGTCAACACCGGCTACAAGGCGGGGAACAACAGCTATGTGATGCCGTCCGCCAATATCTCGGGCACCTTCTACGCCTGCCTGTGGGATGCCGGGGGCACCGACACGATCCGCAACATTTCGGCCAAGGCCAGCACCATCGACCTGCGCGCCGCGACGCTGGGCCATGATGCGGGTGGCGGCGGCTACCTGTCCTATGTCACCGGGATCGAGGGCGGCTTTACCATCGCCAATGGTGCCGTGATCGAAAACGCCTCGGGCGGCTCGGCAGCGGATGAGATCACCGGCAACGATGGCGCCAACATGCTGCGGGGCAAAGGCGGCAATGACACGATTTCCGGCGGCATTGGGCGCGATCAGATCACCGGCGGCACCGGGCGCGACAATCTGACCGGCGGCGGTGGCCGTGATGCCTTTGTGTTCGCCAGCACCAATGAAACCCGTGGCAACGGCGACATCATCACCGATTTCGCCGACGGGCTGGATGTGATCCGCCTGACCCTGATCGACGCCATCCTTGGCGGGTCCGACGATGCCTTTGCCTTCATTGCCGCGCAGGTTTTCGGCAATAACGCCGGGGAATTGCGCTACGAACAGGATATTGTCGGCATGCTGACCCGGATTCAGGGCGATGTGAACGGCGACGGTGACGCCGATTTTACCATCCGCCTGACGGGTCTGCATGTGCTTTCGGCGGGCGATTTCTTCTTGTAACGGACGGGGGCGGATATGGGACTGCTGTTTGCACTGATCGTGGGGGCGCTGGCCGGGTGGCTGGCCGGACGGATCGTAACGGGCTATGGGTTCGGGCTGTTGGGCAATATCCTGGTCGGGATTGCCGGGGCCATCATTGCCTATTACCTTTTGCCGCGGATCGGGATGAACATGGGACTGTTTGTGGGGTCAGTGCTGCGGGCGACGATAGGTGCAGTGGTTCTGCTGCTGCTGATCAGACTGGTCAAACGGGCCTGAGCCTGCTTGACCCGTTGCAGCTTGGCCCAACTCAGCTTGGCCAGACCCTTCCCCATTTTCCGTTCAGAAATATCTCGCAGGGGTGCGGGGGTGTGAAATCCCCACGTTCTGCCGCTGGCAGGTGCCCGCCTTACGCCACCACATTGAACCCCGGGCCATAGGGATATTGGGTGATATCCGCGGCCCCCTCTTCGGTAATTACCAGAATATCATGTTCACGATAGCCGCCTGCCCCGGGTTGCCCCTGCGGGATGGTCAGCACCGGCTCCATCGACATCACCATGCCGGGTTCCAGAACGGTGTCGAGATCCTCGCGCAGTTCCAGCCCGGCTTCACGACCGTAATTGTGGGAAAGCACCCCGAACGAATGGCCATAGCCAAAGGTGCGGTATTGCAGCATCTGCCGTTCAGCCAGACATTCATTCACCTTGTAGGCGACCTCTGAACAGAACGCGCCGGGCACCAGCAGCAATCTCCGCCGCCATCGCCTCAGGCCCCGCCATCGCCACGTCCATCTCGCGCGCGTCAACCTTGACCGCCGCCTTGATCGCATGGCCGCCGACATCGGCGACATTGGCCCCGGCGCGGATCAGATCAATCTCTGCCGCCGATATGTGGATCCGCTGGCGCATGGTGGCGGGGGCGATAGCCACGCCGCGCTTGGAGGCAAGGAAGCTGTTCAGTTTTTCCGGGCGTTCCAGCGTCAGGCAATCGGCTTCGCAGCCGATCACCGTGCCGTTGCCGGTGACCGATGCTACCGCCCGCCAGAAATGGTCACGCTGTCGGTTGCGGTGACCACAAGCGCATAGGGTCGCCCGAACCAGCAATAGAGAAACCCGGAATAATAAGCGATATTGTGCATCGAGGTCAGCAGGGCGGCATCAATCCCGGCCTCGGCCATGATGGCGCGCAGGCCGGCAAGGCGGGCCTCATATTCCTTTGGCGCGAAAGGCAGAGGCACCTTGCCGCCAATGTGAAAGCGGTGGTGTTCGGGGCGTTCGACCGATGCGGCGGATGGCATTGCAGACCTCGCTCCAGGGGTCTGGCACGACCGGGACCCCGAAAGATCCCGGCGTTCAGGACGAAAGCGCCAGCGCCCGTGCAACTGACCGCGAGCGCGGGTTCCCCCGTGGCGACGCCATCGCCACGGCTCTGCGACATCATATGCCGCAGAGCGCGTTGCGGATCAAGCCGCCAGACCGCTATTCCGCCACATGCAGCGCAGACCCGACCGATCGGCGCGGGGCGGCGTTTTCCAGCCGGATCAGCCGGTCACGCAGCGCCGCCAGTTCGGTGCGGGTGTCATCAACCGACTGCGCCAATTCGGCGGCTTCGGGCACCACCGGTTCGCGCTCTTTATGTCCGACAAAGCGACCGAACACCCAGGCCAGTACCCGGCTGACATCGTCCATGATCATGTAGAACGACGGCACCACCACCAGGCTCAGCACGGTGGACACGATGATGCCGCCGATCACGGCAGTGGCCATCGGGGCGCGGAATGACCCACCCTCGCCCACCCCCAGCGCCGACGGGAGCATCCCCGCCGACATGGCGATCGAGGTCATCACGATGGGCCGCGCCCGCTTGTGCCCCGCCTCCATCATCGCCTTGGTGCGCGACATGCCCTGCGCGGTCATTTCAATGGCGAAATCAACCAGCAGAATCGCGTTCTTGGTGACAATGCCCATCAGCATCAGAATGCCGATCAGCACCGGCATCGACACCGGCGAGCCGGTAAGGATCAGCGCCGCCGCCACGCCGCCAATCGCCAGCGGCAGCGAGAACAGGATGGTAAAGGGCTGGATCACCGATTTGAACAACAGGATCAGCACCGTCAGCACCAGCGCCAGACCAAGGATCATCGAATTGACAAAGGATGACATCAGCTCGGTCTGCACCTCGGCGTCACCCGATTCCGTCACCCGGACCCCGGCGGGCAGCGCAATCTGCGCCACCAGTTCGTTGAAGCGCGCCTTGGCCGTGCCAAGTGCCACGCCCTCGGGCAGGTTGGCGCCGATGGTGGCGGTGCGTTCGCGGTTGAGCCGTTCCACCGTATTGGGACCGACCGCCACGCGGATATCGGCCACCGAGGACAGCGGCACCGCGATACCGGTGCTGGTAATCACCTTCAGCGCGCCGATCTTGCCGATATCGCCTTTCAGATCCTGGCGCAGCTGTACCCGGACCGGGATCAGACGGTCATCGACCGACACCTTGGCCAGCGCCGCATCCACATCGCCGATGGTGGCAACCCGCACGGTTTCGGCGATCTGCGCCGTGGTGATGCCCAGCCGTGCCGCCTGATCGCCACGCGGGGTGATCTGCACCTCGGGCCGGGGCAGCGCGCCGGTCGCCGACACGTTGGCCAGCAACGGGTCACCGCGCAGCCCCGCTTCCAGCAGCGCCACGGCAATATCCAGATCGGCCTCGGTCGGTGCCAGCACCGAATAGGCGATTTCGCGCGCGCCCCGGTCATCCAGCTTCAGCACCCGCACGTCGGGGATGGCTGCCAGCTTTTCAAACACCTCCTTTTCGATCGAGGATTGCGGGCGCAGCCGGCCATCCGCCGCCATCTCCGGCAGAAAGCGCCCGATCAGCGGTGTTTTACGCAGGGTTTCGCTGGCTTTGCGCAGCAGCGAATGGTCCAGCCGGTCCAGAACCACGGTGACAGAGGCGCGGCGCACATCCAGTTCGCCGGTGGGGGAGGAGCCGCCGATCACCAGCACGCCATCTACCCCGTCAATCGGCGCAATCATCGCCTGCATCGCCTGCGTCACATCATCGGTATCGGCCAGTGCCGATCCGGGCGGCAATTCCACCGAAACCGAGATGCGCGACGCATCTTCGGAAGGCAGAAAGCTGCCCGGTATCTGCACCATGAAGTAAAGCGAAACCGCCAGCACCCCAAGAGCTGCAACCAGCGTCAGGTAGTAGTTGCCGACCTTCAGCCGGGTGAAAGGCAACCGCCAGGTCCGCAGGGTAAAGGCGATCAGCCGCAGATAACCGCGCATGATCCAGCCATCCCTGGCTTCATGCCCCCCCGCATCCTTTATGCGCAGGAAATAGGCGGCGAGCATCGGAGTGATCAGTCGGGCAACCAGCAGCGAAAACAGCACGGCAATCGCCACCGTCAGGCCGAACTGCACGAAATACTGCCCCGGTATCCCCGGCATGAACGACACCGGCACAAACACCGCCACGATGGCAAAGGTGGTGGCAATCACTGCCAGCCCGATTTCATCGGCGGCATCAATGGCGGCGCGGTAAGGGGTTTTGCCCATCCGGATATGGCGGGCGATATTCTCTATCTCGACAATCGCGTCATCGACAAGGATGCCGGTGGCCAGGGTGATTGCCAGAAAGCTGACGAGGTTCAGCGAAAAGCCCAGCAGGTCCATGATGTAGAACGTGGGCACCGCCGACAGGGGCAAGGCCAGAGCGGTAATCAGCGTAGCGCGCCAGTTGCGCAGAAACAGCAGCACCACCACGACCGCCAGCGCCGCCCCTTCCAGCAAGGTGTGAAGCGCGGCTTTGTAGTTGCCATAGGTATAAAACACCGTGTCATCGACCGGCGAGATTGTCACCTCGGCATGGGCGGCGCGCAGCTTTTCCAGCTGGGCATTCACCACTTCGGACACCGATACTTCCGATGCACCCTTGGAGCGGAACACCGCAAAGGTCACGACCTGATCGCCGTTGAACCGCGAAAATGACCGCAGTTCCTGATAGGTATCGGTGATGGTGCCCAGATCGCCCAGTTTCACATACCGCCCCGATGGCAGCGCAATGGTGGTTTCGGCCAGCAGATCGGCGGAACCGGCATCGCCCAGCGTGCGGATCGCCTGCTCCCGGTTGCCCAGTTCGCTGCGGCCCGAGCCATAGTCGGCGTTGGTCAGCCGCAGTTGCGCGTTCACCGAGGCGGCGGTGATGCCGTAGCTGTCAAGCCGCACCGGATCGAGGTCGATCCGGATTTCACGGTCGGCACCGCCGTACCGTTCCACCCGTCCAACGCCCGGTTTGCCCTGCATGGCGCGGGTGATGGTATCATCGACAAACCACGACAGTTCCTCGATCGACATGCCGGGAGAGGTGACGGCAAAGGTCATGATCGCCTGACCTTCGACATCCACCTTGGTCACCACCGGCGCATCGACCCCGGCGGGCAGATCGCCCTTTATCCGGTCAATCGCGTCCTTGACATCCTGCACCGCCTGATTGGTCGGCACTTCCACACGAAATTCCACGCCGGTCGAGGAAATGCCGTCATTGATCTTGGAGGTCACGTTCTTGACCCCGGTCAGCCCGGCAACCGCGTCTTCGACGATCTTGGTGACCTGGGTTTCCAGTTCCGCCGGGGCAGCGCCGGCCTGCACCACGGTAACGGCAACCACCGGCACGTCGATATTGGGAAACCGGGTGATCGGCAGCGCGTTGAAGGACTGCCACCCCAACATCATCAGCAACATGAAGGCCAGCAGCGGCGCAATCGGGTTGCGGATCGACCAGGCGGAAAAGTTCATGGCTGTGCCATCCTCTAGTTAGAACCGGCTGCCGCGCTTGCGGCCATCACCGGGTTGATCTGGTCGCCATCACGCACAAAAGCCCCGGCCTTGGTCACGATCAGATCACCAACCGCAAGGCCCGAGGTTACCTCGATCATGCCGCCATCGCGGATGCCGGTGGTGATCGGCACCATCGACACCGTGCCATCCACCACTTTCAGCGCCGTAGCGCCCGCAGCCCCGCCACCCACGGCCGATACCGGTACCGAAATCGCCGACTTGCTTTGCAGCAGGATCCTGGTGTCGGCAAACATCCCGGCCCGGACCTGGGCCGGATCGTCGATGGAAATGCGCACCCGGCCAAGGCGGGTCGCCTGATCGACCGCCGGTTCCACCAGCCGGACCGAACCGGTCAGCGATTCTTCACGCCGGGAAATCCACAGCGTCGCCCTCTGGCCCTGCACAAGACGCAGGATATCCTGTTCATCGACGTCGGCCCGCAATTCCAGCAGGCCACCGCGGTTCAGCGTGAACATCGGCCCTGCCCCGCCGCTGGCAATAGCGCCAACCATGGCGTTGCGCCCCACCACTTCGCCCGCAACCGGCGCGGTCACGTTGGTGCGTTCCAGACTGAGATCGACATTGGCGATCTGAGCTTCGACCAGCGTGCGCTGCGCCTGCGCCGCGATCAGGCCCTGGGTTGCCACGGTAACCCGCGCGGCTGCCGAGGTGGCACTGGCCGCAGCCGTATCAACCGCCGATTTGGTCGAGGTACCCGCCTCTGCCAGCGCCCTGGTGCGGGTACTGACGCGGATCGCCTCGTCACTGGCTGTCTGCGCTTCGATCACCTGGGCCTGGGCTTGGGCAATCGCGGCATTGGTTGCGGCCCACGAGGCCTCCAACTGGCTTTTCTGCAAGGTCAGCGAACTGTCGGACAGCCGCGCCAGCACCTGCCCGGCCTCCACGTGATCGCCCACCTCGACAAGGATGGCATCAATCGCCTGTCCCTCGATCTGGGGCTGCACCAGAACCTGCTCGACTGCGGCGATCAGGCCCGAACCCAGCACCACATCATCAAGCGGTTGCACCACGACCTGCGATACGGTGATGGCGGGCAGGGCGGAAGTGGCGGCTGTCGCTGCCGGTTCAGCGGTTTCAGCCCGCAAAACCGGGGCAGCGGCAAGAAGTAGGGCAAGCGAAAGGGCAACGGTGCGCATCGGTCAAGCTTTCCTGAGGGTATGGGTCAAAGGCAAATCAAGGGTGGCACCAGACGCGGCCACATCAGCCAGGGTGCGATCCAGCGTGGCCATCACCAGTTCGGCAAGTGCCGGGTCGGCTGCAATCTGCGGGGTGCCCGGTTGGGCACAACAACAGGCTGACAGGCCCCGGATCAGCAGCATCACCAGCTTGGCATGGGCAGTGAACCGCTGCTCTGCCACCGGCAAGGCCACATCGGCGATTCTGGCAAAAGCGGCGACCAGATAGCCCAGAATTTCCAGTTCCATCCGGGTTTTCAGCGCGGCAATCTCGGGCCGGCGGGCGGCCAGCGCCTCGATCTGGGCAATGATCACCTCTTTGCCCGGTTCCGGGTTTTCCACCCGTGCCCGCACCAGTTCGCGAAAGGTGTCGTGCGGGGTGTCGGAATTGATGATCCTGGTGAATTCGTGCTGCACTTCGGCCAGATCGCGCTCAACCAGCGCCGCGACAATCGCATCCTTGGACGGGAAGTAGCGGTAGAAATTCCCCGCACTCATCCCCGCCGCCCGCGCCAGATCCTGCATCGACGCGCCTTCGAAGCCCTTGGCGGCAAAGACCCCCGTGATGCTTTCAAGGATTTCGGCCGACCGCAGTTCAGGGGCGGTGGCAAGTGTGGAATTGAGCGCGATGGACATCTGGAGCCGAATCCTGAACAATGTTAAAGGGTGTATTAGGAGAATGAACGTTCATTCATCAAGCCCTTTCACGATAACGTGACGGCATTTGCTGGTGGAATGGCCCTGCCATCCGGCGCTGCGTGCCATGGACCTGCAAGGCATTTTCCCAACACGGTGGTTTATCGGCGGCGATAAAGCCAGAGGTTCGCGGCAAGATCGGCGCGCAGGCGGAGCCGCAGCAGCGCTTCGGGTTCAGCCGCAATGATTTCATTGCCGCGTTGGCGCTCCCGGGTTTTCGCCTCGATTTTCAGTAACCGGCACAGAATGAAGCTGCTTGCAGAGAGGTTGGTGGTGAAAAAGGCGGCATTTCGCTGCAGAATCGCCGCAAAACAGGCCGCGCGGGTGGCAAGGTTTGCGCGTCCGGTGATCGGGCCCGCGCCGCAACTGGCCAAAGCTTCGGCAGCATGGATCAGCACCTCGACCACTGGCTTGGGGGCAGACCCACCCCCTTTTACCCGCGGCAATCGGGCGCACTGACCAGTCGGTGTCTTGGTTGGTTCCGAGGTCTTCGGCGATTCCGCAGATATCAAGAAACGCTTACCTCCTGATCCGGAAGCAACAGCCCAGCCCGGCAAGGCGGCGTTTGAACGCCAAGGTTTCGGACAGACGCCCGTTCGCCAAACGGCCCGCCTCAAGCGCGGGCGTGGCTCGGTGGTGCTGGTGCGGATGAAGCTGTGGAAAAAGGCCAGCGCCGGTTGCGCTGCTGCCAGTGCCAGCATCGCCGCCGGATAGCCCGACACCTTGCGGTCATCGTCCAGAAAGAACAGCATCACGCCGGGCGTCCGCGCCGCGCCGCCGGAGTTGGGGTTGACCGGCCCTCGCAGCGTCGGCCCGGCCAGGCCGGACAGTGCACCAGCAATCGGGGCGGTGGACCCATCGTCGATCACCCGCGCCAGCTCAGTCGGGCAGCGCTGCCAGCGCCGAAGCCGCGGCCTCCTGAACTGGCAGCGGCTGATTGTGCGTCGGGCTGATGATCGAACAAGGCAACAGCAACGCGGCAGGTCGCTGCGACCGGATAAAAGCAGTGGTATCGGCCCCAAGCGCCTGCGACCGCCTGCGCTTCATTTCTTCGAACTCCGGACGATCATCATGGGTGGTCATGCCGACCGCCCACCCTGCCCCTGCGCGCTGTGACGCAGTGCCGCCCGCCCCGAAAGGACGGCCTGATGGCCGAACCCTTCATCCCGGGTGCTGGCCCCTCGCTTGCTGGGCGTGAAGGCGATTTGGCGCTGAAGCAGCGACAGTCCCGGCAACCAAAACCATCATCGGCGTCGATCTGTGCGGCTCAATGTGCAACCGGGCGGTGCTGCGCGACGTCGCCGGGCGCCACGGGCTGTTCCTGTTTCGGGCTGCTGCCGAGGCGCTTGGGTCGACTTATGCCGGGCGGCAGGCCGGATCGCATGGCGACGCGGCGGCCTGGCACACCCTTTGATCGCTTCCGCCATTCGCCGGAGAAAGGGTCAGGGATGGGGGATTTCAGGATTTGCGCGGAAAGGGTTCGCCCGTATGGGTCTCATCATGCAAAATCCCGAAAATCGCCGTGATTTCCTTTATTTCCGCGTCGTTATACTCCCGGTCAGCCCGCGCAAAACTTGCCACAGACCGCGAGCCATGGCGATCCAGCGCAGCGGTGAAACCATAGGCAAGGCCGTATTCGGCCGCTTTCGCCATCACCCCTGCGCTGTCCAGCGCCACAAGTTCGCTCCACCGAACAGAACCGGTGTTTTCAAAACCCCAATGAACGGTCGGATCATGCAGCACCAGCGCATGCCTGGAATAATAGTCGATCCAGTCCTGCCGGTAGGCCTGAAACAGATAACGCGGCGCGGTGAACTTGATATGCATCGCAGCGGCGTATCCTGACGGGCAGGATTCGTTCAACTGCTCCAACAATAGGCCTTTGCTCGCTTCTTTGTCCATTTTTCGCCGCTCCACTCGCTTCCAAGTTGCCTGAACGCCTCGAAGTGCGATAGTGTCCTTTTGTACAGGAAGAGAACTGGTCCGGTCTGGGCCACTGTTGCCCGTGTTGCCAACGTTAGGTCGGAATGGATACCTCCGTCGAGTCCTTTGAGTTTGCCTTTTTTGCGCCTGCAGGGTTCTATATCGCCCTGCGGATCGGCTTTGCCTTTCCGTCGGAAGAGCACAACGCCATGCCACCGCGCTGGATCGATCGCTATACGGCGCGCGGATACATGCTTTATGACCCTGTTATCAAATGGATATACGAAAACACTGGTGCTGCCCGCTGGAGTGCCACGGGGCTCGATGATCCCCGCGGCATCATGGCTGAAGCCAGAACCTACGGGCTGAATTTCGGCGTTGCCGTCTGCTGTACGGATGCCAGTGCAGCGGGGCAGCGCAGTTTCGGCTCTTTCGCCCGCAGTGACCGCGAATTCGAGGACGCCGAGATTCGGATCCTCACGGCGCGGATGGAACGCCTGCACAGCGCGCGTCGCCCACCGTCGAACCTGACCCTGGCCGAACTTGAAGCGCTGCGGATGGTCAAAAACGGCCTGCTGTTGAAGCAGATCGCGGCTGAACTGGGCGTTTCCGATGGCGCGGTCAAACAGCGGCTGAAAAACGCCCGCCTGAAGCTGAACGCTAAAACCGGCACCCAGGCAGCGTCGATGGCCACGGCCTATGGCCTGATCTGACAACTTATGCGGTTTGAAGGCCAGTTTTTGGTTGATATTTGAAACAGACTGTTATCATTCCGGCAACTTGGTGATCTAGTGAACTCTCCATAAAGGAGAGTGGATCATGCACAACATCACGTTTGACTTGTCTCAACTACACCAGCACGGCACGGCGTTCTTTGACTTTCTCAAGCTCAGGAAACACTTCTTTGTCGATGTGCTCGGGTGGGATATCCCGCACAACGATACGGTCGAGATGGACCAATATGACAACCCGATGGCGCACTACTCGCTGGTGCTTCGGGATGGCGAAGTAATCGGCGGGGCGCGGGCGATGGCCACCACCTCATGCTGGGGCACCCACACCTATATGCTGCGCGACGCGGTGGCGGGGCGGCTGTCATCCATACCCAACCGGGTCATGTCGGATGAAATCAGGACGGAGCGGGTGTGGGAATGCACCAGGCTGGTGATATCGGACGATGTGACCGGCCATATCGACCGCGCCCAATGTCTGCAATTGATCGTCGAAGGGCTGGTCACAGTTGCCAACCGGCACGGCGGCGAAGAACTGATGTCGCTGTCGCCGCTGCCGCTGATGCGGGCGCTGCGTCAGCTTGGCTATTCCGCCAACCGGATCGGCGAGCCCTATTCCAACCCGGGTGACGGGCGCCAATATGCCGTTCTGAGCATGAAGGCTGCGCACTCCGCCGAAATGCGCGTGCATCACTGAAGCGGTGCAGGGGTGCGCCGTGGTGGGATGCGGGTGAATGTCGGCACAGCACAGGAGGAGTGGAATGGCGTGGTAAAGGGCAGCCTGTCCGGGGTGCACAAGGACGCGGAGCGGCGATGGCTGCGCACCGCTTCCCGGACAGTCACCTGCCGCAATATGGGTGGTGTGCGGGCCACATTGTAGTGGCCCCGTGTCAGTTCGCGGCAGCGCGATAGGCGTTGCCCGACCCCAATGCGATGTTCAGCGCCACAAACGCGCGGGCCTGTTGCCGCTGATTGTCGGCCAGCACGGCCTTGGCACTGGCACTGGCACTCTCAGCATCGATCAGATCGGAAACCGTTGCCCCGTCCTTGGCGATCAGATCACGGGTCAGGTCCACCGCCTCCTGATACAGGCGCACCGTCCGGTCGGATGAATTGACCGCAGCGGTTGCCGCGGAATAGGTCAGAAGCGCGTTTTCAACCTCCAGAATTCCCTGCAGCACCGTGGATTTCCAACTGGTATGGGCCTGGCGTGCAATCGATTCGCGGGCGTCAACCGTGGCGCGCGGGCTTTTGCTCAGCAATGGCGGAAACTGCACCGACGGGCCAAAGAAATATTCCGTCGATGAATTTCCCCGCGCCGAGGTCAGACTTATGGCACCGCCCAGCGACAGTCTGGGGTACAGCTGCGCCTTGGCGGCACCGATATCCTGCAGCGCCGCATAGTAGATCCTTTCGGCAATCAGGATATCCGGGCGGTTGCGCAACAGGTCGGCCGGGATCCCGACCTCTGGCGACAGGTGCGGCCGGGGCAGGCTTGCCCCCTTGTCCAGATCGACCGGCAAGGTGCCGGGGGCCATGCCGACCAGCACTGCGATTTCAGCTTTCTTTCCGGCAATCGCGGCTTTCACCCCGGGGATCTGCCCTTCGATCTCTGAAACCACCGCCTGCGACCGCACCAGATCCAGTCGGGTCGCGGAGTCGGCATCCAAAAAGCTTTGGGTCAGCGCCAGCGTCTTGCGGCGCGAGGCAAGGTCCTGGCTGCGCAGCGCCAGCAGCCGCTGATTGTAGCGCAGATCGACATAGGCATTGGCCAGATTCAGGATTACCAGAAGCTGGGCTGCATTGACCTCGGCCCCGGTCGCAACAGCGCGGGCATCAGCGGCCTTCAATTGCGACCGCCGCGCGCCAAGCGGGTCCAGCAGCCATGAAAACCCCAGATTGCCCGTTCCAACCGTGGTCAGCGGGCTGCCGTTGGCCCCCTGCGTGATCAGTTGCGCATCGGGCGACAGCGACGCGGCACCTGGAATTGCCGCAATCTCTGCCCGGCTTTGCACCACGCGTTCGCGCGCCGCCTCCAGCGTCAGGTTGCTGACCATTGCCCGGGCAATCAGCGCATCCAGCACCGGGTCGTTGAGCCTTTGCCACCAGTTGGTGTTGCTGAGCAGCACCGGGGCGGCGCGGTCGGATGCGGCAAACCGTACCTGAAACGGGAAAACCGGCGCGGAATAGCTGCCATCATCGGTACAGCCCGCCAGCGCTGCCGCCGAGGCTATCGCCCAAAAAAGATGCGGCGGTTTGCGCCGCTTGCTGCCGGTCATCTGCTGCTGCCTCGAACGCTGCCGCGTTTTGCGGTTCATCTTTGGCCCGATTGTGCGCCAGCGCCGGCTTTGAAACAAGCGGCGGTGCGGCACCTTGCCGGCGATAGGCCGGGGCTTGTGCCGGGAATGCACCACTTTGAGGGCGCGCCGGGTTCATTCGTCGCGAAAAGCGCGGCTGATCTGATCGGCCAGCGGATGCACCAGATAGCCCAGCACCGAACGGTCGGTGGTTCGCAAAAACACCTCTACCGGCATGCCGGGCACCAGTTCCAGCGACCCCAGCTTGGCCAGTTCGGGCGGCGGCACCTCCAGCTCCAGCCGGTAGAACACCTGGCCGGTGGCACTGTCAGTCACGCTGGCCGGCGAGATCAGCAAAACCTTGCCGAAAATGTCAGGGGTGGAGCGCGTGCTGAAGGCGGGGAATTTCACTGTCGCCTCCTGGCCGACATAAACCTGATCGACCGAGCGCGGATCAACGCGCAGTTCATACTGAAAGCCGGTGCCGGACGGCACCACCTGCAGGATCGTCGCCCCCGGTGCCACCACACCGCCCACCGTCGCCGCCTGCATTTCGTGGATCACTCCGTCGGCGGGAGCCCTGATCTCGACCCGGTCCAGTTGTTTCTGGGTGGTGACGATCTGCAGGATCAGTTCTTCCGACGCGGTGGTGGTTTCGCGCAGTTTGGTCACCACCTCTTCCTTGAAGGTGCGGTCGGCCTGCAGTATTTCCAGCTGCGCGTCCTGCACCGAGTTGGCCAGCCGCGCCAGTTCCGATTGCTGTTCCGATATCTGGCCCAGCATTTCCGACCGGGTCCGCTGCAGATCCAGCACCTGGCTTTCGCGTGCCAGACCCTGCTTGTTCAGTTCGGTCACATTGTCCAGTTCCTTCTGGATCAACAAAAGCTGGTCCTGCTTGGCGCCAATTCCCGCCGCAACCCCGTCGCGTTGATTGCCGATCTGCGCGATCTTTTCTTGCAATTGCGCCGTAGTTCCGCGCAGCACATCGCGCCGTGCGGTGAATATCTGCGCCTGCCCGGCCTCCTGCTTGTCAAGCGCAAGGCCGCCCAGATGGGCGCTGGTGTTGGGAGCGTGGATGCCGGAAAAATCGACACGATCAAGGTCAAGCTGCTCGGCTTCCAGCCGCGCCGCTTGTGTCAGTGCGTCGGCCAGCCGGTTGCGGGCAATATCCAGATTGACCTGCAGCAGCGTCGGGTCAAGCCGCATGAGCAGATCACCGTCGCGCACCACATCGCCATTCTTCACCAGAATCTCGCTGATGATGCCGCCATCCAGATGCTGGACCTGCTTGGTATGGCCGCGCACTACCACCTGACCCGATGCTATGACCGCACCGCTGATCTGGGTAAAGGCCGCCCACAGCACCAGAACCACCAGCAGCAGCAGGCTGCCCCACGCCCCCGCCATCATCATCGGACGCATTGCGGTTTGAAGCTGCGCCTGACGGGGCGCAGCGGCAGGCGGCGCGGCGGGCGCAGTTTTGCCGCCATACATTGCGCGGGCTGGCATCAAAGCCATGGTACCGGCCTGCAAAGCCCGGTTCGCAAGGAAACCCCGATGCGCGGAGATGGTACGCCGATCATGTTCATGATCCTGCTTATCCTGTTTATCCTGTCTGTTCGGCACCGATGCCGGTTTGCCGCACATGATGCTGGTATCTGGTTAACACTCTCTGTCGATCCTGGCTGAACCTAGCGCGGGTCGGGGCACCAGCACAAGTTGGCGATGGGGTGGCAAAGTCCCGCCGACCTGCCTGCCGATCCGCCTGGCGATCCGCCTGCTGCCGTGCATTTGCCACAATTCGACCACGGTTCTGGTGTTTTCAGACCTTGGTCCGGCAGGGTTTTGCGCATAGGTCTCTTGCAAATTCCGTCGCCGGGTCGTTTGTTCGCGCTGGCGATTATGCGCCCCTTGATTGACCTTTTGGAACACCATATGCCCACGAGCCAGCCTTCCGCTCTTGTTGCGGCCCCCTTTGCGGAAGTTGCCCGGTTGGCGGCCGGGCAAAGGGTCGAAGTTCTGATGGCCACCTATAACAACGCGCCCTATCTTGCCGCACAGATGGAATCGCTGCTGGCCCAGACATTTCAGGATTTTCATCTGGTGGTCAGCGATGATTGTTCAACCGATGGATCGGTGGCGGTGGTCGAGGGCTATCTTGACCGGTTCCGTCATCCGGTGAAAATGATCCGCCGCGACAGCCAAAGCGGCTCTGCCATGGCCAATTTTGCCAGTCTGATGCAGCAAAGCACCGGCGACTGGGTGTTCCTGTGCGACGCCGATGATGTCTGGCACCCCGACAAGCTGAAGAAATTCCTGCGGTTTGCCGCCGAAAAACATGGCAACCATGACCCGGAGGTGCCAATTTTCCTGTATTCCGATGCGCGGGTGATCGGTCCCGACGGCGCGCTTAGCCATGCCAGTTACTGGAGCTTCAAGCGTACCGACCCGGCGCGCTGCGCCACGCTGCAGCGTCTGCTGGTCTGTGCGCCGATGCTGGGTTGCGCCTCGATGATGAACCGCACGCTGGTCAATCTGGCCGCCAATGTGCCGGTGGGTCAGGTGACGGGGCATGACTGGTGGGCCTTGCTGGTGGCAGCCAGCCTTGGCAGCGTGGATTTCATGCCGGAAGCCACGATTGATTATCGGGTTCACCCCGGCAACTCTTCCAAACCGATGCAGGTGTCGCTGCGGCTGATCGGCAGGGTCGGGATGAAACTGTCGCTGGCCCGCCACGAGGTGCATCGCCGCATGGTGATCCGGCAAAAGCAGGCCGAACCGCTGCTGGAACAGTTCAGCGCCAACCTGGCACCGGAGCGGCGCGCCATCATCCGACGGTTTCTGGATATGAGCGGGCAATCGCCGATC
>Ga0105044_10000251_pt1 | contig 63874 bp, 50 predicted proteins | sample MAT01_FD_78092 | JGI IMG/M metagenome (GOLD analysis project Ga0105044, IMG submission 78092) | Freshwater microbial communities from Lake Fryxell liftoff mats and glacier meltwater in Antarctica - MAT-01 | ecosystem: Environmental > Aquatic > Freshwater > Ice > Liftoff microbial mat | place...
CTCGTCGCAAACTGCACGCGCCGTTTCTTCTTGCAAAAGATGCTCCATGCACCATGCCACGGCCGCTTCCATATCGGCCTCTAACCCGCTTCCCTCCTTGATCCCTGCCGCCTTCCGCATCACTGCATCAAGCGGGAGCGCAATGGCGCCGGACAGCGAAAGTGCAAGTGCACCATGCACAACATCGGGCAATGCGCAGCGCTCTTGGACGAGTGTTGCGAGTGCCAACGTGCGCTGTGCATGAAAGACAAGTTCACTGATGAAGCGTCGCTCCGTACTGCCAATGTATTTTTTGGAGCGAACGTAGTCGGTAAGAATGACATCGGCGGGTTGTGCGCTTTTGCGAATAACGCGAAGCACTTCTGCGGCATGACCCAACAGGGAAGTTAGTTGCATGTGATGACGATCTTTCCGAGCTGTTCGCTCTGCTTCATTCGGTCGAATGCCTGCTCTGCTTGAGCGAGGTGATAGGTGCTGTCGACAACAGGTCGCAGACGATGCTGCGAGACAACGTCGAGCATGGTGCGGAAGTTTTCGGGAGTGCCCATCGTCGACCCAACGATGTGCAACTGTTTCCAATAAATGCGATGCAGGTTGAGCGACGGGACAGCGCCGCGCGATGTGCCGTAGAAGACCAACCGTCCACCCGCGCGCGCAAGATTGGTGAGGTCGTTCACGGATGCACCTCCAACACTGTCAACAATGCAATCAAACCCTCCAGTGGCATCCGCAAGATCTGCAGCCCACGTAGCAATGTTGTAGTTGGCACCACCGGCTGCGCCAAGTTCGCGTGCGCGCTCGAGCTTCGCTTCGGAACCACTCGTTACCCACACAGTTGCACCCGCCGCAAGTGCGAACTGCATGGCCATCGTGGCAACTCCACCACCAATGCCGGTGACGAGCACCACGTCGCCCTTCTGTACCATGCCCTGCACCATCGCTGCACGATACGCCGTAAGGCCTGCAAGCGGCAATGCGGCAGCTTCTTCGTTGGTAAGGTGGGAAGGGGCAAGGTGCACGTTTTGCCAAGGAACACAAACGTATTCTGCAAACGTGCCCTGACGTGGCATGCCGAGGATGCTAAAGTGCAGACCCTGCGCGGAAGGGTTGGGGCCCCAGTCGAAGGCGGGGTCGATCACCACGCGCGCACCCATCAGATGCGCCGCCTGTGCGGGCGCAAGGTCCACCACGCCACATCCATCAGAGCCTAGCACGCACGGCAACTGGATCTTGGCATACTTGCCGTCGCGGATGTACTGATCTCTGTGATTCAACGCCGCAGCGTACAGGGCAATGCGCACCTCGCCGTCCGTTGGAGTTGGAGTAGGAACGGTCTGCGTAACAAGACCGCCGGATGTAAGGACAACAGCATTCATACCGTAATTTACCGCTTCGACACCTCTGTCCAACCTCACCTATGCTCCTTTCGCTTCTGCTCCTCACTACTGTGTGGAGTACCAACATTCATATTCACGGCACCGTGCGCGACAGCGTTGAACGCATTGCGATCGGCGGCGTGTCCGTGCACGTTGTGGGAACGCAGAACGGAACGTTCACGAACCGAGAGGGGATGTTTCACTTGCATAACGTAGACACAACCGTGCAGCAAATAGAAGTGAAGCTAGTGGGATACAAACGAAAGGTGCTGCGCGTTGAGAGGTCCGATGTGTTGCGTGGCGCAGATCTACACATAGATGTGCTCCTGGTGCGCGATACCGTACAGTCGCAAGAAGTAATCGTGCAAGACCATCGGTCGGCCCAAACAGGCATGTCTACACAAAACGTCTACACGCTCGATCAAGAAGAGATCGAAACACGGCGCGGCCAAACCTTTAGCGAATTGTTGACGGTGGTGCCGGGTGTGACGCTCATGTCTACCGGACCCAGCATTACAAAGCCGGTGATCCATGGCATGAGCTCGCAACGCATCGTGGTGATGAATGCAGGACTGGCGCAAGAAGGACAGCAGTGGGGCGCCGAGCACGGACCCGAGATCGATGCCTTCACACCTTCTACGATCTCCGTGCTAAAAGGTCCTGCCTCTGTGGTCTACGGCATGGGCGCAATGGGCGGCGTTGTGAATGTTGAACCACGTAAGCTCCCTTCCACCTCGGCCCTTACCGGCGAAGCCTCCTTGAATGGATTTGTAAATGCATGGCAAGGCGCGATGGCGGCCTATGTCGAACAAGGCAGACTCTTTGATGCGCCACTCGCCATTCGCGTGCAAGGTAGTATTCGCAGAGCGGGAGATGCACGCACGCCAGATTACGCACTCACGAATACAGGATTCAAAGAGATCGATGGTTCGGTGTCGGTTGGCTATGAACAAGACTCGATGGGGATAGTAGCAACGGCGAGTATCGTCACGATGACGCTGGGCATCTACGCGGGCTCGCACATTGGCAATGCAAGAGATATGTTGCGGGCGATCGAGCAGGGCGCACCCGACGTGACGTATCCGTTTTCGTACACGATCGATCGGCCAAGGCAAGAGATCTATCACGTCCTCACATCCGTGCGTGCCTACATGACTCTTCCGCACGTTGGCACAGTGAAGGCAACGTATGGATGGCAACAAAACAACCGACAAGAGTATGACGCGCACTATGCGCGCACAACGCGTCCGGCTATGGAGCTCTTGCTCAACACGTACACTGCCGATGTTTCCCTTGCTCATGAACTTTTGTCATCGATGCAAGGGACGGTTGGTGTGAATGTACGCCGACAAGTGAATTCGCGTGGCGGCACCGTCTACTTGATCCCCGACTATCTCGCATGGAATGTTGGCGCCTATTTGCTTGAATCGTACGTGGTAGAAAAGTGGACGTTGAGTGCAGGCGTGCGCTACGATGTACAGTCGCTCGATGCAACACTTGTAAACCGACTCACGCGTATTGGCACGCATCGTGTTACCGACTATGCCAGCGCGACGGCCTCGGTGGGAGCTCTGGTGGCCGTTGCCGATGGGATCACGCTTGGAGCGAATGTTGGCCTTGGATGGCGCCCACCTGCCGTGAACGAACTCTACAGCAACGACGTGCATCACGGAGTTGCGCAGTACGAAATTGGAGATCCGAATTTGATACCGGAGCGTAACACCGAAGCAGATCTTACACTTACGCTTGCGCGTAATGGGTGGAACATCACAGCGTCTGCCTACACAAACATCTTTCAGCACTACATCTATGCCATGCCCGACCCAGAGAATCCAACCGTGACGGTGCGCGGCACGTTCCCAACATTTCGATACACGCAAACTGCTGCAACCATTAGTGGTGCAGACCTGCGTGCGTCCTATCAGTGCACCGACGTATGGCAAGTGTACACCACGGCATCGATGGTGCGCGGCACCGATCGCAATAACGCCACACCGCTCATCTACATGCCGGCAGATAGGCTGCGATTGGGCGTGCATGCGCACGTAGGCGATGTGCTTGGCTTGCACGATCTGTCTGCCGATGTAAGCGTGCTCGGTGTTCGCACACAAGACCGTTATGTTGCAGGTGCAGACTATGCGGCGCCTCCGCCCGGCTACGTCCTTGCCGACGTGACCTTGGCCTCGGAAGTCAATGTAGGCGGCACTGCACTGCACTGTTCGCTTACGTGTAAAAACCTTTTCAACGTTGCCTATCGTGACTACTTGAGTAGGTATCGGTATTTCGCACTTGATGCCGGACGTGATGTTATACTTCGATTAACAATTCCTTTTGGAGGTTCTTGATGATTCGATTCACTATTGCCCTTATCGTACTTGTGGTAGGGTTGCAAGGATGCAAGGAGAGCGCTACGTCGCCTCAAAACGTCGATCATGACGGCGTGACCACCGTCACACTAACGCTCACTAACATGGCTACGCTCTCTACGCAGTCGTATGTGTGGGAAGACCTTGACGGAGTTGGCGGCTCTGCACCGAATCGGATAGACACGATCACGGTTGCCGCCGATTCTGTGTACCAAGGCTCGCTTGCCTTTGAGAATCGCAAAGCATCGCCACCTGTGAACATCACTATCGACGTCTTGAATGATCGCAACAACCACCAAGTGTTCTACGCGATCTCCGGCGCCACGGCAACCATCACAACAACAGACCTTGACGGACGCAATCTCCCGCTTGGGTTGAAGACGAACTGGACGAGTTTGAAGAAGAGTCTGGGTGCGCTCGCTGTTTCGCTCTCGCACTACCCAGACTCCACTACGAAGAAGGGCACGAATCCGAGTTCCGAAACAGATGTGGATGTGGTGATGCCACTTACGATTCGATAGTGCAACGATGATAGACCTCACCCTTCCGTTAGACGATGTTCGCTTTGCCGTGGTCGACTGTGAGACCACCGGTGGAACGAGTGGCGAGCATCGTATCATGGAGATTGGTGTGTGTGTGGTGGAAGATGGCATGATCGTTCAGCGCCATTCCTCCTTGATCAATCCTCATCAGTCTATTCCAGACTTCATCCAACTCATGACGGGCATCACAACGGCCATGGTGGCCGATGCGCCCGAAGAGGACGAAGCGTTGGCGCCGCTCGCACAGATCTTTGCCGACGAACGCACGGTCTTCGTGGCACACAACGTTGGCTTCGATTGGAAGTTTGTGTCGGCCTCTATGCAACGCATAGGCGAACCACTCGCAGACGTAGCGCAGCTCTGCACGTGTAAGCTTTCACGTCGCATAAGTAGCGGCTTGAAACGGCACGACCTTGGTTCTGTGGCCGACCATTATGGTGTGAACATCACGGAGCGACATCGAGCACTGGGCGATGCAGAGGCAACGGCGCAGGCCTTGCTGGGAATGATCGAGATCGCACGCACAGAGTACGAGGCGCAAACGATTGGCGATGTGATCGCACTGCAGTATGCGCCGCGCGCGAAGCCCGGCAAAGAGTCGAAGGCGCGCACCTTGCTCGAGCCCTATTTGCGCGAGTTGCCCGACGAGCCGGGCGTGTACTACTTCTTGGGTGCGAAGAAGAATGTGTTGTATGTGGGGAAGGCGAAGTCGCTTCTCAAACGCGTGAACTCGTACTTCAACAACGCGCCGTTGCATGGCAAACGCGTTACAAGAATGGTGCGCTACATCAAGCACATCACCTGGGAGATCACGGGCACGGAACTTGGTGCCATGTTGTTGGAATCGCGCGAGATCAAAACGCGCAGGCCGTCCTATAACTCTGCGGGTATGGAGTATCACGCGCCAACGTTTTTGCGGCTCACCAACGACGCCTATCCGGTGCTCGAACTTGTGGATCGCATTGTGGACGATGGTTCAGAATACTACGGTCCGTTCCGCAGCGAACGCATGGCCGAGCGTATCATGAACATGATGGTGCGCGAGCATAAACTCCGCACATGCAGCGGACCCATACGTCCGCACCCCGACACCAAGCCATGCTTTCAATTTCACATCAAGCGATGCGAGGCGCCTTGTGCCGCATTGCAAACGCGCGCAGACTACTTGGACTCCGTGAAGAAGGCGCAAGAATTTTTGGGCAACGTAGAACGCGGTGCCATCGGTCGATTACGTGAGCAGATGGAAACGCATGCAGAGGCGCTCGACTTCGAACGTGCCGCAACACTGCGAGATGGTATTCGAGAGATCGAGCGTGTGACGTTGCATGCGGGTGACCGACCGTTAGCCGTCATGGAAACAAACGTCATTATTGTCATCCCCACGTCGGACCGTTATAAAACCGTCGAAGTATTCTTCCTGAGAGCAGGCAGGCTTCGCTTTCAGCGCGTGGTCGGAACACGCGCCCGCTTAGATGTACTTCATGCTGCCATCGACGACGTTTACTTCTCTGCGTTCGAACTGCAGCTGTTTAGCGATCGCGAGATCGACGAACTCAAGCTCATCACATCGTGGCTTTACCAGCGCAGAGAGAAGGCCACCGTGGTTGCCCTCCGAGACCATCAACGCGAAGTAGTGCACGACATGCTCGCCCACGCAATCCGCTCCTGTATGCCAACAGCCACAGACGAACACCCGTCTGAATACTCTCAGATTCCCATCTTTGACGTCTCATAATGGGCGTCAACCATTCATGATCCCACTCTTCTATCCCGAACTCGCCACAACGCATGCCATCATTGATGTGCGTTCGCCTGCGGAGTTCGAGCTCGGTCACATACTGAGTGCGGTGAACATGCCGCTCTTTTCAAATGAAGAGCGTGCGGAAGTTGGTACGCTCTATGTGCAAGTGGGACGCGAGGCGGCCATCGACCGTGGTCTTCACATTGTAGGTCCGAAACTCGCAGACTTCGTCACCACTGCACGCACGATAGCTAGCGGCAGACCCATCCTTTTGTACTGTTGGCGCGGCGGCATGCGCTCCAACTCTATGGCATGGCTCTTTGGTACAGCGGGCATAGATGTGAAAACATTGCAACGCGGATACAAAGGATATCGCGGCGTGGTCCTTGCCACCCTAGACCTTCCATGGAAATTCTGCGTGGTTGTTGGACCCACAGGCTCGGGAAAAACAACTCTGTTACGGGAGAAGGCGGCAAGGGGAGAACAAGTGCTCGATCTCGAAGCGATCGCACATCACAAGGGCTCTGCCTTTGGTGCGCTGGGAGAGAGTGCGCAACCAAGTACCGAGCATGCGATGAATGCGATCTACGATGCGCTTTCGAGATTCGACGTAGAGCGCACCGTGTGGGTAGAGGACGAGAGCAGGACGATTGGATCTGTGTGCTTGCCAGATGCTCTTTACAATGCACTGCAAGTGGCACAGTACTACGAAGTGATGGTGCCTCGCGAAACGCGTATCGAAAATCTTGTGCACGAGTATGGAATCTTTACGGCGGAAGAACTCATTGCTTCCTTCGACCGCATTCAGAAGAAACTTGGCAGCGAACGTCATGCTGCTGCGGTGGCGGCCGTGCTTGCCAGCGATTTGCGGACGGCGGCCGGACTGGCCCTTGAGTATTACGACCGCACCTACCAACATTGCCTTCAGATTAGAGCGACAGCCACCGTGTTGACGCCAAAAACACCATGAAAATCGGAAGTCAGAGTTCAGAATTTCATGGTATATTTCAACATGATTGAGCGGGAAACACATCAAATCCTCATTTCGACGGCTCTTGAAAGGAACCCTGTTGTTCTCCTCTCCGGGCCGCGGCAGTGTGGCAAAACGACGCTGGCACGGACGTACGTAGACGCAAACTCCTTGAATTACTTCGACCTAGAAGACCCAACGAGCGCTGCGCGACTCGAAGAGCCTATGACGGCGCTTGCGCAGTTGCGAGGAGTTGTCGTTATCGATGAGATCCAGCGACGTCCAGACCTTTTTCCGGTACTTCGCGTTCTCGCCGATAGAGTAGATGAACCGGCAACATTTCTCGTTTTGGGGAGCGCATCCGGAGACCTCCTACGACAGTCGTCGGAAAGTCTTGCGGGCCGCGTAGAGATGATCCCACTCCAAGGTTTTACGCTACAGGAGCTAGGAAATGCCGAAGAGGAGCGGTTGTGGCTGCGAGGCGGCTTCCCACGATCATTCCTAGCAAGCTCAGATGACGCTAGTAAAAGTTGGCGTCAGCAATTCATACAGACATTACTTGAACGCGACCTTCCAATGTGGGGCGTTCGTACGCCTGCGTCTACCATGCTTCGATTCTGGATGATGGTTGCGCATTACCACGGACAGATCTGGAGCTCAGCAGAACCCGCCCGATCTCTTGGCTCAAGCGAACATAGCATACGAGGCTACCTTGATGTGTTGACGGATGCCTTTATGGTTCGGCAACTGCAGCCCTATCATGCCAATGTGTTGAAACGTCAAGTGAAGTCGCCAAAGATCTACGTCCGAGATAGTGGTCTGCTGCACAGATTGCTGAGCATCGACTCTATGCGCGACCTCGTTGCGCACCCTAAACTCGGTGCATCGTGGGAAGGCTTTGTGATCGAGAATGTTTTGTCGATTGTGCAGCCCGATGCTGCTTGGTTTTGGGCTACACATAACGGCGCAGAGATAGATCTTGTTCTTCAATACAACGGTAGACTCATCGGCGTTGAATGCAAGCGAATCGATGCGCCGCGTATAACTCCATCGATGCAGCATGCGCTCAAGGATCTAGAACTTGAACGAATTGTTGTGATCTACCCTGGTGATCGCGCCTATTCTCTCCATGACCATATCATCGTTGCACCCTTTACGCAATTCTGTGTAGATCCGGATACATTTCTAAGGTCGTAGCCATGTCCTACAAACTCACGCAATACTCGCACGGTGCCGGTTGCGGTTGCAAGATCGCACCAGCCGTGTTGGATACGATCCTGGCTTCATCACTTGCCACCGTGCACAATCCGCGGCTCATCGTGGGTAATGCCTCGAAGGATGACGCGGCCGTGTACGACCTTGGCGACGGCACGGGCATTGTGAGCACCACAGACTTTTTCATGCCCATCGTGGACGATCCCACAGACTTCGGTCGCATTGCAAGCGTAAATGCGATCAGCGACATCTATGCCATGGGCGGAACGCCACTCATGGCCATTGCCGTGCTGGGATGGCCCATCGCAACGGTGCCCATCGAAGCTGCACGACTTGTACTCGAAGGTGCGCGGATAGCATGTGCAGAGGCGGGGATCATGCTTGCGGGTGGCCATAGCATCGATAGTCCAGAGCCGATCTTCGGTCTTGCCGTGACAGGTCGCGTCGACCTTCGTCACCTCAAAACCAACACAGGCGCACAAGCAGGAGATCTGCTGTATCTCACGAAGCCAGTTGGAGTGGGCATCTTCACCACGGCACAAAAGAAGGGACTCCTTGCCGATGCACATGCTGTACTCGCAGTTGCGTCGATGACGCGCTTGAATAAGGCGGGTGCGACGTTCGGAACGCTGCCCTATGTGCGGTCGATGACGGACGTCACGGGCTTCGGTGTGCTTGGTCACTTGATCGAGATGTGTGAAGGTGGCGGGGTATCGGCAACGCTACACAGTAACGATGTTCCGCTGCTTGCTTCGGAGGCACTTGTAGACTATATCACACAAGGATGTATACCGGGCGGGACGAACCGAAACTTCACGTCGTACGGACACAACGTGTCTGCACTAACAGACGTGCAACGGGCTGTTCTGTGCGATCCGCAAACGAGCGGTGGATTGCTTGTGGCCGTAGAACCGGCTCACCGTGCGGATTTCGAGGCGCTTTGTGCAACGATTGATCTCGGAGATCTTCGTCCAATTGGCGCATGCACCACGCGCACAAATTTCATCGTCACGGTGGTTTAGTCTACCCACTCGGCAACGAAAAGATTCGTGTCGCGCGTGTTGTTGTTCACACGATTGCTCGACCATACGAGGTACTTGCCATTTGGCGAGAACATCGGAAAGGCGTTGAACAAACTTTCATTCGTGATGCGTTCAAGTCCGGTGCCATCAAGATTGATGGTATAGAGTTGAAAGTCGTAGCCGCGCTGTGAATGGTGGTTTGAAGAGAAGATGATCTTCTTCCCACTCGGCGTAAAGAATGGCGCCCAGTTGGCCTTGCCCAAATGCGTGATCTGTCGCACATCAGATCCGTCGAGATTGCAGGTGTAGATCTCCATGTCCGAAGGTGCCACCAGATGTTGCTTCAACAATTCCGTGTACTCCTTCGATGCGCTATCGGTGCTTGGTCGAGACGCACGATAGACGAGCCTTGTGCCATCGGGCGAGAAGAAGGCTCCGCCGTCATATCCCAATGCATGCGTGATCTGCCGTTGATCACTTCCGTCGATGTTCATCGTCCACAATTCAAGATCGCCACTTCGGTCCGACGTGAACACGATCTTATCTCCCGATGGAGAGACGGTTGCCTCTGCATCGTATCCGGGTGCCGATGTGAGTTTGGATGTGATCGTGCCTTTTGCGTCTGCTACGTAGATGTCGAACGTGGCATACACAGACCACAAGTACTTGTGATCGGCTCGTGGAGCGGCTTCGGGCGGACATGCCTCTGCGCCCTCATGCGTGCTTGCGTACAGGATGTGCTTGTTGTCTGGCATGTAGAATGAACACGTTGTACGTCCTTTTCCTGTACTGATCATAGGCGGACGATACGTGGAATCTGCAGCATTCCTTGCCGCCGTAACATCCATCGTAAAGATCTGATCGCATTGCAGACCCCACTGCTTGAAGTTCGATTGGAACGACAAATGCGTGTTGTCGAAACTCCAATAGGCCTCTGCATTGTCGCCGCCAAACGTGAGTTGCTTGATGTTCCGCAAATGCGATTCCGCCGTTGGCGTTATCTGAGCGTGTGCGAATGCACAGAATCCTACAGTGAGCGATGCAATGGCGAAGATGCGCCGAGTTAAAACGACCACGAGATTCCTCCATTCACACCAAGCGTCGAAAATTGTTCTGTTGCAACTTTGATAAAGCGTGCATGCACTTGCAATGCAATGTTATCTGAGACCGGATAGCCCACACCCACACGTCCACCATAGGCGAAGTAGGCCTCGTTATTGAACCCTTCAATCGGTCTGCTCTTCCCTGCATTCAACGTAAGGAAGGCCGCACCTGCTTCTGCAACGATGAATGGCACAACAGGCATACCGGTGAAGAGGTATCCAACGCCGCCCATGAGCGGTACGATTTGTGCGCTATAGCCAGAGAGATCTTGTATGCCGCTGTCGGTGGCCACTTGAGTACCGAGTTGCATGGTGGCAGAACCGAACGACAGCATACCAATGTAGTTCTCGTTGTAGAGTTGCCAGAACGCCAGCGCAAAGCCAACACCCGGCTTCATGCCTAGCGCTGTTGCATCTCCACCCTGCGGCAATTGTAGCCCCACGTCGATAAGAATCCGATTGTGTTTGAACGTCGGCATTGGATCGTTCTGCGCAAACAGGGTCGTCGCAAAGAAGCCAAGAAGGAGGGCGGCAAGGTGATGTCTCATGCGGCAAAACTACGAGCAGAGAGACTACGTCCGACTCGCGCGCCGATTTGGTAACTTTGATGCTATGGCAACTACGCATATCACTAAACGCGGCTTTGATCTCTTGCGCGACCCGCGCGAGAACAGAGGGACCGTGTTCACGCATCAAGAACGCATCGACCTTGGCATTGTTGGACTTCTTCCGCCTGTTATCTCGCCCGCGGAATTGCAAATGTCTCGTGCAGAAATGCACTTGGACGCACTCCCCACCGACCTTGACCGATACGTGTACTTTAGCGATCTGCAAGACCGCAACGAAGGACTGTTTTACCGCATTCTCATGAACAATCCGGTGAAATACATGCCCATTGTATACACGCCAACGGTTGGTCTGGCATGTCAGCAATACGGTCGGATCTATCGCAGACCCAAAGGCCTGTGGATTACGGCAGACCACCGCGGCATGATTCGCGATGTGCTACGAAACTGGCCCGAGCGCGATGTGCGATTCATTGTGGTAACAGACGGAGAGCGCATTCTTGGCCTGGGTGACCAAGGCGCACAAGGAATGGGAATTCCCATTGGAAAGCTCGCACTCTATACTGCATGTGCGGGCATTCCGCCGTCGATGACCTTGCCGATCACGCTCGATGTGGGAACGGCAAATGAGATGCTTCTCGAAGATCCGTACTATATCGGCACGCGTATTGAGCGACTCAAGGGCGAATCCTATGATTCGTTCATCGACGAGTTCGTAGAGGCAGTGCAAGAAGTGTTTCCGCATGCTTGTCTCCAATGGGAGGACTTTGCGAATCACCATGCGGTGCCTGTTCTCGAACGATATCGCAATCAGGTGTGTTCGTTCAATGATGATATTCAAGGCACTGCCGCGGTTGGTGTAGCCGGAGTTCTCTCTGCTGTTCGCTTCAAAGGCGAGCGCGTATCGGATCAAACCTTTATGTTCTTTGGCGCAGGCTCTGCCGGAATTGGCATTGCTGAACTGATGAGCTTGGTGATGGTCGAGGAAGGTCTCACGATCGACGAGGCGCACGCACGTTGTTGGTTGGTAGACTCACAGGGACTGGTAACGAGTTATCGTGAAGGTCTCGCAGACACGAAGCGTCCGTTCGCACACGATCATGCTCCCATCGATTCGTTCGAAGAAGCGGTGCGCGTGGTGAAGCCATCAGTGCTGATTGGCACGAGTACGATTCACAATGCATTTACGCCAACCATCCTCCAAACGATGGCGCAGAACACGGCGCGACCGATCGTCTTCCCGTACTCGAATCCAACATCGAAGTCTGAGTGCTCTGCACAAGACGCCTACGACAACACGAATGGTACGGTGATCTTTGCAAGTGGCTCCCCATTCCCCCCGGTTGAATGGAAGGGCACCTCCTACATCCCAAGCCAAGGCAACAACGTCTACATCTTCCCGGCTATCGGCATGGCTGTGCTCGCCACACGTCCGCGTATAATTCCCGAAGAGGCCTTTGTTGTTGCAGCGCGCGCGCTGTCGGAACTCGTAACACAGGAGGAGTTCGACCGTGGACTCGTCTATCCGCCTCTTGCGAAGATTCGCGAGACGTCACTTATCGTTGCAGGGCGTGTTGCTGAATACTTCTTCGATGCAGGTATTGCTCATGCACACAAGCCGGCATCGGTGCACGCCCTCATTCAGCAGCTCTCATGGCATCCGCCCTATTGAGGTTCACTTAACGCAACTCGCTCGCTTTAATATCTCGTTTCCAAACTGTACTACCGTTCGCATCATGCACCGTCAGCGTGAGTGTCCTATCTTTCTCAGGACCTCGCAACGTGGCAATGCCAAAGTTGTGCAGACCGTATTCAGTTCCTACCACACGGTATGCATTTGTTTGCTCTGCAATGCCTTTGTTTGAGCCGGCCGTGAGAGACGAACACGTGAACTCGTACAGAGGATACGTCCCGGGTCGGTCGAGCTTCGAGAGCTCCGTAGCGTGGATGTCGCCTGTAAGAAACACCACGCCTTTGATCTTATTCGTGGTGATCTCGTCGATAATCCGTAGACGTTCTTCTGGCATACGCGAGAAGCACTCTTTGCGAAGGTTGTCGGTAAGAAACTGGGATCCCACACACACAAACTTGAACGTGGCATTGCTCGTAGCGAGTGCATCGATCAGCCATTGCACTTGATGTTCGCCCAAGATGGTTCGTTCGCCATTCACTCGGTCATTGGGTGCGCGGTAGTACCGATCGTCCAGCAAAAAGAACTGCGCATCGGCAATCTCGAACGTCGTGGTGATGCCCGGCTTGTCCATCACGCCCGCAGAGGGATTCGCCCAGAAGGCGTTGAAGATCTCGAGCGACGTGCTCTTGCCCCAATAGCCACGATCGCCGTCGTTCGGACCATAGTCGTGATCGTCCCAAATAGCATAGTTCGAAGTGCGTGCAAGCAATGGCTGCATTTCTGGCAGCGACCGTGTATGGGTGTAGCGATGAAGGAATCCAGCGCGTGAATTCCAGTCAGCCTCTCGCGTATAGGTGTTATCTCCAAGCCACAACATCACATCGGGCGTTGCTGCTGCAATAGCCGTGAAGATCTCGTACTCACTGCCGTACGGAGTACCAGGTCTGTCGAACCGCTCTTCGTTCACATAGGTACACGAGCCCATGGCAATGCGCACACTCGGCGGACCTTGCGGACGCCAACGCCAGACGGGTTGCGTGTGAAACTGCGTTGTATAGGGGAAGGAGAATTTTATCTCGTTTACATACACATCGTACAGGTACGTTGTGGCGGGCTCCACACTATCCAACGAGATGGTAACAGTGTTTGCGATGGATGCATTGGTGCGTACGCTTTGCGACGTATACGAGCGTGACGGCGACGCGCTATCGCGATACACAATGCGCACAGACGCGGGCTGCGTGGTCTGCAGCCAGATCTTTGCCTCGCGCTGATCTACGTGACCAACCATAGGTCCCGATTGAATGAGAGATGTTTGCGCCATTGCAGTTGCAGAGCACGCGATGGCAAGGAGGAAGGGGAGCAAGGGAATGCGCATACCTACAACATGGCAGTTTTACATCGATTCACAACGTTGGTTTCTCGTAACCATCTAGATTTGCCCCATGAAAACGGGATGGTTCACACGGTTGTTTGAGTGGGGCGGCGAGCAGCTTCCGGATGTGACGTGGCGTGCCTCAAAGACTGATCTGTACTATGATGGCCCACGTCTTCTTACCAGTAGTACTGTGGCAGCAGCCCGCAGACGTGGGTGGTGTTGCCGTGCGCATTGATATGCCGCCGCCGCACGACACTGCGTTGTGTTTCGAGATCAGATGTTCGCGGGTGTGCGATTGGATAGGGCAGGCAGAGATGAGGCGCACGTGAGCATAATTGTTGAAGAGCTTCTTCGTGAATTGGATGGTCAATCTCCGTAACGGAAGTGTTTGATCTCTTCCCCCTTGATACCAAGCTCCGACATGGCCTCGATTCCAATCGTGAGATGCAGATCTGTGTACTGTGCATGCACGCGCTTGTCCGACTCTTCTGTTTTTACTCCTTCGGGAACGATGGGCACGTCGCTCACTAAGAGTAGCGCGCCGCGCGGGATCTGATTCTTATGACCCACGATAAAAATGGTTGCCGTTTCCATATCGATGGCCAAACAGGAAAGATCCAGGAGACGCTGCCGAAACGTGGTATCCCATTCCCAGATCCGTCTGTTCGTTGTGTATACAACTCCCGATCGATACTCGCTCTGGTGCTCGAGTATTTTGTCGGAGACGAACTTGTGGAGCTTGAACGATGGTAGCGCCGGCACCTCCTTCGGGAAGTAGTCGTCGCTCGTGCCCTCTCCACGAATCGCGGCAATCGGCAAGATGAAGTGTCCGATCTCCGTCGAGGTTTTCAGGCCGCCGCACTTCCCAAGAAACAACACGCCCTTGGGCTTTCGAGCAACAAGCAGATCCATGATCAGCGCGGCATTCGGCGAGCCTATGCCGTAGTTGATGATCGACAGCCCTTCGCTGTTCGTTGCCGTCTGCATCGGATGCTGCTGTCCGCGCATTTCTACGTTGAATCGCTCTGCAAAGCGCTCTACGTACACTCGGAAGTTCGTGAGGAGAATGTAGTCGCCCAGATCGGCGATTGGTGTACCGGTGTAGCGCGGAAGCCAGTTCTGCGCAATGTCGAGCTTGGTCTTCATAGGACGAATATAGCGCCGTATCTTTGTTCTATGCGTACAACTCGGAATTGGAGACCCCATCTAACGATGTCTGCCATTGAACTCCTCGCACGTCTCGAACACATTTTCCGCAAGCGCATCCCTGCACTTCCGGCCATCTTGGCGGTACAGATCTTCTCACGCGGACGTACAGCGTTTGCAAAGAGGTTCGCCAACGACGTGCCATTCACCACACGCGCGTTCGACCAGGATGTACTCGACGCCTACGGCACCACGCTCTGGGGTTTGCACTTCCGACTTCCGTTGATGAATGCAGCCGGAATGTTTAAGTCGGGAGAAGGGTATATGGTGGTGGCCCAGCAAGGAGCAGGGGGCTATGTGGCAGGCACCACCACAGCTTCTGCGCGTGCCGGCAACACAAAGAACGGCGTGCGTTGGCCGGCCGTAATGTATCCGCGTTCGCATGCTGCAAGTAATTGGATGGGACTTCCGAATAAAGGTCATGCCGTTGTAGCATCTCACCTTGCCACCCTACCGCGTAGTGCCGGATGTCCGATGGGAGCCAGTGTAAGCGCCGATCCCGGCATGGAGGAGACGCTTGCCTTGCAGGGACTCGTAGGTGGTATGCGCGCTTATGAGAGGGCTGGGATAGACTATGTGGAATTGAATGAGAGTTGTCCGAATGTGCCGGGACACCACGATGGACCGCAGATAGATGACGGACTGATTCGCCGACTTGCATTCATCGCACAACACTTCTTGAGTTCACGTACGCGCCGCGTTCCCGTTGTTGTGAAGTTTTCGAACGATACGGCCTTGGAGCAGATCGACGACCTGGTGTCGACCGTGATCCAGCTTGGTTTCGACGGCATCATCTTAGGCAACACCAGTACACAGTACGCATCACGTCGTGCGATGATCGATGCATCGGAAACAACACTCTTCGATCATTTCACGCAGACGTACGGTGGCGGCCTGAGCGGACGTGTGCTCAAGCACGACTCGCTTATGCTATGTATTCGCGCCCGCGAAGCAGTCGAGCGTTGCGCACCGAGCCATGAGTTTCACGTGATACGTTGTGGTGGCGTAGAGTCGCTTGCCGACGTGGAAGCATCACGAGCAAATGGCATTCTGCTGAATCAGTGGTACACGGGCTACTTCGATGCATTCGGTACCAATGGCCACGACGTTTACTTACGTCTCTTCAATTCTGCCGCAACACTATCGAGCAACGCTCGGTAACGATCAGGATCGTCGGCAATCGATCGCAACGTTGTTTCGAATTCCTGTACGGATGTTCCGCGTGCCTGTAGCGTGTCGCGCACAGCTTGCTGCGCTTGTGTGGAGTCATCAAACGATTCGCGAGTGATCAACACGGTGGTGTACGTATGCACGAACGTTGGATCGGGCGTCACGCTTGGCTTGCACGACGCAAGAGCAAGGGCAATGCAGATCAGTCCTGTGTGTATTCTCTGACGATCCATATCAATTCATTCAAGATCATGGCAGTGGCGCCCCAAAGGTGTACGTGGTGGTGTACATCCCAATAGGGGACGAAAACGGTGTCGCCGTTAAACGTTCGAGGAGCAGAGCGAATGTTGCTCGTCTCTACAAAGTACTCTAACGGAACGGTAAATACCTCTTGCACTTCTTGTTCACTGATTACGTAGACGGCCGGCTCGCGAACGAGGGCAACGAAAGGCATGATGGCAGAGTTGGAAGGCGGCACGTACAGATCGGTGAGTGCACCGAGGACGGCAACATCATGCATTGATACACCAACCTCTTCTTCTAATTCACGAAGTGCGGCATCGCGCGGATCTTCCATCTCGTCTACCCGGCCACCCGGGAACGAGATCTGTCCTTTGTGGCTGTTCAATGTTTCGCTTCGCACCGTAAGAAGTACGTCGGGAAGCGCGGCATCGGGCCGGCAGAGCAACGGCAACAACACCGCACTCCTCCGCGCGGAAGCGGGCGGTGGACTGAGTCGAATGCGCGCATCGGCATAGTCCGGAACGAACTCGGCGTGCGCTGCACGTCCCGGAAGAGGGTCTTGCAGACGTCGTTCCAGGAACGAAACAAAATCCATTGCTTTCATCGTAACACAAAAATATCTATTTACGCAGCGGAGGGGTTCATGTCATTACGATCGGTACTACTCGCAACACTGTTATTCTCGTCGATGTTTTATGCGAGAGCGGGGGTGTTTGGAGAACATAAATAAATGGGAGACCAGGCGTTTCGGCGTTTCTTGGCCTCTCACCCATCTGCGCGGGGCATGCTGGAATCCATCCTTGGATGTAAGCCGTTTACGGGTGCAAACGCATCGCTCATCCCCATTTCCACCACTTCCAGTTCCTTCTTGAATGCGAGCGATTACGACTCGCTTCTGATGGTCTTGCAAAAGGATGGGATAGGTGTTACGTATGGCGACCTAACCGGTATGTCTGGAGACCATGCCGTTGATGGCTTCGCGCTGTTCGATGCCTTCAGTACAGAGTGGCGATATGGCGCAGATGGCATCGATATCTCTACCGACCTGAACGACAACTTTTTCAAGAACCTTCGGCTGCACATGGACGCCATCAACCATGGCGAGCGCGCGGCCAGTCCTTTCGACCTTTCCTACATTCTTCTCGCCTTCGAAGATCAGAGTCACTTCCACGCCATCGACGAAACGGTGCGACGTGAACTCGAAGACATCGATCCGCTGCTGCTTCGGCAGGTCTTCGAAGACATGGCTGTGAGCGTGGGCTCCAGCAGGCGTGCCGTTGTAGAGCGTCTCTTCCGAACGAACGTTGCCGCGAAGTATGCCATGCTGCACACGCTCGGCTTGCACATGGCCTCGATCGCCGGCAATCTCCTCAATGCCTATCGTGCACAAGGTGCCGAAGACTTTCCGGAGAGTAAGGCGGCGGTTGCGTCGATGCTTCGACTTGGATTGCTCATGCAGGCTTTTGGCGATCATTACTTGCAAGACATGTTTGCGGCCGGACATTTGGTCACGCACAATCAACATGCCTTTGTGTTGTACGGGCTCGACATGAAGGCCATTCACGATCATTACAATCGCGTGGGCGTAGACGTTGTTATTCCCGCAACCGGACGGGCCATCCATCTCCTTGGCGACGACTTCATGGGCGCAACAACGATCGATGCCGGCGTAGACGCCGTGCATGCATCGTTGAGTGAGTTCTGGAATGCGTTCACCTCAAAACTCACAACGCCGGAATTGTTTGATGGCAGCGTGTGGTTGCAACAGCATATCGATGATCGTGCCGAGCCCGCTTCCTACCTTGCCGCCTTTCGTTACGTGCCGCAACCTCCCGTTGGTGCGCATCGAGATAGCACCATCACGTTCTTGTATCCTCGAAGCGGACCGTACTGCGGCCTTGGAGCCGGCGTTCAGCTGCAGAACAATGTTGCGAGTGGTTGGGTGGAAGGATTCTACGGTCTGGGCTTTCCCATCATTGTCCCATCAGACAATTCTCCGCGCGAGCAGATCCTTGGTGGCGGATTCCAACTCAACGCCGGATACGCAACAGGTATCAATCTTGGAAGCACCATGGCGGGCTTCGATCTGTGGTTGTGGGATCAATTCCATGTGCAAGCTCTTGCTGGTGCCGTGGTACAGGGAGGGTGGCATGGCTCAGGGAGGATTGGCATTGGATACGACTATCATTCATTCGACAGTATGATTGGGATTCGGTGCATGGTGGGTATGCAGGCTATCAGCACCATGCAGCCGATGATTGGGATCATGTTCACTGTTCTTCGTTACTGAAAGGGTTTTCATGGCAATAGTACAAGTAAAGGCGATCTCCATGGGGAGGTTCTCGTGGAATGTAGATCAGCCGGCGACAATCACGGCGAAACAACGTATTGGTTCAGTAACGAGCTTTCGTGCAGGAGATATTCTGTTCATCATTGATACTTCCGGTACGGCACCGATCGTATGAGATCGATTGTTTCTATCGCGCTATGTAGCATCGCACTCGTGAGCTGTTCTACGGTGAAGTTCAGTGTGTCGATCGATGTAACGCCACATCGAGCCACTTCGTTTCCGTCGTTCGTTGCGGGAGCGGCCTCTACAGACTTGACGATACCTCCGGGCTATCCCATGATGGGCTATAGCATTGCCGGACAGTACAGTCGTGGCTCATGGGTGCCGATCACGTGCAATACTGTGTTCATGCGAGATACGGCGGGGACTCCGTACTTCATTGTGTCTACGGATTTGTGGGCCATGCCCGGCGGACTCGCATCGCGAGCAGTAGAGATCATGCACATGATCGATCCCGCAACAAAGAGTATTGGACTCGAGAATGTGATGTGTACTGCTCTTCACATTCACCATTGCGGTGGAAATTTTGCGACGTGTGCATCGTACAACACGGCTGCATCGTTCGGTCTTGGATTCGACCAAGCACTCTTCAATTTCTTGGCGCAAAAAATTGCCCACACCATGATTGAGGCGCGCGCAAATGCCATTCCAGTAACAGTGCGGTATTCAGAGAAGGCAATGAGCGGACTTTCTCGCAACAGAAGCTATGCGGCTTTTCTGCAGAACGATAGTGCGGACCGTGCATCGCTGTTCGCAGAGAACCATCAGGTAGATACTGCCTCGATCTCTGCATGGCCCGCCTCACTCAATTCCCGCATCACGGCCATGGCCGTGGATCCGATGTTGCGACTCATTCAATTCCGCTCGGTAGGCACAGGCAAGACCATTGCCGTCGTTCCCATCTATGCCATTCATGCAACGGCTACGGGTGGCGCTACGGAAGTGTATTCGTCGGACGTGTATGGAGTGGCACGCGAAGTGTTGCGGATGGAACTCATGATGGACACGTCGCTCGTTGTGGCCTTTCTCAACGGCTCAGAAGGAGACGTAGAGCCGAACTATTTGCGACACGACCGATCCGATGCTATGCGTATTGGCCGGCAACTTGCCGCCGGTGTACAGAGCCTACTCGGAAGCAACAACTACGACGAACTCACCGGAACGCTCACGCCGTACTACATGGATCAGCGTATTGGCGGACAGACGTTTCCGTTCGATCAGCGAGACGGCGACTGTTACTGCACGTATCCGTCGCAACTGCAAACAGATGTGAACTCGATGATCGGTACAGCAATGTTTGGAGGTGCGCTTGATGGTCGCACGATCTTCTATAGTCTTGGATGCAGAGATGGTATGATTGCCGATGAGTGCGATCCGATTCAAGGCGTCAAACTGCCAGCACTAAAAACAGTTGTAGATCTTATGGTCACCAAGGGCGTTACACGATCCGTTGCAACATCGCTCGTAGGAATGGTTAGCGAGAGCGCACCAGATCATGCTCCTGTGTCGATGCTTGCCTTCAAGGATCTCTTGCTTGTTGGCTTGCCAGGCGAGTTCACAACAATGATGGGCAAGTTTATTCGCGATACACTGCAGCGCATCAGCGGCAAGAAACATGTTGCCATGGTTGGCTTTGCCAACGAGTATGCTTCGTACATCACAACGCCGTGCGAATATCGCGCGCAGTTTTACGAAGGTGCGTCGACGCTCTTTGGTCAAGCATCCGGTCCGTGGTTTAAGTACTTGGCGGTGCAAACATTCAATGCGGGTCCAGCGAAGCCAACATCACGGACGTTGCAGTACGATGCAGGATCTGCCAATACGTTTGGTGTTCGGTCTGACCATACAGATCCATGGTGGAATGCCGCTTACGACCTCAGCAATCTGCTCGTTGACGAAAAAGACGGACGTCCGCTTCGCGTCCTCCAGATCCTAGAATCGCCTATTACGCCACTTTCAAGCGCGATGGCGCTTCGATACACCTTCACCGATACCACCGTGGCTCTGCGTCCGTGGCTTGATCACAGCACAAAGGCCGCCGATACGGTGCGCTATCTGCCAACCGTTTCGATTGTCACCGCCGACGGCGTGGAACCTACGTTAAAGGCGATGAGCACAGAGATCATCGTCACGCTCGACAAGATGACGCAGGGTACGGCGCAGTGGAGTGTTTACTTCATGGGTATGGAACGGATGAAGGGAAGAATGGTAACGCTCTTGATCACCACGCCGGGCAATCGCGTTATTCCTGTGATGTTCGATATCCAGTAAGTGAACGGTTGTACTTTTGTGCATGCCTAACTTCCTTGCCCTCCTTCGCCACCTTCCCAATGCAGAAGTACACGGTGTACCCGACGTCATGGTCCTAGATGTTGCAAGCGATTCGCGCGAGGTGCAACCGGGATGGTTGTTCATTGCTATACGTGGTGAACAGTTTGACGGACATGATGCGATTGCCTCTGCGATCGATCGCGGAGCAACGGTGGTGATCGGAGATCTACCACTGGACGAGGTTCGTTTCAAAGGTCCACAGCTCGCCACCTACGTCCGCGTGGACGACACACGCCAGGCCCTTGCACGCGTGGTGCACGCCATTTTGGACGAGCCGTCGCGCGGACTCCGCATCTATGGCGTAACGGGGACGAATGGAAAAACAACGTGTGCGACGATCCTCGAACAACTCTTCTCGTCGGCGGGACTTCAAGCAGGCTTCATTGGCACCACGGGGATACGCTACGATGGTCGTTCCATCGAGGCTACACATACCACGCCGCATGCACGTGCACTCTGTGGGTTTTTCACCGACATGAAGACGCATCGCATCGACGTTGTATCGATGGAAGTTTCGTCGCACGCACTCGACCAGTACCGCGTTGGCGGTATCGAGTTTGCGGGTGCCATTTTTACGAATCTCACGCACGACCATCTTGACTATCACGGTACGATGGAACGATATGCAAGCGCCAAGAAGAAATTATTCGATGGTCTGCAATCGTCTGCTGTAGCCGTTGTGTGGGGCGATGACGACTACGCTGCACAGATGATTCGAGATTGCAAAGCACGTCGTATCGTGCGTGTTGGAGAACAAGAGCACAACAACGTGCGAGTGAGCGATATAGAGATCGGAGCACACGGTACGCGCTTTACACTGTTGCTTCCAGGAAAGCATGCACGGGACGGAGATCAGGAGCTTCACATCGCAACACCGCTCATTGGTCGGTTCAACGTGGCAAACGCTGCTCTTTGCGCCGTTATGGCCATGCAAGAGGGCGTGAAGGCGGCAGACGTGAAGGTGGCGATGCAAATGGTGCGTGGTCCTGCTGGACGCATGGAACGATACGGCCTGATGAGTGGCGCCGTAGCTGTCGTTGACTACGCACACACACCAGATGCACTACAGAAGGCACTCGAAGTGCTGAGGGAGATACTCCCGAAAGGTGCGCGCCTGCACGTGGTCTTTGGCTGTGGGGGAGACAGGGACGCAGCAAAGCGACCAGTGATGGGTGCGATCGCGGCGCGGCTATCTGGCGAGGTGTGGGTGACCTCCGATAACCCCAGAACAGAAAATCCTGATACCATCATTGATGATATCAGGATCGGAATTGAGCAAGAATTGAAGGGCGGAAGGGCGGAACGGATCCACACGATCTCTGATCGAAGAACAGCTATTTCAGCTGCGCTCGACGGTGCTCGTACGCACGACATTGTTCTCATTGCCGGCAAAGGCCACGAAACAGTGCAGGTTGTAGGCACGGAGCGCCGACATCATAGTGATGTCGAAGAGGTGGCTCGTTGGAATCAATCCAAACGAACCTGACCTATTCAGCTTCCATTTGCTGACGGTGCTGACGGCGAGCTGCCTTCAGACGCGACATGCGGCGCTCTACACTTGGCTTGACGAAGAACGCGCGCTTCTTGAATTCACGCAACACGCCAGAGCGCTCATATTTCTTCTTGAAGCGACGGAGTGCGCGGTCGATCGATTCGTTTGTCTGGATGGTAACACCGATCACAGGAGATCCTCGAAAAAAAGGTTACTTGATATTCTCGACGAGACGTTTTTCTTTGCTCTTCTCGAAGTGCACAACGAGAGCGGCGTTGCCGTTGCTCATTACTTCCTTCGAACGTACCAAGCCAACGTCATCCCACGTTTTGTGGTAGATAACGTCGCCTACCTGATACTCATTCTTTGGCGAATACTCTTTCGAATCTTCGCGGGACAAGCGGATCATTGCCGTGTTCTTGTCCGACTGTGATGCCAAGGCATCAAGATTCACAAGTTGAGAGTGATGGCTTACGCTGCATCGTGCCCACTGTTGACGCCCGTTCTCAGACTCAATCGGCTCGCCGATCAGTTCATGCTTCGTCTCCTTCATCAAGAAGGGGGAATACAGAACGATGTATTTTGCCTTACGCTTAGGGCGCTTGGTTGCGTCAGAAGACACTGCTTTTGCTTTGGCCATGGATGCTCTCCGTAGTTCTACAAAGAAACCGGACTACAAAGATAGCTGGTTCCTGTGGAAAAACCTACTTCTGAGCGAGGAAGGCCTTCAGAGACATGATCACGGGCACGGGACTTGGGTCTACATTATTGAGCGTGGCCAAATGGTAGCTCACCCAGTCGCCCATGTAAATAGCTGTGAACATCCGACTTAGCAGGCTTTTGCCCATCCCTTCCACCGTGTGGATGCCCTTGACGTTCTTCTTGATGATGTCTGCTAACGCCGTAAAGCGGATCTGGACGCGCTTGTGGTCATCCACGTCTCTGAGGAGAACCACAGAGAACTGCTTCGTCAAACCCTTTGGATGCTGCCAGCCATTTATCTCGTTGTGATTCATTTCGGGCAGAACGTGACCGAATGCAACTTGCTTGGCGTTCTCTTGGATCTGTCCGCGCCAACGCATATTCACCGCATCCATACGCTCGGAAGCGCTGTAGATCACGGGCGCTGTGCCGTGAAGCTTCTTTGCCAAGCTCAACGCCGGATTCTTGGTAGATGTGCTCGCATAGAGGTCACGCAATGACTCGATGTTCTTTTCAAGTTCCACGATGGCCTTCGAGTTGGCACGAACGGCCGCCTCGGTAAAGGCGCCACTCCTGCCAAGTACGGTCAACAGCGGGAAGAACGAATAGGCCAGCGCGCAACGCGGTTGATAGCCCTTGGGGATGGTGATCACCGGAAGTCCCGCCTTCGTGGCCTTGCTTCCCAGCTTCCCTCCCGTTGTAATGCACATGATGTTCGACGTGCGCTTGCGCACGATTTCGTACGCGCTCAGCGTCTCTTCTGTGTCGCCCGAATAGCTTGAACAGATCACATTTGTTGACTCGTTCACAAAACCAGGCACGGTGTATCCACGGTGTACGCTCATGTCCACGTGATCCGTACCAGGAGTAGCCGCAGCATAGCTCCGCAACAGATCGCCTCCAATTGCCGAACCACCCAACCCAAAGATCGCAAACCGGTCGTTCTTCGCGAACGAAGACACAATCGTCGCAGCATCCCCTATAGCAACGGCCTCGCGGATCTGATCCGGCACGTTATAGAGTACGTCGAACATGTTCGATTTGTCGAGGGCAGCGCTAGGCATAGTACACCTGTGTGGGGTTATCGGAATGCATTCAAAATACGGAATCACACGTCTCAGTGTCGCACGAAGTCCTCAAGCTGCCGGGAGGCTGCCGGGAAGCTGCCGGGAAGGAAGCGCATTCACAGCACAATGCTTTTCTTCCGCATCCTAATATTCAACATCTCCACGCCAATCGAGAAGGCCATAGCAGCGTAGATGTATCCTTTAGGGACGTGGACGTGGAAGCCTTCCACCACAAGCACGAAGCCAACCATGATGAGGAAGGCAAGTGCCAGCACTTTGATTGTGGGATGCCCTTCGATGAAGTGCGAAATAGACTTCGCACTAATCTGCATCACGATCACCGCAACAACCACGGCGATAACCATGATGAGTAGGTCTTGCGACAACCCAATGGCCGTGATCACGGAGTCGATGCTGAAGACAAGGTCGAGGATGATGATCTGCGTGACCATGATGGTGAACGAGCGAGACGACGACTTGCCACCTTGCTTCTCATCTTCCTCACCTTCGAGCTTGCTGTGCAATTCTGTGGTGGCCTTTGCGATCAAGAAGAGGCCGCCTCCGAACATGATCACGTCACGCCCTGTGATGCCATGCGAGAACAGGACCAAGAATGGTTCCGTAAGCGTTGCCATGTAGACGGCACCGAAGAGAAAGACGATGCGAAGGATCACTGCGAGAGACAGTCCGATTGTTCGTGCGCGTTGCGCTTGCTCTGGCGGAAGTTTTCCTACAAGGATCGAAATGAAGATGATGTTGTCGATGCCAAGGACGATCTCGAGGATGGTAAGCGTCAACAAGGCAACAATGCCTTCGGGGGTGAGGATGTGCGTCATACAGAAGAAGTAGTTGTAAAAACGGAAGCGCAAGTTACGGATCCGTGCGACCACAATGGTAAAAAGCGCAGATTTGTTCCTATGCAATTCACATCTGTCAACCCCGCCACGCAAGAGACACTCGCATCCTACAACCTGATGAGCGCCCTAGACGTCGGCGAAGCCATTGCCAAGTGCTCGCGCGCACAAGCGGCGTGGTCTGGCATGCCGCTCGTAGAGCGCGCAGACGTGATACGTCGGCTCGGCAGCGTGTTGCTCGCGCAAGCGCCGAGCGTTGCCGGCATGATCACCGCAGAAATGGGGAAGCCACTGACGCAGGCGCTTGCCGAGGTTGAAAAATGTGCGTCGGCATGTTCATACTATGCAGACCATGCAGATGAATTGCTTGCCGTTCGACGTGTCGAAACAGAACACACATCGGCCGCAATCCACACCGAGGCGCTCGGCATCGTCTTGTGCATCATGCCCTGGAACTTCCCGCTCTGGCAGTTCATTCGTTTTGCCGTGCCAGCACTGATTGCCGGCAATGGTATTGTGTTGAAGCATGCACCCACAACATGGGGTAGTGCATTTGAGGCCATAAGGATGTGTAAGGAGGCAGGGGTGCCCGAGGATCTCGTGGCCTGCCTTGTGATCGCTGTGGCCGATGTGGCCGCCGTGATCGCCGATACACGAGTACGGGCCGTGACGTTCACGGGCTCTACCCAAGCTGGGGCCGCGGTTGCTTCGATCGCCGGAGCCAACGTGAAGAAATCAGTTCTTGAACTTGGCGGCAGTGATGCCTATGTGGTGCTCGACGATGCCAACGTGGAGCACGCTGCACGGATGTGCGTAGAGAGCCGTTGTACAAATAGCGGACAGTCCTGCATTGCCGCGAAACGATTCATCGTCCATCGTCATGTGATCAACGAGTTTACCACAGCAGCGATGCGCCACATGCGAGCGATGGTCGTGGGAGATCCGCTCGACGTGTTTACACGCATAGGTCCTCTTGCTCGACGTGATCTACGTGATGGTCTCCTTGATCAAGTGCGCCGCGCAGTGGCTGGTGGAGCCGTTGCACATAGCTGGCACGATATCCCAGACATTGGCTTCTACGTTGCGCCAATGATACTCACGAATGTTCATGGAGACAATGTGGCGTTTATCGAAGAACTGTTTGGACCTGTTGCGTCTATTGTAGAAGCGGCCGACGATGCTGATGCATTGGCACTCGCGAATGCATCGCGCTATGGACTCGGCTCTGCAGTGTTCTCGGCCGATCTTGAACGTGCATCTTGGTTTGCACAACGCCTGCAGGCAGGTTCGGTGGCCGTGAACGACATGGTGCGGAGCGATGCGCGGTTGCCGTTTGGTGGCGTGAAGGATTCCGGATACGGTCGTGAACTCGGTCCGCAAGGGATCTTGGAATTCGTCAATGTGAAGTCGGTGGTGGTGGCCTGACGTCTGCGGAATTTTCTATTCAGACAACGTGGCCTGCATTTGTTCAATACGCTTGTCGCGACGTTGCTTTGCAAGTGCACGCAAATCTTCAAACGAATCTGCTTCGTCCACAATCTCTACACCAAGCATGGTCTCGATCACATCTTCCATTGTGAGCAACCCTTCCACCCCTCCATACTCATCCACCACCATGAACAAGTGCTGCTTGTTCTGCAGGAATTGTTCGAGCGCCTTGTCGAGCGAGACGTTCTCGGGAATGAACTGCACTTCGCGTTGAAGTTTGCTAAGCGGTATGGTGGTGCGGCCGGCAAGGGCGGCACGGAGTACATCTTTTGTCATCACATAGCCGCTCACATCGTCGAGCGACTCGTCTGCAAAGACAGGAAAACGAGAGTAGATCTGTAGTTCCGGCATCTTGATTGCATCTGCAATAGGAGTGTCGAAGTGCACACCAAAGACAACAGTGCGCGGCGTCATCACATCGCCCACCTCTACGCTGCTAAAGCGCATGATGTTCGTAAGAATGCGGTATTCACCTGCATCGAGGGCGCCCTCTTCTCGTGCTGTTTCCACAAGTGCCTCGAGATCTTCACGAACTTCCTCTTCTTCGTTCACCGGTTTTGCGAGACGCATGAAGCTGCGATAGCAAATCACGAACGGACGTGCGATCACGAGCGTGACCATGAACAAAATGCTGGTAAGGCGAAGCGAACGATCAGCGAAGCGAGTACCAAGAAATGCCGCGAACGATTTCAATATGGCAACGGCAAGGATGAGGGCGACGATCTCTATCACCACGCGGTCGGTCTGACCAATGACGAGCGCGATCAAGGTCATCGACGATGCCGTCATCACAAGGAAGAATGCGTCTACGACGCTCACACTGAGACGTGCCTCTTCCGGTTCGTCGAGTGCAGAACGTAGCCGTTTGCCAACGGACGAGCCTTCATCAGCCATCGCCGTGATGACGGTAGACGGCATACTGAAGAGTGCCGCGTTGAGGAACTCGCATACGGCACTACTCAGAGCACCGATCGTGAGTAAGAGGTATTCCATTATCCGCTGAACGATTTGTCGACAATGGTCAGCCTACTTGGATACTTCATCGCACCAATGGGTGTTGAAACCGTTGGTTGTGCGTCGAGCTTCACGCGAGCCGCACTTCCTTGCTTCCCGCCAAGGGCGAGAGCAAGATTGAGGAGCCCGTCGTATCCCTTCTCGCCAAAGAACGAATACATATCCATTTGCATTCCAAGCGGAATGTTCGTTGTCTGCCCGCCGCCGGGAAGCGTGATGGGATTTTGAATGTCGCCGGCAATCGTCGGCTTGTCGTCGATGATTAGGCGCCAATCGAGTCCGGTGAGCGTAGCCGACCCGTTGCTGTTTGCCGTTGCGGTATTGGGATTCTTTGCGTCGATGTTCAAGGTGAACCCCACGGGAACTTGCTTCCGCGCGAACGCAGACGTGAGGGCGAGAGCATCGCCAATCGAAAGTTCCGATCGGGAGGCAACGCGTTCAATGTCTACGCCAGCAACACGAAAACCGGTGATAGTATTCAGCTTGAACTGCACGTTCGCAAGGTTGTTGAGCGCATTGGTGAGGTCTTTGATCTGCGCGCATCCAACAACAAGAAGGAGGAGCGGAAAGATGAGTCGTTTCATAGTGGTGTCGAGTGAGATATTCGATCGCTGGCAAGCATGCCGGAAATTGTGACAAGTGGAACGCCTCCACCAGGATGCGCACTTCCTCCAACATACCAAAGATTTCGCACTCGTGTGGAACGCATGCGCGGTCGGAGGAAGGCGCTGAACATAGAATTCGATGAAGAACCGTAGAGAGCGCCACGGTACGACATGGTGTTGCGCTCGATATCGGCCGACGTGATGGTTTCGAGTTGTCGAACGTTTGGGTCGATCCCAAACGTTCGTAGTCGCGCCAAGACCTGGTCTGCATACCGCTCGGGCGCGGGGTCTGACGTTGCCGGGGCATTCATCAGCAGGAACCAGTTCTCTCGGTCGGGCGCGGCCTGCGACGGGTCCGTGTGGCATGAACGCGAGAGGTAGATGGTCATGTCGGCCGGATGTACACGATTCGAAAAGATATCATTGAATTCTTTGCGATAGTCGTTGCTGAAGAACACGTTGTGATGCGCCAGCCCGTGAAGGGATTTGTCGACGCTCATCATCATCACATATCCACTGCAGGACCTATCGTTTGGTTCACTTCGCTTCTCTCCAAGCAGCATGGTCCGCGTGAGGTATTCATCGCAGTTCGAGATAACATGGTCCGCCTCGACGATCGTCCCATCGGCAAGTGCGACGCCCTGTACGCTTCCGTTGCGTTGAAGAATTCGGTGCACGCTCGTAGACGTATGCATCCGAACACCATGCCTCCGTGCCACCCTCTCGTATGCCTCTGCAACTGTGTACATGCCGCCCATGGGATACCAAGCTCCAAAGGCGCGCTCCACGTGTGGTATCACCATGAGTGTGGCGGGTGCCAAATACGGTGATGAGCCGTTGTAGGTAGCAAATCGATCGAAGAGTTGGATGATGCGTTCATCCCGGAAGTACTCTGTGTGAAGGTTGTGTAGTGTTTGTGTAAAGCGCAATGAACGAAGCTCGGCGATCAATGGAAGATTGCGCCATTTGAAGAACTCGCCTATCCCTGCGAAGTCGTTAAAGATGAAAACGTCTTTTGTGCTTTCATAGACACGTCGTGCATGCTCCATGTAGGCGCGAACGGCCTCAGCGTCTGCAGCATTGAACGTTGCGAACGCCGCTGAGAGCTCGTCGATGGAGTCGTGTGCGTTCAGGGTAGAGCCATTGGACCAATGGTACCGACATTGTGGATCGATACGAACGAGCGAGAGTTCTTGCTCGAGCGATGTGCCTACGCTTGCAAAGAATTCTTCGAACACAAAGGGCATCGTGAGGAGCGACGGACCTGTGTCGAAGGTGCAGCCGTCGAATGACCGACGCGACATCTTGCCACCAAGCGTTGGCTGCTGTTCGAAGAGGTCGACCGAGAATCCGCGGGCGGCCAATCGTGTTGCGGCTGTAAGGCCGCCGATCCCGCCGCCGATGACGACGACGCGACGTGGTGCACTCATCAAATGATTGTAGATCGAAGGGCGATGAGTTCTGCCGTAAGCTCTTCGTTGCGACGCCGTTCTTGACCGAGCGACGTGAGCATGCGCGCTTTTGCAATCAGCAATTTTTCCTCAATGGGCTTTGTGAGAAAGTCGTCGGCCCCTGCCTCTACTGCACGCACTTGCGTTGCCATGTCGTTCAGTGCCGTGACAATTGCAACAGGAATATGCCGAGTACGTGCATCGGCCTTCAGACACATTACTGTCTCAAATCCATCCATGCGCGGCATCATCACATCAAGGATGATGGCGTCGGGCATATGCAGCGCAACTTTCTCGAGACATTCAACGCCGTCTCCGGCATCATCTGAATCGAATTCGCCGCCATCAAGAAATCGACGCATGAGTTTCGTTGTGATCTTGTTGTCGTCTACAACAAGAACGAATGGTTTTCGCATAACGATCCGTTTGTCAGCCTATAACCGTGTGCTTGGTACGTTCCATGGTGCACGCTTCTTCAACAATGCTACGAAGTTTTTCGCTACCCAAGCGTGCCATCCATGTTGCTAATGCGATCACACGTTCTTGTGGGCTGTTGTTTGGCCATACAGTTATGGCAATAGTGCGGTGTCTGTCCATTGCTTCTGCATGGACGCGCTTCAGGGCACTACGCATCTTGCCTTGCAGTGCTTCCATGCTCTTTCGTATGGCAGCCTCGGTAGACTCCACGGAACCCGTGAGCGTAGCATCTATCGAAGCTGCAGCGCTTCTGTAGGGAGAGAGGAGGGCGGCAAGGTGGGAAGCGCAGGACGCCTCGTTGGGAATCAGGCCGTCGTTCATCGATGCGACAATGTCGCGCTCCACGTCTTGCCATGGACGCATATAGAACGAAGCATCTCGACCCACCTTCTGTAGTAGTCTACCTGTTTTTGCATCTAGGATGGTGGTGCTGTGCCGAAGCACGATGCTAGGCATGCTCACGCCAAACCACCGATACACCTCGTGTAGCTGCGCGTGGTAGGCGATCTCTGCTGCACCAAGTACGCTTGCCACCGTTGGCAATATGGCGTCTTGGACGATCGGGCGCGCGAGGACGCCGGGAGAGAGTGTTGCATCCATTGGAGGCAGTGACTCGATGCGATGTCGTTCACCGTTTTGATGCACGAAGAAACTGTATTCGTTCGCGGTAGCCTGAGCGTGATATCCGTGCTCATGAAGTTCTGCAGAAGCAACGTCGACCAGCGAACGCACGACTCCAGGATGATGAATGTCTTTCTCGGCAATGAGCATGTGCATGCCACTGTCGATCACATCAGATGCACGAACAACGAGCACGCCCCACTCGGCGAGGAATGGTTGTAGAACGTCGAGAAATGCATCGCTCCAGCGTCTGCCCTCTGTATACGCCAATGAAAGTACGGCTCGGGTTTCATCGGCAAACTGACCGCTTATTGTCTGAAGTCCACTTTGAATTGTTTCGATCTCCTGGGCCGTAAACGTCTTGCTACTCACCGGTGTGCGCGTTGCTTGGTCTGCGATTGCTATGGGCTGAAGCACGCCATCGGCACGAATGAGCGTAGCACTGCCGGCTTCGATTACATCGTGATCGTTGTCTTCGAGCCAGAACACGGGGACGACGGGGAGGTTGTGCGCTGCGCGAAGTTCGGCGGCAAGGGCCACTGCCGAACAGATCTTGAGCAGTGTATACAGTGGACCTCCAAAGAGTCCGATCTGCTGTCCACTCACAACGCATGTACACTTCAGATTGCGAAGTGCCATCAGGTTGGCCTCTTGTGTCGGACTCAGAACTACCGATTGCATAGAGGTGCGACAAAGATCTACGAGTCTCGACTTCGATGCACCCTGCGTTGAGCGCGAGGCAAGCACATCTGCGGTTATCGTCTGATGTGGAAAGCGTGACACGACCCAAGGGTCGCTCCGCAGCGCCAACGCACGCGCAAGTGCGTTGATGCCGATCGTCTCAAGAGAAACAGTTTCGTGTATCATCTTTTTTGTTCAAGCGTGTCGCTCATTTCATCGTCCATGTCTTCACAGTCGTACTCGTGCTTTGCGGGCTTGCCACCCTTCGTGAGAGCGGCGCCAGCATCGGCTGCCTTCATCGCCTCTTGCTCCAAGAGCGTACGAAGTTGTGCATCGCGTGCGCGGAGTTGTGCGTCGTGCGCGCGATCGAACATCAATCGGCCGTCAACAAACGTGCGTTCTACGCGCGACATGTTGGAAAGCGGATGTCCGGTCCACACCACAACGTCTGCATCCTTGCCAACGTCAAGCGAGCCAACCTTGTCGTTCACTGCGAGTTGTGTTGCGGGATTGATGGTACAGAACGTAATGGCCGTGTCTTCGGAAACGCCACCATACTTCACACTCTTTGCTGCCTCTTGATTCAGGCGACGTGCCATTTCTGCATCATCCGAGTTGACACTTACCAAGACACCGTTTTCATGAAGTATGGCTGGGTTCTCGGGAATCGCATCATACACTTCGAACTTATAGGCCCACCAATCGGAGAACGATGAAGCACCTGCACCATGCTTGGCCATTTCCTTGGCTACCTTATAACCTTCGAGAATATGCGTGAATGTTCTGACGCGGAAGCCGAATTCTTCGGCAAGTCGCATCAACATCAGGATCTCGCTTTGAACGTAGGAGTGACAATGGATATAACGCTTCGAGTTCAAGATCTCGACAAGAGCGTCGAGTTGAATGTCGCGTCGTACAGGCACCACCGTTGGGTCGTTCACTTTCTTCATGTCTGCTTCATATTCACGCGCTGCACGGAATGCATCCCGCATGAGTTCTTCTACACCCATCCGTGTTTGCGGATATCGCACAGAGAACCGGTCGCCCCAATTGCTCTGCTTTACATTTTCTCCAAGAGCGAACTTCACCGTTGGCACGGCGCCTTGGAACTTGAGACCCTCGGCGTCTTGACCCCAGCGAAGTTTGATCAACTGAAGTTGGCCGCCCATGGGGTTGGCCGATCCATGCAGCAAATGCGATGCGGTAACGCCACCACTTAGTTGACGATAGATGTTCACATCATCCGGATCAAGCACGTCGCCAATGCGAACTTCCGTGGTCACGGCATGCGTGCCTTCGTTCACGCCACGTGTGATGGCGATATGCGAGTGTTCGTCGATAATGCCCGGAGTGATATGCATTCCTGTGCAGTCGAGTGTTGTGTCTGCGCCGCTCAAGCCCTTACCAACACTGGCGATACGACCGTTCTGGAGTAGCACATCCGATTGCTGTAGAGTGCCGGACTGACCGCATGTCCACACGGTAGCATTCTTGAGTAGCACCGAGCGTTGTGCGGGTTCAACGTCGAATCCGAACGGACCAAATGGAAGACGTGTAGACGGGAAGGGGATGCGTGAGGTGATCTTGATCCAATTGTTTTTCTTGATGTCTGACTTGTTCGCAGAGTCGCGGCGCATCACGAACGTTCCGAGCGTTCCATTTGGTGCGTCGATTGTTCCATTGATCAGAATACTGTCTGCCACTGCTACACAGCGCATCACTCCGGCTACTCCAAGCGTATCCGTTCGCAACGTGAACAGCATGCGTGATCCACGCACGCTCAACGTCATCGGAATGTTCGTGCTGTCGGCCGTGGCTTTTGCACTTGGTTCATCTGCCGTGCCGGTGATCGTGATCTTCAATGGACGTGGTAGTGCGGTGGATGTAATCGACCATGCGCCACGTATATCTAGTTCTGCGGGTCTGACCAAATCTGTCGTTTGTCCAGCAACAAAAACTGAACGAATCGTACTCTTTTCTACGAAGATGTTCTCTGTGGCGATCACCAGGTTTGCATAGTAACCCGGTGCGATACGGCCGCACCGATCTGCAATACCGGAAAGGCGAGCTGGTATGGTGGTAAGGGCGGCAAGGGCCTTGGAAGAGTCGAAGCCACGCTCTACGAACGAGCGCACACGCTTGAGGAACAGACCGTGATCCTTCAGGCCATTCGTGGTGAATGCGATCGTGCAGCCGATCGAGTCTATAAGTCGTGCGTTGTCTGCAGCCCAATACCAATGCATGAGGTCACCCAATCCAACATCGTGTGCGCTAATAGGATCGCGAACGTCGGGCGCCTCAGGAAGGTCTACCGGAAGTATGATGGTAGGCTTTAACGGAGCGAGGGTGGCAAGGCGGTGGAACTCACGTCCCGTCCCAACATAGATCATCGATGCCGACGTTTCCTTTGCGATACGATCCCAACGTACAATGTCGAGTTCGTCTTGTGTGTGTGCAACGAACGTTTGTTTAGTGTCCATTGCAGCACGGAGTGCTTCGAGCGAAACGTTTACTTCAGGCGGAATGGACCTAGGATGTGTTGATGAGTAGGCGTGAGCTTTCGCGTACCATTCTGCATCAAAGAACGCTTGCCGAATCAAGGCAATGCTTCCCATTTGTGACGACGGATAGGGAGTCTTCGAACTGCCTTTGCGGAATGAGAGTCCTTGATAGACGTTGTCTGCAATAACGACGGTTGCCGCACGGCCAGGGCGCAGCAAGACGGATACCGCTGAGCCACGGAAGATTCCGTCATGATCACTCACGGCTCCTGCCGTAACACCAACACGTAGCAGCGATGCAATGGCTTCGTCACCTACAAATATGGAAGACGAGGCACGATACTCTGGTTTTACTGCCTGATTCCAATGGCGGGCGCCTGACGCTGGTGGCGTAGTTGGCCCTTCATCTTCGTCTGAGAAACCAGGACCGTTTTTGTCGCGCCTTGAACTTGCTCCAACATCGGCCAGCTCGAGATACGGATCTACAAAACCGGCATAGACCCAAAGGCCACTGCAATCACGAACATCTGCACCAGCGGGGATAGCTAGGCCGGCACCAACCGCTTCAATGCGATCGTTGCGGATGATGACCGTGGCATTGTCGATTCGCCTGCCGGGCTCGGGGACAACCGTGCACTTTGTGAGCGCGATCAACCGGACGGTCTTCGATCGGAGCCCGTCTACCGGCGTAGTGGTTACTTGCGCAGCAGCGGTTGCGGCACAGACAAGGAAGAGGAGCAGTCGTAGCATAGGGCCGCAAAATACACAGGAAGGTCTGTGGGTGTTTCTTTCCACAACCTGTAACAAAACTACGTACTATAGGTCTTTTTACACGTCTGCTGCCAACGCACGGCAACTTCCCATCATCACTCCGATTCCATGCGTTTCATAGTCACTGTAACTTTGGTGTTGTCTACGCTCTCTCACGCGGCCAGTGTTCCGGATTCGCTGCTTCTAAAGAAGATTGTCGTAGATTCATCGACTAACCACATCCTCGATACACGGTATCGTAGGATGCCACTTCCGAGCAAAATTGAAGCTCCCTATCACACCCAACTACGCGAACGTGTTCGGCGCACGGCCGATCTCTCCAACAAAGACGAGATGCAGACCATCGTCACTCTGAACACGTGGGTAAGCGCGCAGTGGAAGCACGATGGACGCAACGTTCCAGCCCTTTCCATGAATGCCTGCCAGATATTAGACAAAACGGCCACCGGTGTGCGATATAACTGCGAAGCATTTGCACGTGTGCTGAGCGATGTGTTGATCGCTCATGGAATTGCAGCGCGCGTGATTCAGTTGCGAACAGCAGATCAAGCATATGGCGGACCCGGCCAAGGACATATTGCCGTAGAGGCATGGTCGAACGTACTGAAAAAATGGATATTCCTCGACCCACAAATGAACGGCATGGTACTACGCAACAACGAGCCGTTGAATGTATCGGAGATGAATACCATCGAGAGTGAAGGACGTAGGAGTGAACTTCGATTCTTGTGTTCCGGCATTTCGGTGGAGAAGTACGAGGAGTTCCTTATACAGCACATGGGCTACTTGATCACGATGATCAAGTCCGGAACTCGCGACGTGCTCTTGACCCTTTCATTGAATGGCGCAGATCAGTTCTTAACGTTCCAAGGGCTTCCTGCAAGTGGCACAGAATTCACTACGAAGTTTGCAGACTTCTATCCGCCTGTCAACGAAACGTCCATGTCGTTCTTCTTCGATCGTCTGATATCATTCGATTCGGTCATGCATGCGTATGACGTTCGAACAAAAGAAGACTACGTTCGTGCCATGCCACTTTTTGCAGCAGTGCCCAAGTTCAAGATCGGGCTGGAGAGCACGATGCCATGGTTCGATCACTACGAAGTATCGATCGATGGAAAGCAGTGGAGCAATATAAAAGGTGCCGAATTGCATTGGACGCTACATGAAGGCAAAAACTCTATTCAAGTGCGCAGCGTGAATTCTCGCAAGGTGGCGGGCCTGACCACCACTATGCACATTACCTACGGCAACGCCAGCTCTTCTCGGGTTATGCCCGGAGCATTGCACTAAATTCCTCGCGAGCAGCCCGTACGGCCGCAGACTGCTGTACCACCCCATGTCCCTGCCGAAGCCGCGGATGTTGCGATAGTAACTTGGCCGTGCGGGTGAGGATTGTTTTTATGTCACCCGGCTTGAGATCGGGATCGGCTTCAAGCATCTGTGCAACAATACTCGTGACGATGGGAGCCGCAAACGATGTTCCGTCCACCATCTTGTAGTAGGGCGATGCGATGAGTTCATCGTGAAGCCGCTGATGAATGGCGGCGCGCAGTGCAACTACATCATCTCGGTCGTCCAAACTGAGCCCCAACTTCGTGTACTGCAGCAAATGTGGTGCACAGTCTATCAACATCAGATCGTCCATGCTGTCCATTGCGCACAACGCAGCTGCCTCGCGATGCACTGCTGTTCGAGGAAGGATAGGGGCGGGAAGGCTAATGGCAGGCGCAATGAGATCTGGCTTTTGAATGCCTAACTCCGTAATACCAAAGGTGGAGTGGTAGAGATCCTCGTCATTACTGTCGAGCGTGTTCTTATCGTCGAGCCCGCCAACTGTAATGGCATTTGGCGCCGATGCGGGCGGGCGGATCGGAGCAAATGGATTGTTACCGGACGCTGCAACGATCACGATGCCTAGTTCGATGAGCTCTTCGACGAGTTTTGTAACGGGATGTTCGAGCGACTGATCGAGCTCGTCGGCATACACCGACATATTTACGACACGAATTCCATACGTCTTCGCATGCGAACGAACATATTCTAGAGCGCGAACGATTACATCGGTATGCACACGGCCGTGCTCGTTCATCGTACGGATCATCACCACGGTAGCACTCGGTGCAAGCGACGTGAACTCGCCTTGACTGAGATATCCATTCCCTGCCGCCGTACACGCCGTCATGGTTCCGTGCCAATGACGGGAAGTTGGTACGCTTGGAGGAAGATCTGCAGACATGTCCATCACCGCATCGTAATACTGGACAATGCGGTTGAAGGGCTGCATGAGATCTGGGTGCTGCACAAAGTCTGAGTCGATCATGGCAATGCAAACCCCATTGCCACGAGAACTCACATCTGCTTGCATTCGGACGGGAAGGGGAAGAACAGGTCGGACTGACAGTTGACGCATGTGCAAATCTACAACGCTTGGCGTGCAAGCCTGCCCTAGTATATTCGCATCGGTTTTTCTCATCATTCTCTTGTGGAAACCTACCATGAAGCATACGACAGTACTATTTGCATCGCTCTTTTTTTTGTTCGCCCACAGCGTGCTTGCTCAAGTAGAACCAAAGGCCACTACCGACCTACTAGGTGGTGTAAAGGCTCTCAAGGCCGACAGCATTGCATGGAAACTCAAGGCCACTTTCGGAGCCGGTATCACTACCGTGAACGTGAGCAATTGGACGGGTGGCGGACAAGATGCCGTTTCGATCCGAGGACTGTTTCTTGGTTCTGCAGATTATTCTGAAGATAAGTTTTCGTGGGACAACGACCTGGATATCGGCTACGGACTTACGAAATTGGGTACGTCGAGCTTTCAGAAAAGCGACGATCGTATCATCCTTACCTCGAAGGCATCACATGCCTATACTGACAACCTTCGGCTCACCGGTTTTGTGGATGCGCGCACGCAGTTCTATATCGGCTACAATTACGATCAGCTAGATACTGCGGGGAATCCCACAAAGACGTCAAATTTCATAGCACCCGGCTATCTCACCGGTGCACTCGGTGGTGAATTGACGCCCGGTGAAACACTTCGCATTCTTGTTGCACCAGTAGCAGTGCGCGGAATATTTGTGTCGGATCCGGATCTCTATAATGCTGGCGCATTTGGCGTTGATTCGGGAATGCAGTCGAAGATCGATTTTGGTGGTCTGTTGAATATCGAGTTCAATTGGCAGATTATGGACAACGTTCGATGGAAGACGCGCTTTAATGGATTCTGTCGGTACGGTGCACCAGATCTGTGGGTGGTGACCATCGAGAACGGCGTGTTCTTGAAAGTAAATAGTCTGCTGTCCGTGGCCCTACTCACAGACATCTTCTATGACGATCGCGTACCTGTACTGCGCGATAACGGCACCACGGGTCCAGCCACACAACTCCGAAATCAGTTCCTGTTGAACTTTACGTACACACTACAGAACTTCGAAGATCCGAAGTGATCATGTGTGTTGCGAGATCAAGTACGCGCGTACGGTGGGGTCTTTTGTGAGTCCGATGGCCTTCTCCCTGCAGACTCGAGCCTGAGCTTCGTTGCCGAGTTGCGTGTAGAAGTGTGCACGTGATGCCCGTAACGGTTGATACATACGGACACGGTTTGCTGTAAGCTCGTCAAGCGCCTGCAGGCCGTGGTGAAAGCAGCATAGATGGCATCTGTAACAAACAGAAGGCGAGTGGCAAGGTGGCGAGGATGTGGTACGTCTAGGGCAATTCCCGTTGCACGGATCTTTGCCTTTGCGCGTACAAGACGTTGCGACATCGACGATGGCGACGTAAGAAAGGCAGAGGCAATGCGCTCTGCCGATAGTCCAAGTACGCATTGCCACATGAGTGCCGTGCGAACAGCAGACGCGATCGCAGGGTGTGCGCATGCGAACATGAGTGCTAGGCACTCGTCGGGCAGTTCGGCATCGGAGATCTCTTGTGCACTCCACTCCTTCATAGAGGCAGACCATCCAGCCCAGTAGCCGGGACCTTCTTCGGGATGCGTGCGCTTTGCGATCGCCTTTCCGCCCTCATGAAACATCAAGACAAACTTCATAGGAACCACTTGAAAAGATAAAACCAACGACATGTACTGGAATGTCGTCTGGCATCTGGATTTATCGACATCATGAATTCAACAAGGCCGCAAATTCTTCTTCGGTAAGTACGGGCACTCCGAGCTCCTGCGCCTTTGTGAGCTTACTCCCTGCGTTTTCGCCCGCAACAACGTAGGACGTTCTCTTGCTCACACTGCCGGCTGCCTTGCCGCCTCGCCGCTCTACTTCTTCTTCCGCGGCCCGACGTGTCATGGTAATGAGTTCGCCTGTGAGCACGAAGGTTTTGCCAGCAAACTGCTGCGACGTGGTTTGTGCAGCCTCGTCTTCAAAGTGCAAATGAGCTTCTTGGAGGCGATGGACGATCGACTGCTCTGATACATCCGCAAAGAACTCGATAACGCTATCGGCTATGCGGTCTCCGATCTCATGTACGGCAGTGAGCTCCGCCTTTGTTGCAGAGGCAAGCGCATCCACCGTCGTGAAGGCGCGCGCCAAGATCTTGGCAACGCCTTCGCCTACAAATCGAATGCCGAGTGAGAACAATACGCGTGAGAATGGCTGCGACCTGCTTGCATCGATACCGGCGACGAGTTTGTCGTAACTCTTCGGTGCCCAACGGTCGAGCGCAAGAATCTGCTCTCGCTTGGAGGGGAGCTCGTAGATATCGGCAACGTCGGAAAGTAATCCGGAGTCGACGAATTGATCGATGGCCTTTTCTCCAAGTCCGTCGATGTTCATGGCATCACGCGATGCAAAGTGCGAGAGTCGACGTCGTATCTGCCACGGACATGCACCAAAAACGCAGTAGTAGTTGGCTTCGCCGTTGGGTTGGTGCAATGGTGTGCGGTGATCGCACGGGCATACATGCGGCATGTTCCAAACGCTGGCGTCTGGCTTACGAGCGGCCATCACCACCCCTACCACCTTCGGAATCACGTCGCCGCCCTTCTCGATAATCACGGTATCGCCAATGCGAAGGTCTCGTTCATGCACGAACTCTTCGTTGTGCAGAGTGGCTCGCGAAATGGTCGACCCAGCAAGCGCCACCGGCGCGAGTTCCGCTACGGGTGTGACAACTCCGGTGCGACCAACCTGCAGCGTAATATCAGTTAGAATGGTTTGCGCCTTCTTGGCTTCATACTTATAGGCAATGGCCCAGCGCGGTGAACGCGCCACGAAGCCAAGCTCCTCTTGTTGCCGAAGCGAGTCTACCTTGATCACAATACCGTCTATTTGAAATGGTAGCGTATCGCGCGCATCGTCCCATTCGTTGATGAAGTTGAAAACGTCGTCTACATTCTCGCACGTGCGAAGCGCGCGTCCGATTGGAAAGCCAAGGCGCTTGAGTAGTTCAAGATTCTCTGCATGTGATGTGAGAACGCGCGCATTCTCGTCGATGCCACGAAGCTCCAAGTAGTAGGCAACAAAGCTGAGCGGACGCTTCGCCACTTCGCGCGAGTCTTTCTGCTTGAGAGTTCCGGCCGCGAGGTTTCGCGGGTTTGCATAGGGCTTGTCGGCCTGTTCTTCTGCAACGCGATTGATCTCGACAAAGTCGTCGATAGGCAAGTACACCTCTCCGCGAACTTCGAAGTCGCGCAGCGCTGTGCCGTTCACGTCTACGTCGTTCACGGTGAGTGGTACAACTCGGATGGTGCGCACGTTGTGCGTCACATCGTCACCCATTGTTCCGTCGCCCCGCGTAGCGGCAAGGGCAAGCGTGCCGTTGCGGTAGGTGAGCGACATGGCAACGCCATCGTACTTCAGTTCGGCAACGTATCGAGGTGACGTGTCTTCGAGACCTTCGCGCACACGGCGGTCGAAGTCCTCTACCTCTTCACGCGAATACGTATTGGCCAGCGATAGCATTGGCCGTGCATGTGTGACGTTCAAGAATGAACTGAGAGGAACACCTCCAACACGTTGGGTAGGTGAGTTGTCGGAAACGAATTCCGGATGCGCCGCCTCGAGACGTAGTAGTTCTTCGAACAGGGCATCGTAGGAGCGGTCGTCGATCTCGGGCCGAGCGCTCACATAGTAGAGCTGGTCGTGCCGACGGATCTCCGCACGCAGCCTGTTAATGCGGTCTGCAACGGACGTAGAAGCCTCGTTGCTTCCAAAGAGTGAATGTTGTGGCATGGTCGAATATACAGTGGTGTTATATTCCGCGACATCCTTTCAAGTCAAGGTGAGAATTCATGCGTCGTTTCCTGTGCCTCCTTTCCGCCCTCCTATGTTGTTGGCTTCCCACCATTGCGCAGACAAACGTCCCGCTGTTTCGAACAAATGGAGAAACATGGTCCGTAGATGGCGCTGTGTTCCACGCAACCGTTGGCAGAACGGCGGCGTTCGCTGTTCCAAGGGTGTTGTTGCCGGGAGCAGACGTGGTGACGTTTGACGTGCGGCCATTCTCGGTGCTCGCGTCAGACGCCATTCTTGTAGAGGCAACAGAAAACGGTGACGTACGACGTCCATTTGATGCTATGATTCAGCTCTCCGGCAAAGTGCGCGAATGGCCTGGATCGCATGTTGTATTCACCGTGTTTGAACGTGCAACGTGGGGCTACATCGAGCGACCAACTCCAACGGGAACAGACCGCTATGTGATACAAGCTGGCAAGGTGGCAAGGCTCGGCGAGCGCATGCCCGATGGTTTCAAGTGTTTTGCTGAAGACCTGGCAAACTATCAGCAACGAACGGATTCGATCTTTGCCTCGGTGCGAAACAACGCAACGATGAAGAGCGGCATTGTAGACGTGCAAAACAGTCGTACCCAAGTGGTGGAAGTAGCAACTGAATGTGCTCAAAGCTTTTTCAACGCGCATGGCGGCACACTTTCAGAGTCTGCATCGTATGCGATTGCCTTGATGGGCGCCGTGAGTGCCGTGTTTGAGCGCGATGCGAATGTTGCCATCCGTGTTCCGTTCTTGAGGATTTGGTCAACAACAGATCCGTATCCCGGCGATATCGGCGCTGCGCTTGGAGGGATGCGCGATGTGTGGGGAAAATCCATGCAGTATGTGCGCAGAAGCACTGCGGTACTGCTCTCCAACAATGTGGGAGGTGGCCTTGCATGGGTAGGCGTGCTGTGTTCGGGGTATGGCTATTGTGTGAGTGGTGTTGGCGGTGCCGTGAACTTCCCGGCGGGTGGATATCTGTGGGACATTGATGTAACGTCGCATGAACTTGGTCATAACATCGGCTCGTCGCACACACACAATTGCGGTTGGGCCCCAGCTATCGACTCGTGCTGGAATGCAGAGGGTGGCTGTTATGCAGGCACAAAACCACGTCCCGGCTCCATCATGGCCTACTGTCATCTCACGCCGTTCGGCAATCAACTTCTCTTCCATCCTCGCGTGGCTTCGTTGTTCCGTGCCGTCACGGAGAACCGAGCATGCACTGCTCCAGCAAGTGGGGCACTCACGAAGGATGTTGCTGCAACCTATATCGAGATTCCCGCCGTGGGCGGTGCTATTGGGAGTGGACAGTTGTTCTCGCCCACGGTGTGGATCACGAACACGGGAACGTCCGTTGCCGACACGGTGACGGTTCGACTTATCGTGTCCGCGTTCGACAACAGTACCGCAGATACCATCACCAGAACACTCACAACGCTTGCTCCAGAACAACAGCGTTCCATTGTATTCGCTCAACGCAGAATACTTGTGAACGGAAAGTACCTTGCACGTGTAGACGTATTCATGAACGGAGACCAGTTCGCAACGAACGATCAGTGCACACGTCCGTTCGAGATCACGGCATCGATCAGTGGATCGCTCTCGCTCCTTACACCGAAGAGTGGCGATGCGTTTGTAGCCGGAGATACAGCGCGCATCACATGGTTGGCAACGGGCATCAACAACATTAGCCTTGAGCTTAGTACGGACGGTGCGGTGACGTGGCGGACCATTCAAACGAAAGTCGCAACCACTCCATCCACGTATACATGGGTGGTTCCCGCAGTACAGTCGACTCAATGCTACGCGCGTATCACGGCCATCGAACAGTCATCGATACGGCACATGAATCAACAACCGTTTCGCATCTCCCTTCGCAAAGACATTCAAGCTATCGACGTTGCCGTCCCATCCACGAACGATACTCTCCGCACTCCCGGTGTGCCGCGTGTTGTGATTCGAAACAATGGCACCGAGAATCTTGCAAATGTTCAGGTATCGCTGCACTTCACGTGGACGCAAGACGCTAATGCCGTTTACGACGAGACCATCGTCGTTCCCGTTGTACGTGCAGGAGCGCAAGACACGGTCTCGATGCCAGCCACGCCGCTCCTTGCAGAAGGTGTGCATCTCTGGTGGCTTGTCGCAAGCGTGGACGGAGATCAGTATGGCGACAATGATTCTATCGGTCGTTCCTTCATCAGTGTAGGTACATCTCCGCCTGTGTCGTTTGTTGTTGTGGGCGGACATCAGCGCGCCATCCTTTCATGGAAACGGTATGGCAAATCATCGATAACTGCTTGGGAAGTGTATCGCAAGGGGAAAGGAGGCACGGAGGAACTTGTCGCAACACTACTGCCAACCGTGTTGAGCTTTGTAGATGTTGGACTGATCAATGGCTCGCCCTACACGTATTCGATTCGAGCACGCAATGGACAGGCTCGTACAGTTGCATCTGCCGCTCGTACGGTAGTCCCAACGTGGTATCCGGCAGGATTCACACTCGCTACACCCCGCATCCATTCGCCTTCCGTATCCTCGCCGGCCTTGCCATATCCGGCAACACTTGCATGGGAGAGTGTGAATGGTGCCCTCCTATATCAAGTGCAGGTGGCAGAGGATGCTGCTTTTGTGCGCGTTGTAGAGAGTCACATCGTACGTAATGTGCCAACGTTGGAGCTCGACGTACCCATGAGCACCACTCGATACTGCCGTGTCCGCTGCTTTAACAACAGCAGTAATTCCTCGTGGTCTGAGGGGCGGAAGGTATCGATCAATAGTAATTGCTCCGGTCAAGCACTCGCATTCAGTGGCGCGAAGGGTGTAGCAACGAATGCAGACTTCGCATGGAATGGCGGTCCGGTTACGGTTGAGTTTTGGATCAACGTTCCCAGCGAGAAGCTACCCAGCGCATCTGCGTTTTCCATTGGAGATCCGGATGTGAATCGAAATCGATTCCAAGCGCACGTGCCGTGGAGTGATAAGAACTTGTATTGGGACTATGGAAATCTTGATAACAATGGTCGACTCGTTGCCTACTTCGGCAATCATCTCGACAAGTGGACGCATGTGGCGCTTGTAAGCAACGGAACGAATCTCGCCGCAATCTACCTTGACGGAGAGATGGTGTTGTCTTCCACAAAGGCATCGTCTCCATCGGCACTCCGTAAGCTTTCAGTAGGCGCGAATGTGGCGCAATGGACACTCAAGGGAAGCATTGATGAGTTTCGCATTTGGAATCGTGTGCGGACGCGAGAAGAGATTCGAACGAACATGACAGTGAGTACACTTCGTTCGCAAACAGGATTGGTGGGATGGTGGCGGTTCGACGAGGGGAGTGGTTCGCTTGTTCGTGAAAACACAGGAAAGGCTATGACACTCACGTTGACGGGTGATGCCGGTTGGACTACATCAGCAGCGCCCATCAACTGCACGGCAGTTGGTGTGTTGGCTACGCCAACGCTTACCGCACCCACTGCAGATCAGCAAATATTTGTGATGCATGATGTTGAACTTACGTGGTCAACTGTCAAAGGCGCAGATCGGTACGAGATTGTTGTTGCACGAGATGAAGATGTTGATACCGTTGTGATAACAGCAAGTACAGATCGGTCAGGCTTCCGATGCGCAGGTCTCGAGTTTGCACACACCTATACGTGGCGCGTACGAGCGCTAAGCGGAACGGCATCGAGTGCGTGGGCTACGTCGTCGTTCGTCATGCCAACGAACTGTACGCCAAGGTCGCTTCGCTTCGATGGAAAGGCAACGCATGTTCGCATCGACACTTCGTTTGTGTTCCGAGGACCGGCCGTGACAATTGAGTTCTGGAATTTCGTGGGCGACTCCGATCTGCAGAACAGCGTTGCGTTCTCTGCGGGTCCATCCGGTCAGCCCCTTCCTCGCATGCAAGCGCATGCACCATGGGGCGACAAAAAATTCTATTGGGACTGCGGCGATCCCGGCAAGTACGGAAGACTATCCATCGACTATACGCCGTATATGAACCGGTGGACGCATGTGGCGCTATCGTCAAACGGTCGCAACCGACTTGCCATCTACATGAATGGAGTGATGATGGCCGAGAGTAGTGGGGCCGACAGTTTGCAAACCTTCACCTCGTTCATCATCGGGGCACGTCCGTGGGAGAGTTTGTGGCATCGTGGGCGTATCGACAATTTCCGAATCTGGAATGTTGAACGTACCGAAGGCCAGATCCGCACACACATGTCGCAGGCGATCACTTCTCCGGAGTCCGGTTTGCTCGGATCGTGGCCTATGAAGGAAGGCGCAGGATCGTTTGTCTATGGCATCGATCAAGCACGTCCGAACGATGTTGTAGGTGCGCTCGCATGGCAGGCAGATGAGAAGCGCATGCACCGAGGATACCCCATCGTCTACAATGCTCGCGAAGCAATCGTCAACACACAATACTTGTATTCTGCCAGGTCAACGGAAGGACGTACCGCTTCCTGGACGTGTACAGACTGTACCGTGAATCTCGTGAGTGGCGGATCTTCTGCCTATGTGACATGGACGGCCACAGGAATGCATCGACTCGTTATTGTAAGCGCGACCGAGAATGGTTGCGCAGATTCGTCGTGGTATGATGTTGACGTGGTGCTCGTGAGCGATGTGCAGGAAGCAGCAGCGCGTGCAAACGACATGCAATGGTCGCCGATGCCTACAACCGATCACGCCACGCTTTCCTTGGGAGAGCGGGAAGGCGGCAAGGGAGAGGCGATAACGGTCGATCTCTTTGATGTTGCCGGCTCACATGTTCGTACGTTGTACTCGGGTGTTGATGTTGGTGTGCAGCGTATAGAAATCAGCACGTCTGCATTGCCGTCTGCTACGTATCGATGTGTTGTGCGAAGAGGTTCTTCGCTCACGTCATTCTTGATCATTGTTCTCAGGTAACCATGTTCGATCCTACTACCACAACGGTCGCCACCATCCTTGTAGATGAACGGGATGCCATTGCCAACATGGCGAACGTGGCTTCTCTGCTTTTCCATACACTGCACGATGTGAATTGGGTAGGCTTCTATAGATTTGATGGCAAGGAACTTGTGTTGGGCCCCTTCCAAGGAAAGCCAGCCTGCATTCGCATTGCGCTCGGTAGGGGCGTGTGCGGCTCTGCTGCAGAGCAACGCATGACTCTTGTGGTACACAACGTAGAAGAGTTCCCCGGCTACATCGCATGCGATGTAGCATCTCGTTCAGAGCTCGTTGTTCCCATGTTCAACGGAGACGATCTTGTTGGAGTCTTGGATCTTGACAGTCCAGAGCACGCACGCTTTTCAGACGACGACGCTCGCATGTGTCAAGACGTTGTGCGACTTCTTGTAGAAGGGAGCGATTGGTAAGATGATTGTGCTGAGCAAGAAACTCATTGTGTAAACAACAGTAGATTTATTGGGATTAGGATGCATACTCTACGCCTCCTTGCCGCCCTACTCTTACTGTGCCTTACGGAAGGTACTCGATTCCTTGTTGCATTTCCGCAAGTGTGGGCCGATTCTTCGGAGGGTGCAGACACGCTGCCGCTTTCGTTGATTATCTCGTCGCGTGTCAACACTTTAGTCCGGGTTCGCGTTCCGGCGGCGAAGAGCGACCTTGATATGCGTATCGACAAAACCTATACCTTGAATGCCGATCAGACGATCCGCGTGCCGATCTCTCGTTCGTTCATGATGCCCGGTTCGGCGGCAGACCAAGCAACTGAGTCTCACGTGATCAAGGGCGTTGCGATCGAGATTACATCGCAGAAACCCATCTCGGTATCGACACACGAGGCATGGCAGGGGAACGGAGAGCGAGACTTGCACTTACCGGTGGCCGCATGGGGTACGACGTATTCGGCAATGTCCTTTTACAATGACGTCTACGGAACGACAAATCTGAAGCACAGGCCCGGACAGATTCTTGTGATAGCAGATCGAGACAGTACGCACGTGACGTTCATCCCGAAGTGGAATACGCAGGGTGGCACTGCTTGTCCGCCCGTCAAGGCAGGTGAAACTGGGTCGGTGATGATGATGCGCGGACAGGTATTCATCATCAAAGCCGCCATCGACGAACCGTTGGCAAAGGATTTCACGACGGATATTTCGGGCACGCAGATCATGGCCGACAAGCCCGTCGGCGTTATCTCCGGTCACACGAAAGTGGCCATCATGCGGATGCCGTCAAGCTCTAACGGAACAGGCATCACACCACGACCACTGAATACTGTGCGCAATTGTGTGCATGAAGCATTGCTCCCAAATGAAATGGCCGGAACGGAATTCGTGACGCTGCCCGTGATGTATACGTCAAGGAGAACGCCGCTTTCGGCCAGAGCAGACTTGGGAGCAGAGGACATGAAGGGTGATGTGATTCGTTTTAATGCACTTCAAGACTCCACTCAAGTCACAATACGCGAAAAGTTAGAGAGTGTGGAACGACGTCGGTTGCAGATGGATGAATCATACATCGAACAAGCGCAAGAATCAGCAGCACATTGGATAACATCAAAGCCCGCCGTATGCGCACAATATGGAAAGTCGTGGGCCAACATCGAGAACAATGCAATCGGCGAAGGCGGGGTAGGTCAGCCGATGATGCAGATCGTTCCATCAACAGACCGTTGGGTGTGCTATGGATCGTTCGTTGGTCAGCAGGGGATGGACAATTTTGTGAGCATTGCATTTCACACGCAAGACTCTGCACGAATTCGATTGGATGGCGTTCGGCTACCGTCGCTCAATGGTACCATGATTGCACCAATCGGTCCGGGGGAGTATTCCTATGTAGCACTGCCGGTAGGGAACGGACAGCATATCATAGACTCCGATGACGAGTCGGTGCGCTGGATGGCATGGTCGTATGGATCGCTCGACGGCACGTCGCCAGGCTATGCGTACGGTGCGCCGGTTGCCGTTGATGCAGCATTGGCATGTGACGACTCGCTCGTGGTTGAAGACAGCGTTGCGTGTGGAATCACCGGAACGACCGTTACGGCAACATCGCCAACATCCTCGTGTGGTGCGATCTACATGGTCTATGCCGATTCAATGATGAACTGCACGCTGAATAAGAGTGAGTCATTCGATCCGGGCGCGCGCGCTGTTCAGTATTGGACGAGTGTTCTCGATCGCAGCCCGCCTAAATTATGGCAATGTGCGAACAGACTCGCTTGTGATTCTATCCTTCTCGATGCGAAGTGGTCGCACATCGATTACCGTCACGCCGTCGACAATTGCGCTGGGTCCGTCAAAAGCCACGACGGTTGAAGTGTGCGTTCGCATTCCTGCTTCCACAAGTATCCGAGATACGATCGTTGCAAACGCCCGATGTGGATTTTCGAATATGTCGACCGTTACCGTCAGCACCGATGGCACGTACACGGGTGTTGCCGAAGATCAAACCAATTCGAATGCAACACAGATCGTTTCCATTGCTCCGAATCCCGGACGTGATGTGATCGACGTACAGATCATCACGTCTGAGCCCGCTACGATTGAACTCGTTGATATGACGGGCTCTGTCCTTTCCTCCGTTGCCACCTTGCCAATGCATGGCATGGTGACCATCGACGTACACATGCTTGCGGCCGGAACCTACGTTGTGCGTCTGCGTGCAGGGTCTGTGCACGTTACTGCGCGCCTTGTGGTGCTGCCTTAAGGGCCGAACTGCACCGTAATTGTTGATTGCAGTTCTGCAGTTGCACGTATGGTGATCGCCGTTGATGCATCAGACGTAGTCATGCGCTTACAAAAGGCATCGATGAACGGTTGATGATGTGCAGACGTTGTAGCGACAATCGAGAGAATGCGCGGTCCAAAGCCCGCATTGGCAACAGGGGCTACGAGGGCGGCAAGGGTCCCTTCGATACTCTGTGCTGTTTCGTTGGGATGAATAGTAGCAATGAGCGTTGTCCGATTGGATTCAACCGAATGCGATGTGCACGGACGTAGGTGCAGGTTGTCGGTTCCAACCACGATGCTTGTATCGTTGGATAGACACCGACATAGAATGCGCTCGAGTTCAGATGTTGGTGTGCGCAAGCCGATGTATTCCGCATACCGAGGAACGGACACATAAGAGAACGGCGCTGTGTGCACTACAGACATCACTACATGCGATGCATCATAGAACGTCACGTCGATGATGCTGTCTGCGGCACATGTGCTCTGTACCTGGACGTGGTGTGCAACATCCCGTCTGCGCGCTTCATAGATCGAGAGGTCGCCTTCTGCTCGCCCACCAAACAAGAACCGATCTGACGTCCATCGCGTGAACCAGAGTTCATCCGAGCGCGTATTCATGCCGCTTCCAAGGTTGCGTGGCCGTGTCCACGCAACCGAGTCGGCCACCACTGTGCGCACGGAATAGAACACATCCATACCACCAAATCCATCGAAGCCATTCGAAGAAAAGTAAAGTGTGTCGCCCATGGCAGAAAACGAAGGCGTGCGTTCTGCGAGCGGACTGTCGAGCCACGGAGAGAACAGCGAATACGTTGTGGTGCCGGAATCCGACGTCAACTGTGCATACATCGCCGTGTTCCCCCACGGATTGCTTCTTGTTCCGTCGGCGTATGGTTTCTTTGCGTCGAATGGATAGGCGCTGTTATCGCGATCCGACGTGAAGAGGAACATCGATCGATCTGGCGACCATACGCCATCCGATTCCCATGCCTCCGTAGAGATCGCCCCTTCGAGTCGCATCGGAAAACCGTGGAATTCGCCATTGAAGAATGAGTAGGTATAGAGATCGCCGTCGAAGTCGGACACGGCCGACGCCCTTCGTGCACCACTCATCATTTCGTAGTCCGATGGTGACGCCATCCAATACTGAGGGACCATGGGCATGGGTCCAAGCATAGGATTCCAATAGTCGACATCGGGATCCCAGATGAAGGGTACCACAGTGCGCGTCGCTACATCGCTTGGCGAGCTCGCCGTTTTCGCGGCGACACCGTTGTACACAGAACGAGATGCATAGTATTGGGAGTAGACAACAACAGTGTTTGTAGTCGGGTCGTACGACGTGACGGAGTTCTCATGACAGTCGCTCACCGGACGTCGAGCATTGCGAACCTTCCACACACCATCACGAAGCACGGCCGTAAACACGTCTTCACTCGCGCATTGGCATGTAGCATGATGTGCCCGCGTGAACAGCATCATGGTGTCGTTGATCGGAACAGGAGCGAACTCATCTCCGTCGGTGTTGATCTCGTCTGGTAGTTTCGTGATCAACCACATCGAACACTCTGCCTGCAGCGGTCCTGCGGGAAGTTCTTTCCGAGGCGTGCTCGCGCACGAGTACAAAAAGCATGTCAACAGAAGGAGTACACAGTACGGCATTTGGCAAGATGAACGTTGGCACGTGGTGCGCATAGAGTAGCGACAATGGATTGCAGAGGCGCGAGGTACTCGCACTTTTTCAGTCATACGTGCGACCATGAACAATTCGAGGCCGACACCTCACTCCGCTGGTTCCAGCATGATCGTTCCGAGTGCATCATTCTTCGACGTTGTGGTGAGAGATGTTGGGTTGCTCGTTGTACTGCAGCCCGGCACCAGATTGGTAAGGAGCAGGGCGGTAAGGATCAAAAGGTGTATAAAGCGCATGGGTCTTCCTGCATACAACGCCAATCTAGCACTTCATCGTGTGAGAACGATGTGTCACGATCCGACGCCTGCACGACCCATAGCGATATGCGCCTTGCACATCTCCTCCTCCTTCTATGCCTTGCCACCTTCCCTTGCCTTGCACAAGTGCAGATTAACGAGCTGCATCCTGTGCCTGCGGCCGGAGAGCCGGAGTGGGTGGAGATCGTGAACACGTCGGCTCGGAGTGTGCGGCTGCGTGATTGGCGGCTGTGCGACGCCCGAACATGTGCCCGCTTGGGTGATGTGACCTTGCCGGCGCATGCGTACGCAGTGTTAACGCGCGACACGTTGGCGCTGCGTGAAGCACGACTGGTTGGGGCAGATGCGCTGTTGATCGAAGTGCATGCGCCGTCGTTGAATAACACCACCGACAGGATCACGGTGCGCGACGCCGATTCCGTGATGGTCGACAGTATTGCGTATTCAATGTCGTGGGGACGCAAAGGCATCTCTCTCGAACGCAGCCTTGATGAGGTCGGGCAGTCGCGATGGACGGCAAGTCAGTCTGCTGATAGCGCCACGTGTGGATTCTTGAACAGCACCGTTCGACTGGAGCGAGACTTGCGCATTGCTGCAGTGCGCATCAACGCCCGTGCAATGACGGTAGATGTTGTTGTTCAGAACTTCGGACTTCAGGCGATGCCTTCTGCTGCGTGCTCGTGCACGTCGAATGGACGCAGTGTTGCACGTCAGCCCACGGGTTCACTTTCACCTAATGAAGAATTCGTTATCCGACTTGCGACATCGGAACTGCGAACGGATTCGCTCAACGACAGCGTTGTTGTACGTGCGGAGGTGGATGTGGACGACAATCGAGCAGCGAATAACACGATGTCGCGAACTGTGGTGTTGCCGCCCGCACGTGGAACGATCGTCATCAACGAAGTGCTCTTCGATCCGCTGCCCATGCAGTGCGACTACGTAGAGGTCTTCAACGGAAGCGGACGTGCGATCGACCTCGAAGGCTGGATGATATGCGATGGAGGTGCAAAGGGCGGCAGGGACACACTTGTCGTGAACGAGTCTACGCTCGTGCCTGCAGATTCATGTGGCGTAATAGCCGTAGACACTGTCGTCCATGCAATGATGACCGACGACGCATGGTTGAGAACATTCCCGCACCGTCGTGCTTCATCATTCAATGTGAATGCAAGTGGAGATGATGTTGTGCTCCTGAATCCGTCCGGATTTCTTGTAGACTCTACACGTGTGGAGGCGAAGTGGCATAGTCCGATTCTTTCAAGCGGCAAGGGTGTGTCGCTCGAGCGACTCGCACCGATCCTAAGCTCTGTTATGCCGACGTCGTGGTCGTCGAGCGCGGCACAACGCGGCGGTACACCGGGGACGCGCAATTCGATCTCCGTTCGTGTGGATACGACGGCAGACGTAACGGCCAAGCCATCCCCATTCTCGACACAGCCCTCGAGCATGGTGCATCCGTGCGTGATCTCGTGGCGGCTGCCCTTTCTACAGTGTGCCCTGTTTGTGTCTGTGTTTCAGCAAGATGGAGTGCGGGTGCGCGACCTCTTGAACAACGCCTTCGGCGGTGCTCTTGGCGCAGTGGCGTGGGACGGACGTAGTGATGAAGGGATTGCCGTACAGCCGGGTCGGTACGTTGTCTCCATCCTCGCCGTAGACGCGAATACTACCAATTCACAACGTGCCTTAACAGTGGTTGTGGTTGGTGAATAGGCCTCCGGCCCCTAACTTGTCCTTCTATGGCAAAGAAAGCCCCCACCCCAAAGACACCCAGAGCGGCGAAGACTTCAAAGCGCATTCCACCGGGTTCACTCGCGACAGTTGACCTTTCGGACGAGAACTTGTATTTGAACCGCGAGCTCATGATGCTCGAATTCAACAAGCGCGTTCTTGAAGAGGCAAGTGATACAACGCACCCGCTGCTCGAGCGACTGAAGTTCTTGGCGATCTTCGGCACAAACCTCGACGAATTCTTCATGATCCGTGTAGCAGGGATCAAAGAGCAGATCTATTCGGGCGTGACGATCTTGTCGGACGATGGCATGACACCCACCGAACAAGCCAAGGACATTCGCTCCCAGCTCCTCCCTCTGTACAAGAAGCAGAGCGAGATATATCACACAGAGATCGTTCCGTCGTTGCGTCGAGAAGGTATTCATGTCCACGACTTCTCCGAGCTCACGCAAGAAGAACGCGCGGAGTATGAGCAGGAGTTCGTCGACAATATCATGCCCGTCCTCACGCCGCTCGCGTTGGACCCTGGGCATCCATTCCCACGACTCATCAATCGCTCGCTTAACATCGCCTTTGTGATGTACGATCAGACCGAGCAGCAACAAGAAATGCGCATCGCCGTGCTGCAGCTCCCGTCGGCACTGCCACGACTTGTAAAAGTGTCTCGGTCGAGCGGACAGCATTTCGTGACCCTCGAATCGATCATTCAAGCTCATGCAGGAATCCTCTTTCCTGGCTTCACCTTTAAGGAGTCGCATACGTTCCGTGTGACGCGCGATGCCGACGTCGACATTGCCGAAGACGAAGCGAACGATCTCATCACTGCCGTAGCTGAAGGCATTCGCCAACGTCGGTGGGGAACAGATCCGGTGCGGATCGAGGTAGGACCAGACATGCCCCGCTACCTTCAGCAATTCCTGATGCGTGCACTCGAACTCGAACCGATCGACGTGTACCACATCGACATCCCGCTGAACCTTCAAGAATACTTGTCGCTGATGTCGCTCGACAAGCGACGCTTGAAAGATGTGCCCTTCACGTCGCGCGTCCTTCCAGAGTTCTCGCAAGACAACATCTCGATCTTCGAAACGCTCAAGGAAGGCGATCTGATGGTGCACCATCCGTTCGACTCCTTTACGAATTCCGTAGTGAAGTTCCTGCGTGCCGCTGCCAACGATGCACAAGTTCTTGCGATGAAGATCACGCTGTACCGCGCAGGCGGTTCGTCACTTGTGATCGATGCGCTGAAAGAAGCGGCCATGAATGGGAAAACCGTGACGGCCTTCGTAGAGCTGAAGGCCCGTTTCGACGAAGAGAACAACATTGCATGGGCGCGAGAGCTCGAGCAGTCTGGTGTGCACGTTGTGTATGGCGTGCTCGGACTCAAAACACACTGCAAGGTCTGTCTCGTGATTCGCAAAGAGGGACGCAACGTTCTTACCTATGCACACGTGAGTACGGGCAACTACAACCTTACAACTTCGCGCATTTATACAGACGTTGGCATCTTTACGGCTCGACAAGAATTCGAGCGCGACTTTGTTCATCTCTTCAATTTCTTGACGGGATATTCCAAATACACGGGCTGGCAGCATCTTGGTATTGCGCCTGTGAATTTGCGTGACCGGTTCGTGGCATTGATTCGGCGCGAAGCCGAGGTGGTAGCTCAAGGTGGCAAGGGGCACATCATGGCGAAGATGAATGCTCTTATCGATCCAACGATCATCCGCGAACTCTATGCGGCATCAATGTCTGGCGTAAAGATCGATCTGATCGTACGCGGTGTTTGCGCTCTCCGTCCGGGCGTTGCAGGAGTAAGCGACAATATCACAGTGCGAAGTATTCTCGACCGGTTCCTGGAGCACAGCCGCCTGTTCTACTTCCGCAATGGAGGCGCCGAAGAGGTCTTTATCTCGAGCGCCGATTGGATGACGCGCAATCTCGACCGACGTGTGGAACTGTTGTTCCCCGTCTACGAAGATTCGATCCGCAAGCAGTTGAAGGAAATCCTCAAGCGATACTTGGTCGATAATGTGAAGTCGCGCATACTGCAGAGCGATGGCTCATATCTACGCGTGAAAGCCGGAACTTCAGAGCCCGTGCGCGCGCAAGTAGAGTTTCTCGACATGATCAAACGTGCGAAGCGATAGGTTCGCATTCGTGCAGCACGTCCTTCATATTGCACTCCGATACATTCGTCCGCGACGGCTCTCGTTTATTGGCATTATCACGACGCTCTCAGTCATGGGCATCGTGATTGGAGTTGCAGCATTGATCTGCGTGATGTCTATCTTCAACGGATTTCGAGACCTTGCGCGCGATCTCATGGTGAGCTTCGATCCGCATGTGCGCGTGCTCGCCGCGCAAGGCATGTCGCTGCCCCCCTCGGTTTCTCCCACCTCACATCCTATCCTCGCCGCTGCTATTCCAATTACCGAAGCACGTATGGTGGTGATGGTGCATGGTGCTACGTCTGTGCTAACGGTGCGTGGTGTGGAAGATGCGGATGCGCGTAGACTCACAGGACCCGCACAATCGGTTGTCGTTGGTACATGGATGACGAACGACTTCGATCACGTTGCGTCCATCGTGATTGGCGCTGGACTTGCCGAAACGCTGGAGTGTTTTCTTGGCGATACGCTTGCGTTGTTGTCGGCATCACAAGTAGAGCAGGCATTGACGACGGGTTCGCAACCCAATGGGAGACGTGCCATCGTACGAGGCATTTTTCAATCGAACAGTAGTAAGGACGTAGACAGGTCTGTTGCGTTCACCTCGGCAGTGTTGGTGCGCTCGCTAACGTCTTTGCCAGGACCTACGGCCTTGGATCTTCGACTTGCTTCGTACGAACAAGCAACAGACGTGGCTGCAACACTACGCACGTCACTCGGGCCGCGTGTTGTGGTGCTCACATGGTACGACTTGCACAAGAGCCTATACGACGTGATGGATCTGGAACGACTCGGATCATTCGTCGTCCTTACGCTCATCATTCTCGTAGCGGTCTTCAACATTCTTGTGTCGCTTACGCTTACCGTTGTGGAGAAGCGCAGAGATATCGCCATCCTCAAAACCATGGGCGCAACAGATGGGATGATTCGCATGATCTATCTATTGCAAGGAGCGCTGATCGGCGTGATCAGCGTGGGCGTAGGAACGGTTCTGGGACTAGGTTTGTGTTATGGTCAGCAACACTTCGCTTGGATTACCTTTGATATCAATGCAGGGTTTCTCGTTTCGTCGCTGCCGCTCCGCGTACAAACGCTCGACGTTGTTGTGGTTGCCTGCACCGGCCTCATCCTTTCTTCCCTTGCCGCCATCTACCCAGCCCATCGTGCCGCTCGGTCACGTGTGATCGATGGCATCCGCGGCTGAGTTGTCCTTCCATTGTTCTCCACTTGCGCGTTCGATTGCACTGATCGTTCGAAGTGTGAGCTCGTCGCAAAGTTGATACCCTGCTGATGTAAGTGCAAGTCTGTCTTCCACTACCGTATAGAGACCTTCTTCGAGCCAGATGCGCGCATCGTTGCCGAGTGCCGCAAGAATGTCGACGCCAAAGTCTTGCGCATAGGCACGAAGATCGATGCCGTCTGCTCGCAGCCCTAGGAAGGCGCGCTCGAACATGCGCTCTGTTCGACCTAACGTTTCTCTGTTTGCTTCGGGAAGCAGGCCATTCGTAACGTGTTGCGTCCACGCTGCCAAGCTTCTCACGTTCCAGTACCGCACATCGTCTACGTAGCCATGCGCACTTGGCCCCATGGCCACATACTGTTCTGCATGCCAATACAAGAGGTTGTGCTGGCACTGCTTGCCAGGCCTTGCAAAGTTCGAGACTTCGTACTGTGTGTACCCGGCCGAGGTGAGTCGGCGCATCACCTGTGCATACATCTCGGCGTCGAGCTCTTCGTCGTGCGGCGTGACGAGACCCTTTTGTAACTGCGCATACAGTGGAGTACCATGTTCGTAGATCAAGGAGTAGGCACTGATATGATCTGGCTCAAGGGCAAGCATGCGAGTGATGTTACTGTGGAGCGACTCCATGGTTTGCGGCGGTAATGCAAACATCAAATCCATATTTACATTCGTGAATCCTGCCGCCCTCGCAAGTTCCATGGCTTGTTCTGCTTCTTCTGCCGTATGAATGCGCTCGAGAAAGGCAAGCTCTGCTGCATTGAACGATTGCACGCCAAACGACAGTCGGTTAATGCCCAGCTCACGGTATGCCTTCAGCTTATCGAGCGTAACCGTTCCCGGATTGCACTCCATCGTCCACTCTGCATCCGGTGTAAACTCCCAATGCGCTCGTATGGAAGTAAGGATGCGCTCGAGTTGGGAAGGGAGAAGGAGGGAAGGAGTGCCGCCCCCGAGGAAAAGTGACGAGTGAGGAGTAAAGGGAGAAGTGAGGAGTGACGAGTGAGAAGTCAAGTGAGAAGTGAGAAGTGACGAGCGAAGAGAGGAGTGGCGAAGCTCGATCTCCTTGATAAGTGTTGCAACAAACGTTTCCATGAGTGGCGTAGACTCGATGGAATAGAAGTCGCAATACGAACACTTCTTCTCGCAAAACGGTATGTGAAGGTAGATGCCGCTCATCAGTGCACCAAAGAGAATATTCGTCCACGGTCTACAGAAGACCAATACACGAAGAGTGGTTTGCCTTGAATACTTTCTCGTGGCAAGAAGCCCCAGTACCTTGAGTCGTAACTGTTTGCGCGGTTGTCGCCCATCACAAAGTAGGCATCGCTTATGAATGCGTGGGTTGTCATGATTGTACCGTCAACCGTAAGGCCGCGTTCGTCGAGTTGAACTTTGCGACCTTCTCGTTCGAGTGCGGAGCGATAGAGGTGGGCCGTAGATCTGTCCCATGTTATGGTCTGTCCCGCGCGTGGTACTATGAAACTCACGGTCCGTTCGTTCCAAATGCCGACTGTTGGCGATGTGACGGCGCAGAGTGGAGGGTGCGGCTGTACTTGTGCGTTGACGGAGATGGTGCTTGGCGAAAGTGTGATCACATCGCCCGGCAGACCGATCGTGCGTTTAATAAGCGACTGGTCGTTCATGGTGAAGACGATCACATCTCCTCGTTGGACTTCTGCGCCGGGCAAGTCGTAGGCGATCTTACTCACAACAATATAGTCACCCGCCAAGAGCGTATTGGCCATGGAGTGTGATGGAATCTGAAACGCACCAACGACGAATATCTTCAGCAGCAAGGCAATCGCAATGGCCCACGCCGCAGTGATCAATGCATCGCGGATGTTCAATGAATGATGGTGCCTACTCTGTTCCATATGAAGGATCCCGTTTCGGGATCTACTGCCTTAAGGATGATCAACGGTGTGCCGATCACATCGTTGGTAGGGACGAAGCCGATGAATCTACTGTCTACACTGTTAGAGCGATTGTCACCCAGTGCGAACATGTAGTCGCGCTCCACCACGTACGCTGCAGCAGGCACGTCGTCTACGGTGCATGCATCAATATTCACATCGTGTCCTTCTCGTTGCACAAAGGTGGTCCACTCGTGAAAACCATTTGCGTCCAGCCACAGTGTGTCACCATGCTTGGGAACGCGCATTGGGCCCCAATCTGCAGACGTGTAGGCGCGACCTACGGGAAACGTTCTGTACTGTTCTTGCTCTTCTCTTTCTGCGCGGCGTGTTTCAGAAAATGGAATCTGAGATGCCGTCCTTGGAAGTTGGGTAGCAATGCCGTTCACATACAGCGTGCCTCCACGCAGTTGCACGGTGTCGCCAGATGTTGCAACACATCGTTTCATGAAGAGCTGCGTTGGTGGAGAGCTGCCTAGGTCGCGTTCACCGGTGTGGCGGAAGACGACGGTCTCTCCGTGAGCTGGCAAGCGAACAGTAAGGAATCGCTTATACGGAAGTGCGTCGCACAGGATCGGTGGAAGATTCTGCGTTGAAATGCCAAACGATATCTTTTCGATGAGCATCGTCTCGCCGGCAACAACCGTAGAGTCCATGGAGCCCGTTGTGTTATACAACGCTTGGAAGGATCCCAAAACGATAGCGATGATCAGAAGCACGAACCAGATCGAGCGCCGACGTTTCAATGGATGAACGTTCCCAGTCTGCTCCAACGAATACCCTTGACGCGGTTCTTAAGCGTGAGAGGGGCTTGATTGTTACCATTGGGATCGCTCACCGGCATAGACCAGTACACCATGATGGGAGTGCCCACGACGTCTTGCTTCGGGATAAAGCCCCAGAAGCGAGAGTCTAGAGAATTGTCGCGGTTATCGCCCATGCCAAACACATAGTCGCGTTCAACGGTATAGGACTGTGCAGATACACCGTCGATCGTCATCCTCATTGCATCCACCTTGTGACCTTCGCGTGCAATGAACGTGCTCATCTCTTGAAAGCTCTGTTGGTTCAGCTGCAGAACGTCGCCTTCCTTTGGAATGCGGATCGGTCCGTAATCATCGCGTGTGTATGCACGTCCGGGAGGGAACGTGCGAATACGATCGTCTGGATAGACCACGTTCTGACGGAAGTCTGCAGGCCACGGTAGCATCTGTCCGTGAGTAGGTAGTGGAAACTCCTTGCCGTTGACAAACACCCTGCCACCCTTCACTTCAAGTACATCACCTGCTACTGCCACACAGCGCTTCAAATAATATTCAAAGTTGTCGGGCTGTTCCTGATCTCGATTTCCAGGGAAGACGAAGACGATCACATCGCCCTGCTCAGGTGCCCACAATGGTGGCGTCTTGTAGTAGGGTAGCGGGATGTTGAAGAACGGAATAATCTGAGGAGTAGACGGACCGTACTTGAACTTGTTCACGAACAAAAAGTCGCCCGTCATGACGGTGCTTTCCATCGAACCGGTAGGGACGACGAAGGAGGCAAGGGCCAGGCCGTTCACGATGGTCACAACGGTGAGCGCCCACACGAACGTTTTCACCCACGACCAAACATGTTCGACTAAGCCTTCGGGTGGCTTTTCGGGTTTGCGCTTTTTGAAGATGTTCTGAAGGAACGACATAAACGTGTCCTGTTAATCGTCGATAGAGAGAACGGCAAGGAAGGCCTCTTGTGGGATCTCCACTCTGCCTACTTGCTTCATTCGTTTCTTGCCTTCTTTTTGCTTTTCGATGAGCTTGCGCTTCCGCGAAATGTCGCCACCATAACACTTTGCCAACACGTTCTTGCGCATAGCGGCAATGGTGTCTCGAGCAACGATCTTGGCGCCGATAGCGGCTTGAATGGCCACTTCAAACATTTGTCGCGGAATAAGTTCCTTGAGCTTGCCGGTAAGTTTCTTGCCCCAATCGTGCGCCTTGGCACGATGGACGATGCTGGATAGTGCATCTACTTGCTCGCCGTTGAGCATCACATCGAGTCGCACGAGGTCGCCCACTTTGTAGTCGCTGTAATCATAGTCCAGCGAAGCATAGCCACGCGTTGAACTCTTAAGCTTGTCGTAAAAGTCAAAGACCACTTCGCCGAGCGGGAGCTCGAAGGACATGTCGACGCGAGTCTCCGACAAATACGTCTGCCCGAGCATCACACCACGTCGGTCGATACACAGTTTCATCACGGTGCCGATGTATTCGGTAGGTGCAATGATCTGGGCCTTGATGTACGGCTCTTGGATCTCGTTGATCACGCCCGGACTTGGGAGTTGAGCAGGATTGTCTACCCACAATTCTTCGCCATCTGTTTTGAGCACGCGATAGCGTACGTTCGGAACCGTATTCACGATCACCTGATTGAATTCGCGTTCCAAGCGCTCTTGCACGATCTCCATGTGCAGCAGGCCAAGGAAGCCGCAGCGGAAACCGAATCCAAGTGCGGTGGAGCTCTCGGGTTCGAACGAAAGGGCAGAGTCGTTCAGCGAGAGTTTGGAAAGGGCATCGCGCAGATCTTCGAAATCGTCTGAATCTGCAGGATAGATACCACTGAAGACCATTGGCTTTACTTCGCGGAAACCTTCAATGGCCGATTCGCACGGACGGCTAGGATTGGTGACCGTGTCGCCCACCTTCGTGTCGTGCAGCTTGCGGATAGCCGCTGTGAAATAGCCCACGTTCCCAGCCATGATCTCATGTGTCCGATGCCGCTTCATGTGCAGGATGCCTACTTCATCTACTTCGTAGATCTGTCCTGTTTGCATGAAGATGATCTTGTCTTTCTCGCGCAGGGTGCCATCGAAAACGCGAACGTTCACGATCACACCGCGATATGCATCGAAGATGGAGTCGTAGATCAACGCGCGCAGCGGCTTGTTCGGATCTCCTGTTGGTGCGGGAATGCGTGCCACTACGGCTTCGAGGATCTCATCAATCCCGATGCCCGCTTTGGCAGAGGCCAAGATCATGTCCTCTTCCTTGCAGCCAAGCAGATCCATCACCTGCTTCTTCACACCATCGATGGTGGTGACGGCACTCGGAAGGTCGATTTTGTTGATCACCGGAATGATCTCCAAACCTTGCTCGATGGCCATGTAGAGATTTGAAATCGTTTGTGCTTCTACGCCTTGCGTGGCGTCTACCACAAGCAGCGCACCTTCGCAGGCAGAAAGCGAACGAGAGACCTCGTAGGAAAAGTCGACGTGGCCCGGCGTATCGATCAAGTTCAGCTTGTAGGCCTGTCCGGCCTTGGAGACATACTCCATCTGGATAGCATGCAGTTTGATCGTGATGCCACGTTCTTGTTCAAGCGGATTATCGTCGAGGATCTGGTTGTACACCATTTCTCGTTGTGTAACCCGACCTGTGGTTTCCAGCAGTCGATCGGCAAGTGTGGACTTGCCGTGATCGATGTGGGCGATGATGCAGAAGTTGCGGTACGTATTCATAGGTGTGACCACAAAGTTACCGAAAAGCGAGGTACTGGAAGGCGGAAGGGAGGAGCGGAGGTGTAAAGGTTTTGCTAAGGTGCGCTGCATGTCGTTGAACGAGAGATTGCGTCTGTTCAACAACACGAAAGCCCTCCGATGAAGCCCTTCCTCCTTATCCCAGCCCTTGCACTTGTCGTTGCCTGGTTCTGTCCTGCCTTCATGTTGCCATGCGTAGCAGGGGAGAATGCGACTCTCTTTGGCCGTGTTGTCGAACAACGCACCCGTGAACCCTTTGAGGGGGTGGTCGTAGAGCTGTCGGGTACCTTGTTCTGGACGAGGACCGACGCTCACGGCCAATTCGTTCTTCAAAACTTGGCGGCAGGCACGTATCGGTTCTTGGTGCGCATTCCGGAATGGGGAGATTTTGAAAAAATCATTCGGCTGCGATCTGATACGACCGTGACCAACGACGTGGTGGTATGGCCTGGACTTCACACTAACATCCCCGGCGTTCTGGCCTACTATCCAATGGACGGCACAGCCGCAGACCTTGGACCCAATTCCTGGAACGGTGTGGATAGTGGGGCTACGGCAACAACGGACCGGAACGGAATGTCGGACGGCGCCATGCACTTCGGTGGTCGCACACAGCGGATTGTAGTGGCACATCACGACCGCTTGAATGAACTCCCTTTGAGCATTGCGTTTTGGGTGAAGGTGGAGACCGACGTGACTTCTCACTTGCTTCCCGGCAGCTTCCCGGCAGCTTCCCGGCAGCTTCCCGGCAGCTAGTCACGTTTTCACTTCTCACTTCTCCCTTTAACAGCTTCTCCCTCAAACATAAATATCAACTGCCCATCGGCCGATCTCATGATGGCATTGCCAACGCGATCGTCGGGTGTTGGGATCTCTTCGTCGATCGTGATGCCGGTTTTCTTCAATCGATCGATACGTTGCTCCATGTCTTTTGCATAGTACGTGATGGCGAGCGACGGAATGTCTTTGTCTTCGTGCAAACCAATGCGAATACGACCATCTGTCATTTCAGCAAATGGATAGGGGACCATGCCGCCCTTCACTTGCGTGAAGCCGAGCGACTCCCACCATTGCACTTCGCTCTTTAGCGAGACCACACCGATACTGAACTCTGTGTTGAATCCGCAGATGGGATTCTCTTTGGCCTCCGGTATGGTCTCTGGCTCGTCTACGTTCGAGCGCACCATGAGCTTCACACCATTGGGAGAGGAAATCCGCAGTTCTCCTATGGTGGGCCCTTTCATATCGAAGTGATACGACACATGCAACGAATCGAGTGTGTCTTTGAGCAGGCGCATGTTGCGAGAGGCAAATGAGATCACCGTGCCTGGCAGCTTGGCCGTGGTAAGTGTGGCGCGAACTTGTCCGTCTGTTATCGAGATGGTGCTGTCCGACCGAGCGCCGAGCTCGTTGGTGGGCGACCAACCTAATCGCGAATACCATGCCATAGAACTGAGCAGGTCTACAACAGGCAGCACAAGTCGCGTTTGCATTCCAAGAAGTGATTCGCCCTTTTGTTGCTGCGCCATCGATGGTGAAGCGGTAAGGAGAAGGGCGGCAAGGATAAGGGAAGTGAGAGTGCGTGGTTTCATGACTTGTCTCCGTCGAACAATCCGCCTGTGGCCTGCGGTAGTGTGATCCCAAAATGACGGTAGGCCATGGGTGTTGCGATTCGACCGCGAGGTGTACGTTGAAGAAAACCCTGTTGGATCAAGAATGGTTCATACACCTCTTCGAGCGTGCCAGGCTCTTCTCCAACGGCAACGGCGATGGTGGAGATTCCAACCGGACCGCCATTGAACTTCTCTAGCATGGCAAGAAGGATGCGCTTATCCATTTCGTCGAGTCCATACTCATCCACTTCGAGCGCTTCAAGGGCAATACGTGAGATGTCCAAGCTTATGGTGCCTGTTCCTTTCACCTCTGCAAAATCTCGCGTGCGTCGAAGGAGGCGATTCGCAATGCGTGGTGTTCCACGGGAACGTCGTGCCAGTTCGGTAGCTCCAGCGGGGTCTATGGGGGCGCCAAGGATCCCTGCACTGCGCGTGATTACACGCTCGAGATCGGCGGGGTCGTAATAGTCGAGTCTGTTCACCACGCCAAATCGTGAACGTAACGGTGCCGTGAGCAACCCTTGTCGAGTTGTTGCGCCGATAAGAGTGAAGCGCGGAAGTGCGAGTTGAATGCTGCGTGCGCTCGGACCAGAGTCGATCATGATGTCTAAGCGAAAGTCTTCCATGGCAGAATACAAGTACTCTTCTACCACTGGGGAAAGGCGATGGATCTCGTCGATAAAGAGAATGTCGCCTTCGTTCAAATTGGTGAGCAGCCCGGCGAGGTCGCCTGGCTTTTCGAGGACCGGACCGGATGTCGTCTTGATCGCTGCACCCATCTCTTGTGCGATGATGTAGCTGAGCGTGGTCTTGCCAAGTCCGGGCGGACCCGTTAGCAACACATGATCGAGTGCTTCTCCACGCTTTCGTGCCGCCTCGA
>Ga0105044_10000252_pt1 | contig 63828 bp, 47 predicted proteins | sample MAT01_FD_78092 | JGI IMG/M metagenome (GOLD analysis project Ga0105044, IMG submission 78092) | Freshwater microbial communities from Lake Fryxell liftoff mats and glacier meltwater in Antarctica - MAT-01 | ecosystem: Environmental > Aquatic > Freshwater > Ice > Liftoff microbial mat | place...
AGTGTGGACTTCCCTTCGGTCACGGCCTTGTTGAACGACATCACCTGGTAAACACCAGGGGACGCTTCCTTCAACTGGCCGTCCACCCGCTTGATCGCTCCGTCCCGCCGATAGTAGATATTGTCCGAGGAGCCCGCCGGCTGAGCGTGGCTCACCTGGTCGAGAACGGATCCGAGCAGCGCGAAGAACAGAATGGCACGCAACGTTTGACGAATCATTGATGCTCCTGTGAGATAAACGAGATCGCAAGCGGTGATGGTTCGTAGGAATATCGAAGCCCGCCGAGGGGGCGGGTGCGTAAGACTTCTCACATTCCGCCGGTGGTGGCGTCAGGCTTGTGAAGGAACATCTTGCCGCCCACGGTTTGGTAAGCGGCCTTGAGTTCCTTCATTGATTCCCGATTCAGCATCTCCACATACTTCGCGCGAACATCGGCGGAGAGATCGGGATTTTGAGATTCGAGGTTCATCATTTTTTGAGCCTCGGAATCATACTTCGCCTTCATCTTTTCCGCATTCGTCTTGTAGACGCTCTGATACGCCTCGATGGAGGAGCGAGACGTCTCGAAGAAGAATTCGAAGTACGACGCCTTGGCCCGCTCGACATCGGCACGGGCCTGGTTGAGATTCGCCTGAACGGCGGGGTTCTCGGGAGCGGCCTTGGAGGCTTTCTCGGCTTCTTGCAGCTTGTTTTGCGAGAGGTTGAGCCGGGAACGTTGAAGCTGGGCGAGTTGGCTCCAGCCCTGGACGGCCTCGCCCCAAAGCTTGCTGGCGGCGGGGCCGGGTGTCGCTGCGGCCTTCGCTTCCGCGAGCAGGAAAGCTTCCTTCTTGTACTCCGTGTTGTTGAAGCCCCAGCCCTTCTTGTCGTTGGTGCCGACGACTTCCGCCACGAGTCTGTCCGCCTCGCTGAAGTCTTTGGGTTCGGCCGTCTTCTGGGCCTGCCTGAGGGCTCGAAGTCGGTAAAGCGAAGCCGCCTTGTAAAAGCGAACGGCCTCCTTCCTCGCCTCGGGCACCTCGGCGCTGGGCACCATCAGTTCCGCCGGGCTCGCGGCAGGTACGGCGGAAAGAACCTCAGCCGCCTCCTTGAAACGATCGACGGCGATCAAGGCCTGGCCCGCGAAGACGCGAACCGCCGGCTTGATGTCCATCGGGGCTGTGATTTCCGTGATCAACTGCGTCAGCCCATTCGAAAGAGCCTTCGCCTCTTCCGGCTGGGAATCTTTCAGCTTCTGGATCTGGGCATTCACCTCGTTGACAAGTTGGCTCAATGTGCTGAGGTTGGTATCGATGCTTCCGCCCAGGCGTTCGAGTCGCGTGAGTTGCTCCTTGGCCTTTCCCACGTCCGCCTTGCTGATGAACGCTTTGAGCGCCAGCAGCACCACGTCTCGTCGATCCGCATCGAAGCCTGCTGCGAATTTTTGGAGATTCCCTTCCAGAGGTTGATCGTTGAACTTCTCCCCAGAGGCCGCGCCGCGCTTATCGACGTCGTCGAGAATCGGAGCGATCTTCGCCAGCAATTCGTCGGTCTTCTTCTGCTTCATCAAATCCACGGCCTGAAGGTAGATGCTGCGAGTCAGCAAATCCTGAGCGAGCAGCCGGGCCTCGAGTTTGTGTTCGGGCTTCAGTTGCTTGTAGCTATCCAAACTCTTCAGAAGTTCCGTGGCGATTCCCTCGGACTTGACGAAATCCGGGTTGGGTGGAGGCTCGCCTTCGGGGGCTTTGGCCGTGCTGACCTGAGATTCAAGTCGATGCTTGAGGAGGTACAGCAGACAAAGCCGAATCCGCAGACGGCTGTATTCCAGCAGCTTCTCGGAGGCGACCTCGGCTTCCGGTGTGGGAACGCCTTCAAGATCGCCGAGGGCCTTGTTCAGCAGTTTCACCTTTTCTTCCGGGGTCACAGGGCTGTCCGCCGGGGTGAGCAACTGGTGGGCAATGACGCCTTCCATGAGGCGGGCCTCGCTGATTAGCGTGAACCCCGGACGGATGCGAGAGAGATAGTTGAAGGCTTCCAGGAGTTTGCCGCCGGAGTAGCTGAGGAAACCGAGCCGATAGCGTACGGCATCCGTGGCGACTTCGGTGGGGAACGACTGTTCGACGAAGAGCGCGATGCGGAGCGCGCGGTCGCGGTCGGCTTTGCGGGTCTCATCGCCATCAGGCCCTGGCGGGGCCTTCGCCGAGGCCGCGAGGTACGCAGCCAAAGCCAATTCACCCGCAGCCGCGGCGCGGCTGGCCACCGGTCGGGGCATCCGCGCCAGCGATTCACCAAGCACAGCGGCCTCGTACGGCCGATCGGACATCAAGTACATCGCCCCCAGATTGATCTGATCGTTCATCACGTCCGTGTGGGAATCCGCCGGGCTCCCCAAAAAACGAGCCCGTTCGAGCAGCGAGATCAACGTGGTCCGTGCGTCCTTGATCGCTTTTTCGTCCGCTCCGCCCTGCTTCTCATGCAGTTTGCTCGCCTGAACGATGGCGGCCATGTGGGCGTCTTCAAACTTCGCGTACTCCTTCGCGGGGCGGATCGTCTCGCCGATCATCAGGCGGACGACAGTCATGCGGTGGTCGGTCGCCCGTTCCATGTAATCGTTTTCGCCCTGAGCGACCTCGCGATAAAGCCGTTCGGCCTCGCGAAGCTTGGTCCGTTCGGTCGCGTTTGCATCCACCATCTTGGGAGCATTGGGGCCCTTGGGAATGCGGCCACCCATGCTCGTTCGAACTTCCCCCTCGAGGCTCAGCGCCACCATGTACTTCACGTGGGCGCCTTCGTCGGTGGGCTTGCGGGGCGACTCGAATTTCGTGAGCCAGGCCCGGCCGAGCGTCTGGAGGTCGGCCAGGCTCTTGGTGTCCTTGGCACTACCGTAAGCGCGACGAACCTCGAAGTACTTCATCTGCCGCCGACCGGCCTCCGAAGGCCCGGAAGCCCGGTTGATCTCGTCGTTGGCCGCTTTCGCTTCCGGCTTGTCCTGGAGCGTGTCGATCTCGGCCATCCACGCTTTCGCGATCCAGACCGTCGGATTGTTCGTGGCACCCGTCGTGAGTGCGTCGAACGCATTGCGTGCCTGGATCAGCGTGTCCGACCGCGCCTTTCGATCGTTCACCGTGGCAACGTCGTCGGGCGGGAAGGTGTTGTAAAGGTTGTAGAGGTTGATCGCGCTATCGAGTTCGGCCTGAACCTTGTCCTTTTGCAGGGTGCGCTTGACGACCGAATCCGGTATCGCTTTCAAAGTCTCGATAAGTTCCTTCGCTGCGGAGGCGTATTCGCTTGAGGCCTTGGTGAAGAGGGTTTTCGCCGCGGCCTTCCCGGTCTTCTGTTCCGCATCGTCCCGAGATCGCATGGCTTTCTGAAGCTGACTCTTGGCCTCCAGGGACGTCAGCTTCGCCAGGGCCATGTGGGCTTCCGCGAGCCGAGGATGCTTGCCCTGGTCTTTGGCCTTCACGAATCCATCGAGCAACCCTCTCGCGTCCGCAAGGAACCCAGCTTTGACCGCGTCCTCGGTCGCATCATTGGCCAGGGCAAGCTTGCATTTGGCCTTCTCGAGCAGGATCGACCGGCGATCGATCTCGGAAAGGTTTTTGTCGTCCTTCAAGCCATCGAGGAATTGTAGCCCCAGATCCGCAAGGCCCCGGTCGCGTAGCCCTTGGACCAGACGCAGCGGCGATGGGAGCCCCGTGGGTTCCTCGATCGGCGGGAGCTCCGCCTCGGGTTCCGTCGGCGGCTTGGGCATGGGTGTCGAAGTCTTGCCCTTTTTCGGATCGACTGGCGGAGTCTTGACCTTGTTAGGATCGAGCGTCACAACCTTTCCCGTTTTCGGATCGACCATAACGGGTTTCCCCGTTTTCGGATCGATGATGGCCTTTCCCGTTTTCGGATCGGTCTTGGGCACCTGGGCGGGGGCCAGGGAGCCCATTCCCGCGATCAGAAAGGCCGCGATGGCAAAGCTCATCAGGGAAGTTAGCAGACGCATCATGACGACTCCCAGGGAGACGGGCAGACGGCCGAAGGCTAGGACTTTGGACGATCCAGGTGCAAGAAAGGTTCCATCGTTGATTCTGCCGGATTGCACGATCTCGTCAAGGGCGAGGTCCGGGATGCTGGCGATTCCGCATTCCGGATGACGGTTAAGCCGCCGACAATCTCTGGTGGAGACCTCATTGCTCCGTTCCACACGGAACGCTCAGCCCGCTCCTCGATCCTCGGTTCATGGCGGCGCCGTCGTGGCCCCACCTCGTAAGGTGTACGAGCCGAGGTGGTGGTCGGGTTCCCCGCGATCCGAACGATTTCGCAACAGGCTTTGCACTGCGGTTCGGCCCATCTCGCACCAGTCCGCCTGATGGCAGGTGAGGCCGGGCACATCTTCACCCCCGCCGCCCAGGACGCTGATCTCGGCGGGAATGCCGATCCCCCGCCGCCTGAGTACGTCGATAAAAAGGCGGGCCAGGGTGTTGTTGAAGCAGTAGGCCGCGGTCGGCCTCGGGGAGAAGGCGAGGAATTGCTCAGCGGCGCGACGGGCGCCGGCTTCGGTCAGATCAGTGGCGAGTTCCCACGCCCGCCGTCGAGGCAGATTGGCGTCACGCAGCCCACGGCGATAACCATCGAGTCGCCAGGGGTTGAGATCCGTCTGGCGCCAGTTCAGAAAGGCGATCCGCTTGTGGCCAAGCTTCGCCAGGTGAGCCACGGCTTGCCTCGCACCGTCGGCGGAATCATCACGGACCGTGTCCACGCCGGGCAGCGGCAAGTCGTGATCGAGGAGCACGATCGGCAACCCCGTGCCGACCGCACGGCGAAGCAGTTTCTCCTCGGCCGAGTGAGCGAAGATGATTCCTCGAAGGCGATCGGGCGTCGGCAGTTCCCGGAAGGCCCGACTCAACTGCGAATGAGCCGCATGGGCCACAAGCAACCTCAGCCCGTGCCGAGAAGCTTCTTCCAGCGCCCCTTGCAGTTGCAGGCCGTTCACCGTGCGCGTCGTCGATTCGGGCTGCCCGCTCGAATCCGGATACCCCGCTTGCAGGTAAGCGATGAGGTTCGCGTCGACCGCCAGGATCTTGTCAGGCATCGTCGGGGCCTGGAGGAAGGTCCCCTTTCGGCGAATCTTCACCAGCAGGCCTTCATGTTGCAGCACCTCGGCCGCGAGGCGAACCGTCTCCCGGCTGACGCCGAGTTGTTCCGCCAGTTCCACCTCGGTGGGCAGTTTGCCCTCGGCGAATCGCCCCTGTGAAATCGCTTCACGCAGAAGCTGCTCCACACGCGCCGTCAGGCTCGGAGCTCGGCCAAGCCGGGCGAAGTTCTCCGATTCTCCAGTCGACGGCGAAGGGGACGGCATGACGAGGACTCCTGGCAGGGACAGCCAACAGGATAGTACCTCGAGATTTTACAGTTTCCCAATCCTTCGGGTAAACGGCAGCGGCAGCGACGGCGATCAGACCTTCCGCAGCGCGATCGTCAGCGGCTGGCCGTCGATCTTCGCGGTGCTGGTGTGGCCGTCGGTAGGGGCCGCGTCCAGCCACTGCGTCGCCTGCGTCGCCGTGGCGATGGTGGCGCGATGCGTCGCGATCGCCGTTGTGAGGTCCGCGTTCGCCGAATCGAGGTGCAGGGCGATCCTGTCCAGCAGGTCCAGCGCCGCGTGCTTGCGAGCTTCTTGCACCTGGCGGATGACGTCGCGAGCGAGGCCCTCGAGCTTGAGGTCCTCGGTGATGGTGGTGGAGACGGCCGCCTGCGTTTTGCGGTCGATCGCACCGGCCCAGCCCACGGGTGAGGACGCTTCAAACGTAAAGTCGCCTGCTTCGAGTGTAAGGCCGTGGAACTCGAGCGGCCCGACTCGAAGCTTTGCGGCCAGATTCTCGACGTGAGTGAGAGCCGCTTCGATCTCCTTGAGCTTCGCCCCCAGTTTGCTGCCGGCGGTCTTCTTGTTAAGCTTGGCCGTCTCGTGGACCAATGGTCCGGCGCCTGTCTTGTGAAGACGGACCGCCTTCACGTTCAACTCGTCGAGGATCACATCGCGGAAACGCTTGATCGCCCGCCGTTCCGCATCCGAACCGGGCGACACGACCAGTTCCGCGATCGGCTGACGCACCTTGAGCTTTGCGACTTGCCTCGCGGCGCCGCCAAGCGAGACCACCCGCAAGAGGGACTCCATCTCCTCGGCAAGGTCCGCGTCGATCAGCGATTCGTCGACCGTCGGGTAATCGCTGAGATGAACGGACTCGGTCGCCTTGGAGAGATTCCGCCACATCGCCTCGGTCACGAAGGGGATGCACGGGGCCAGCAGTTTGCACAGCGTCGTCAGCGTCGTGTACAGCGTCTGGTACGCGGCAAGCTTGTCGCGTTTCCCGGCCACGTCGAGGTCGGCGGTCTTGCTCCAGAAGCGGTCCTTGTTCCGGCGAACGTACCAGTTCGAGAGATGCTCATCCACGAACTTCTCCGCGGCGAGTGCGAAGGTCATCACGTTGTATCTCTCGAACGCGGGCTTCGCTTCCTTCACAAGCGATTGCAGACTCGAAAGCAGCCAGCGATCGAAGTCGGGGCGCTCTTTCACTGGCACCTGCGGCGCCGCGGGGTCGAAGCCATCGCCGTTGGCACAGGTCACGAAGAAGGCGTAGGTGTTCCAGAGCTTGAAGAAGAGCTTCGAGCGCACCTCGTCCGCGGGCTCGGGGCCGAAGTTCAGGCTCGCGGCGGGATTGTGTCGGCAGTACAGCCAGCGCATCACGTCAGCACCGATCGCCTTGAAGGGAACCTTGTTCCCCCTGGGGTCGATGATCTCGCCGCCGTTATCCGCGGCCGCGACGAACTCGATCGAGTTGCCCGCACTCTTGTGCATCTCGTGGCCATACTGATCGCGAACGTTGCCGTGGCCCAGCAGCGTGCGGAAGGGCGGCTTGCCGTCGCTCATCATCGTGCTGAGGGCGAGCAGCGCATAGAACCAGTTGCGGAACTGGCCGGGGAAGCTCTCGGTGATGAAGTCCGCGGGATACCACTTCTCCCAGTAGGCGCGGTCCTGGCCATACTTCAGCGTGCTGAAGGCGACGATTCCCGCGTCCAGCCATGGGTTGCCGACGTCCGGGATGCGGGTCATGAGGTGGCCGGTGCGGGGATTGCGGATCTTCACCTTGTCGATCCACGGCCGGTGCGGCGTGTGCCCTTCAAACTCGCTCCAGCCCTCGACGGCTCGCTCCTTCAGTTCCCCGAAGCTGCCGATCACTTCGAAGTCGGTTGGGTCCTTCTCGTCCACCCAGATCGGCAGGCACAGGCCCCAGTAGCGTTTCTTGGAGATCATCCAGTCGCCCATGTTCTTGAGCCAGTCAAGCTCACGAGCGCGGCCGTTGATGCTCTCGGGAAGGAACGTGACCTGCTCCACGACCTTTGCGACCTCGCGGCGGAAACTGTACTTCGTTTCCGTTCCAAGTTCCGAGTTCCGAATTCCGAGTTCCCCCTGGAGGCCCATTTCGATGAACCACTCATCCACCAGCCGATAGAGCAGTTCCGTCTTGCAGCGCCAGCAGTGCGGGTAGCGGTGGACGTATCGCTCCGTGGCGAAGAGGCGGTCCTTCTTCTTGAGTTCCTCGAAGACGGCGTCCGCGGTGGCGGGGTCGACGGCGTTCTTGCCGGTGAGCGGGCCGAAGCCCTCGGGGAAGATGCCCGCGTCGTCGATGGGCGCGATCGGCGGCAGGCCGAACTGCTTGCCCCAGCCGTAGTCGATCTGGCCGCAACCGGGTGCGGTGTGGACGATGCCGGTGCCCTCGGTTTCCGTCACATCGCCGCCGCCCGAGATGACACGATGGCTCGCAGCCGCGCTCTTGGGTGGGCACCATCCGGCCTGCTGCACGATCTTCGCGACCTCTTCCGGGAAGCCGAAGGCGTGCTGCTGGGCGGGCAGGTCGTCGAAAGGGCCGATGTACTCGAGGCCAAGGAGTTCGCTGCCCTTGACTTCGCCGACGATCTCGTACGAGTCGCCCTTGCCGGCCTTGGATTTGAAGTGCTGCTCGATCGACGACAGGTTGGGCACGCCATCGAGCCAGTCGCGCTTCTTCTTCGCGCTTACCGATCCGTCGCCGTCCTCATCGTCGCCGGTCGACTCCATCCGGTTGAGTTTGAACGCTCCTTTCGAGACGTAATACACCTCGCCCTTGAGCTTCACTTTCAGGTAGGTCAGTTCCGGGTTCACCGCGGCGCCCACGTTGCTTGTGAGGGTCCACGGCGTCGTCGTCCAGACGAGGAGATTCTCGCCGGGGCGATCCTTGAGGGGGAACTTGACGAAGACGCTCTTGTGCTCGACGAGGCGATAGCCCTCCTTCATCTCCTGTTCGGAGATGCCAACGCCGCAGCGGCCGCACCAGGGCATGACGTCGTAACCGCGGTAGATGAGCTTCTTGCCATGGCACTTCTTGAGGAAGCTCCAGATCGTGTAGTTGTTCTCCTCGCTCATCGTGAAGTAGGACTTGCGATCGTCCGGCTTCTCCGCCCAGTCGGCGTCGCCACGGTCCCAGTCCATCCAGTAGCCAAGGCGGATCGACTGCTCCGTCTGCACGCGGGCGAACTTGTTGACGCGGTCCTTGCAGGCCTGCACGAACTTGTCGATGGAGGCTTCGTGGTCGCCGGGCACGAGGTTCTCGATGTCCCGCTTGCTCTTGAGACCCAGGGATTTCTCCACCTCCACTTCCACCCAGAGCCCCTGGCAATCGAAGCCGTTTTGGTAGCGCAACTCGTGGCCGGTCATCGCGAAATAGCGGTTGTAGACGTCCTTGTAGGTCCGGCCCCAGGCGTGGTGTACGCCCATGGGGTTGTTCGCCGTGATCGGCCCATCAAGGAAGCTCCAGGGCTTCTTGCCAGCGTTGGCGGCCTTGCGCTTCTCGAAGATGCGGTGCTCGTCCCAGAACTTCAGCACATCCCGTTCGAGGGCGGGGAAATCGACGGAGTTATCCACTTTCGCGAACGACATCACGGAACCTCGACGAGGGAAGGATCGCAGGATCAGTTTACAGGTGAAGGCCAACGCTGGCAGAGGCCTCGCGAATCGTGGAAGGCAATGGTATGATGGCAGAAAACAGGAGTACTCCAATGGTTGCGATGAGGGGTCAGGACATGGGGAAGGTTGTTATCGAGTTCACCATCACAAATTTTGGGGATCGCGTTCTGTATGAGGCGGGTCACCTGCCCGCGGATAAGGTTCGCCAAACCAGAGTCAAGGGTATCGTGGATACTGGCGCCGCAATGCTCGTGTTGCCCGAAAGTGTTTCCCGCCATCTTGGCTTGCCGAAGAACAGTGAGACGAAAGTTCGCTACGCCGATAACCGAACCGCCCAGCGAGACATCGTCGAGCAGGCGGAGGTTGAGATCCTTGGTCGAAAGAACATCTTCACCGCGGTCGTCGAGCCCAGTCGCACCGATGCCCTGATCGGTGCCATCGTTCTTGAAGCCCTTGACCTGATCGTCGATTGCAAGCACCAGAAGCTCGAGCCTCGCGATCCGCATCAGATTCTCACGGAGATCGAGTAGCCCATCATGTCCCCTCTCCTCCTTGCGATCGACCAGGGAACCACCAGCAGCCGGGCGGTGGTTTTTGACTCCGCCACGTTCGCCGTGCTCGGCTCCGCCCAGCAGGAGATCGAGCAACACTATCCCCGCGATGGCTGGGTCGAGCACGAACCGGAGGACATCTGGTATTCCGTTGCTCGCACCGTTCGCGAAGCGATCTCGGCCACGGGTCGGCCGGCGACGGAGATCGCAGGCATCGGTATCACCAATCAGCGTGAGACGGCCGTGGTGTGGGATCGCGCCACCGGCCGGCCCGTGCATCGCGCGATCGTCTGGCAGGATCGCCGCACCACCGACTTCTGCCGGGAACGTGCGGCCGAGCAGCCCTGGCTTACGGCGAGGACCGGGCTCGTACTCGATCCCTATTTCTCCGCGACGAAACTTCGCTGGCTGCTCGAACAGAAGCCGGAATTGAAGGCTCGCGGCGATCGTGGCGAGATCGCCTTTGGCACCGTCGACTCTTTCCTCATTGCACGCCTCACCGGCGGGGCTGTCCACGCCACGGATGCGACGAACGCCTCGCGGACGCTGCTCTACAATATCCACGAGATGGAGTGGGACGACGACCTGCTGAAGTTCTTCGGCGTGCCGCGGGCGATGCTGCCGCGGGTGCTGCCGAGTGCGGCGGAGTTCGGCGTCACGAAAGGGCTCGACTTCCTGCCGGACGGGTTGCCGATCCGCGGCGTCGCAGGGGACCAGCAGGCGGCTCTCTTCGGCCAGTGTGCGTTCGCTCCTGGCGAAGCCAAGTGCACGTATGGCACTGGGGCCTTCTTCCTGCTGCACACGGGCACGTCGGCCGTCGCGTCCCAGCACAAGCTGCTCACCACCGTCGCGGCGATGACGGACGACACACCGAAGTACGCACTCGAAGGAGCCGTCTTCGTGGCCGGGGCCGCGGTGCAATGGCTGCGGGACGGGCTGCGACTGTTCCGCTCGGCGTCGGACATCGAACGGCTCGCGAAGGAATCGAACCTCGCCGAACCGGTGCTGGTGGTGCCATGCTTCGTGGGGCTCGGTTCGCCTTACTGGGTGCCTGAGGCCCGCGGATCCGTGTTCGGGCTGACCCGTGGCACCACCGCGGCGGACCTCGCACGGGCGTCGCTCGAAGGCGTGGCGTTCCAGGTGGTCGACCTCATCGAGGCGGCCGCGAACGATCTGGGAAAGCCCCTGCACGAACTGCGAGTCGACGGCGGGATGACTCACAATGACTGGTTCCTTCAGTGCCAGGCGGATTCACTCGGAGTGCCTGTCCTGCGTGCCGGCCAAAGCGAATCGACGGCACTTGGAGCCGCCTATCTCGCGGCCGTGAAAAGCGGGCTGGCGGACGAGAGCAGCCTTCGGAAGCTGGCGGCGAACGCGACGTACTTCCACCCGAAACTGCCTGCGGACGCACAAGCCGTCAGGCTGAAACGCTGGCGAAAGGCCGTGCAGGCGGTGATGAGCTACTATGTGTCGTAACATTCAAGCCGCATCGAGGAATCAGCATCGGACTCCTGACATTTGAAGCGAAAAGCCTCGACCTGGAGACCCCGCACGATCCGGGTCTGTCATGATCGGGCCGGCGGTTCGTCTCCATAAGGATTCACGAGGAGCCTTGCAAGTGATGCGATCCGTTCACGCGCGGCGGGAGCGCTGGAGGAATCGACCGACAACCCGAATCGGAGCCGCGAGCCGCCAGGACAGCGACGCTTTCATGCGAGCCTGTTCGCGATGGAATTGCTCGAGTTGATCCTTGTAGCGTGTCACCTCCGCCTGAATGCCCCTGAGCAGCGAAAGGTTCGGCTTCACCCTACCGGCGTCTTCGTTGAGCGTCGCGAATCCGATGGGGCCACCGTCCAGACCGAGGCCCGGAATCATAGTGAGCGCAAACCCACAACGATTGAAGCAGTCCGAGATGAAACCTGCGGACCAGCCACTCTCCCACCAACCGTAGCGTCGCATGCAGAACACGGATTCGTAATCCAGCCGAAGCCCCCAGTGGCTCCACCAGCGGTCATTGACCGGTTCGCCTGCCCACACCAGGCGGCCCCCCGGCTTGACTCGTGGACGAATCCTGTTGAGCGTGACCCAGGGCCGCAAACTGTGGTGCAGGCACTCGTAGAAGAACACAAGATCGTATTCCCGGTCATCCACGTAGTGATCAAAGTCGGACCGAACAACCTCGATGGGCAGCCCCAGCCTTGTGGCACGCTTGCGGACGAGTTCGACAAACATGGGATTGATATCGACGGCCCGCACCTGCGCCCCGGCGAACGCCATCATCTCCGAACTCAGGCCCCATCCGCAGCCCAGGTCGAGCACTGTGGCGCTTGAGGGCAGGTTGGCGACCACCAGGCAGGTCTGAACCACCTGAGCGTGGCGGGCGATGTAAGCGACGTCGTGGATGTTGTAAGGGTTGCAGCCCGCGGTGTGAGCATCGACATCGAGGTGCGTTTTCTCGCCTTCGGCCTGGTTTAAATCTCGTCTGGAGATCTCGCGATAAAGGGCAACTTGTTGGTCAAAATAGGCCTCGGAGAACGGATCGAGCGAAGCATCGACTTTCGTTTCGTATTGGAGTTGGAAATCGGAGAGAAGGTCTTGCGACGCCGGACTTGCCAGTCCACCCAGCCGATCGCACTCGGCGAAGAGCGCATCAAGGTCGGCGACGCGTACAACACCTGCACCCATGGGGCATCTCGATCGCGGAAGGGTTCAGAATCGCCGCCTTCAAGGAACTCATGTTGCATCTCCCATCTCCTTAGCAAACGCCGAGGAAAGAATCCATGCAGGCCATGCATGTCGATGGATTCAACGGTGGAATTGCCCCCACGCAGCGTCGCGGTCGAGGCTCATCGACTGAGGTCGCCATTCAACCTCATGCCCTCAAAGAGAGCAGATTTCGAGTGCGATTTCAGCCACGGCGGCAGTTCTCTCGTCTCGCTCTTACACTTAATCCTTGTCGTTCCAGCTCTTTCGTAATTGTTCCCGCGAAGTCTGTGTGACCCATCCGGATGAGTGCTACCTTTTCCACCGTACCGCCTGAATCGGCTTGCGTGGAGATTGGAATGCCCTCGATTGTGATCGACCCTGACGCGAATTCTACGTCTGGTCCTCAAACATCATCGGACATCCTTGGCCATGTCGATGGGGATGATGCCTCCGCCACGAACGAGCATGTCATGGTTCGCGTGGAGAGATCCGCGCGCAACGAAGCCGTTCGAGGCCGGTTCGTGAAAATCGAGGACCGCACGACCTCCAAGCAGTTTCTGGGTCGAATCACCGCCGGGCCGTTCTTCGCGGGGGAGGGCGCTGCCGAAACGGTGCGGATTCAGGTCGAGGTGCAGGGCGAACGGTCTTCCTCGACGATCTCCGAGACACGAGACCGACCGTCTCCCCAATCGGTGGTCCAGCCGCTAAGCCATGACGAGGTCGCGGACCTTCTGGGCTGCACGGGCGACATGCGCATGGGTTTGTTGTCGTGGTGCGATGGGTTGCCGGTGGGCCTGCAAAGCCGCAGTAAGGATGTGCTGCCCCGCAATGTTGGGATCTTTGGCACCGTCGGGTCGGGGAAATCGAACACCGCCCAGGTGATAATTGAGGAGGCGGCCAAGGCTGGCTGGGCGGTGATCGTTCTCGACGTGGAAGGGGAATACATCGGGATGGATCGACCCGGTGCTTTGCCGAACCTCGCGGAATCACTTTCAGCTTTCGATCGAGCACCCGAGGGTGTGGCCAACTTCAGCGTGCTTCATCCCGCCAGTTGTGAGAGCGAACGCAAGGATAGTCAGCCCTTCACGCTTCGCCTTGCGGATTTCGAGACGCCGATTGTCACTGAACTGATCCAGGCCACGATGTCCGAACGCAATGCCCTGCTGGATTGTGTGGAGCACTTTCTCAACAAGGCCTGGCAGCGAATGCCAACATCGGAGCTCGATCGACTGGCTTCAATCCTCGACGCTTCACCCCAGGCCACGCGAGCCTTCACGTTGCAGCAGCTTTATGACCGTGCCCGCGAGCGTTCGCCTCGAACGTCCGAACTGCTGGACTACCTTGGCCTTTCCACCAAGCTGCTTTGGCTCGTGCATTCGGGTGCCTTTGACCAGGCCAACACGAAGAGCCTTGACCCTGCCAGCATGCTTGTGCCCGGTCGGGTCACCGTCATTGATGTCAGCGTCTCGAACGACACCGTAAAGAACCTGGCCACGGCGGATTTGCTTCGCAAGGTCTTCGCTTACAAGGTCGCAAAGGATGACGCCCCGCCGACGCTTGTCGTGATCGAGGAAGCGCATTCCTTCATGAGCCGCGAAAAGATCCAGATGATGCAGGCCACGCTTCAGATGCTCCGCAACGTGACGCGGCGGGGGCGAAAACGCTGGCTGGCGACGGCGTTCGTCAGTCAGCAGCCGGGCCACCTGCCCGCGGAGATCTTCGAGTTATGCAACACGCGTATCGTTCACACGCTTCGCAGCATGCATAACCTCGAAGCCTTGATGACGACCACCAGTGACATCACCAGCGACCTCTGGGCCCGCTGCCCTCTGCTGGGCACCGGCGAGGCGATCCTGAGTTCGCCTCAACTCAAACGGCCCGTGATCCTGAAGATGCGGCCCGCGTCGTCGAGCCGAAAGTTCGCTCAGTAATCCCCTCGCGGAAACTCGACGATGTTATGGTCGTGGGCCGAAAGGCCATGAGACGCCTACCCTCGCTTCCGTGGCTTCTTGCCGCTGCTGCAGATGTCGACGATTTTGCCCGACTCCTCCAGGGCCACGTGGAAGCGTTGCTCGTCCTCGAGCCGATGCAGCGTGAGGTGGTACGCCTGGCTGGTACTGGCCAGGTAGGGCTTCTGCTCGACCGGTTTGGGTGGGCGAATCTTGCCCCAGGAGCCATCGCCGAGGTAGAGGATTCCGTTCTTGTCCTTGAGGCCATCTTTGAGGGGATGAGTCCGCTTGAAGGTGTGATCGTGGTGCTCAAGGACCGCATCCACGTTGTATCGCTCGAACAGCGGCACCCAGTGCTTGCGATTGCCGTCGCCGGTCCCGGCCTTGCCGTTGGTCGCGGCTTCGAGGCGATAGGACGGGTACGCAGGAACATGATTCGCCACGAGCAGGTGAGGCATTTCCTGACGGTCCTTTAAAGCCTTTTCGAGCCAGGCCGTCTGTTCGCCCTCGATCTTCGCCACATGCCCGGTATCGAGAAGCACGAGGCTCAGGTAGTCACCAAAGTCGAGTGTGGCGTAGCTGGTTTCAGCGTAGAGCCCATCGAAGAGGGAGAAGTACATGGGCGCCGCCGACCGTGGCTTGCCGTAGCCGCCGTTGACTTCGTGATTGCCGATGCCGACGACAAGCGGAATGAGGCGGCCTTTCGAGTCGATCATCGTCCGGGTGTAGTTGCGGAGGAATGCCAGCGTGACGAGCGGCATCTTGCCATTGTCGTAAGCCAGATCTCCTGCGATGAGAACGAAGAAGGGATCCTGTTTCGCGGCGAGGATATTGTTGGCGATCACATGGGAGTTGACCCCGGCGTCGCCCCCCGAGACGAAGTGGAAGGCGTCCGTCAGCTTCGCGGGCATCGTGCGAAAGGAATAGTCCTTCGGATTCGTGCCAATGCGGAACTGGTAATCGCGACCTGGCAAGAGGCCTGTGAGTTCGCAACGGAAGACGACAAGGTCCGTGGGCGAAAACGGCTTCGACGACACCGCGGCCGTTTTCCAGGCCGACTCGCCCGTGGCTAACAGCCTGGTCGCGGAGGCCCCGGCGGCCGCGACGGCACCTGTCGCTCCGGGCGTGAAAGGCGAGTACGAGATCGTCGTGTTCGCAAACTCCTTGGCATCACCGACCCACTGGATGGTCATGGTCGTGGTCGGATCGCGATGCCAGGTGAGAAAGAGCGTGTCCAAACCGAAGTGCGTATCGAACACCTCGGGTTCCTTCCCGAGCAAGGTGGGCCCTGCAGCCATGGCGGCCGCGAAACCACCCACTGAGGAAGCCAGGAACTGACGGCGGCCGAGCATGTGCATGGCAAGTCCGAGGAGACAAGGAAGGAGTAATCAGGAATGTTATTCTAATCGAACCCCACCCCCGTCGGCGAGTTTCTGTCCTCTGACCTCTGTCCTCTGTCTTCTAAACGCTAGCGACGTATTCCGCGACCTTTCCCGCAATCACTTCGGCCTGGCTTGCACAGTCGTTCAGGGCGATGCCGTGGAACGCGTTGCCCGTGAGGAAGAGGCCACGATGTTTCCCGGCCGCCGCTTCCATCCGCTGCACGCGATCGAGATGTCCCACCACGTACTGCGGAATCGCTCGCGGCCAGCGGACGATGTGGGTGAAAGCTGGTTCGCCTCGCACTCCCATCGTGGCTCGCATTTCGTCGTGAACCACCTGTCGAAGTTGCTCATCGGAGCCGTCGAGTAGTTCTCCGCGATGCACGCCGCCGACGAGAGCCCGCCATAACACCATGCCAGGCGGGGCTCGATCGGGGAAGATCGAGGAACACCACTGCACCCCGAGCACATCGCGGCGGGTGTTCTGCGGTGCGATGTATCCGAAGCCGTCGAGGGAGCCGGGCACGTCCGCCTGCCGATAGCCGAGGAGGACGACGCCGATGCGGTTGTACGTGATGGCAGCGAGTTCCGAGGCGAGGGCAGGATCGAGTTCCGAAAGCGTCTCCGCCTGGGCGTATGCAGGCGACGTGAGCACCACAGCTTCCGCGGGCCACGATTCGCCGTCGGAGCCCCGCACGAGCCATCGCTGGCCATTCGTGTCACGCTCGATTCGTTGGACGGCCGTGTTGAGTCTGAGCGACGCCCCGAGTTCGCGAACGAGGCTCTCGACAACAACGCCAAGCCCCTCGGGGAACGACCACATCCGCGCGGGGCCCGGCCGCGGCTCGCCACGGGCCTCGGCGTCGAGTCGCTTCTGCTTCGCCGCTCGCATGAAACCGCGAATGATGCTGCCGTGCTCGCGTTCCATCACGGGGAGCCTCGGGAAGGCCGCCGCCACGCTGAGTTGCGCCGGGTCGCCGCCGTGAATGCCGGTGACGAGTGCGTCCGCGAAGATGTCCGCCGCCTGCTTGCCGGCCCGCCGCGTGACGAACTCCGCGATCGATTCGTCTCCGGCCACGTTGCCCCTGCGGCGAAAGGGCTCGGTGAGCATGGCCCACTTCCCACGCAGCGAAAGCAGCGGTGTCGTGAGCAGCGCCGCCAGGCCCCCGGGCAGCTTCTGCATCCGGCCGCGGACGAAGACGAAGCGATTCTTCCGCGAGCCTTCACTGGCTGCAATCATGCGATCGCCGAGGCCGAGATCCCGGCAGAGTTGCATCATCCCCGGCTTGCTGTCGAGGAAGCCGTTGGGCCCAATTTCGAGGCGGAAGCCGTCGCGAACTTCCGTGCCGACGTTGCCGCCGGCGCGTTCACGAGCTTCAAGTACGGTGATCGCAAGCGTGGGATTGGCCCGGCGAAGGCGAAAGGCCGTGGCAAGGCCTGAGACCCCGCCGCCCACGATAACGACATTTGACATGGAAGAATCCGGGAGGAATGAAGCTCGCCCCGGTAATGTATGGTCACTCGCCCACGTTCACCACGCAGGTTCGCTTGGTCGGCTCGCCCCCGTCTTGCGGGATCAGAATCTCGATTTGATGCGTCCCCACCGCCCTGGCCCGGAATCGGTAGCGAAGGTCCGCGTCCTTGATGTCCCACTCGGGATGCGCGAGCCGTCGTCCGTCGACGAAGACCGAGTACCCTTTGTTATCGGGATCGAATGCGTTCAGGCCGACATCGATGTAAACGGAATCTCCCACAATCGCTGTCGCCGTATTGCGGTTCAACGGGATCTCGACGCGAGGATCACTCACGACAAGCCAACGAGGGAGCGGCTTGCGAAGGCCGACGCACCCCACTGTGCCCGCTGCGATCAGGAGAATGGCCCACGTCCGCATCTCGTCCCTCACTCGGAGGAGAAGCCAATAGCTCGCGGAGTCGGACGAGTCAATTCGAGATGGACCGGCGCCAAAGTCTTGATTCAGGAATCGCCAGGGATTCATTGCGGAACGGCCGAGACGCGATCCGCGAGCCGATGCTCGATGTCCTCGCACACGAAACGTATTCTCTGCGTGGTGATCAATGGCGGAACCTTCAAGAGAGGCCGTTGCAGCGCCTCCATCATGACGGCGGCGAGCAGGAACAACCCGCCCGCGGGGAAGGGCCCGAGGCAGCGGTAGGCGGCGCCATGGGGGAAGGCGTCGCGCAGGATCGGGCTGACGAGCAAGGCGTAACCCGTCAGAGTGAGCCGAAAGCGCGTCTTGCCGCCCGGTTCTGCTCGGCGTGCGTGGGACGCCACCAACAGGATCGCGGCCGAGGGGGCGAGGAGCGTGTACGTCGGGCCTTCAGTCGCGGGCCCGAAAACTGTCATCCAGATGCAGCCGAGATGGAACGAAAGGGCTGCAAGTTCCGCAGGCGTTCCGCCTCGCTGCCTGGTTCGCAACACGAGCAAGGCCATGCCGAGCGCTGAGGCCAGTTGCACAGCATGATACGCGGCCTTTCCGGGGTCGGCGCCGCAGGCGTGAGGGACCAGAAAGGCATCCTGAGGCGCACGATTGACGTCGTCGTACGATCGGAGATCGTGAGTCATCGAGAACATCAGGCTGCGGTGCATTTCGAGAACGTAGCCCGTGCGTTGACAAAGGAAGGGCAACGCCGCGAACGCCGTCAGACCCAGGAGCAAGCCGGGAAGCACCCGTCGTGGAGACGCGGCGGCGAGGAGCAATCCGACGGATAGGGGATAGACTTTGAGCCCCCCTGCCGCAGCCAGCCAGAGGCTGCCGGACCGATCGTGTCGTCGTGCCGCGGCCGAGGTGCCAAGCATCAGCAGGCCGGAGAGAAGGAGGTTCAGTTGGCCGTTGCTCAGGCTTGCCAGCGCCAGGGGCAGCGTGAAGGCGAAGATCGCTCCTTGCTGGCTGGGTGTGAAAACGAGCATTGATCGCAAGAACGACCGCAGGCCGACAAGGAAGACAGCCGCACTCCCGAGCCGCCAGAGGACTCCGGCCGTCTTCGCGGGCACCAGCGTCAGAGGCGTCAGCAGCGGCGTGACGCCCGGCGGATTGCGGTACAGATCGATCCCCGGCTCCCAGAGGTACACGTTCTCGCCGGCCAGCCAGCGTTCCGCCGCCAGGATATAAATGTTGACGACCGTCCCCTTACACGGCGGCGCGATCGCGACACGCAGCGTGACGCTGAGGAGCATCGCGAACCACACGAGGATCGCAACACGCACCGTCAGGGGCCAGGAGAGATAACGGCGAAGCATCGAGACTATCCGTGCCGGGAGAATCAGCCGTACACTTCTCGCACGAATCGCAGGCTCGCCGCCAGAGCATCTGGTGTGAAGGGGTCCGAATCCCGCATCTCGATCGAGACCCAGTGGGGGTAGCCCAGTGCCGCGAGCGATTTCGCGTAAACCTCGTGATTGACGCGGCCCGAGGTGCCAATCGCGGCCAGCCCCGGCTCACTGACGTGGAAGTGGCGGAGGAGGGTGCGGCCCGCTTCGAACGTGGACGCGATGGGATCGCCCGCCAGGCTCATGCAGGCTGTGTCGAGATGAAGGCGGAAACCCGGCTGGTCGGCGTCTCGCACCAATGCGATTGCTTCCGCGGCACTGAGAAGGTAGTCCGCTCCGTTCTCACGCGGAATTGCTTCGAGCACCACATGCGTGCCCGCGTCCTGCGCGAGCCTGCCGAGATCGCGGAAGAACTCCACGGCGGTCTCGTGAACTTCGGACGGGGCACACGCCGCGATCGAGCGGTTCTTTGGTGACCCGAAGACGAGGGCTTCCGCACCAAGCCTGGCACAAACACGGATAATGCCGGCGAGGTGCTCGCGCGTCTGCCTTCGCTTCTCGCCGCTCTCAAAGATCGTGAGTTCCGGCCGACCAAACAGCAGCGCCTGGGCGGCCACGATCATCAAGCCTCGGTCGGCCCACGCGCGTCGGCAGTCGTCGATCTGCGAATCGCTCACCTCGAGCGGGCGGGGCCAGAGTTTCGTTGGTGCGACCTCGATTCCGGTCGCACCCGCGGCGACGAGGATTTTCGCGACCGCGTCGTTCTGCTCCGCGGGCCAGGCGATATTGGAAAAGGCGAACTTCACGCGGCACGCGCCCTTCTTTCACGGGCTACGAAGCTCTTCAGATCGCTCATGACCGTGGCTCGATCGCTCATGTAGCCCGTCGAAGAATACAGGGTTCGCACGTCGTACCGGGCCGGTGGTGTGCCGGGCTCGCCCTCGAATTCCAGGCCGAAGATTTCGAGGCCAACCTCGGCAAGGCTCACGGGCGGAGTCGCGAAATTGACCAGCGAATGCCCCTTCGCGAACGAGGCATCGATGTCCGCGGTCAGGCGATCAAGGTTGTAAAACTGGTAGACGCTTTGACTGTGCAACTTGTGGACTTCATGGCCGTGGAGCAGATCGTGGATCGCATTCTTCTTGAGCCCCGCCCCGAACAGCCCTGGCAGGCGGACGCGAAGCACTTGCGGGAAGTGCGACGCTGCGAACGCTTCCAGCATCAAGCGATGCCGACCGTACGGCGTCTGGCTTGCGGAGTCGATCGGCGTCGCCTCGTTCACGTTCACCGGTTGCGGGTAGACGGCGACCGTCGAGAGCACGACGACACGATTGGCCGTCGTCATGCTCAGGCAGCGGACCAGACGCTCAAGGTTCGCCCGATCGGCCTCCGGCTCGCGGTTGGCGATCCACATCGTAGCGGGCATGGCACTGATGGCGAGGAACTCGAAGTGTCGGCCAGCGATCGCCTCGATGTTCTTCGAGTTGTAGCGATGCGTGAACGCACCCTGATGGGCGAGATGGCTGCCAACGAATCCGGTATGGCCGATGAGGGCATTCGACATTTCGACTCTCCGACGTCAAGGCTAAGCGGGGTTGTATCGTCCCAGACAGGTGTCGAAGAGGCACTTCAGCACCTTCAGATTCCCTCGCACGGGGCTGATTTTCGTGGGCGTCGGCCCGTGAGCGGGATATCGGCGGGCGACGGGAACTTCACACACCCGCAGGCCGAGCCGGGCCGCGCGAATCGCGAGATAGTAATGCAGTTCGTAGCCGGCGAAGCGATCTCGGAAGAGTGCGACTCGCGGATCTTCGAGCAGGCGTCGGCTGTAGCCGCGGAAGCCGTTGGTCGTGTCTGTGTAGCGATGTCGACTGGCCAAAGAGATCAAGGGGGCGTGGACGAACTTCACTCCCAGCCAGCGCGAGAGCGGGAGATTCTCCGAGATCCCGCCACGGAGAAATCGAGATCCCTGAACGTGATCGTATCCCTGGTCGAGTTTATCGAGGAACGTCGGCAGGGCCTCGGGCCCATCTTTGTTGTTGCCGTCGATCGTGATGACGCCCTCGTACCCGCGATCCAGAGCCCAGGCGAAGGCCATGCGCATCTGGGCGCCGAGCTTCCCCGAGCCTGTCTTGGTGAGAAGCGTGTTCACGCCCAGGGAACGAAGCAGATCCGAGTTCGTGGAGCCATCCGTGCTGCCACCGTCGGCGACGACGATGTCGATGCAATCCGCGAAGGGCAGCATTCGCTCGAGTTGCTTGCTGAGCTTGCCGTTCTCGTTGATGACGAAGACGGCCACGCAGTATTTCGCCTGCTTCGGAACTAACTCCGCGGTGGTGAACGTGGGAACTTCGCGCGTCATGCGGCCCTCCGTTCTTCGACAGGCTCGGTGGAGCGATCGGTGACATTGCGGCGTGCCGGGTCCGCGAGCATCACGCTGCTGGCGCGTTCCTCACGGATGTGGTAAAGAGGTCGATCAAGCAATTCGTCCAGCACCCGGCCCACGGATTCGCCAATGAGCGTGAGCATCACAAACGCGATGACGGCGAGCCCACTGACCTGCAAGCTCAGGGTCGTCCAGCCCGGCATCACGTCGTTCTTGAAAAGGTAAATCGCCAGGACGTACAGGCTGTAAGTCAGGCTCGCGGCACTGCCGAGGACACCGAGGATGCTGACGAACCGCAGCGGTGCGGCCGAGTGGTGAACGAGCAAGGACAGGCCCGTTCGCACCGCCTGATACAGGCTCGGTCGCGGCGATCCGCCAGATTGGCTCACGCGCGAGTAAGGATGGAACACGGGCTCCAGGCCGACATCCGCGAGGACGACGCCAAGGTTCCGCCGATGAGCCCTGAACCGTGTGACGGCATTCACCGCCGAGCGACTGAGGCAGCGAAAACTCGTGAGGCCCGAGGTGGGATCGAAGCGGACGATTCTGCGAGCGAGCTTGCGGAACAGGCTCCGCGCCATGCGATACGCGAACCCCGCTCGGGGCGGATTGCGGTCGCGGCCGAGCACGACATCGTTGCCGGCCCGACAGAGATCGACCATCGCGGGGATCTCGCTCACGGGATCGAAGTCCGGATGCAGCGTGACGACGAAATCCCCGATCGCGGTGTCGAGGCCCGCAGTGAGGGCAGTTTCTTCCGCGAGCGGCCGTGTGAGGCGAAGGTAGCGAACGCACTTGTAATGCTGGAGCAGCGGCTTCACCGCCGCGGGCATGGCGTCCGTGGAGCCGTTATCCAGAAGCACGATCTCGAAGTTCGAGTATGTCTGTTCGAGCAGCGTCGCTGTCTCCGCCAGGAACCCTGGCAGGACGCCGGCCTGGTTGCGGTAGATGGCGAGAACGGAAATGAAGAGATCGTGCGTCACGGATCGATCCTGTCGGCCACGTCGTACACGTTGTCGATCTTGCCGCCCATCACCACATGGAAACCGGGGAGGCCGTGATTGGCGCGAAAGAGAATCGGGCGAGAATCGTCCGCCTCGCTTCGTGGCAGCACGGTCTTCACTTCCCACAACGAGCCGCGATATTCACAGCTTTCCAGGGCGGGAACGAAGCGAGCGGCGTCGCGCATCATGTGAGGGAAGGCCGTGCGTTTCTCAGCGCCCGCGAGCACCTCGTCCGTAGGGCGATACGCTTCTCCTTGACCTTCCCACCACTGGCCGTGAGGCGTGTAACGCACATGGCTCAGAGTGTGCAGCCCACGCGGCGGAAACGGCATGCACGAGAAGAACGGGCCGTCCATCACCGTGATGCCGATGGACTTCAGCGACTCAGGCACCTCGACGAGTGCCATCTCCGCGAGTTCGTGCTTCAGCGGGATGATCGGCAAGCCGGACGCCGCTGCGATCGCGTTCGTCTGCGAGTACCCACAGACATAAACCTGCCCCGCCTCGATCGCCTGCTCGCCCCCTCGCGACTGAAGCTGCACGCTCAATCCTCCGTTCGGCAGGAGGGCCACGGAGGTCGCCTTCGCGTTCACCATCACCTGCACGCCGCTCCGCTTCGCACGATCCATGAGGATCTGCCGCAGCTTCCCGGAATCGAAAGCCGCTTCCTCCACATGGAAGATGTCCTCGACCCGCGTGGCATCGAAGAGTGCTCTCACCTTCGTCTCGGCCCGCCGGATCGGAGCATTGATTCGCTGCATGGCCATCACGAACTGCTCGGCCGTCACTTGCGAACCGAGGCGTGCGATGGCGTAGGTCGCGTTGAACGTGTCCGCGATGGCCTCGCGAAACTCCGTGACGAATCGCGGGTAGTTCGCCCGGCTTCGCACCGCGGTGAGCACGCTTCGCGGATAGTGATACCCGCCATGGACGCGAGCCTGATTCGAGTACGACGCTCGCCGCATCAGTTCCGGGCCCTGCTCGACAAGGCGAACTCGCCGGTGCTTCCCCGCGAGGAACGACGCCAGATACAGGCCATAGAAGCCGCCGCCGACGATCAGGACATCGCAGGTTTCGGGCATCGGGTCACGCCGCGGCGGAGGGGCGATCGTCGTGGCGTTCCTCGGCTCGGTAGCAGCCGCAGATGCCTCGCTTCGAGGCACGTATGAAGCTGACGAGTTCGCGGATGGCAGCGAACTTGCTCATCTCGCGATCCAGCCGATCAAGCACGCCACTGATCGGCAGACGCTCGATGTAGATCATGCGGAAGGCTTTCCTCACGGCCTGGATTTCCTCGGTGGGAATGCCGGCTCGCCGCATACCGATGATGTTCACGCCGCAGACCTGGTTGACGTCCTGCATGATCCAGAACGGAGGGATGTCCTTGCTGGTGGCGGAGGCGCCGCTGAGCAGGGCCAGCCGTCCGACACGGCAGAACTGGTGGACGGCGGAGTTGCCGGAGAGCAACACGCGATCCCCGACCTCGACGTGACCGCCGATGAGGGCGGCATTTGCGAAGAGGTTATTGTCGCCGACGGTGCAATCGTGGGCGACATGGCTGCCGGCCATGAAGAGGTTGTTGTCGCCGATTCGCGTGAGGCCTCGCCCGCTGCCGAGGGGCATGCCGCGATGCACGGTCACGCTTTCGCGGAAGATGTTCCCCGTGCCGATCTCGATGCCGGTCGCTTCGCCCTTGTAGCCCAGGTGTTGCGGTGGGCCGCCCAGCACGCTACCGGTCCAGATCTGATTGCGTGGGCCGATCGTCATCGGGCCGATCAGATGGACGTGGGGGTGAACCACGCAGCCTTCCCCGAGCACGACGCGGCCTTCAATGACGCAAAAAGGGCCGATTTGCACATCGGCGGCGAGGTCGGCCTCGTCGGATATGACGGCGGTCGAGTGAATCCGTGCGGAGTCGGTGCGAGGCATGAGGCATCCTTTCCTGCATGTGTCGCCAAGATGTACGCAATTCCGCCTCGGGCATCTAGCCCAACTTCCCTCGACCAAGATGTAAGAAAGAACTCGCGAGGCAGTATGTGCGTAAGGAAGTCGATGCGAAGAGATTTCGCCCCAGGACCACCAGGATGCCTGAGGAATTCCCGTGGTTTGGCAGCCAGATTAAGGCCCGGGGCGAATCCCCGCGAACCTGAGTCGCGTCAGTCGGGTCGTTTTCCTTGGTGGGCTCCTTGAGATTCTCCCCGGCGATGTTTTGCTTCCCCGCCTCCGCCCGCCTTCGATCCGCCTTGCACAGATTTGGTCATGCCGGATAATCGTTAGTGTCCGTGTCGCGATCTTCGAGATCTGGTTATGGTCCGTGATCACCGCTGCTCCCGAGGCCATACGTGGCTTGCGGCCGGACCCCTGGCGTGTCCGTCGTGCGGCGGCGCGTCCCTCACCATCGCTGAAGCTCCTCATGTTCTCGCAGCCATGTCCGTGTTGCCTGGAGAACGAGACGAAAACACCACGGGCGTCTTCCTTCCCCCGAACGAGCCCACGCCCTCTTTCTCCTCGCTCGTCGGCATGCCCGGCGAGAACCCTGGCACGTTGCTGCTGAGCGAGTCGCCGTCGAGTCGAAGCACGAACACGCCGCTGCCCCGGCCGGAAGTCGAGGGGTACGAGATTCTTTGCGAGATCGGCCGCGGCGGGATGGGTGTGGTTTACAAGGCCCGGCAAGAAGGGCTCAACCGCATCGTGGCGCTCAAGATGATCCTCGCGGGGGCTCACGCCAGCCCGACGGAGCACGAGCGATTCCAGCGCGAAGCCGAGGCCGCCGCCTCCTTGCAGCATCCGCACATCGTCCAGATCTTCGAGATTGGTGAAACGACCGGCCACCCTTATCTCGTCCTCGAACTCGTCGACGGAGGCAGCCTGGCCCAGCATCTGGTGGGCCGCCCCTGGCCCGCTGCGGACGCGGCACGCCTTGTCGAGATCCTCGCGAGGGCGATTCACTTCGCTCACGAGCAAGGCATCGTCCACCGCGATCTGAAGCCGGGTAATATCCTCATTCGTCCTGGAAGCCCAGGGAAAACTCACTCGGGCCCGCTGAAGCTGCCTCACTCCGATTATGTCCCCAAGATCACGGACTTCGGCCTTGCGAAGCGCATGGACGAAGCCCAAAACGGCGATGGCACTCGCACCGGCGCCGTGCTGGGCACACCAAGCTACATCGCTCCGGAGCAGGCGTCCGGCAAGGGCCGCAACGTGGGCCCCACGGCAGATGTGTACGCTCTGGGCGCGATCCTTTATGAACTGCTCACCGGTCGGCCTCCGTTCCGCGGCGAGACTCCGCTGGACACGGTGCTTCAGGTTCTTCACGACGAACCGGCCGCCCCTCGCCAGCTTCAATCGAAGGTGCCTCGCGATCTCGAAACGATCTGTCTGAAGTGCTTGAACAAGCCTCCGACCCGGCGGTATCCGACGGCTCTGGCCCTGGCGGAGGACTTGCGGCTCTTCGTGAATGGCGAGCCGATTCAAGCCAGGCCGTTGGGGTCCGTGGGGCGAACGGTGAAGTGGGCGAAGCGCCACCCTGCACTGGCGGTGCTGGGCGTTGTCACGAGTCTGGCCCTCATCGCTATCCTGGCCGTGTTCGCGATGGCGTACTCGCGAGTGCAGGACGCCGTGCACGAGAAGGACGCCGAGGCACGGGCGGCTCGCGAGGCTCGCGACGTGGCCCGTCGCCTCGCGGATGAAACCGACCTCGCCCGGCGAGACGCGATTCGGCAGGCGGACCTCTTATCGGCGGAAGCCGAGCGGACCCGTCGCACGGCGTATGCTCTGCAACTCGCGCAGGTGGCGGCGCTCGTCGAACGCGATCCGCTTCGGGCCAGCCAAATTCTCGACGACGAGGCTCGCTGCCCGCAGACTATGCGAGACTTCACCTGGCACCACCTTCGCCGACTCTGCCAGCGTGAGGAGCGTGTCTACACCGGGCAAAATGAAACGATCCTCACCTGCCTGGCAGCCGCACCGGGAAGCTCGATCGCCGCGACGGGCGGAACCGACGGCAGTCTGAACCTCTGGGATCCGCGAACCGGGATCACGCTCGCTGTTCTTCAGGGAATGAAGCAGCGCGTTGCCGGTGTCGCCATTCGGCCGGACGGCCGAGCCATCGCTGCGGTCGGGGCCGACGGTTCGCTGCAAATCTGGCCGATTCCGACAAGTGCTTACCTTCTCGCTCGCGGTGATGCCTGGATCGGCCTGCTGGCGTTGCGTGCTTTCCAGCCTGCTCGCGAGAACCCCAGCTTGACGCTGGACGCGATCCACCCCGGGGGTGCGACGGCGGTCGCCTTCGCGCCGGACGGCCGCACCGTCGCCACCACGGGTCTGGATGGCATCGTTCGCATCTGGGATCTCGGCATCTGGCGTACGGACGAACCGGATCTCGCCCTGGTGGGCGGCGCCGCCTCGTGGGCCTGGGCGGCCCAGCAGGCCCTCACGAACCCGACCGCGAAGCCGCTGTGGGAACTTCGCACGCTCGATGTGCAATCGCCCGTGACGAGCCTGGCGTTCTCACCCGATGGCCGGTTCCTTGGGGCCGGCACGAACGACGGCGAGGTCCACGTCTGGGATGCCAGTGGAGCGGCCTTGATTCGAGAACTTCCCGCCCAGGCCGCGGTGCCCGTGATGGCTCTTGCGTTCACGCCGGACGGCCGGCGCCTGGCGACAACGAACAACGCGGACACTCCGCGGATCCTGATCTGGGACTCGGACAACTGGGACCGGGCCCCGCGGCGCCTCACGGGCCACACCCGCCCCGTGCACGCCCTGGCCATCGGGCCCGAAGGCCTGACGCTCGCGTCGGCGGGTTACGACGCCACCGTTCGCCTTTGGGATCTCGAGACGAGCCGTGAACGCGGCATCCTTCAGGGGCACACTCGCAATGTTCGCGCCGCAGTCTTCAGCCCTGATCGCCGGTCGCTTCTCACCGCGAGTCAGGACGGCACCGCTCGCGTCTGGCAAGTGAGCGTGAAGGCCTCCGACTCGCTGGAAATCGAGACCGATGGCGAACGCCTCACGAGCGCAGCCGTCAGTGCGAACGGCGAGACGCTGGTCAGTGGCGGGCCGGCTTACACCGTCCGCATCTGGACGCTGGACACCGATCCCCGCGGAAGGCGTTTGCCTGAATCGCTTCAGGTGCGAGGTGTGCTACCTGCGGTGCCGGTGCTTCAGTACATGCTGCCGAGCCCCGTGACGTGTGTCGCGGCCTCGCCGGATGGCCGGGTGGTGCTGGCCGGATGCGCGGAAGGGGTCTACGTTTGGAGGCTGCCACAACTGGGCTTGCCCGGGCGGATCGGCACGGTAAGCCAGCGGTTGACAATCACCGTGAAGGAACCGCACCTTGTGCGGGCGCCCCGGCCCGTTTATGGCTTGCAGGCAAGCTCGGACGGCACGACGCTCGCCGTGCTCACTGAAGAGGGCGTGCGGCTCTGGGATCTGCGCTTGATGGAACCGCTCACAACCAAGCCGCTGGTGGAATCCTCGGAAGTCCGCGACGTCGCCTTCGGCCCCGGCGGACGCCGACTCGCACTTGGCGTCGGTCCTTCGCTACGCATCATGGACACCGTCACCGGCCGCACTCTGAACGAGGTGCCGGAGGCTCACGCGGCGGCCGTGATCGAGGCGGTCGCTTTCGCCCCGGACGGGGAGACGCTTGCGACCGCGGACCACACCGGCCGCATCAAGATCTGGAGGCACCACAACGGGGAGCTTACCGAACTCACCAGCGTTCGCGCTCACACCGATGCCGTCCACACGCTGGCGTTCAGCCCGGACAGCCTTACGCTCGCCTCGGGCAGTTGGGATCGTGGCGTGGTCCTTTGGGACCCCGTCACCGGCCAGGAGCGAGCGTCCCTTCCGGACCACGCCGACCGCTTGCTTCGTGTCCAGTTCAGCGACAACGGCAAGGCCCTGATGAGTGCCAGCCGCGACGGACTGGTGAAACGCTGGCGAGCCGAGCACCGCGAATAGCACTCGCAGACTTCAGAGCGATCGCTTCCTCGTCTCCCAATTCTTCCTGGCTTCACAAGGCAACCTATCCCTCCACTCCTGAGCCGTGGCATCAGCGAGGATCATCAGATCCAAGCGAATCACGGATTCTCGCGCAAGCGGTCGAGGGGATGGCGTTAGCACGGACGAGGGCAAGGTCGCCCGCCACGGTTGAGGAGGGATCCACAATGATGTCGTCAAACTTCCGCTCGCAGATCGAAGAACTCGGTTCCCGTGTGCTCACTTCGACCGCCCCGCCGCCATGGGCTCCGACGGTCGGTCTTGACCCGACGTTTACTGTCAGCCCGATCGTGCCTCCGACTGCCGCGGTGCCCTCACGCCCGATTCGGGGCTCGGGCACAGGTGTTTACTACACCATCCCCGAACAATTCAACCTCCCCGATCTTGGCACGCTCCGACAACTGCGGGGCACAGTCAACATCGCAGGGTTCGGCCCGGCCAGCCTCTCCGGTTCCGTGCGCGGCCTGGGGTACGTGAATGAAGGGCGAGCGACCGGCGAAGTGACGTTAACCACGGCCCACGGCTCGGCGACGCTCATGCTTCGCGGCCCGATGCAACGGCCGGGAGCGATGCCCTCCGAATTCGTGTACACCGTGAAGTCGGCGACAGGCGACCTTCAGGGCGCCATGAAGGGGTACGGCCTGCTGCAACTCGACTACACAGCCACCGGCCTCAACTCGGGTCGGATGGGGATCTCGTTCAGGTAGCCCAGACGTTGGGTGTTCGCGAGAAGGGATTGCCCGAGTCTCGAGGTTCGTGCTAGCATCCGCCAGCCTCGAGTCGCCAAGGTGGGCGGCGCCACGGTTACGCAAGGATGCCGGCATGATCCCCGAGAGCCTTTTTAACTCCCTGCAACCCGTCTCCGGCTGCATCGCGGACGCAAACTCCGTGCTCCTGCCGTACTCCGTAAAGTACTTCGCCTGGCTCAATGACCTGCTGCCGAAACCCTTCTTTCACACTCAGGGGTTCCTGGCGTTTCTGCTGCTTTGCCTCAGCGTTTACTGGATGATCCCGCGACGCTGGCAGTCAGCGAGAATCTGGCTGCTCGTGGTCGCGAGCTTCCACTTCTACGCGGCGTGGAGCAAGGATCTCGCCTTTCTGGTGCTTGGCACCACCATTATCGACTACTTCCTCGGCAGGCTGCTTGACGCGGCTCGGAATCGTCGAGTGCGCCTCGGCGTGATGCTCACCAGCATCGTGATGAACCTCGGCATCCTTTGCTATTTCAAGTATCGCGGCTTCTTCCTGAATGAACTGCACGAGGCCCTGATCGCCGCCGGCCGCAACCCCGGTTACGCGAAGCTGGATATGAACCTGCTCGCGGCCTTCGTGCCCTTCGGTATCTCGTTTTACACCTTTGAAGCCGTCAGCTACACGATCGACATCTATCGCCGACGGATCGCCGCGGAACGAAGCCTGCCACGGTTTCTGCTGTTCATCCTGTTCTTCCCGCACCTTGTTTCAGGGCCGATCGTGCGGGCGGGAGATTTCCTTCGGCAGGCTCGTCGGCCGAAGCGATTCAACTGGGTTCGCGTGCAGGTGGGCGTGCAACTCTTCCTGATGGGCGCCTTCAAAAAGATAGCGATCGCCGATCGCATGGCCGTCTTCAGCGACCCGATCATGAACGACCCACAGAATTACAACACCGGCCTCTGCTGGCTTGGCGTGCTGGCGTACGCGATTCGCATCTACTGCGATTTCAGCGGCTATTCGGACATGGCGATCGGGGCCGCCCACCTCTTCGGGTACAAGCTGACTCAGAACTTCAACATGCCTTACCTCTCCACGAACGTCTCCGAGTTCTGGCGACGATGGCATATCTCGCTCTCCACCTGGCTGCGTGATTACCTCTTCATCCCCCTCGGCGGCAGCCGGGGATCGAAGTGGGCCACCGATCGCAACCTGATGATCACGATGATCCTCGGCGGCCTCTGGCACGGAGCGGCGTGGTCGTACGTGCTCTGGGGCTCCGCCCATGCCTTGCTGCTCGTGCTGCATCGTCACTTCCGCGTCTGGGCCGAGCATCGGCCGCGGCTGGATGCGATGCTTCAAAGCGGCCCGGGAACGCTGGCCCGGATGTTCGTGACTTTCCTCTCCGTGATGCTGTGTTGGGTGCTCTTCCAGCCGAGCCTGGCGAAGGCGATGACGATGTTCGAGCGGCTGTTCATGCTGCATCAGGGCGGGTTGCCGCTGCCGCTGCACAATCGCAGCCTGTGGTACACGGTCGGCTTCGTGGTGCTGTGCCACATCTTCGTGGCCCGTGGCTGGTGGCAGAAGTTCTACGAACGCCTCCCGGCCCCCGTGCTCGGATTCGGCTACGCCATCTGCCTGTGCGTGGCCCTCGTGCTGGCGCCGGATGGCGGCGAGAGCTTCATCTACTTCGTGTTCTAAGTGGACGGCAGCGCACCTGTGAACCTTGTCACACGAATCCCCCGCTGGCGTTTCCCTCGCTTCCGAGCGAAGGCGCCGCCCTCGCGCCGCCAGCGCGCCGTTCACGCGCAGCGACGGCGTGCGATGGTGTCGCTCGTTTCGGGGGCCATCGCCTTCGCGATCCTCTCTCTGGCACTCGGGGTCGCGTCCGAACGATCTTTCCGGCTACGCGATCCAGTGTACGGCGACCGTGAAGCTCGCCTTCGCATGCTCGAGGCCTCGGCTATGCCGGGCGCCTTTGAAGTGCTGATGCTTGGCACCTCGCGAACGGGATATGCCTTTCAGGGCCGTCGAATCGAACAGCGACTCGCGACGCTCGGCCGACCGGTGATTGCCTTCAACTTCGGCATCCCTGCTTCGGGTCCGATCACGCACAAGCTTTATCTGGATCGCCTGCTTAACGATGGGCATCGTCCAAACCTGATCGTCCTCGAAGTGCTGCCAAGCAGCCTGGCGGATCAAGATTCCACGGGGCCCGCCGAGCAGGTTTTCCTTCCCGGCGACCGCCTGCAACGAGCCGAGGTCGATCAGGCCATCGGCTACGGCTTCCCGGAAGATCGAGTCCTCGGCAAGTGGCGCCAGTCGATTTTCCATCCGTGGTTCGGCCTCCGCTTTCAGATCCTCGGTCGGCTCGCCAGCGGCTTCCTGCCCTGGCACCTCCGCCAGGATAGCGGCCGGGTCTCGGACGATCACGGCTGGCTCGACCCGCTCGCCAGCACGGTCACGCCGGAGAAGCAGCGCGAAGCACTCAACAACGCACGGATGGAGTACGCCCACGCCCTCGCGACCATGACACCCGGAGGCGGCGCGACGAAGGCCTTCGAGGACCTGCTCATTCTCGCGAAGAGCAACGGCATCGTCGTGAAGATCATCATCATGCCGGAGTCCTCGGAATTCCGCACGATGTATCGACTCGAGGTGGCCGAGCGAGTCAATGCGTTCCTGAACGAAGCCTGCTCTCGCCAGGGCGTCGAGTGGATCGACGCCCGGCTTTGGCTGGAAGACTCGGCGTTCTATGACGGCCACCACCTCTTGCGCCCCGGCTCGGCCGCGTTCAGCGATCGACTGGCCGCCGAGGTGATCGGACCCCTGGTCGTGATGAAGTGATTGGTGCGATTTCTTGATGCGTCTCGAGATTCACCGGAAGAGGGATCGATCGTGGCGGTGGTGTTGAAGCGGATAGCTGTTCAGCCGCGGTTGCGGCTACGGTTGGTGGAGGGCCATCGCCCTCACTCGCGGCCGTGCGTGAAGCGAGCCACCTGGTCACGCACCTCCCTCATGGTCGGGTTACTCGCCTTCGTAACGATTCAGGCGTTCACGAATCTCGCGATCCGCCGGGAGTGGTGCCCCGTTCGCGATCCGCTTTACTTTGACAAGCTGGCCCTCTTCCAGTCGACGGCGCCCGAGTTTTTCGCGGCTACCCAGGATAACGAGCCCGTGAAGGTCCTGTTCACGGGTAGCTCGCGCACGCAGAACGCTGTCGACACGGGCACACTCCAGACGCTCCTAACTTCCCAACTCGGCCGGCCCGTCTCGGCGTTTAACTTCGCCCTCGCCGGCTGCGGACCGGTGACGAACGCCGTCTATTTCCGCAGGCTTGCGAAGGATGGAGCGAAGCCGGACATCGTGCTGATCGAGGTGCATCCGGTGTTCCTCGCGGGTCAAAGGCCTGACCCGCCGGAGACGCGCTGGCTTTTGCCAATTCGGCTTCGCCCTGAGGAACTTCCGACCGTCGCCGCGATGGGCTTTCCGTCGCAGCCGTCGAGTGCGGTGGGCTGGCGCGGCTGGCTGGCGTCGTGGTACGAATACCGTTTCATTCTTGTCGATCGCTACGCGACCGGGCTGCGATCGATGCCGAAGCTCAACGAGGGACACGAGCCGGACGCTCACGGATTCGTGCGGGCTCGCGAGATCCGTGAACCCGAACGGATGGTGCTAAGCGAACTGACGCGCAGGCAGTACCAGGATTACTTCCCCGCTTACCGCCCGTCCGGCCCCGGCGTGGCCGCCCTGCGCGACATGCTGGAGACGTGCCGGGCGAATGGCTGGAAGGCCGCGATCTTCGTGCCTCCAGAGTCGGCGGCGTTTCGAGGATGGTACGCCGAATCGGGAAGTCGTGAACTCGAAACTCTGCTGGAGTCGCTGTCGCAGGAGTTCGCGGTGCCGTTGATCAACGCACGCACGTGGGTGCCCGATGATCGCATCGGTGACGGCCATCACCTCTGCGGTAGTGGTGCGGACATCCTGACGGCCAAGCTCGCGAAGGACGCCCTGGCACCCTGGATTTCGACCCTGAAACCGAGGCCTTGACATGCCGACGCTGCTACGAGTGCGTCGGCCCCGGCCGGCGATGATCCTCGACTTTCCTCGTCCCCTCTCGCCACGTGAACAGGTTCGCACCGGGCCTTCGCTTCGAAGGCGGAAGGCCCGTACCGCGGTGGTCGTCGGCATTCTCGCGGCCCTGTTGGCGTTTGTGGGCCTCGTGCTCGTGCAGGATTACCTCGTCCCGGAAATCCGCGATCCGGAGTATGGCCGTCGTGCCTCGCGCTGGCACGCTCGCATCGCTGAGCATCCCAATCGGCCTGTCGTCCTCGTGCTCGGCAGTTCACGCGTCTCGATGGGCGTTCGCCCCGCCGCGTGGGAGGAGGTTCGGCCCGAAGGAACCGACACGCCCATACTCGTGAACATGGCGGGCGTCGGAAGCGGACCCCTGGGGCAACTGATGTTCCTGCGGCGAATCCTCGCCGAAGGGCCGAAGCCGGACGCCATCTTGATCGAATACTGGCCGCCTTTCCTGCGAGGCGACGGCCACTTCGCGGAGCAGCATCGCATCGACCCGCTGCGGCTTGGGCCCAAGGATCGCGAATTCGTCCATGATTACTATGCCGAACCCGAGAAGACGTTCGACGCGATGCGATCCGCCAGGCTTCATCCTTACCTCGCCTATCGGTATCGGCTGCTCGCACAGATCAACCCGCGTTTCCTCAAGTGGACCCAGCGGATCGACGTGGCCTGGGACAAGCTCGACGCCTGGGGCTGGCTGCCAGGCGTCGTTGACGATCCGCAGGGCAGCGAGAATCGCCTCCTCCGCATGGAGCAGTGCCAGCCGTTCTACCGCGATCAGTTTGAAGGCTTCACGATTTCTCCGAAGGTCGATCGGGCCTACGACGAACTCTTCGCACTCGCTCGATCTCATGGCATCCGCGTGGGGCTTGTGTTCCTGCCCGAATCTTCGGAGTTCCGTGCGTGGTATCCACCCGAGGTGGAACGCGCCTCGCAGGAGCATCTCGCGAAGCTCAGTTTCGAATTGAATGTGCCCTTGATCGATGCACGGACGCGGATGCCTAACGACTCGACCTGTGACGGCTTTCACCTCTTCCGAGGTGCCGCCGCAGCCTTCACGCAGCAGCTTGGCCGTGATGTCATGGCGATCTTCCCCGATCTGAAGCGGAGGATCGATCCGTGAAGCTGAAGCTCTCTCCCCTCCGTTTCCTGGCTCCATCCGTTCGCATCTCCACCCCTCGCATTTCCACTTCGACCCGGGTGACACGCCATCGTCGCCGCCACGCGGCTCGAGCGCTGGGGTGCGGACTGCTGTTCTTCGTGGCGATGAACCTCGCGTTATCCCTGGCGATGGAGACAGTGCGGCCCGAATGGCGTGATCCCGAGTACGGCCATCGCTTTCAACGGCTACGGAGATTGCAAGCCGTCAATCCCGGCCGGCCGCTCGTGCTTGCGATCGGTTCCTCGCGAACGCAGATGGGCCTGAGCCCCTCGCACATGGCTACGGGGGAGAATGGCCCGATCGTCTATAACCTTGCTCACTCGGGCTACGGGCCGATCCATCTGAACATGCTCCTTCGGCGAGCCAAGGCGGCGGATGTCGCTCCCCAGGCGGTGCTGATCGAGTACATGCCGCCTGCGTTCCAGGAGTTCGGTTCCATCAAGGACCTGATGAACGATTACCTCCCGACGCTCAGTCTTGAGGACATCGCGAATCTGAAGCCTTACTGCATTGATGTGGCCGCTTTGCGAAGTCAGTGGGTTCGCGCTCGTTTGCATCCCTTTTATTCGATGCGGATGACGCTGATGTCACACCTCCAACCCGGCTGGCTGCCGAGGCTATTGCGGCAGGATTACTTGTGGACGATGGTGGATGACCATGGCTGGGTGCCGTACGTGTATCCGTCCGTGTCCGCGGAGTTTCGGGCGAAAGGCCTCGAACGGATGCACGAGTCGTACTTCCGTTCGCTTCAGGATTTCCGGATCGGTCCGTGGCAAGAGAAGGCCCTTCGCGACATGATCACGATCTGCAAGGACGAGGGGATAAGGGTCGCGATTTACACGATGCCGGAAAGCCCGATCTTTCGCAGTTGGTACACGCCGGAGACATCCCGGCGAAGCCAGGCGTTTTTGGAAGGGCTCAGACAGGAGACGGGCGTGGCTGTGTTCGAAACAACATCAGGCTTTGGCGAAGAGGACTTCGCGGACGGCCACCACATGCTCCGACATGCCGCCAAGAGCTTCAGCCGTCGACTCTGGGAGGAGCACCTTCAGAGCTGGCTGCTCGAATGAGAACCATCAGTGTCGCGAAGTCTTCGGAAGGGGCGCGAGGGGCGTACCAACTCCGAAGACTCCGCGACGTGAGGGAAGTTTACTTCTTCTCGGGCATCTCCACCTCGAAGATCAGCGTGGCGTTCGGCGGGATCGTGCCGGGAGCTCCGGCGGCTCCATAACCGAGGGCCGCAGGAATCTTGAGCCGACGAACGCCTCCGGGCTTCAGGCCGGGGATGCCTTCCTGCCAGCCCTTGATGACGCGAGCGAGTGGGAACGTGGCGGGCTGGCCGCGCTTCTTGCTGGAGTCGAAGACGGTGCCGTCGAGCAGCCAGCCCGTGTAATGAACGGTGACGGTGTCGCCGGGCTTGATCGCGTCGCCGGTGCCTTCCTTCAGGTCCCAGATTTCGAGGCCGCTGGCCTGCTTCTTCCAGCCCTTGTCTTCGATCGGAGGCAGTTTGAAGTCATCCGCCGCCGGGGCCGCCCACGCGAACATGAGGCAAGCACCCAGGGCCATAACGAATGCGAGAACCGGAACGTTCATGGAAGAGATCCTTTCAGGGGAAAAGAGGGCGAGGTTCAGACCTATGATAGTGAGCCATTTGGCACCGGAGCGAGCAGAAACGCTTCAAGGAGTTACCTTGGTCAAGACAATGTCTCCCTGATGGAGTGAGAACTCCAGGCCCCCTTGGGAGTTCAAACGAAAGTCACCGCCATGGATACTGAACTCACCGTACCTCATGGCAAACTCCGCGCGACCATCCATTTGGAGGCGACGTAGATCCCAGGTGCCGCGCCGTGAACCATGCTGCCCATTCTCCTGGATCTCGGCCTGGAAGGTGCCATCCGCATTGAAAGTGTACTCTGCAGTGATCGTAGGAAGTTTGGTCACCGAGCCTTTCCAGTTCCCGATGAGTTTACGTCCGAAAGCCATCAGATCCCCTCGTTGCTCCGGCGGGGCAGTGGCGGCGATATACGTACCCTTCCCCTTCGGATTCGCAGATGATGCAATAGGTGCGGGTTCGTCACCCTCGTCGGTTGTCCCTTGTTTGGCCTTCACCTTCTCATTGTGGGCGATCGTCTCTTTGTCGGTGGCCTTCTTCAGGAAGAGCATGTAGCCCATGACACCCAGCACCACGAATAGGACGCCCAGGATCACGAAGCGGATCGGCGACGATTTGTACGAGCCGCCCTTCTTTTTCTTCTTCTTGCGAACCGGGCGGTCCTCTTGCTCCTCGTCATCGTCTTCGAGGTTGGCGGCGACCGGGATCTTCTTGATCGAGGACTTCGCGGAAGGCTTGGGCGGCGGCGGCGCCTTGTCTTCCATCTCGTCATCGAGCACTTCCACCACGGGGGCGGGGACGGTGACAATGCCCTGGCACTTGGGGCAGCGAAGCTTCTGCCTGGGCTTGAAGCCGGCCGCGGATTTCAGACCGGCCTGGCATGAGGGGCACACGACACGAGTCAAGGGCATGGAAAGGCTCCCAGCGAACGTTGCGAGTGACGACAGTCTACCCGCCTCGTGGCCGAGCACAAGATGTGGCCGAGAACGACTTGTTCGTCAGTGTTCCGCCGAGTTGAGAGCCTCGATCAGGAATTCAAAGTGATTATCCTTGCCCGCCTGCACCTGCCGCAAGAGGTCCGATCGATCGGGGCGACGCAGCCGAGAGGGGAAGCCGGTGTGGATCGGCTGGCGGCCTGGCAGGGTGGGCGGGTCCGCAATCGCCACGCGATACCAGCCTGGCGGGATCTGGCGTGAGCCCTCGATCTGCAACTGAAACGAGCCGTCCGGTTGCACGTCCGCACGAGCCGGCTGGCCGCGGCCACCGCGATCCGCGTCCGGCGTAAAGACAATCAGGCCTCCCACGAGGGGGTAGCCCTGAAATTGCACGAGCCCCTGCACGGTCGTCGGCACGTTCGACGCGGACCCGCAGCCTGCTGGCAACGCCACGAGTGCGACCGCCAGCGCGAGCGATGCCAGCGTCATCATTCCACGAGACGGCACGGTCCGATCCCCTCGCGTACGGAATGGTCTCCCAGCGAAGATCGGCAGTATGCACGGAGAGGTTGAGTCGAAGATCGTGTAAAGGGTTCGCCAACAGATTCTGGCCTACCGACAACGAGCAGAGCTAGCCTGGCTGGCAGATTGGGGCTGACAGCCCAACAAGCCTCCATTCTTGACTCGAAGCCCCGTATTCCGAAAACCTCGCCATTGCGAGGATCGGGCGCGACGCACAAAATGTCCATCACGGGGGCCATCCTTGACATGTTCTTGAAACCCAGGACCACGAGTTCGACATGATGACTCTGCTGCCTCTGCTCCTGATGTGCGGCCTTGGGCTCGCGGAGAAGGACATCTCCGTTTCGAAGGCCGAGCACGACGCGAACAGCTTCCTTGTGCACACCGTAACCTCGGCGTATCAGGCAGGGACCACGAAGATTCGCGTGCTTCTGCCAAAGGGTGAACCGCCTCGCGGAGGCTGGCGGGTCGTCTACGTGCTGCCCGTGGAAGCGGCGGAGGAATCCCGTTATGGCGACGGGTTGGTGGAACTGAAGAAGCACGATCTCGCGAACGCGCTGGGCGTCGTGTTCGTGGCACCGACGTTCTCGCATCTGCCTTGGTATGCCGACCATCCCACGAAGCCGGAGCTTCGCCAGGAGTCTTATCTCGTGAAGGTCGTGGTGCCGTTTGTGGAGAAGACGTATCCGGTGCGAGCGGGGAGGGAAGGGCGGCTGCTCCTCGGCTTCAGCAAGTCGGGCTGGGGTGCGTTCGTGCTGCTGCTGCGAAATCCGGATGTCTTCGCGCGAGCCGGGGCGTGGGATGCGCCCCTCATGCTTGACAAGCCCGGCCGTTACGGCAGCGCTGAGATCTTCGGCGATCAGGCCAACTTTGAACGACATCAGTTCAGCAAGCTCGTGAAGGAGAAGGCGGCACTCTTCGCCAGAGAGCCAAGGTTGATTCTTCACGGCTATGGCAACTTCCGCAAGGAGCACGAGGAAGCTCACACGCTCATGGATCAACTCGGAGTGAAGCACGCCTACCGCGGCGATCCGCCGATCAAGCACGACTGGCACAGCGGTTGGGTGAAGGGATTGGTGGAAGTGCTGGTGGCTACGAAATGAAGTGAGCTCGAGCTGTGGCACCGGTGCCACAGCCCTGGGCCAAAGTCCTCAGGGTCAAGGTATCAACAACTGTCCGAGCGATGAGCGAGCCGACCCGTCGCACACGGTTGATTCCAGCGCCGACCCTCCCACCCCTTGGTGGAATCATGTCGAAAGCTGGAATCACTTCCTTCTCGAGTCTAATATCATTACCACACTCGATTTCCGAATCGAGCGGTGACTGGAATCACGTCCGGTCACCGACCAAAAAAGCGTCGATGATTCTGGATCAATTGACGTGGGTTGAGACGGAAATCCCGACAATTGTTGATGCGCCAGCCCTTAGCTTCGTTGCACGGCCTGGAAGAGTTCGCTCATCTTCATGCCCAGGGCCAGGCAGATGCGGTAGAGCGTTTCGATCGAGGCGGAGTTTTTGCCAAGCTCGATCTGCGAGAGGTAGCCCAGCGACACGCCCGTGCGGTCGGACATGTTGGACAGCGTCAGGCCCATCGCCTTGCGGCGTTCGCGGATGGCGGCGCCCAGCGATTCCCGCAGGGCTTCCTCCGTCATTCGCAGCAGGCCCTTGCTTTCCAGTGATCGCGTCACGATCTCGCGAAGCTGATCGACCTGGAAGGGCTTCGTCAGGTAGTCCTTCGTCTGGGCTCGCAGGCAGGCCACGGCACTATCCGTCGAGGGATAGCCCGTCACCACCACCACCAGAGCATCCGGCTGGAACTCGCGAATCCAGGAGAAGACCTGGTCCGCTTCCAGGCCGGGGAGCACATAGTCGAGAATGATCAGGTGAAACTGATTCGGGCCGCGGAGTGCCGATTCCACCAGCGTCGGTTCGGAGACCGCTTCGATCAAGAAGTCTCGATTGGACAAGGCGGCCTGGATCACCGAGCACGTGGCGGTGTCGTCGTCCAGGATCAGAATGCGAATGTCACCGGACGACTGCAGTTCCCGCAAGGGCGACGCCGGGTTCCGGAGCGGCTTGGGGGTCTGAGTCATGAGGTTCATGCGGTCTTCAACATCAAGAGTCATGAAGGTCAACCTCCGACGGGGATAGCTCCGAGCACGGCAGGCGCGGTGACCGGCGTCCGGACCGCAGCCAGGGGGAGAACAAACCGGGCCACCGTTCCTGAGCCAGGCGGCGGAACGGGTTCGAGGCGGATACCGCCCCGGTGAACGCACAGAGTGCGATACACCACCGCCAGGCCTAGCCCGCGATGACGCACCTTTGTGGTGTAGAACGGCTCGGCGAACAGTCGCCGACGAATCTCCGGCGTGATGCCGGGTCCGCTATCCGTGAACGAAACCTCGAGGTTCGCTCCGACGGCGGCTCGGCCGAGATAGGTGCGAGTGTCCGCTTCCGTCAGTTCCACCGGGCGGACATGAATGGTGACAGTTCCCTTGTCGCCACAGGCTTCGATCGCGTTTTCGAGCAGGTGGCCGACGATCGACTGCAACGGCATCGCGTCGGCGGCCACGTAGGGCAGGTTGGCTGGAAGATCTTTTTCGAGTCGGACCGCAGCACCCATCGCCGGTCGAAGGCGGGCTTCTTCTTTGGCCACGGCCGCGCCCAGGTGGCCAGGGTTCGGCTTGGTTGCACCACTGCGGCTCAGTTGGTGAAGTTGTTGAGTGAACAGGATTCCACGCTGGCCGACCTTCCCGATCTCGCCGACGAAGCGTGCCTGCGTCGAGCCCGCTGGCAGAAGAGGAAGCGCCAGGTCGGAAAAGCCGATGATGCCAGTCAGGATGTTGTCGAAGTCGTGAGCCATGCGCCCGGCCATGACGGCGGCATCTTGGAGGCGTTGCAACAGCTTCTCTGAATCGACCGAGGGCCCCGAAACCGCCGCGAAGGATTGCGACTCTTCGATGAGGCGGGCGGTGAGAGCGACCAGTTGCTTATCGATGTCCGAAGTCGTGAGCCCGAATGGCCTTTCGGCCCAGAACACGCCCATGGGTCGACCGCTGGGCCGCAGGGCGGCGTAGACCCGCAAGGTACCGCTGGCGGATGTGGCCGCTGCCGTCGATTCGCCCTGGCGTAACCGGCGAACCACGTCCGCAAGCTCCAGGGGAACGGAAGTGGATGTGACCCGGCCGTTCAAGGCTGTTTTCGCCAGAACGGGTGTGTTTTCGCAGGGCCAAATCACGCCCGCGGCCCGGAACCCGGAGGTGCGAACCCATTCGAGCAGATTCGCTTCGAAGGACGCGGCGTCCGCACCGGGCTGCGAGGCGGATTGCAGCCAAATTGGCAGCCCCGCGAGGGCGGACGATAGATGACCGGTTGTCGACATCTCCGCCTCTCAGGTTACAATGGCACGAACGGATCGGAAATCGTCTCAGCCCCAAGCTGAATTTCACATCGGCACCCATATCTAGAACGGGCCTTAATGAAGTCAACCGGTTTTTGACGCTTCGGCCTGAACCTCAGGCCCGGCCCAGAGACGGTTCCAGAGCTCGAAGCCTTGAGAGAAGCGTGTGCTGAGGACTATTTCAGGCACCGCGGAAGTCGAGAAACGCAGGGTGTGCCATTTTCTGCGGGCCAGCCGTGATGCAAAGCGGATCGCCGGGCTCAGGCCGCACTGTCACGAGGTGGAATCAACGACAATCAGGAGATCGAGATGAAAACGTGGACACTTGCTGGAATGTTGCTCGCTGCTGCGATCAGCAGCCAGGCCCTTGTGGGCCAGGAGAAGAAATCCGAGATCGAGGTGCCATACGTTCCGACTCCGCCCGAAGTCGTGCAGTTGATGCTCAAGACGGCCGGGGTGAAGGAAGGGAATGTGGTGTACGACCTTGGCTGCGGGGATGGCCGGATCGCTGTCGCAGCGGTGAAGGAGTTCAAGGCCAGGAGCGGCCTGGGGCTTGACTACGACCCCGCCCGCATCAAGGACAGTCTCGCGACGGCCAAGAAGGCGGGTCCGGAGGTCGAGAAGCGGGTAGCCTTCCGGCAGGGCGACGTTCTGAAGCTCACCGAGAAGGATTTCGAGGGCGTCGACGTCGTGACACTGTATCTACTTCCCAGTGTGAACCTTCGCCTGAGGCCAGTGCTGCAAAAAGGTTTGAAACCCGGGGCCCGCGTGGTTTCGCACGACTTCGACATGGGCGACTGGAAGCCGGAGAAGACGGAAGAAATCGAGGTCGATGGGATCGGCCACACCGTTTACCTGTGGACGATCGGAAAGCCGTGAAAAGGAGTTGTCGGTTCACGGTTGTGAGTTGTCCGCGAGTAATTCGGTTGTGTTCCTACGATACACCGACAGAATAGCGACGACTCATTCCTCTGACGCGAGCGATCCCTTATGCCGCAGACTTATGACGCGATCATCATCGGGGCGGGGCACAATGGACTGGTGACGGCGGCGTATCTCGCGAAGGCGGGACAGCGCGTTCTCGTGCTCGAGCGCCGTGAGTTGGTCGGCGGTTGCTGCATCACGGAGGAAACGTGGCCGGGATACAAGGTGTCGACGGCCGCATACGTCAACAGTTTGCTGAGGCCGGAGATCATTCGGGATCTGGAGTTGAAGAAGCACGGCTTCGAGATGCTGCCGCGAAGTCCGTCGTCGTTCACGCCCTTCCCGGATGGCCGTTACTTGATGATGGGGCCTGACCGTGCGATGACGCTGAAGGAGATCGCAAAGTTCTCGACGAAGGATGCGGAGGCGTACCCGAAGTACGAGGACATGCTGACGCGCGTGGCGGATTTCCTCGAACCGATGCTGACGCAGACGCCGCCCGATCCGTTCTCGTGGAGCGTTGGCGACCTCTGGAGCCTCGCGAAGACGGGCCACAAATTCCGCGGCCTGGGGCGAGACGTCGCCACGGAAGCGATCGAGATTTTGACGGGGGCGGCGAGCCCGATCCTGGACCGCTGGTTCGAGAGCGATGAATTCAAGGCGACGCTTGCGACGGACGCGGTGATTGGCGCCTTCGCGCCGCCGTCGCATCCGGGCACGGCGTACGTTCTCTTCCATCACGTGATGGGCGAATGCAACGGCGTCCGCGGTGTCTGGGGATACGTCCGCGGCGGTATGGGCACCATCAGCAACGCCATCGCCGCCGCGGCGAAGCAGTACGGCGCCGAGATCCGCACGAACTCCGCGGTCGGCAAGATCCTGGTCGCCAGCGATCGCGTGGTGGGCGTTGCCCTCGCGGATGGCACCGAGTTCCGGGCCCCGCGTGTGGCGTCCAACGCCGATTGCCATGTGACGTTCGAGAAACTGATGGACGCGAAGGACCTGCCGCCCGAGTTCCTCGCGTCGGTGAAGCGGATCGACTACTCCTCCGCCACGGTGAAGATTAACGTCGCCCTCTCGGAGCCGCCGCAATTCAAGGCCCTGCCTGGCACCGGTGTGGGTCCGCAGCATCATGGCACCATGCACATCTGCCCGAATACGGAGTACATCGAACGCGCTTACGACGACGCGAAGTATGGCCAGACGGCCAGGAACCCGATCCTCGAATGCACGATGGCCACGGCTCTTGATTCCACGCTGGCGCCACCAGGCAAGCACATCCTGAGTATGTTCGTTCAGTACGCCCCGTATCACCTCAAGGGCACGACGTGGGCCGTGGAGAAGGACCGCTTCGCCGACCGCTGCTTCGAGATCCTGAACGAGTACGCTCCGAATTTCAAAGCGAGTGTGATCGACCGGCAGGTGATCCCGCCGCCTGAGATGGAACGCCTGTGGGGCCTCACCGGCGGCAACATCTTCCAGGGCGCGATGAGCCTGTCGAACATGTTCAGTTTCCGCCCCGTGGCAGGCTATTCGAACTACCACACGCCCGTGAAGGGGCTGTATCTGTGCGGCGCCGCAGCCCACCCCGGCGGCGGCGTGATGGGAGCCTGCGGCTGGAACGCCGCGAGGGAGATGCTTCGGGATCGAGTGTGACATTCAAAAACCGTTTCCCCTCAGTGCGGCACCTGCTTCGCGATCAGGCGGTCGGGTAGCCAGCCGACGAGTCGTATGAGCTGCGACATCCGCCAGGGGAAGCGGTACACCGCGGGACGGCGGCGCAACGCTCGTAAGATGCAATCGGCCGCGGCTTCGGGTTCCATCAAGAAGGGCATTTTCGGGTTCTTCGCTGTCATCGCTGTTCGCACGAAACCGGGGCAGATGGCGGTGACCGCCACGCCCTTCGATCGAAGCTCGATCCGCAAGCCCTCGAGATACGCGTTGAGCGCGGCCTTGCTGGCACAGTATCCCGCGGAGCCGGGCAGGCCCTTGAACGCGGCGATGCTCGAGATGCCGACGATGTGGCCCTGGCCGCGAGCGATCATGCCGGCGAGCACCGCTTCGATCGCGTGGACGGCTCCAAGGAAGTTCACGCGAAGCATCGTCTCGACGCCAGGCACGTTCATGTCTACCGCCCCACTGGGGACACCGACGCCAGCGTTGGCGATGAGAAGATCCGTGGGGCCGAGTGCGTTCTCGAGTTCGCGAATCGTTCCAAGAATCGCCTCGCGATCGCCGACATCGGCAGCGGCGGTCGCAATCGTGCCCCCTGCGGCGCGGACTTCCGCAGCGAGTTCGTCGAGCAGGTCCGCACGCCGTGCCACCGCTCCGATCCGCACGCCTTGCCGGGCCAACGCCATCACGAGGGCTCTTCCAATTCCACTGGATGCACCGGTGATGATGGCTGTGCGGTTCGCGAAGGTCATCCTTGTCGTCCTTCCTTGCAGAGTCGATAGCGAAAGCGGAGAGAAGTGTAGGTTCGCAGGCGGGTTTTGTCCCGGCCGTGCATCCCTTGCGACGATGGAATAAAATCGAGCGTCGAATCGCACGCACACCTGGGACTGCCATGAGACTACGCCGGTTCGCACTCCTCGCACTGCTCGTGTTGGTCAACACCTCGACGCTGTCCGCGCAGCCCAAGTCTCCGCCGCGAGCCGAGACGCTCGATATTGCCATTCGCTATCGCATCCGGGCGGATCGGAACGAGCGAGTTCAACAATTCCAGGACCTCATGGCCAACCTGGAACGGCTCGGTTTCAAGAATCAGCCTCGGACGCAGCCAGACCTGGACATCCTCGATCCGAGTGCGGAACTGTTCAAGGGAACGATCCCTTCCGCTCGCGTTCTGGAAGTGCTGAACGACCCTCGCGTGCAAGCGATCCTGTTTGCTCCGACCGGCTTCACGCTGCCGGAAGATATCGCCAAGCCGATCCCTGTTCGCCTCGGGCTGAACACCGCGGGTCTGACTTCGCGGGAACGAACCGCCTTGCATCGGCAGGCCCTGGATCAACTGGAGCGGCTCGGCTTCGTGAATGCTATTGGGTACGACCACCGTGGCTTCACGATCCTCCGCGGCTCGATTCCCGCGGGCAAGCTGGCGAGGTTGATCAAGGATCTTCGCGGCGAGCCGGGTGGTTGGTTCCTTGCCGATTCACCGATGGAACTGCTCCCTTCCCCGTTCAAGGACGTTCTGCCGGTGCGCTGGGTGGAAGTTCTGCCGGACGCGGACACGGCACCTCTCGCTCCGCCGGCACCGACGGGCAAGCTCACACCCGCGCTCAAGGCGGCCCTCGCGGAAATGCTGGCCGGCCCCGTGCGCGTGGAGGCCACGCTGGACCTCCCCGCGGAGGCGATTCTGGAGTCGATTCGCGTCAAGCTTCGCTCGGACTACCCCGGTTCGACATTGCTGGGCGTCAGCCCCTTCATCCTGTCGATCAGTTTCGCGAAGCCCGCGGACGTGGAGCGATTCGCAAACGAATCCGAGGTTAACGCGATCCGCCTGCCTCGAGCAGCGACCGAAACGATCGAACCCCTCTCAGGTGAAGGTGCCACGCCCACGGCGGCGCTCTCCACGATGCATCTGGATCGATTGCACGCCCTCGGCCAGAAGGGGCAAGGCGTTCGCGTCATTGTGATCGGTTCGGACTTCCCTGGTGCAGCGGGGGAGATCGGCAAGTCTCTGCCGAAGTCGACACGGATCGTGGACCTGACCGCGGAACTCTCCCCGCGAGTGGAGCCCCTGCCCGCGAACGCGGTTCCCGGCCGCGGCCTGGCCGCCGCTCGCGCGGCCGTGGCGGCAGCCCCGGACGCCGAACTCGTGCTGCTTCGCGTGGATCGCTCGTCCTTCTTCCAGCTTGGCACGGTCGCCCGGTTCCTTCATGGCAACTTCGAGTATTCCGAGGCGATGCAGGCCCGCATTGTCGAAGTGGCGAACGTCCAGCAGGATCTCATGCGATTGAAGGGCTACGCCTTCGATGAATATCGCAAAGCGTTCGGCGACACCAGCGACGACGACAAGCCGAAGCAACGCCGTGCCGAGGCCCGCATACGGCTGCAGGAGATCATCGATCTGGAACGCGAGCTGGCCCTGACCGTCCAGAGATACAGCCGGCTGCAGGAGGACATGAAAGACCTCGCCGTGACGCGGTTCAGCCGGCTTTCGCAGAGCATGAAGCCGAGCTCTGTTCAATCGATCGTGGTGGTAAACTCGCTCGTGTGGGAGTCCGGATTCCCCCTGGATGGCCTGAGCGAGTTGAGCCGATCGATCGACGAACACTTCGCAGGCGAGGCGCTGCGGGCTCCCACTTTCCGCTCCGCGACTCGCCCGTTCCCGCCGAACGCACCACTCTGGGTGCAGCCGGCCAGCGATATCCCTGGCTCCGTGTGGGGAGGGCCTTACCTCGACGTTCAGAACGATGGCGTCATGGACTTCGCACCGCCTTCCGTGCCGCTGCCCGAGGAAGGGCTGTGGACGCGCGAGTTGAACTTCCTTGGCACTCGCGACGCTGCTGGTGCCACGACTCCGAATCTGGCGAATGGAGCGAAGGTTCGCATCACCGTGCAGTGGCGTGAGGCTCATCAACCGGATACGTACTTACCGCCGGACCCGATCTTGCCGCTGACGCTGCGAGTGGTTCGCCAGCTTGATCCGACGGGGAAGACGCGGGCCTCGGATGAGATGGAAGAAGTCGCCCGCAGCAGTGGCCCTGTGGTGCGCCTGCTTGGGGCCTCGACGTTCGCCGTCTATGAGCGAAGCCTGGAGTTCGCCGTGCCGGCAGATGGCCGATACGCCCTCCGCGTGCAGGCGGAGCCCTTGATGGCTCATCGCCTCCCGGCCTTGCGGCAAGAGATCGAGATCCATCCGCGGATCGTGGTGGAGTTCGCGTCGCCGAGTGCGGATGGCAGCCGTCCGATCTTCACGACCTTCGCCCCGACCACCGGGGGCGTCGGCATCCCGGGCGATTCGCCCTCCGCGCTCACGATTGGCGATCTGAGCCGCAGGGAAGGCAAGCCGACATTGCTCGGCGGCGGCCCCGGCACCGTGCTCCAGGCAAAGCCGAACCTGTTCGCACCTGGCACGCTCGCCGGTGAATCCGGCGTCAGCGGCACCGGGATCTCTGCGGCGTACGCCGCCGGCCTCAGCGCGAGCTTAATCACCTCGGGCTCACCCGCCGCGGACATCCTGCGTTCACTGCAAACGCAGCCAGGCGGAGACGCCGTGATCCCCGAAGGATGGCTGAAGTGGGTGCGAAAGCGTTGAGGATGACGTACTGTGGCATCAGCGTCTCGCCCAATGGCACTGACTTTGACTTAGGCTGATGCGAAACCGAATGCTGTGTTACAGACCAAATGTGGGTGCGATGGTTTCTGTTCTCAGCCGCGGAGCGGCGGCGGAGGGTAGCCAGGGGTGAGTCCTCGAACCCCTGGAAAGGACACCATACAACAACGGGTTTGAGCCCTGGCAGGGCGATCGAACTCGTAGGAAACCATGAGTCGTGACGATGCACAAGTTCGATCGCCCTTCCAGGGCTCAAAGGTTTCTTTCAACATATTCCAGGGGTTCGGAAGCCCTCACCCCTGGCTACCATCGGTCGCCGCATCCGCGGCTGAAGAGGGAGTCTCGATGTGACTCTGCAAGAGGCGTAAAGCAAGTGCCATTGGGCGGGTCGCGGGTGAGGAATCATCGCACCGGCGGGTCGCGGGTGCCACAGTCGCGAGAGGAAGTTCCCCGCTTTGAAATGACCGTCAGGCCGGACCATGGACCAGCACTTCCCCGCGGCCGCCCGTGAGAAGATCGCCGCGGTAGCAGTCCATCTCCTCTTGCCCGAACGACGCGGGCAGATCCTCGAAGAGCTTCGTGAACAGCCCCAGAAACGAGGGTTGGAAGCGACAAGCGTAGCGGAAGGACGATGGCAGTTTCACGTCTCCCGCGGTCACGATCGTGCCCCGTTTCATCCCCGCGCCGAGCCGGGCCCCGGTGCCGCCCAGGAGCAGCATGCTGCCGGCGATCATCGAGGCGCCCGCGAACTCGCCGACACTTCCGTCAACGCGGATGGCGCCGCGGCGCATCAACAAGCCGAGTTCGTCGCCCGCCCCGCCGCGGATGCGGATGACGCCGCCACGCATCCCGCGTCGCGAGCCGCGATAGGCCGCCCCCGCCTGGTTCGCCACGCTGCCGCGCACCTCGATACTGCCGCCGGTCATCTCCGCTCCGAGCCAGTCGCCGACGTCGGAATCGAGGACGAGGCTGCCGCCAGTCATCTTCGCCCCGGCGTGCCGGCCGACGGCGTTCTCGACAAAGAGGACGCCCGAATCCAGCCCGAGGCCGATGCCGTGAACGTTCGAGGTGTCGCCAGCGAAGAGCAGATCGGCCCGGGTGCCTTGCGAACCACTGCGAACCTCGAAGAACTCGCCGAGCGGTTCGCGACGATTGCCGTGTTGAACTTCAAGCCTGGCGACCTCAAGTGCGCTGAGATTCGCGACCTTCGAGGGGAGGATGCCATCAACCTCCAGCGGCACCGGGCTCGATTCGCGTCGGGTGAGTGTGAACACGTTAGCGGCCCTCCAGCAATTCGCGGAGGTGGATGTGGTAAGGGCCCAGCTTGCCGCCATAATTCCCCGAGGTGATCCTGCGAATGCCCGGCTTCCCGGCGAGAGCCTGCATGCCCGCCCAGGTGGCGGCCTTCACCGTCGCAAGGTCCAGGCCGTCGATGACGATCTCGTACACCACGTTCACGCCTTCGGGGAGTTCGCTTTTCACGGCGCCGCGCAGCGTGGGGCAGTACTCGTGATTGGTGCTAGCTTTGAGGGCCTTGTACTTGCTTCCGACCTTGCTGCCAGAGCGAACGATACCGCCCGGGAAGGGAGCGATGATGCCGGGAATCGCTCGCATCGCCGCGACCGCATCCTTCGCTGCGCTGAGGGTGGGCGTCCGGGATTCGCCAAGGATCAGTAAGTTCCCCCCTGCAACGCCCTTGGTGGTGCCGAAGAGATCTTCGCAGAGGAACTCGCCGTCCATGGTCGGGATGCGCCAGTAGCGTTGGCCTTCGAGGAGCTTGCTGATCTGCCAGCCGTCGCCGAAGAAGCGAAGGTTCCCGCCAATGCGTAGCGAGCGAGCCGAATCGATGGGCATGCCGTTGAAGCACGCCGTGGTGGGGCAGGTGAGAATGCACTGGGCCACGCGGTTGACGAGGGCTTTCTGAAGTGCATCCCGGCTGAACGCGAAGAAGAGCAAGCTGACGCCAGGCCGGCCGTCGGGGGTCTCGTGAGGTTCGAGGAGGCGTTCCGTTCCTGCCTCGGTATCGCAGCCGATGACGGATGCGGCATATCCCGTGGCGGCCCTGGCGGCTTCGTCGGCCCATTCCGCGGTGGCAGCCGTCACGATCACCCGTGCGGCCGTCATCGGGAACGCTTCCGCGAAAGTGTCCGCGATCTCGGTGCCATGGAGGAGCAGGGGAGTCGTCACGGGAAGTTCGGTATGCCTTTACGCTGGTTCCGGTTCACCATGTCGAAGGACGCGAGCGAGGTCATCTTCATCTCGCCGTTAGGCTGCTTGCGGAAGGTCGCACGGAAGTAAAGCGGATACGGAGTGCCTTGCGCCTTGCCATGAGCCATGAAACCGATCTCGATTCCGTCCGGCCCGACTTCCTTCACCACATCTCGCTCGAAATCCCAGGCGTCCGTCTTCACGTCATACTGCTTGAGAAGCGTCCACAGCGGCGAGTTGCGAAGCCCGTCCTTCGTCACCGTCGCGTCGACATCGCCATGGTACTCGATCTTCTCGGCCGCCTGCGCCACGAAAGCCTCGCGATCAAGTGCCTCCGCAGCCTTCACCATGAGGAGCACCCGCCGCACGGCTTCCTCCCGTGGGCTTTCGACGAGGGTGTCAACTAACCAGACCACGAGCAGCAGCCCTGCCGCGATCGCAAGAGCGAGAACCGACTTGCGATCCTGCCGGCGAAAGGCGAGCGCCACGGAGATGATGACCGCCGCGAAGAGCAGTAGATACAAGGCTCGCGGCGGATCGGAGAGGAACGTGGGCATGTCTTACTCCATTGCGGAGTGTGGGATTCGGCGTTCGGAATGAAGATACGGAGGAGAGCCTCTGAGATTCCGCACTCCGAATTCCAAGCTCCGCAATTCTCCCTAGCGTTTCATCTCGGCACCGTAGACCGCGGCGGCGCCGAGTTCTTCCTCGATGCGAAGCAACTGGTTGTACTTGGCGATGCGGTCCGTGCGGCTGGCGGAGCCCGTCTTGATCTGGCCGCAGTTCGTGGCCACGGCGAGGTCCGCGATGGTGACGTCTTCCGTCTCGCCGCTGCGATGGCTGATGATCGCGGTGAACTTGTTTCGCATCGCCATACCCACGGCTTCGAGGGTTTCCGTGAGAGTGCCAATCTGGTTCACCTTCACGAGGATGCTGTTGCCGCAACCCTCCACGATGCCTCGCTGGAGTCGCTCGGTGTTGGTGACGAAGAGGTCGTCGCCGACAAGTTGAACCTTGCTGCCCAGCTTTGTCGTGAGCTTCTTCCAGCCGGCCCAGTCGTCCTCGGAGAGGCCGTCCTCGATGGAGCGAATCGGGTACTTGTCACAGAGCTTGGCCCACAGGTCGATCATCTCGTCCGAAGAGATGATCCTGTCCGGAGCGCTCTTGAAGAAGCAGTAGCCTTCCTTCCCCTTGTGCTTGGCTTCCTCGAAGAGTTCGGTGCAGGCCGCATCGAGAGCGAAGGCCACTTGCTCGCCAGGCTTGTAGCCAGCCTTCTCGATGGCGGTGCTGATGGTCGCCAGGGCTTCGTCTGCCGAGGGAATGTTCGGAGCGAAGCCGCCCTCGTCGCCGACGGCGGTGTTCAGGCCCTTGTCCTGCAGCACCTTCTTCAGCGAGTGGAAGATCTCCGCACCCATGCGGAGCGCTTCCTTGAAGGTGGGCGCTCCGACGGGGATGATCATGAATTCCTGGAAGTCGACATTGCTATCGGCGTGCTTGCCGCCATTGAGGATGTTCATCAAGGGCACTGGCAGCACGGTCGCGTTGGCCCCGCCGACGTAACGATACAGCGGCAGTCCGGCGGCCTTCGCGGCCGCATGAGCCGCGGCCATTGAGACGCCAAGGATCGCGTTCGCGCCAAGGCGCCCCTTGTTCGGAGTGCCGTCGAGGGCGAGCATCTTGCGGTCGAGTGCGACCTGATCGAAGACGTCCATCCCTTTGAGTGCAGGCGCGATCGCATCGTGGACATTACGCACGGCCGTCAGCGTTCCCTTGCCGAGGTAGCGTTTCTTGTCGCCATCGCGAAGCTCGACCGCTTCGTGGGCTCCCGTGCTGGCCCCACTGGGCACGGCGGCCCGGCCGAGCGTTCCGCATTCCAGGCGAACGTCCACCTCGACCGTCGGGTTCCCCCGGCTATCAAGGATTTCGCGGGCCTTCACACTACGAATCTGATGTTGGCTCATGGAGGCCTTGGCGGTCTGCACGGAAGAAGGGACAGGCCCTGCGTTCACAGCGAACCCGGGCCGTTGTTGGAATAGGTCAGGGGCACGAAGGGTCAAGGGGTGAACGCGATCTCGACGGCGGCTTGAAATCTTTGTCGCATCCTGATCGAACGTCACAAAGATTCACGAACACATGGTGAGAGCAGCCAACCGACCTGACGAAAACGCCAGAAGAGTGTAAACTAACCAGGTCGGTTCCCGCTGGGTTGCCATTTAACGACGCCCACTACTCTCTTCCCTTCAGGTTCCCGCGATGAATCACCTGTTTCGCCTCGCGGCTTCGGTCAGCGTCATTGTGTGTCTGGCGATTGGGCTTCGCGCTGCGGAGCCAACGATCGACTTCAACCGGGACATTCGACCGATCCTGTCGAACAACTGCTTCACCTGCCACGGACCGGATGACAAGGTCCGCAAGGGCGACCTGCGTCTCGATGATCGCAAGGACGCCCTCGCGAAGGGCGCGATCACCCCCGGTGACCCCGCCACGAGCAGCATGCTGGAACGTGTGTCGACGAAGGACGCGGACGCGGTGATGCCGCCGCCGAAGACAGGGAAGACGCTGACGAAGCGCGAGGTGGACCTGCTCGCCGGCTGGGTGAAGCAGGGGGCGCCGTACGCAGGTCACTGGTCCCACGTGAAGCCGGTGCGGCCGGTGCTGCCCGCGGTGAAGGCGAAGGACTGGCCGCGGAAAGGCCTCGATGCCTTCATCCTCGCTCGCCTGGAGAAGGAAGACCTTGCCCCGCAGCCGGAAGCGGATCGCTATTCGCTCGCACGCCGAGTGTCGCTTGACGTTACAGGCCTGCCGCCGACGATCGCGGAAGTCGATGCCTTTGTAAAGGATACCGCCGACGGAGCGTACGAACGCTATGTCGATCGCCTGCTGGCGAAGCCTGCGTTTGGCGAACACTGGGCCCGCCTCTGGTTGGACCTCGCCCGCTATGCGGACAGCGCCGGCTACGCGGACGACCCTGCCCGCACGATCTGGGGCTACCGCGATTACGTCATCAAGAGCTTCAACGCCAACAAGCCATTCGACCAGTTCACGATCGAGCAGATCGCGGGGGACATGCTGCCGAACGCCACCGAGGAGCAGATCGTGGCGACGGCGTTCCACCGCAACACGCTGACGAACAGCGAGGGCGGCACCAACGACGAGGAATTCCGCAACGTCGCCGTCGTCGATCGCGTCAACACCACGCTGGCCGTGTGGATGGGCACCTCGATGGCGTGCGCCCAGTGCCACAACCACAAATACGATCCGATCTCGCAGGTCGAGTACTTCCGCGTCTTTGCCATGCTGAACAACACCGGGGATTCGGACAAAAAGGACGAAACCCCGGTGCTGCCAATCGGGGACGCGCCCGAGAAGCAGAAGGCGCGAGCCGATCTGGAGGCCAAGGCCGCAAAGCTCGATCAGGCTGCGAAGTATCAGCCCGGGCTCGTGCAGGGCGGCTTGAAGGTGCATGCGGATCGGCTTCGCAAACAGATTGATCTGCACCAGCCGGAGACGACCGTACCCGTGATGCGAGAACTGCCGGAGGGCAAGGGTCGCGTCACCAAGCTTCAGCACCGTGGGAACTTCCTGGAACTTGGCGTCGAGGTGAAGCCCGGCGTCCCCGCTGCGTTCCCTCCGCTGCCCCGCGGCGTCGAAGCGAACCGTCTGGCGCTGGCCCGCTGGCTTGTCGCGGAGGATAACCCGCTCACCGCTCGCGTCGCCGCGAATCGCTTCTGGGAAGCGATCTTCGGCACCGGCCTCGTCCGCACCTCCGAGGAGTTCGGCATCCAGGGCGAACTTCCCAGCCACCCGGAGCTGCTCGATTGGCTGGCGGTGGAACTTTCAGAAACGGGGAACTCGGAACTCGGAATTCGGAATCAAGAGGCGGCTTTCTCGGTTCCGAGATCCAACCAATGGAATGTGAAACACTTCCTTAAACTCCTTGTCACCTCCGCTGCGTATCGCCAGTCGTCGCGCGTGACGCCGGCTCTGCTCGAAAAGGACCCGGACAACCGCCTGCTCTCGCGCGGCCCACGCTTTCGACTCTCGGCGGAGATGGTTCGCGATCAGGCTCTCGCCGTCAGCGGGCTGCTCAGCGTGAAGCTTTACGGCCCTTCGGTGAAGCCGCCGCAACCCTCTTTCGGCCTCAACGCGGCCTTCGGTCGTACGCTGGACTGGCAGACGAGCACTGGCGAGGACCGCTATCGCCGTGGGCTTTACACCGAGTGGCGGCGAACGAACCCCTATCCCTCGATGGCGACCTTCGACGCCCCGAGTCGCGAAGCGTGCACCCTTCGCCGCAATCGTAGCAACACCCCGCTGCAAGCGCTGGTGACGCTCAACGATCCAGTCTACGTGGAAGCCGCCCAGTCGCTCGCGGCAAAGATGGCCGAGGTGAAAGGCACGCTCGACGATCAACTGACGCTCGGCTTCCACCGCTGCGTCTCCCGCCCGCCCAGCGAGCAGGAACTCGCGACCTTACGCAAGCTGACCGAAGCCGCACGAAGCGAGTACACACGCGACCCAGGACTGGCGACGAAGCTCGCGAAGGACGCCAACCTCGCCGCACTGACAGTCGCGGCCAACGTGATGCTGAACCTTGACGAGATGTTCCTGAAGCGCTGATCGATCGCCGCTCGCGGCGGAGCGTTGTCTCCAATCATTCCGACATGGCCGAGCGTCGCAGCGCACCAAGGCGAGCGGCGAAAACCGGGAGAACTCGCATGACCTTCGACACGCTGCAATCCCAGACGCGTCGGCACTTCCTGGGCACGGGGTCGCTCGGGCTCGGTTCGCTGGCGTTCTCCTCGATGTTCGGCCACGCGGCGGTCGATCCTCTCGCACCGAAGACGCCGCCGTTGAAGGCGAAGGCCAAGCGCGTCATTTACCTGCACATGTCCGGATCGCCGCCGCACCTGGACCTGTTCGACTACAAGCCGGAGCTTGTGAAGCGCACCGGGCAGGACGTGCCCGAGTCGTATCTCAAGGGCCGTCGCTTTGCGTTCACGTCGGGGGTGCCGAAGCTGCTGGGTACGCCTCGCACCTTCGCCCCTCGCGGCAAGGGCGGCGTGCTGATGTCCGACGCGGTGCCGAAGCTGCACGAGGTCGCCGACGACATCTGCATGATCCGCAGCATGAAGACCGACGAGTTCAACCATGCCCCGGCGGAGTTGCTGCTCTTCACCGGCTCCGCGCGCCAGGGCCGGCCAGGCATGGGCTCCTGGGTCACCTACGGCCTCGGCACCGAGAACGCCAACCTCCCCGGCTTCGTCGTGCTCATCTCCAGCGGCGTCCAACCCAGCGGCGGAGCCAACAACTGGGGCAACGGCTTCCTCCCCAGCGTCTATCAGGGCGTGCAGTGCCGCACCAAGGGCGACCCTGTGCTCTATGTCTCCGATCCCCCCGGCATCAACCGCAACCTCCGCGAGAAGACGATCGACGCCCTTCGCGACCTCAACGAAATCCAGGCGAAGGAGATGGGCCACCCCGAGACGGCCACGCGGATCGCCCAGTACGAACTCGCCTTCCGCATGCAGACTTCTGTCCCCGAGGTCATGGACATCACCCGCGAACGCAAGGAGGTTCTCGAGGACTACGGAGCCGTGCCTGGCGGATCGAGCTTCGCGAACAACTGCCTGCTCGCTCGCCGACTGGCGGAACAGGGCGTCCGCTTCGTGCAACTCTTCGATTGGGGCTGGGACTTCCACGGCACCGGCCCTGGCGAGGATATCCGCGATGGGCTCACGAAGAAGTGCTCGACGATCGACAAGCCGATTGCGGCTCTGATCCGCGATTTGAAGCGGCGCGGCATGCTTGACGACACGCTGATCGTCTGGAGCGGGGAGTTCGGCCGTACGCCGTTCCGCGAGGGGCGGACCTCGAAGGGCCAGATCCTTGGCCGCGATCACTATCCCGATTGCTACTGCGTCTGGCTGGCCGGCGCCGGTGTCAAGGGGGGCTTCACCCACGGTGCGAGCGACGAACTCGCCTTCAGTGCCGCGGAGAACCCCGTCCACGTCCACGACCTCCAGGCAACGATCTTGCACCTGCTCGGCTTCGATCACACCCGGCTGACGTATCGCTACCAGGGCCGCGATTTCCGCCTCACGGATGTCCACGGGCATGTGGTGAAGGAAGTGCTGGCCTAGAAGCTACATTGCATCCGGATCGACTCCAAGCTCTCGCAACCGAGCCGCCAGGCGATCGGCCCTCACCTGCGCTTGTTCCGCTCGTGTTCTCGCTTGTTCCTCTCGTGTTCTCGCTTGTTCCTCTCGTGCTCGCGCCTGCTCGGCCCTGTGGCGTTCTTGCAAGGCTCGCTGGCGCTCTTGATCGGCAGCGATTCCCAGTTCCACGAACGTCCGAAAGCGGTGACCTTCGGAGTCGACGATTGAGATTTCGTCATTCTGCTTGACGAATGTCACTTCGAGACGTGGGCTTTTCCAGCGACCGACGAACGGAATCTCTGCCAGCGAATTTCCCTGACGGCCGTACACTTTCAGCGAATGACGGTCCGGGTCGAGGATGTAGTATTCCTGAGCACCGTACTTGTCGTAGAACTTGAATCTGCGGCTCATCTGGCCTGCGCGATTCCCGGGAGAGAGCACTTCAAAGACGATTTGCGGAAAGATCCCATTTTCTTCCCAGACTCGATAAGACCCGCGATGCCCTTTCGGCCGACCGAAGGCGACGTAGATATCGGGGGCCTGGCGGATGACGTTGTTGCCTTTCACGGGATAGATCAGGTTGTCCCCGGCCACGAAAATATCGGGGCGATCCGCAAATAACAGGTCCAGGTTTCCCTGGATGGTGCAGATCCACTGGAACTGAAGCGTGTTCTCGGCCATGGGCTCGCCGTCGCTATCAGGATAAATCACTTCGTCGGCTTTTGGTGACTTCCCGAAGATCGTGGACATTCTCCCCTCCTCTCACTCGCTCTTGTCGCGGGGCTTCAGGCCGTTGCCTTCGGGTGGGATCTCGTGGATGGGCTTCGACTTCCCCCGTGAGGGCGGGCGAATCTGGATCTCGCCCGAGATCTGATTGTACTCGCGGAGCTTCTTCCTCGCCCGGGAGAGCACCGCTCCGATCGTGTTCACGGGCATGTTCACCGAGGTGCTGATCTCCTCGTAGGTCCGCCCTTCCAGGTAGTAAAGACGCACGATCTCACGATCCCGGCCGCTGAGGCGGCGGAGCAATTTGTCCACTTCCTCAAGGCTCTCCATGCCCTTTAAGGCCGCGGGAGCGTCATCAATCTCCACACCCGCGGCGACCACATCGCCACGGCGGATCGAGTCCTTGACTTGTTGCCGGCGGGCGAGTTCGACAACGGCGATACGGCGAGCGACCACCGTGAGGTACGTCGCAAAGCTGGCGTTGCCCCGGAACTGACGGAGGACTTTGAAGTCGTCCGACACGATCTTCAGCAACACCTCGGCGGCCACGTCTTCGGTGTCCTCGGGAGACATGCGATAGCTTCGCAGGTGCGACGTGTACCCGATCACATGGTAGATGAGGCTCAGGTAGCGATCGACGAAGTCGTTCCAGGAACCGGGTTCCTTCGCGAGACAACGTTTGATGAGGTCGCGGTCGAGCGGCGTGAACGACACAGCCGGCCCCTTTGGGAAAGGACACAGGAAGCAGAACGCGTGTGACTGCCTTCTTCATTATCGCAGAGATCGGCGCAATCGCGAGAGCGTCTTCCTTGCCTGCATTCTAACCAACATGGTGCAACCGATACAACCATTCGAGTCAAGGCTTCAAACTCCACCCGTCGCGGGTTTTGGCAGTTCGAGCTCGAAGGTCTTGACGTCACCAAACGTTTCCGTCGCGGGGTTGTACACTCGGCGAACGCCCGCGAGGTGCCAGTCGGTGATCGTGTATTCGTGGTAGCCCCAGCGTTTGGTTTGCGTCGAACTCCCCGCACACAGCGACGGAAAGGGCATCGCCTCGGACTGCGGCAGGATGTACCAGTGATGGCGATGGCCGTGCAGCCAAAGGCTGATGCCGCACTCGGCGGCGACGCTGCGAACGCGGTGCCAGTCACGCAGGCGACGCCAGTATGGCTCCGGTTTCAAGCTCCTGGTGAGGATCGGGTAATGCGTCACCACGATTCGCGGTCCAGGGTCGAGCTTCGCCACGAGTTTGCGAAGGCGCTCGAGCTGCGCCTCGCCCACCCGGCCGCTGGCATCCCAGGGCATGAGTGTCGCCCGGCTCGAACCGAGTGCGATCAGCCAGACATGCCCGGCCTTGCGTGCGAACGGAAAGGCCTCGCCGTCGATTCGTTCGCCTTCGAGCCAGGAGGCAAAGTAAGTCTCGAAGTTTCGACTCCGGGCTGCACCGAAGGTGTAAAGATCGTGATTCCCAGGCACTGCGATCCCGGGGGGAAGATCCGGCTGGCCCACGTGCAGGTAGTTCGCTGCCGCCGCCATCTCCGTGTCGAAGGCGAGCGTCGTGGCGTCGCCGGTGAACACCAGATGGTCCGGCTTCCGTTTCCGCCACTCGGTGACGAGAGCCTGCGCCACCGGCCCGGCGTGCTTGAAGCGATGCCCCCGGCCCAACAGACGCACATTCACCCAGCCGGTCGCTCGCTTGCCGAACGCATCGGTCACCCGCCAGCCGAGGGGCTCGGCTGTGAGGTGGACGTCGCTGAAGTGGAGAAGCTTGACCATCAGGGACAAATTCAGAATGCGAAACTCGGATGGCGGATTACAATGCCGCAACTCCGGACCCAATGGAAGGGTCACGGAATTCTATGAGCCTTTCAGGGTTTCCGAGTTCCGAAATCGACTTCCCTCACGAACTCTCCCATGATTACCTACTCATTCACGAACAAAGTCGTTCTCGTCACCGGCTCTTCCCGCGGGATCGGAGCGGCCATTCTCGCGGCATTTGCTCGGGCCGGGGCGACATGCGTGCTCAATTATTGGCACGACCCCGCCGGTGAAAACCGCGCCGATGCCGAGCGACTTGCCGCGGAATGCGCCGGGGCCGCGATCCACCTGTTCGATGCGGACGTCCGCGACGCGGCCCAGATCGAGACGCTCATGAAAAAGGTTGCAGAGACATGCGGCGGGTTGGATGTGCTCGTCAACAATGCAGGCATCATCCGCGACCGCACCCTCAAGCGGATCACGCTCGACGAATGGCACTCCGTGATTCAGACCAACCTCGACGGCGTCTTCCACGGCTGCAAGTATGGGGCGGAAATCCTTCATGACGGCGGGCGGATCGTGAACCTGTCGTCGATCGCGGGGCTCGTCGGCTTCCACGGTCAGTCCAACTATGCCGCCGCCAAGGCGGGTGTGATCGGACTGACCCGCGTTCTCGCCAAGGAACTCGCACGTCGACAGATCACCGTGAACGCCATCGCACCTGGCGTGATCCAGACCCCCATGCTCGGCGAGATCAAAGCGGACGTCATGGCCGAGTACCTGAAGCAGATTCCGCTCGGCCGGCTTGGAAAACCGGAGGACATCGCCAACGCAGTGCTCTTCCTCGCGAGCGAGGAATCCGGTTATATCACCGGTCAGGTGCTGCCGATCACGGGCGGCTGGGTCTGAGTGGATTTGCGTCAATTCCCTGGGTGAACGGGGTCGATTCCGAAGATGTGGTCTGGTACGCCCGCACGTGAGACAAATGAGATCCTCTCCAGGATTTCATGACAACAGCCGTTCGGCTCGGGTACGATAAAGGGTGTTCCTGATGGGTTGGAGATCGCCATGCACTCGACGAAGTGGCTGATGATGGTGGCCGGGGTCGGGCTCTGCACGCTGTTGGTCGACGCCAACCGAGCGGAGGCTCAGCGTTTCGGCCCGCCTCGCGGCGGCGGCTTCGATCCCGAATCACGCTGGGCGGATCTGACGCAATCCACCGGCGGCAGTGGCGATACCCTGCAACTCGAACGGCTCCCGCCGGACGCTCGCGAACGACTCCGTCGACTCGCCACCTTTACCGGCCAGGCTCCGCTCCCGGAATCGGGCATCCTCACCAAGGCTCAGTACATCGACTACGTGCAACGCGGCATCCAGGGGATGAAGGAGAAAGGCATGGGCGGCGGCGAAGGTGGAGGCCCAGGCATGGGCGGCCCTGGAATGGGTGGGCCGGGCGGGCCTCCTCGGACGGGTTTCCCAAACAACTCCTCCGAAGACATCCTGAGCCGCTTCCAGGAATACGATAAGAACCAGGATGGCAAGCTCTCGATGGACGAAGCGCCCACCCGTACCCGGGGGGCCTTTGCCAATTTCGATGCGAACAAGGATGGCCTCCTCGACCTTCAGGAATACACCCAGTTGCGGCAGAGCGTCTATGCGATGCCTTCCGGCGGACCGCCCGGAGCCAGCGGAGCTCCGCCGGGCAAGGCGATGAACATCGCCGCTCCCGCGTGGCCTCAAACGCCGACACCTGCCGTGGCGGCGTCTTCCACCAGCACCGTCACCGCGCCCGCCAACAAGACCGTCGACCCCACTTTGATCGCGTATCGCTATGGCAAGATTCCGAAGGAAGCCCCCACGTGGTTCAGTGATCTCGATACGGACAAGGACGGCCAGATCGGCATGTATGAATGGAAGAAGGCCGGTCGCGACATGGCCGAGTTCGCGGCCCTTGATCTGAACAACGATGGCTTCGTGACACCCGAGGAATGGCTGCGGGCTCAGAAGCTTACGCAGGAACGTCAGAAGAACGATGAACTGGTGGCCTCTGTGACCGAGAACAACACGGTGCCGGAAGCCATCAGCGGCTCGCGGTCCTCCCTTTCGGAAGGCACATCTCGCGGACCGTGGGGCTCCCGAAGTTCCAAGGACAAAGAAGGCTCCGACCGCAAGGACAACAAACGAGGTTTCCCCTTCAAGAAATAGTCCTTGGGCGAGACGATCTGCCGTCATCAGCCTTCGCAGTGGCTACCCCGTCGCTGACGCCTCGGGTTCGTCTTAACCTGCAACGAGTCGCTTCAGAGCCGCGGGAAGTTCTGACTTCACCTCCAACCGCTTACCCGTGAGGGGATGGTCGAACGCCAGTCGCCAGGCGTGAAGGCCAAGGCGATCCGCGGGATCGCCTTTCGCGCCGTAAATCCGATCGCCGATGACCGGGCAGCCCAGGTCGGCGAAGTGGACGCGAATCTGGTGCTTGCGTCCCGTCTCCAGTTTGACTTCGACGAGTGACAGCCCACGATGGCTGCGAAGCACGCGGTAGTGCGTGACCGCCAGCTTGGCGTCCCCGCCGCCATGAGCCACCGCACGCACCTTCAGATTCTTGCCTTCCCGCAGGAAGTTGTGGATCACCCCTTCCGTGTCTCGAGGCGTCCCTTCCACCACGGCAAGGTACGTCTTCTCGGCAGTTTCCCATCGGGCCTGAAGCGCGTCCCGCAGTTCCGGACTTCGTGCGAACAGGAGCAGCCCCGAAGTATCGCGGTCGAGGCGATGCACCACATAAGGCCGCCCCGCGTTGCGATCTTCGAGGTGAGCGCTGAGCCTTACGAATGCGGTGTCGAGCTTCTCCTTGTTGGTGGCCACGCTGAGCAAGCCGGCGGGCTTGTCGAGGATCAACAGGGCCTCGTCCTGGTAGACGATGCCATCCTGCGGATCGCGCTTCGTGGGCTGGCCGGTCGTTGTGATCACCACGCGATCACCGGGCCGCACGGGGAGATCGAACTTCGTGACGGAGGACCCGTTAATCTGAATCTGCCCGCGGCTGAGGAGTTCCTTCACACGCGTTCGGCTCATCGGAGCGAGCGCAGCCAGGAGCCATGCGAGCAGTGGGCTCTCGATCGTCGGCGATGGAAGAACGCGATCCGGCATGGTCACACTTATCCGGGCGAGGAGTTGCATCGGTGCGAACGAAGCGATCCACGCCACGTTCGCACCCAGAAGGCATTCATTGTAGTTCTGGAGTCACCCGGCATCCTAACTCTTGCGCGTCGTGCCTCCAGAGCTCTGCCGCGCGTCGCGGCTACGCCGCCGAGAATGGAAGCTCCTACAGGCTTCGCTGACGGTCGCGCGATCCGAGTTCATAAAATACTTCCAACCACGGAGGTCTTCTTCATGCTTGCTCTTCGCGTTTTCCTCTCGGCCCTGGCCATGTCAGCCCTTGTTGTCGCTGCGGAGTCTCCTGCCTTGAACTATCCCGCCACCAAGACTGTCGACAGCGTCGACGACTATCACGGCACCAAGGTCGCCGACCCGTTCCGCTGGCTTGAAGACGACGTGCGGAAGAACCCCGCCGTCGCCGAGTGGGTGGAGGCCCAGAACAAGGTCACCTTCGCGTTCCTCGAACAGATCCCGCAACGCGAGGCGATCCGGAAACGGCTCACGAACCTGTGGAACTACGAGAAGTTCTCCGCCCCCTTCAAGGTTGGCGGCAAGTACTTCTTCTTCAAGAATGACGGCCTTCAGAACCAGAGCGTGCTTTATGTCTCGAAGTCCCTCGACGGCGCGGAGCCACGAATGCTGCTGGACCCGAACGCCTGGAGCAAGGACGGCACCATCGCACTCGCGGGCCTGGAAGTCAGCGACGACGGCAAGTTCCTCACCTACGGCACCGCCGATGCCGGCTCGGACTGGAACACCTGGCGCGTGCTCGACGTCGACAGCGGCAAGCTCCTGGGCGACGAACTCAAGTGGGTGAAGTTCAGCGGCGCCGCCTGGACCGGGGACAACCGCGGCTTCTTCTACAGCCGCTTCCCCGCACCCAAAGAAGGCGAAACCTTCCAGAGCCTCAATGTCAACCAGAAGCTCTATTACCACCGCCTCGGCGCGCCCCAGAGCGAGGATGTGCTGGCTTACGAACGACCCGACCAGCCCAAGTGGACCATCGGCGGCAGCGTCTCCGAGGATGGCCGATACCTCGTCATTTCCGTCGGCGACGGCACCACCAGCCGCAAGGCTCGCAAGGTGTATCGCGATCTCAACGAGCCTTACTCGCTGCCGGTGGAACTGATTGCGAACCACGACAACAAGTACACCTTCCTGGGCAACGACGGGCCCGTCTTCTACTTGCAGACCGACTGGAACGCCCCGAAGTACCAGGTCATCGCGATCGACACGCGCAGCCCGGAGCCGAAGAACTGGAAGACGATCATCCCCGAGGCCGCGGAGACGCTCGAAGGCGTCAGCTTCGTGGGCAACCTGTTCATCGCGAACTACCTGAAGGATGCTTACACGCAGGTCAAGGTCTTCGAGCCCAACGGAACCTTCGTTCGCGACGTGACCCTGCCGGGCATCGGCACCGCCAGCGGCTTCAGCGGCAAGCGGACCGACACCGAGACCTTCTACACCTTCGCGAGCTTCGCCACACCGCCGAGCATCTACCGTTACGACGTCATCACCGGTGAAAGTAAGCTGATGCGCCAGGCGAAGGTGAATTTCGACCCGAGCCAGTACGAGGTGAAACAGGTGTTCTATCCGAGCAAGGACAACACCAAGATCCCGATGTTCCTGACGTACAAGAAAGGCCTCGCCCTCGACGGTAGCCATCCGACGCTGCTGTATGGCTACGGCGGGTTTAATATCTCGCTGACGCCGGGTTTCTCCGTGAGCCGACTCGCCTGGATGGAGATGGGGGGCGTGCTCGCGGTCGCCAACCTCCGCGGCGGAGGCGAGTACGGCGACACCTGGCACCGCGCGGGCACCAGGCTCACCAAGCAGAACGTCTTCGACGACTTCATCGCCGCGGCCGAGTGGCTGGTGAAGGAGAAGTACACCCAGCCAAAGAAGCTCGCGATCCAGGGCGGCAGCAACGGCGGTCTGCTCGTCGGCGCCGTGATGACCCAACGGCCGGACCTCTTCGGTGCCTGCCTTCCCGCCGTCGGCGTGATGGACATGCTCCGCTTCCAGCGCTTCACCGCCGGCCGCTTCTGGGTGGACGACTACGGTTCGAGCGACAACGCCGACGAGTTCAAGGCCCTGTACGCCTACAGCCCGTACCACGCGATCCTGAAGGCGGGCAAGCGAGCCTACCCCGCGACGCTCGTCACGACCGCGGACACCGACGACCGCGTGGTGCCAGGCCACAGCTTCAAGTTCATCGCCGCTCTTCAAGCGATGCAGACGGGACCCGCGCCAGTGCTGATCCGCATCGAGACTCGCGCCGGCCACGGTGCGGGCAAGCCGACCGCCAAGCTCATCGAGGAAGCCGCGGACCTCTGGGCGTTCCTGGTGAAATCGCTGGGAATGGAGTTGCCGAAGGGGTTTTGAAGGAGGGCCGGTGAGGTTAGAATCGAAGGAAGAAAGCGAGGTTCCGGTGATGGCCACAGCAATCGCTCCACGACTGCCGAAGTCGGTCGCATCGGCTCCGCAGCCGAAGCGCCGGACCTGCGCGGAGTTTCATAACCTGGGGGATCAAGGGTTCTTTGAAGGCCAACGTGCGATGCTCATTGATGGAATCATCCTGGAACAAGGTCCCATGAATCCGCCCCATGCGATCGCGGCAACGAAGACAGAAGATTTGATTCGAGACACGTTCGGGAAGCAATGGCATGTGCGAGTGGCCAAACCTCTGGAACCAAGTCTGGACCGCGATCCCGAACCTGATGTGGCCGTCGTGCCTTGTCGCCCCAGTCACGACACAAGCCATCCGACCTCAGCCGGTCTCACTGTGGAAGTCTCCGACTCTCCACCGGACTTTGATAGAAGTGAAAAGGCCAACCTTTACGCCGCCGGCTCATCATCAACTGTCGGATTCTTCATTCAGCCGCGGAGCGGCGACCGACGTAGCCAGGGGTGAGTCTTCGAACCCCTGGAATCGAACACCCTCGGACTCTTGAGCCCTGGAAGGGCGATTGAACCTGGACTGAGCC
>Ga0105044_10000253_pt1 | contig 63594 bp, 56 predicted proteins | sample MAT01_FD_78092 | JGI IMG/M metagenome (GOLD analysis project Ga0105044, IMG submission 78092) | Freshwater microbial communities from Lake Fryxell liftoff mats and glacier meltwater in Antarctica - MAT-01 | ecosystem: Environmental > Aquatic > Freshwater > Ice > Liftoff microbial mat | place...
AGAACGGGATGTTGTCGAGCACGAAGCCCTCGTCCGTCGCTCGCGCCCACAGGCTCTCGACTTCCCGTAGCCCCGAGATCTCGACCTCGAAGCAGATTTTTCGTGCATCGCTCATCTGACACTATCCGATTTCTCGCAATTGTAGTTCCGGCAGAAGACTTTGACCGTTCTCTGGAACGCCATCACCACCTTTGGACCGCGGATAGATATGATCTCGCTGCCGCTCGTTCGAGGGAGGAGTTAGGGCCCGCGAGTGGACAAGTCGATCGATGATCGCGGTCGAGGCGCCCGGAGGGCAAGGCGACGGTGAGGACCGCAGGGGAGCATCCTCGACGGATGTGACCCGAAGACCGGAACCGGCAACGCAGCCAGCCGGGATGGATCGGCCGCGAGAACGGTCGACTTGTTCATTCGCGGGCCCTTACATCGCGCGTGCCGCGCCGACCGGGTTGAACCGGCACACCGCAGGATTCGCACACGTTTATACCGCCATGTCGAGCGGCGTTTGCAGCGTCGATCGCCTTTTTCCCCGCCGAAGTGAAGGGCATCCCGGCGCGAGTCCGATTTCCCAGTCCACTCGCGCCACCGCGAACAGCTGCTCCTCAGCAGCGCCGTCATGGACCCCGTCAATCGCTCAGGCTCCAGGTCAGCCGCCTATTCCGCCGCCGATGCCCAACGCGGATCACCGCTCGAGCGCGGTCAGCCCAACCCGGTCAGTGGGTCAGTGACTCGAGCAGGGCGTCGATGAGGTCGCGGGTCTGGGCGCGGGTACCGACGACGCGGCCGGTGGGCAGCGAGAGGGTGACGCGATCGCCCTCGATCTCGACGAGGAGGCCGGCGCCGATGCCGAATGCGACGGCCGTCGAATGGGGCGGGACCGGGACCCGATCCGCGGGCGGCTCGGTGCCGCGGGCGAAGGCGGCGGCCGGGATGCGGCCTCGCAGCGCGACCATGCCGCCATTGGGCGCGGGCCGCGGCGGGCCGAGGGCGCCGGGCACGCTCGACGAGCGCGGCGAGGCGAGCACCGTGGGGGCGCTCGACGAGCTGGGCAGGCTCGACGGCGCGAGCGATGGGAGGATCAGCTCACCGTCGAGGTCGTCGGGGTCGGGCACGGCTGGGGTTAGCATAGCCCAAGCCTCGGGCAGAAAACTCGATCACGCGTCGCACCTGACCCGCTAGAAGGCGGCCAGCAGGCCGCCGACGGCGCGCACCGGCGTCACGCGCACCACCGGGGGATCGAGCGACAGCGCGATCGCGGTGCGCACGCGGCCGGCGAAGTCCTCGGGCGCCTCGCCGTGACGGCTCCACATCGGGGCGCGGACGACCATCTTCACGCGGGTGCGCGCACGCGACGACAGCCGCCACAGGCCGTCGTCGGGCGCCGCCTCGACGGTGAGCGCGATCGGCACCACCGGCAAGCCGGCCAGGATCGCGAGGCCGAAGCCGCCGCGACCGAAGCGCGCGACCCGGTCGCCGTCGCCGCGCACCGCCTCGGGAAACGTCAGCACCGGGACGCCGGTGCGGAGCGCCGCCAGCACGTTACGCATGCAGCGCGCGCGCTGCGTCGGATCGCCGGCGAAGCGAGCGCCCAGCGCGCTGGCCGCGGCGCCGATCACCGGCCAGCCCGCGATCTCGGCGCGCACCACCGGCACGGCCGGGATCTGCGACAGGATCACCAGCGGGTCGAGGTGGGAGACGTGGTTGGCGACGAGCAGACAGGGCCGCTCCGGCAGGACGCCGACAGTGTCGACCTCGACGCCGTGGATCCCGAGCAGCTCGCGGGCGAGCTTGGCCAGCGCGTCGGCGCGAGCACGGGGTGTCCGGTGGGCGGACAGCTTGGCCTCGCCGAGAGCCGACAGGCTGGCGAAGGTCGAGCGCCACAGGCGGGCGGCGGCGCGGGCGGCCACGCCGACGTCGACGGCGCGGGCCAGGTTGGGGAAGCCTCGGGTACGTGAGTTCGTCATATGCCCTCCGCGGGCAACATGGCCGGTCGACGTGACGCGACAGCGGGCGCGCGATGGCCCGGCGGCAACACTTCCCGCGCAGATCGATCGCGCGCTGCGATCGTCGCCGGTCTGTCGACGGCCTGTCACCGAGCCGCGCTCCACTCGCGCGCGATGATGCGCTGGCTACCCCTGCTCTCGATCGCCGCGGCGTGTAGCGCGACCGGCGCCGACCCGCGCACTGGCTTCCTGGTCAACACGCTCACCGACGACAACCAGGCCTGGCTCGACCGCGATCCCGACGCCCTCGCCGGCAAGTACCGGAAGATGGCGACGCGCGGTTTCGACTTCTTTCGCGGCACCGCGCCCCAGTACTGGCGCGATGTCACCGAGGCCGGACCGCTCGCCAACGCGACCGCGGTCGGCGACGCGTCGTCGGCGTGGCTGTGGATCGTCGGCGATCCCCACCTGGAGAACCTGGGCACGTTCCGCAGCCCCGACGGCGTGATCGCGATCGACTGGAACGACTTCGACGCCGCGACGGTGGGGCCGTGGTGGCTCGATCTGCGCCGGCTCGCGGTGAGCCTGGTGCTCGCCACCGACGAGCTCGACCTCGGCGCCGCCGCCGACCGCGCGCTGGTCGACGCCGCCGTCGAGGCCTACGTGGGCGAGATCGAGCGGCTGGCGGCGGGCGGCGCGCCGCGGCTCGAGAGCCTGGGCAACGGCGAGGTCGCCGATGACCTGGTCGCCAGCGCGACCCGGAGCGGCGACCGCCGCCTCAAGCTCGACGACTACACCCGCGTCGACGAGGCCGGCGCGCGCACGATGTTCTACGGCGACGTGGTGCCGCCCCGCGACGACGGCGTGTGGGTCGACAGCACGGCGCTGATCCGCGAGCCCGAGCGCGCGACTGTCGAAGCGGCGGTGGAGGCGTGGCGCTCGACCGCGCTCGTCGACGACGCCGGCGCGATGAAGGGCGTGAGCCGGCGGCTGGGGGCCGGCGTCGCCAGCTATCCGGTGCCGCGCTACTACGTGCTGCTGGAGGGCGCCACCGCGAGCGCCGACGACGATGTGCTGATCGAGCTCAAGGAGACGCTGGATCCGCCGCGGGTCGCCGGGCTGGGACCGGCGGCGTTGCTGGGCACGATCGCCAACGGGGAGCGAGTGACCTTGGCCCAGCGCGTGCTTGGCGCGCGGGTCGACGCCGACGTGCTGCTGGGCCACGGCGAGGTGCTGCCGTTGTCGTATCGCGTGCGCGCGCGGACGGGATACCAGCGCGGGTTCGATCTCGCCGACGCGGCCGGAGATCGCGACGCCGCGATCGCGCTGGCGGCGCTGACCGGGAGGTCGCTGGCGCGGGCTCATGCGATGGCGCCGGTGCCACGCGCACCGGGGGAGCGCGGACTCGATCGGATCGCGCCGCGCGTGATCGGCCGGGGCGAGCTGCTCATCGAGGAGACCGGCAGCTTCGCGATGGCGTATGCCGAGATCGTGCGGGCGGATGCGGTGCGGTTCGCGGCGGTGCTCGACGAGCGCGGCGCGCGCTTGGGGGCACCGTGAGAGGCGCGGGGGCGGCGGTCGCGATCGGGGTCATGGGGCTGGTCGGGGCGAGCGCGCGCGGAGCGGCGGCGCAGGCACAGGCACAGGCACAGGCACAGGCACAGGCACAGGCACAGGCACAGTCACAGTCACAGTCACAGTCACAGTCACAGTCACAGTCACAGGCACAGGCACAGGCACAGTCACAGCGACAGTCAGCATCGCCGGGGAGGACGGAGGTGCGGGGGCGGGCGGAGATCATCGCGTCCGGGCTGTACGAGGCGATCGCCGACGACGCGACGACGCGGTTCGAGCTCGACCGCGCCGAGGTCAGCGGGCAGGTCACGGTCGCGGCGCGCGCGACCGCCGAGCTCGCGCTCGAGGCGGTGAGGTCGGCCGGCCCCGACAGCGCGGCCGGCATCGACGGCGACTCGATCCTGGTCCGCGTGAAGCGAGCGTCGATCGGCGGCCGCGGGCGCGGACCGCGCGAGCTGACCTACGGCGCCGACCTCGGCCTGGTCGCCGATCCCTGGATCGCGGCGCTCGGCGACTATCCGCTGCGCACGCTGGGGCTGGCCATCGTCGAGGCGCAGGGCCTGGTCGCCAGCTCGGATCTCGGGCTGTCGGCTCACGCCGCGCTCGGCCGCATCGCGTCGCTCACGGTCGCGGTCACCAACGGCGAGGGCGCCCACCAGCCCGAGCGCAACCGCGGCAAGAGCACGTCCGTCGTCGTGAGCGCCCACCTCGCCGGTGTCGGGCTGCACCTGTACGGGCGTGACGGCTCGGTGGGCCCGGGCTCGACGCGCAGCCATCGCGCCGGCGCCGCGGTGAGCTGGCATCACCCGCGCGCCGCAGCGGGCGCCGACCTCGTGCAGGCCTGGGGCGTGGGCGATCGGCCCGACGTGCTCGCGACCACCGTCGAGGCCTGGGCCGACGTCCGCGCTCTCGACGCCGCCGGCGTCATGGTCCGCTTCGACCGCGTCGCGGTCGACGGACCGACGGACGATCTCCAGCACTGGCGGGCGACTGGCGCGCTCTGGTACGAGCTCGCGCGCGGCGTGCGCGTGGTCGGCGCGGTGCAGGTCGAGCGTGCCAGTGCCGGTGCGATCGCGGGCGTCCCGACGGCCACCGACGCGACGCGGATCTTGCTCACCGCCCAAGGCTCATTCGAAGGATCGCCATGAGAATCGTCGCCATCGCTCTCCTCCTCGCGGCCAGCTGCGCGCAGTCCAACACCGGCGTCGATGCCTCGCCGCTCGTCGACGCCGCGCCGGTGGTCGACGCCGACGATCGCTGTCCGCTCGCCGTCAACGAGATCGCGGCCTCCGGCGATCCCGAGGACTGGTTCGAGCTCGTGAACGTGTCGGCCGGACCGATCGATCTCGCCGACTACCGGTTCATCGACGAGGCCGACGATCCCAACGCCGCGGTGCTGTTCGACGGCGGCGTGCTGGCGGCCGGCGCGCGCATCGTGCAGGAGGTGAGCGACGCCGATCAGGGCTTCCAGCTGGGCGCCGACGACGCGCTGTGGCTGTACCGCGTGGGCGCGACCGAGCCGTGTGACGGCGTCGACTGGAGCGCGGGCGACGCCCCGTCGGGCGGCAGCTACAGCCGCGTTCCCGACGGCACCGGTGGGTTCACCACGACCCAGCCCGCGACCCGCGGCGCTCACAACTGACGCTGATCGATCAGCGCCAGTCTAGCAACAACCGAGCATCGCGGCGCGGCTCGAGTCCGGTGCCGTCGGTCTCGATCGTGCGATGCACGCGGGTCGCCGGGCGCAGCATCGCGTCGCGGCCGTGGATGAAGCTCTGCTCGCGCACGATCGCGAGATAGGCCTTGTCGAGGGCGAGCGCACGCGCCCGACTGGGCGCCAGCAACCACGCCAGATCACGATCGCCGCCGGGCGCGGTGCGCGTCACTTCGTGCTCGGCGAGCGTGCCGCCGGGGAACAGCCGGGCCAGGAGCTCGTCGTTGCTGCGGGTTTCATCGCCGCCGCCCACCCGCCGCACGTAGGTCAGCACCTCGGCGTCGACGTGTCCGAGTTGCGGACGGTCGTGGAGGCCGCGCAGATCCTGGGGGCGCCAGCCGTCGGCGCCCGGCACCTTGCGCGGCAAGGCGAACGACTGATCGATCGTCACGCCGAGGTGGCCGTGGCAGCCCATGCACGAGCGATGCTCCTCGGCCGACTGCACGCGCAGCCGTCCCTCGGCGTCCTCGATGAAGCCCTGGAGCTGCCAGCCGTAGCCCGACAGGAGCCCGACCATCGGGTCGCCCTGATAGACCGGCAGCCGACCCTCGCTCTTCTCGTCATCGGCCTCGGCGTAGGCGCGCGCCAGGCCCCAATCATCGGGCGCCTCGATCTTGCGGGCGTAGGCCATTGTTGCCATTCTGGCCGTTCTCGCCATTGCTGCCATTCATGCCGTTGGTGCCATTCTCACCGTCCTCGCCGCGCGGCCCGACGGGCCCGCTCGGCCCCTCCGGGCCCTCGCTCTGGTTATCACCACAGCTCACCAGCGCGCCGCACAGGGCCGCCGCCACGATCGAAGTCCGAAGTCGCATTGCTCGCTCCTGGTTGGTTCCGGGCCACCATGAGGGCGGCGCGTGGCCACCGGGCTTCGCGCGGGCAACACCTCGCGATCGACGACGTCGCAGCGCGGTGACGACGCGATGCTCGTCGCGGGTCCGTGACGGCGCGGCGCCAGCGCGGCTTCGGGGCTCCGCGCGCGTCGGCTTGGAGACAGCGCAGCGCCGGCCGGGATCGCCCGGTGGCCAGCGCTCCTTCAAGCGGCTTCGCGAACCAGCGGTCGACCCACCACGCCCGGGCCAGCGCGAGGCCCAGCTTGGGGACCTGGGCTCAGCTCACCGCGACAGGCGCACGGTGGCCGCGAACAGCGAGAGCGCGAGGATGCCGGCGAGGACGTTTCCGATGATGGCGATCATGTCGTTAAATCGATCGTAGGCAGCGGTTGCACAGAGGTAAAGAAAAGCGTCAGCCCGCCCTTTTAGTCCCGCCCCGCCAAGTAAATCAAGGCGAGGAGCCGCCGTTCGCCAGCACGCCCAGGCGGCCCAGCGCGAACGGCCCGGCCGCGGTGACCGCAGGATCTTCTGACGTGGCCTCGACGGTGTAGAGCAGGTACGCCGGCTGGCGGCCGTCGTCGTCGACGAGCTGGACCACGCCGGGCGCCAGCTCGTGGCCGTGATCGAGGAACGCCTCGACCCGATCGACCACCGGTCCGTAAGGCCACGGGGTCAGCTCGCCGGGATCGGACGCGTCGCCGGCGGCATAACCAATGGAATAGTTGGGCGGGATCGCGACGTCCATGCCGAACTGCCGCGAGTCGGCGCTCTCGCGCCCGAAGCCGGCGAACCACAGGCGCAGGGCCGGGCCCGCCGGGCCGATGGTGACCGCGGCATGGGGGCTGCGCAGCGCGGTGACGCCGGCCCAAAACGGCGCGCGCGGCGCACCCGGCGCGATCGTGACCTCGGCCGGCGTGAGCACCGGCCCGCGTGGCGCCAGCGCGCCGTCGAGCTCGCCGGTCGCCAGCTCGATCGAGTTGTTGCGCTGGTAGTAGACCGCCACGGTGCCGTCGGGCAGCCGCACCGCCGACGGTGCGTGGACCGCGGCGATGCCGACGCCGCCGGTCAGCACCACGCGCGGGGTGCCGAAGTTGACGCCGTCGGCCGAGGTCGCGACCTTCACGGCGGCCCCGTCGCCGCTCTCGTAGTACAGCGCCCAGCCGTCGTCGGTGGCGACCAGCGACGGCGCGTGGGCGGCGCCGGCGTCCTCGAGCACCGGCTGGGCCGGGTCGAAGCGGAAGCGCACGCCGTCGCTCGAGACCGCGCGCCAGATCGAGCGCAGGGTCGGCTGCGAGGCGTCGCCGACCTCGAGGTACAGGACGACGCCGCCCGGCCGCGCGAGCGCGAAGGGCTCGGTCACGACCCGCGGTACGCGCTGGAGGTGGCAGCGCTCGCCGGTGGCGCACTCGCCGTCGGTCGCGCAGTCGTCGGTGACGCAGAAGTTGCGAGCCGAGCACACCTCGCCGGTCTGGCACTCGTCGTCAGTGTCGCAGCGCCCGCGGCAGGCGCCGTTCGAGCACTCCTCGCCGGGCGCGCAGTCGCTGCCGTCGGCGCACGCGACGTCGCAGCGGTGCTGGCTGAACGAACAGACACGATCGCTGGCGCAGTCCGACGCGGTCGCGCAGTAGGCGACCGCGCACTGACCGCACACGCAGGCCTCGCGCGAGCCGCACTGGGCGTCGCGAGTACAGGGCGCCTCGATCTGGTTGCGGTCAAAGCAGAAGCCGCCGGCCGGCGTCGCGACCGGGCCGAGGAACTGGTTGCCGAGGCACACCGGGGCCGGGCCGAGGTCGCGCCACGGCGCGATGCCGTCGCCGATCCGGATGCCGGAGAACGGCTCCTCGGGCGCGAAGCCGCACCCGGCCGTCGTCGCCATGGTCGCGAGCAGCGCCAGCACGACGGCGCGCATCTAGAACCGCACCGTCGAGGTGAGCGTGACGTGGACCAGGTCGCCGCCCGACGAGAAGGCCTGCCCCGGGAAGGGATCGAGCTGCTTCTGGGTGAGCCGCGACGCGACGTGCTGCCACTGCACGCCGAGATCGACGTCGATCGGCTTGGTGAGGATGGGCGCACCGTCGGCGATGTGGAGGCCGGCCCCGACCGCGAGCAGCAAGCGGTCGCCGTCGGCATAGCTGGTGAGGCCGATCTGCGGCGGCACCGGCGACGGGAGGTAGCCGCCGCCAGCGCGCACGGCCAGCCCGCGGGCGTCGCGATACTCGACGCCGATCCGGGCCGCGAAGGTGTCGGTGAAGTCCGCGGCCGGTGTGCTGGTCGACACCAGCGGCGGCGTGATGTCGAGCGCGACCAGCACGTCGAGGGCGGGCGGGCGCGGGAACGCCGACCACTGGCTCCAGGTCAGCTCGGCGTCGACGGTGAGGTTGGGCAGGACGTCGACCGCGATCGCCGCGGTGGCGCGGGCCGGCTGGAAGTACGTCGAGGCCCGCAACGCGACCAAGGCGTCGCCGGTGACGACGCCGGCGACCTCGACGTTGGCGAGGATGTCGAGGGCGAGATCGAGCGCGAGCTGGCCGCGGTAGGTGACCGCGCCGCGCACCCGCGGATGGGGCTTGAGCCACACCCCGAGCAGCGGCGCGAACCGCGGCGGCAGCTCGACGTCGATCGCGGCCTCGCCGACCTTCTGACCCGCGACCACGCCGACGTCGAAGACGATCTTGCGGCTGCGGGCGTCGGCGAGCACCGAGCTGCCGACGCCGAGCGCGAGCTTGTCCTGGTACGCGATCGCGGCGACCGACTCGACGACGACCCGGGCATCGTTGTCGAGCAGGACGAAGCGCGGCTCGGTGATCGGCGCGAGCCGGATGCGCGCGAGGTACTGATCGGGCAGGTACAGCGCGAGCCCGACCCCGACCCGCACGTCGCGGTTCACCGCGATCGGCACCGCCAGCGCGATCGACGTGCCGTGGACGTCGGTGGCGTCGGCGTCGCGACCGTCGAGCTCGAGGCCGAGGTGGCCGAAGCTCCAGCCCAGCAGCAACGACGGATCGGTGCCGAGCGCGACGCCGGCCGGCTGGTGATGCGCGGCCTCGGCGCCGGTCGCGGTCGCGGTGCGCGCGCCGGCCAGGCCGGCGGCGGCGCCACCCAACCCGAAACTGTCGAGGGGATCGGCAGCGGCGGTGCCGGCCAGACACGCGAGCGCGAGCGCGACCTTCACAGCCCGACCTCCAGCGTGAGCCCACCCGAGAAGACCTGCCCGCCCGAGTCGATGGTCGGGTAGCCCGGGTTGGAGATCTGCGCACCCTGGGTGGCCGGCTGGTTGGGATCGTCGACGACCTCGTCGCGCAGGCCGTCGAAGGAGCCGCCGCCGTCGCCCTCGCCCAGGATGGTCTTGCGCAGCGTGCGCGCGCCGACCAGCTGGGCCTGGGCGTGCAGCTCGACGACGATGGGCCGGCCGCCTTGGGTCCAGGCGATGCCGACGCCAGCGCCGATCGTGTGCTTGGGCCCGTCGAGGAGGTTGGTGGTGCCGGGCTGCGCGGCCGGCACCGGCGAGGTCTCGAAGCCGTAGCCGCCGCGCGCGGTGAGGTGCTCGCCGAGGGCGACGTCGCCACCCAGCCGGATCGCGACGGTGTCCCGCCACGGCACCGACGGCAGCTCGGCGGCGAGCGGGCCGACCAACGGCAGCGCGCTCTTCACCGCGACGAAGGGCCCGGGATACGTCGACCAGCGGGCGTAGCCGACGTCGAGGTGCAGCGCGCCGCCGACCGGGTGCCAGGTCGCGCCGAGCACCGCTTGATGCGGCGCGAACTGCCCGTTCGCCGACAGGTCGAGATCGATGGGCTCACCGGCGACCTCGGTCTGGGCCAGGGTCTGAAACGGCACCTCGAAGCGCTGGCGCGCGACCAGCCCGAGCCGCAGATCGTCGCGCACCGCCCAGGTCGCGCCGAGGATGAGCCGGGCCACCGACGGCACGGTCTCGTCGACGCGGGCCTCGAGCGCGCGGGTCGCGCCCTCGCCGGCCTCGATGCCGCCGCCCAGCCCGGCCAAGAAGTTGGCGGCCAACCCGACCGCGATCCGGTCGGTCACGCGCACGCCGAGGCCGGGCACGATCACGTAGCGCTCGGCGCGTCCCTGGTAGTACGGATAGAACGGCTCGTCGGGAAACCGGGCCGCGATGCGCGCGATGGTGTCGGGCAGCACGTACATCCCGACGCCCAGGCCGATGCGGCCGGCCAGCGGTCCGCCCAGCGGCGCGGGCAAGGTCACGCCGAAAAGCCCGCCCGCCGGGGCGCCCAGCGACGTGCGCCGGTCGTTGATGGTCAGGTTGCTGACGCTGCCGAGGCCGCCGACCAGGATCATGCGGCGCCCGGCCGCGAGACCTGCCGGATTCATCCAGGTCGCGGCCATGTCGTCGACGGATGCCACGCCAGCGCCGGCGTGGGCGGCGTGGCGGCTGCCGAAGCCGAAGATCTCGACCGGGTTGGCGACGGCCCCGCGCGCTCCCATCGCGACCACCAGCAGCGCGAGGCTGAGCATCTTCCGCACGCCGCCGCATAACATCGCAGGGCGCCCCGCGTCGAGCCCGTGTTAGCGTCTCGCGCTATATGCGTCGAGTCGCTCTGCTCATGCTCGCGCTCGCCGCGTGTGGACCGACGAACCGCGGCGCCGAGGTCGACGCCCGGGTCTTCGGCGAGCAGTGCCGGCCCGGCGGCACGTTCGCGCCGCTCACCGGCCGCACGGCGGTGCTCGGCACGCTCGAGGTCCACGTGAACGCCTCGGGCCTGGTCGAGGTCGACACCACCGCCGAGCTGCTGATCGGCCTCGAGCTCACCCAGAACGGCACCGCGGTCCGGGTCCGCGCCGAGGCCTGCGCGATCGAGATCCCCGAGATCCCGATCGCGGGTCAGGACCGCCCGATCCGCTTCGAGGTGCCGGCCGCGACCATCGCCTCGGTCGCGGGCGTGACCGGCGCCGGCACGCTGTCATCGCCCGACCAGACCTGCGCGACCTTGACCACCGACCCGATCACGATCGTGCTCGGCTCGGTCCTCAATCCGCTCACGTCGCCGCTGCCCGAGGCCGACGCCAACGGCGTGTTCCGCGCCTGCACACCCACCGGTTCGTGCGACATCGTCATCGGCAGCAACTGCGCCTGTGATCAGGAACGCGACGGCAAGCCGGGCGCCACGCTCAAGGCCTACAACGTGCCAGCCGTCGATCTCGACGAGGTCTACGTGACCTTGCGGACCGCGTTCACGCTGTCGGGCGAGGTCTTCTCGTCGGACCTGCTGCTCGGCGAGATCGACGCCCAGATCCAGCAGGGCATTCTCGGGTGTCACCTGGCCAGCGGCGCCGTCTGCACCGCCAGCCAGGTCGGCGCGGTCAAGAACCTCAATCCCGTGATCACCCAGCAGCCCGGCACGCCCTCGACGTTCCGCGCCGTCCGCATCCCGCCCGGCACCACCTGCGCCGAAATCATCGCCCAGCGCGACACCCTGTTCCCGCGCTGACTAGAGCGCCGACGGCTCACGGTGGGTCGAGCTCCCAGACGCCCTCGTCCCACCGCTTCACCAACCCTCCACACTGGCTGCTACGGCGCGAGCTCGCGGGTCTTTTCGCAGGCGATCCACTGGGCAAGCTTGGTACGCTCGTCGGTGGTGGGCTGATCGCAGGCCTTATCGACGGGGCCGCCCGGCGTGCTGGGGCAGCGCGAGCCGGGCATGAAGGTGTTGTTGGCGTCGGGGCCGAAGCCGGCCTGTTCGTCGATGTGCCCGAGGACCTGGCGCACGCCGAGGCGCGTGTCGAAGTCGTGATAGATCGGAGCGCCGTTGCGCTGCGAGCGTGGCAGTGCGCTGTCGTGGCATTGCGTGCAATAGCGCGTCATGAAGTCGCGCCCGAAGTTGTCGTACGTCAGCGTCATCGGATCCGGGCTCGGGCAGACGGTGCCAGTCGGCGTCGGCGCTTCGCCGCACGCCGCCAGGCTGGCCCCGAGGAGGACCGCGATGATCGTCAGTCGCGTCACATGCCCTTCTGAGTGATGTAGTCGGCGCACGACGCGTCGACCTCGCCCTGGCTCGCGCTGGTCGAGCTCAGGTTGGTGCCAAGGTAGGTCATGCAGGCCGCGGTGGTGTCGCCGCACACCGGCGCGACGCCGGCGATGGGGTGCTCGAGGCAGCAGATGACGATCGACTCTTGCACCGGCAACGCCTCCTCGGTGTGGTGGTCGTCGTAGCACTCCTGGAATGTGGCGAAGGCCTCGGGGTCGTGGTCGTGACCGTCGTCGCAACCGGCGACACCGAGGAGGACCGTGAACGCGAAGAGCGTGGGGACAAGGCGCATGGACGATCCTGACGAGTGCGAGGACATCAACCTGGGTGAGTCGCGGACGGCCCGCGCCAGGACCCAGCGGCGATCGAGAGCGCCAGCCTCGAAGCGTTCACCAGCCGACCGCCGGTGTCAAACATCGTCCTGGCCCCAGCGCCGCTTGCCCCCTACGCTTACGGTCATGCGCGCAGCCCTTCTCGCCGCCACCGTCGTCCTCGCCGCCAGCGCCACCGCCGCGACGGCCTGTCCCAACCGGACCGCCGAAGCGCCCTGGTCGCAGGTCCGGTCGCTCAAGTACGACGTCGACCACACCCGCCACCTGACGGTGTCAGCGGAGCTGGTCGGCCGCGGGGTCGCGTCGTGGACGATCGCGACCGAGAATTGCGCGCCGCTCGAGGTGCATCCCCACGGCCGGCGCGTGCAGCACGCCGAGCCGACGGTGCCGGAGCGCTGCTTCGAGCGCAGCCGCATGGCGATCACGGCCCACTACGTCGACGGCAGGTCGGAGCTGATCCTCGGCGATTGGCAGCCGGCGTCGCGCCTGATGTCGCGTCGCGCGCGGTCGTGCTCGGCGTCCGGGGCGACCCCCTGGCTCGGGCTCGCCGGCGGCGGCTTGGCCTTCGCGCTCGCCGGCTTGGTCGCGCGCCGCCGTCGCCGCGTCGTCGCGGTGTAGCTCAGTCCTTCTCGGTGCGCAGCGAGCGGCCCATGAGCCGCTGCATGGCCTGACGGGCTGGCGCCGCCTCGTGGACGATCGCGTGCATCACCTCGGTGATCGGCGCCGACACGCCGAGGTGACGGGCCAGCTCCCAGGCCACCTTGGTGGTCTTCACGCCCTCGGCGACCATGCGCATCTCGCCGAGGATCTCGGGCATGGTGCGGCCCTGGCCCAGCGCGAGCCCGACCCGGCGGTTGCGCGAGGTGTCGCTCGAGCAGGTCAGCACCAGATCGCCCATGCCCGACAGCCCGGCGAAGGTGACCGGATCGGCGCCGCGCGCGACGCCGATGCGCGTGATCTCGGCGAGCCCGCGGGTGATGAGCGCGGCCCGCGCGTTGGAGCCGAAGCCCAGGCCGTCCGACACCCCGGCCGCGATCGCGACGACGTTCTTGATCGCGCCGCCGATGAGCACGCCGACCACGTCGTCGGTGGAGTAGGTGCGGAAGCGGTCGGTCGACAGCGCCCGTTGCACCAGCGCCGTGGTCTCGGGATCGCGACCGGCCAGCACGATCGCCGACGGCATCCCGCCCGCGATCTCGGCCGCGAAGGTCGGCCCCGACAAGAAGGTCGCGCGCCCGGCGATGCGGGCCGGCATGATCGAGCGATAGATTTCGTCGATGGTGTCGAGGGTTCCGTCCTCGAGGCCCTTCGACGCGTTGACCAGGACGACGTCGGGATCGAGCCAGGCCGCGGCCCGGCCCAGCACATCGCGGATCGCGTGGGACGGCGTCACGCCGATGACGATGGCCTTGCCGCGCACCGCCGCCTCGAGCTCGCTGGTCACCATCACAGCGTCGGGCAGCTTGAATCCCGGCAGGTATGCGCTCACCCGGGTAGCCTGGAGCTCGGCGGCGGTATCGGCGCTGCGGCACCAGAACGATACCCGGTGACCGGCGTTGGCCGCGTGGATCGCGAGGCAGGTGCCGTAGCTGCCAGCGCCGATGACGGCGACGTCCATGATCATGGACGCGAGGCTATCGCGAACTGGACTGGGTGGCGGCCAGCACGACGCGGTCGCGGCCGGCCCGCTTGGCGCCGTAGAGCGCGGAGTCGGCCGAGCGGACCAGGCCGTCGGCCTCGCTGGCGTCGTCGGGGAACGAGGCGACGCCGACCGAGATCGAGATCTTGCCGAGCGGCTGATCGTCGGCGTGGGTGAAGCCGTGGGTGGCCACCCGCTCGCGGATGCGCTCGGCCAGCTTGGCCGCGGTGAACTTCGCGGTGTCGACCAGCACCACGCCGAACTCCTCGCCGCCGTAGCGCGCGACCAGATCGTTGGCGCGCCGACCCTCGGTGAGCAAGCGCGCGATCTGCCGCAGCACGTCGTCGCCCGACGGGTGGCCGTGGTGATCGTTGTAGTGCTTGAAGTGATCGACGTCGATCATCAGCAGCGACAGCGGCAAGCCGTTGCGCGCCGAGCGCTCGACCTCGAGGGCCAGGCGCTCGTGGAAGTGGCGATGGTTGTAAAGGCCGGTGAGCCCGTCGGTGACCGCGAGCTGGGCCAGCCGCGAGTTGGCCTCGGCCAGCTCGTGGGTGCGCTCGTGGATCTTGGCCTCGAGCTCGCGGTTCATCTCGAGCAGCGCCTGGTTCTTGGCCGACAGGGTCGCGATCAGCTCGCGGTTCTCGGCGGTGAGCCGGTACTGGCGCAGCAGGTTCTCGACGGCGAGCCGCAGCGACGCCTCGTCCCAGGGCTTGGACAGGTAGTGGTTGAGGTTGGCGCGGTTGATCGCCGAGACCACCGCGTCGAGGCCGGCCTGGCCGGTCAGCAGGATCTTCGTCGTCGACGGCGAGCGGCGATCGACCAGCTCGAGCAGGTCGACGCCCTTCATGCCCGGCATGATCTGGTCGGCGATCACGACCGCGATGCGCTCGCCGTCGCGCTCGAGCTCGTCCATCAGCTCGAGGGCATCGGGGCCCGACGACGCGGTCGCGATGTCGCACTCGTGGCCGAACCGGGCGTGCAGCTGCTGGCGCAGCGCGTGGAGCACGCCCTCCTCGTCGTCGACGCACAAGATGGTCTCGCGCTGGTTCACGCGGCGGCCGTTCCGCTCGTCGTCGGCAGCCACACCTCGAACGCGGTGCGCCCGGGCTCCGACTCGCAGCGGATGCGCCCGCCGTGCTTGGCGACGATCTGCGCGACGATGCCGAGCCCCAAGCCGGTGCCCTCGCCCTTCGGCTTGGTCGTGAAGAACGGCTCGAAGACCCGGGGCTGGATGTCGGCGGCGATGCCGGGCCCGTCGTCGACGACGCGGATCACCACGCCGGGAGGAGCGGTCGCCGCGAGCTCGGTCTCGATCGCGATCGTGCCCTTGCCCTCGCACGCCTGCACGGCGTTCTGGATCAGGTTGGTCCACACCTGATTGAGCTCATCGACGAAGATCGGCACGGCTGGTAACTGCGCAAAACGCCTGACGACCGTTATATCACGCAGCGAGTACCCGAAGAGGGTGAGCGTCGTCTCGATGCCCTCGTGCAGGTCGGCGCCGACGCGGGTCGGCTCCTCGTCCAGGTGTGAGTAGGTCTTGAGCGCACCCACGATGCGCTGGATGCGCACGATGGCGTTGCCGATGACCAGCGAGTTGCGCTGCAGGTTCGCCGACTCGACGAGGTAGGCCAGGAGCGGCACCGCGCCGCCCGGCGGGGCTCGGTCCAGGAGCGCGTCGACGATGCTGGGATCGACGCCGGCATCGGCGAGGTTGGCGCCCAGCTCCGACGCCGCCTCACCGAGCCGTAGTTCGAGCTGCGCGCGCAAAACCCGGGTCGCGCGGCGCACGCCGGCGCCGGTGGGCAGGCGCTCGGCGGCGAGCTGCTTGGCGTGGGCCTCGACGGCGGCGAACAGCGCGCGCCGCTCGGTCGGCGAGTCGACGGCGGCGGCCAGCTCGCGCATCGGCTCGGTGAGGCGGCTGATCGAGGTCGTCATGCCCTCGACCGCGCCGCGGATCGCCGCCGAGGGCGAGTTGATCTCGTGGGCGACGCCGGCGACCAGCAGGCCCAGGCCGGCCATGCGCTCGCTGAGCACCAGCTGGGCCTGGGTGTCGCGCAGGTTGCGCAGCGCGCGGCCCAGCTCGGCGTTGATCGCGGTGAGCTCGGCGGTGCGCAGGCGGACCTTGGCCTCGAGCTCCTCGCTGGCGTCGCGGACCTGGGCGTAGAGCCGGGCGTTCTCGACGGCCGCGGCGGCCTGGTCGGCGAAGGTCGCCAGCAGGTTGGCGTCGGCCTCGCTGAAGGGCCGCATGGTCCGCTTGCGACCGACGACCAGCACGCCGACCACCTGACCCTTGCGCTCGAGGGGCGTGGCCAGGAGCGAGCCATCGACGCCGGCGGCCAGCGCGGCTTCACGGCGGCGGGCGTCGACGCCGGCCTCGTCGATGCGGAGCGTGGCCCGCAGGCGCGCGACCTGGGTCGCGATCGGGATCAGCGCGGCCGCATCGGCGACGTCGGACTCCGGCGAGCGACCGGGACCGCCCGAGGACGAGCCCAGCTCGTTGCGCCGGACCCGGGCCGCCGCCACCGTCACCCGCGGCTCGTCGGCGCGCCCGCCGCCGGTCACCGCGAACAGCGCGCACAGCCGGACCTCGAACACCCGCGCGATCGACTCGACGACCTTGGCCGACACTTGGTCGAGCTCGATCACCGACGACATGGTGCGGCCGGCGTCGTGGATCGCGACCATCTCGCGCATGCGCGCGGCCAGGCGCTGCTGGTTCTCCTTGAGCGCGGTCGTCATGTGCGCGAAGGCCATCGCGAGGTCGCCGATCTCGTCCCCGGCCGCGACCTCGATGGTCTGCTCGAGATCGCCGCGCGCGACCGCGACCGCGCCGCGATGCAGCTTGGCGATGGGCTGGCCCAGGCGACGGCCCAACAGCGCCGCGAGGATGAGCGCGAACACCAGCGCGACCGCCGCGCCGATCGCCAGCGAGCGGAACGCGATCCGCTGCGCGCGCGACAGCGACTGTCGATCGATCGCGACCGCGAACAGGCCGAGCGCGCGTCCGCGATCGTCCTCGAGGGCGGTCCAGGCCACGACGTGCTCGCGCCCGGCGATCGCCTGGGTCACCACCGGCCGCTGGCGCTCGCGCACCCGCTGCAGCACCGACGACGGCACCTGCAGCGCGGGCAGGCGCCGACCGTCGCGATCGCGCACCGTCGAGGTCGCGACGCCGGCGCTGAGGCCGCCGATCAGCACGTCGACACCCAGCGCGCCCTTGAGCCCATCGGCGAAGTCGCCGTCGAGCGGCACGCTCAGGACGATCACCCCGACCAGCGCCAGCGAGCGATCGACGATGGGCGCGGCCGCGCGGACGACCACGCCCTTGGGCGACAGCTCGAGCGTCACCCGGCGCGACCACTCGGTCGCGGCCACCACGATCGGGGTCTTGCCGTCGACCGCCAGCTCCGCGAAGCGATCGCGATCGCCGCCGACGACGATGCTGGTGAGGGCGCGCCCGTCGACGCCGAAGACCTGCACCAGCGCCGAGGGCAGGTGGGGCGCCGCGCGCGACAGCACCTCCGCGACGGCGGTGTCGCCGACCGGCACCGCGTTGGCCAAGGCGTCTTCGGAGGCCAGCCGCACCGCGTCGTCACCGACCCGCTCGAGCGTGCGCAGCGACAGGTTCAACCCGACCTCGAGCTGGCGCCGCACGTCGTTGGTGAGGCCGCGCTCGAGGCTACCGAGCACCACACCCGAGGCCAGGGACACCACCACCAGCATCGGCAACAGCGCCGCCAGCGACAGCGACAGCGCGAGCTTCTGACGCAGGCGCGCTCGTCCCAGCCGCGCCACCGGCCAGCGCACGATGCGCCAGGCCCGGGTCCACAGGTTCATCGAGCGACCCGGTGCAGCCCGGCGTACACGATCGTCCCGTTGGCCTGCATCTGCAGCCCCGTGATCTCGTCGCGGGCGGCGACCGCCACCTGGGAGTGCGCCAGCGGAACCCAGGGCGCATCGGCGGCGATGCGGCGCTGGATATCGGCATAGATCGCGTCGCGGGCGGCGTGATCCTCGACGCGCTGAGCGTCGGTGAGCAGCTTCGACACCTCGGGGTCGCGATAAAAGGAGATGTTGCGCGCGATGCCCGGCGTGGTGTTGGCCTCGTGAAACAGCAGGTAGAGGTAGTTGTCGGGATCGCCGTTGTCGCCGCTCCAACCGGCCAGCGCGAGGTCGTGGGTGCCGGCCTCGGTGTCGCGGCGCTGGGCCGCAAAGGGCTGGATCACCAGCTCGATCTGGAGCCCGGCCGCCTCGAGGTTCGAGCGCAGGACCCGCGCGACCTGCTCGGGGTTGGGCAGATACGGACGCGGCGTCGCCGGCGCGTAGAGCCGATAGTGCTTGGACAGATCGATGCGGCCCTCGGCGGCCAGCTCGGCGAGCCGGGCCTTGGCCTCGGCCGGCGCGTAGCGCGCCGCGCCCACCGCGTGATAGCCCCACTGCGTCGGCGGCAGCGGGCCCTCGGCCGGGATGGCCAGGCCTTCGTACGCGAGCCGCACGATCGGGAGCTTGTTGATCGCCAAGCCGATCGCGCGCCGGACCTCGCGATCGTCGAAGGGCGCGCGCAAGCAGTTCATCGCCAGGTAGGTCACGTTGTTGGCCGGGTGGCGGTACAGCGTCAACCCGGGGTGCAGATCGACGAACTGCAGCTCCTCGGGCAGGATCGCCAGCGCGAGATCGATCGCGCCGCTCTCGAGATCGACCAAGCGCTGGCGGGCGTCGGGGATGACCTCGAAGACGACGCGCTCCGTCAGCGCGGGCACGTCCCAGTAGCGTGGGTTGCGGGCGAGCACGATGCGCTCGCCGTGATCCCAGCGCTCGAGGAGAAACGGCCCGGTTCCAACCGGGTGATCCGGGAACGCCTCGCCCCAGCGCACGACCGCGGTCGGCGACACGATGCCCACCGGGAACATCGCCATGTTGGCGAGGAACGGCGCGTAGCGATCGGCGATCGTGATGCGGACCTCGCGCGGGCTCACCGCCTCGACGCGCACGATGTTCTTGTACTGGTTCTCCCAGTAGCCGAAGCGCCCGGTGTGGAACGGATGCGCCGGATCGCGCTGGCGCTCGAAGCTGAACACCACCGCCGCGGCGTCCAAGGGCGTGCCGTCGTGAAAGCGCACGCCGTCGCGCAACGTGAAGGACCACTGGGTGCCCGTGGGGTCGACGGCCCAGCGAGTCGCGAGCGCGGCCTCGACGTCGTTGGAGTCGGCGCGGTACCGCACGAGCGTCTCGTAGATCTGGCTGATGACCTCCGAGGACTCGTTGTCGGTGGGTCGCGCCGGATCGAGCGAGCTGGCGTCGTTGGGACGGCCCACGATGATGGTCGCGCCGCGCTGCTGCGCGGTCGTGCGCTCTTCCGGCGCGATCCCCAGGCGGTCACCGCACGCTGACAGCAGCGCGAGCGCGAGCACGACGAGCACGGGGCGCCTCACCTGCGCAGTGTACCTGAGCCCGCGATTGACTCTCGCCTTTCGCTCACTTAGCCTCGCGGGCGGGGTACGGACCTGGCGTGTATCGCACGACCGGTGAATCGGATACGCCCGCCCACGTCTTCCACAGGACCCGCGCATGATCCGAATGACTCTCTCGACCGCCGTTGCCGCGACCGTGGCGATCTCCGCCCTGGCCGGCTGCGACATGGGCCAGTTCACGGTCGACACGACCGCGAAGGTCCTCGTCCGGGCGCAGCCGTCGCTCAAGCAGGAGTCCGACTACGAGCTGGCGTCCCGGGCCATCCCCGGCACGCTCAAGACCGTCGAAGGCTTCTGGATCGTCCATCCCGAGAACTCGACCCTCCGCAACATCCTGGCCGAAGGCTACTGCCAGTACGGCATCGGCTTCGTCGAGGACGAGTGGGAGGTCGCGCTGATCGAGAACAACTACGACAAGGCGCAGTATCACGAGCAGCGCGCGACGAGGATGTTCCTGCGTTGCATGAACTACGCCCTCATGGGCCTGGGCAAGAAGTGGCAGGACGGCCTCTTCGGCGAGACCGACGCGGTCCTCAAGCTGGTCGACAGCGCCAGCACCAGCCAGCGCACGCAGCTCATGTGGGCGGCGGTCGGGCTCGGCTCGATGATCAATCACAACAAGGACAACATGGAGCTGGTGGCCCAGGCGCCGACGGCCAAGGCCATGCTCCTCAAGGTCGTCGCGATCGACGAGAAGCACCCGCCGGCCGACCTGGCGCTCGCCGCGCTGCCGCACATCGCGCTGGGCCTGCTCTACACCGCGGGTGGCGCGCAGCTCGGCGGCGACGCCAAGCTCGCGACCGAGCACTTCATGAAGGCGCTCGAGATCACCGACGGCAAGTTTCTGCTGGCTCGCGTGAATTATGCGCGCAAGGTCGGCGTGATGATCCAGGACCGCAAGCTCTTCCACGAGGAGCTGGTCAAGGTGCTGCAGACCGATCCGGCGATCTGGCCGGCGCAGCGCCTCGCGAACGAGATCGCGCACCGCCGCGCTCGCAGGTATCTGGCCCAGGAAAAGGAGCTGTTCTGATGCGCACTAGCAAGTTCACCACCGTCGCGCTCGCGCTCGCCGCGTCGCTCACCGCCGTGGCCAGCACCGCCGCCGCCGAAAACGTCGAGGTCCGCCTCGCCACCCTCGCGCCTGACGGCAGCTCGTGGATGAAGGTGCTGGGCAAGGGCTCAGCCGAGATCGCCACCAAGACCGACAAGCGGGTCGTGGTGAAGTACTTCCCGGGCGGCGTCATGGGTGACGAGCGCGACGTGGTCCGCAAGATCAACCTCGGCCAGCTCGACGGCGCCGCGGTGACCTCGGTCGGCCTGTCGATGATCGATGAGTCGATCCGCGTCCTCGAGCTGCCCCGCATGTTCGCGTCGGTCGAGGAGCTCGACTTCGTCGCCGACAAGATGTGGCCGTACTTCCAAAAGAAGTTCGAGAAGAAGGGCTTCAAGCTCGGCGACCGCGGCGACGTCGGCTGGATCTACTTCCTGTCGAAGAGCCCGGTGAACTCGGTCAGCGATCTCAAGAGCGCCAAGGTCTGGATGTGGGGCGATGACGGCATCGTCCGCGCCATGTTCAAGCGCCTCGGCGTGTCGGGCGTGCCGCTGGGCGTGCCCGAGGTCGAGCCCAACCTGACCACCGGCCGCATCGACGCCTGCTACGGCTCGCCGCTGGCCGCGGTCGCGCTGCAGTGGAACACCAAGGTGAAGTACATGACGTCGCTGCCGATGAGCTACGCCATCGGCGCCACGGTCATCAAGATCGACGCCTACAACAAGGTGTCGGCCGAGGACCAGAAGCTCGTCGCGAAGATCACCAAGGGCATGCAGAAGACGCTCCGCAAACAGATCCGCAAGGACAACGAGAGCGCCAAGAAGCAGATGGTCCGCAAGGGCGTGAAGATCACCGAGACCTCGCCCGAGCTGCTCGCCGACTTCGACAAGGCGGCGACCGCGGTGTGGGACGAGCTGGCCGGCAAGGTCTACTCGAAGGACGAGCTCGCGATGGTGATGAAGCACCGCGCCGAGTACCGCGCGAAGACCAAGTGAACGTCGGCTGACCGACGATGACGCGCCCGCCCTTACCGGCGGGCGTTTCGCGTTTCGGATGGCCGCGTGGGTTGAGGCAGCTTGTGGTCCCACGTAGGATTGCGCGGTGGGAACCGAAGCTGGTGATGATCCGCCCGAGCCCGCCACGCCAACCGCGCCGGCGATCGACGAGACCGTCGACGAGCCGGCGATGGTCCGCCCCGCGGCCGCGGCGCTGGCCGCCGATGACCCGACGCCGAGCACGGCCGCCGAGGTCGCGCGCGCCGACCATGGCCACGTCCATCAGGGTGGCCCGTTCTGGGCGCCTCTCGACGGCGAGCCGGCGCTGGCCCACAAGGTCCGCGTCTTCGACGAGGCGCTCGGCATGGCCGAGCGGGTCTGGTTGTTCGCCGCGTTCTCGATCCTGGTGCTGACCGGCCTGTACCGCACCTTCGTCGACTTCGCGCTGGGCGAGCGCCCGCTGTGGGCGATCGAGCTGGTGCGCCTGGCCGCGTTCTCGATCGGCATGTTCGGCGCCGCCTACGCGACGCAGAACCGCCGCAACTTCGGCCTCGATCTGGTTTCGGCACTATTTCCGACCAAGGCCAAGGCGGTCATCCGGGTGTTCACCAACATCTCGACCTTGGGCGCCGCGCTCTTGCTGTTCCACGGCGGCCGGCTCATCCAGCACGCGCTCACCAAGGAGAAACAGCACTACGAGATGATCCCGCTGACCGCGGTCGGCTGGCTCATCCCGATCTGCGCGCTGCTCATCGCGCTGCACGTCGTCCTGCACACGGTCATCGAGATCGATTACATGCGATCGGGCAAGACCGCCCCCGAGCCCGAGGTGGTGGGTTAGCCATGATCACGCTGTTCATCATCCTCATCATCATCGCGTTCGTGATCGGCTCGCCGCTGTTCTCGGTGATGCTGTTCCTGACCGCGCTGGGCGCCATCCTCGGTACCAAGGGCTTCGAGCAGGACTTCGGCGGCTTCGCGTACGAGTTCTTCAGCCTCGGCACCGGCGACAAATCGACGATCTTCTCGACGATCCCGCTGTTCATCTACGCCGGCTACATCATGGCCGCATCGAAGACCGCCGAGCGACTGGTGCGCCTCGCCAACGCCGCGCTGGGCTGGATGCCGGGCGGGCTCGGCATCGTCACGATCCTCGCGTGCTCGGTGTACACGACGTTCACCGGCGCCTCGGGCGTCACCATCGTCGCGCTTGGCGGCCTGCTGATGCCGGCGCTGATCAAGCAGCGCTACCCCGAGCGGTTCGCCCTCGGCCTGGTCACCGGCACCGGCTCGGTCGGGCTGCTGTTCCCGCCGGCGCTGCCGATCATCCTGTTCGGCACCATCTACGGCCTCCAGCAGCTCAACAAGGAGAACACGGCCGCCAACTGGCAGTGGGAGTGGGCGACCGAGCGCTTCTACTTCGCCGGCATCATCCCGGGCCTGCTGCTGATCGGGATGCTGTCGCTGCTGGTGGTCGTCATCGCGATCATCAAGAAGGTGCCGCGGCAGAAGTTCGACCTGCGCGAGCTGCTCGCCGCGCTCCCGGGCGCGCTGCCGGTGATCCTGCTGCCGTTCCTCATCCTGGCCGCGCTGGCCTTCGGCGTCGGCGACCTGTCGCAGATCGCGTCGCTCACGGTGGTCTATCTGGTCGTCGTCGAGATGGGCATCTTCCGCGACCTCAAGCCCCGGGCGCTGTGGGCCATCACCCGCGAGTCGATGGCGCTCATCGGCGCGATCTTCATCATCATCTACTCGGCGACCGCGCTGACGAACTACCTGGTCACCGCCGGCATCCCGTCGAAGCTGGTGCACTGGACCGGCGAGCACATCCACCAACGGTGGACGTTCCTCCTCGCGCTCAACCTGCTGCTGCTGCTGACCGGCATGGTGATGGACATCTTCTCGGCGATCTTGATCGTCGTCCCGCTCATCGCGCCGGTCGCCGCCCACTACCAGATCAGCCCGTACCACCTCGGCGTCATCTTCCTGCTCAATCTCGAGATCGGCTACCTGCACCCGCCGATCGGCCTCAACCTGTTCATCTCGAGCTTCAAGTTCCGCAAGCCGCTGCTCGAGGTGACGGTCGCGACCTTGCCGTTCATGGGCACGGTGATGGCGGCGCTGCTCGTCGTCACCTATGTCCCGAGCTTGACGGTGGTCCCGGCGCCAAAACCGACAGGCACCCTCGAGGGCCTCACCTCGGTCGTGCGGTTGAGCGCGCAGGCGGTGACCAACGTCTCGGAGATCACGCTGCCCGACGGCAAGATCAAAAAGCAGGACGAGTGCAAGGGCATCACCGACGAGTTCGAGCGCGGTGACTGCCTCGGCGTCTTCACCGACGTGACCGAGTGCCGCCGCAAGCCGGCGGCCGAGGCCAAGATCTGCGAGGACACCGTCATCAAGGAGTGGGTCGAGGCCAACGCGCCCGCCGGTGACGACGAGGGTGGCTTCGAGGACGACGACGAGGACAGCGAGGACACCGAGACCGACACCGAGACCGACACCGAGACCGACACGGGCGCGGAGACCGACACGGGCGCGGAGACCGACGCAGGTGTGGGCTCGGGCTCGGGCTCGGCTGCCCCGGCGCCGGCCCCTGGCACGGGTGCTGGTGCGGGCGCGGCTCCGGCTCCGGCGGCGCCCGACGCCCCAGCTGCGCCTGGCGCAGGCTCCGGTTCGTGATGCGCCCATCGCGCGCGTGCTAGAGACCTCCCGGCGTGGCTTCGCTCGGCGCGATCGTCAAGACGCTTCGTCCCCACCAGTGGGTCAAGAACCTGTTCGTCGCCGCACCGCTGGTGTTCGCGAAGCACCTGGTCGACGAGGGCTACCTGCTGCGCTCGGCGCTGGCGGTGGCCGCGTTCTGCGCGCTCTCGGGTGCGGTCTACGCCTTCAACGACGTGCGCGACGTCGAGGCCGACCGCGCCCATCCCAGCAAGCGTCACCGCCCCATCGCGGCCGGCCGGCTCGGTGAGCGCGCGGCGCTGATCCTGTCGGGCGTGCTCGCCGCGGTCGGGCTCGCCGTGGCCTTCGCGCTCGCGCCCATGGCCGGCGTGTGGGCCGCCGGGTATCTCGCGCAGAACCTGGCCTACAGCCTGCGCCTCAAGCAGGTCGCCTTCGTCGACGTGGTGCTGATCGCCGCCGGCTTCATCCTGCGCGTGATGGCGGGCGGCGCCGCGATCCACGTCGCCCCGTCGCCCTGGCTCCTGGCCTGCACCGGCCTCCTCGCGATGTTCCTGGGGCTCGGCAAACGCGCTCACGAGCTCGCGCGGGCCCAGGCCGCCGGGCGCGACGTCGGCACCACCCGCGCCGCGCTCGCCGGCTACCGCCCGGGCGCGGTGCAGGTCGCGATGATCGTCTTGGCCATCGCCACGGTCGGCGCCTACGTCGCGTACACGCTCGACCACCACACCGTCGGGTACTTCGGCACGCACAAGCTGGTGTGGAGCACCCCGTTCGGCGCCATCGGCATCGGGCGTTTCGGGTTCCTCGCGCTGCGGCGGGGCGGCGAGGACAGCCCGACCGACGCCATGCTGCGCGACCCGCTGTTCCTCATGAACCTGCTGGCCTGGGCCGTCGTGGTGCTGTCGATCGTCTACTGACCGGCCGCCCTGGCCTGGGGCTCGGGCAGCGTGAGGTGCTCGACCCGCATCGTCGTCGCGAGCGGATCGTCGGCCGGCGCGACCGGCAGCCGGACCGTGAACGTGGTCCCGCGCCCGACCTGGCTCTCGAAGGTGAGCGTGCCGCCGTGGGCCCGCACCACGTTGCGGGAGATGGCCAGCCCTTGCCCGGTGCCGCGCCCGACCGGCTTGGTCGTGAAGAACGGATCGAAGACCCGGTCGCGGATCGAGTCGGCGATGCCGGCGCCGGTGTCGGCGATCGCGATCACGACGTGGTCGGCCTCGACCCACGTGCGGATCTCGATGCGGCCCCGCGCGCCGGGTTCGCCGACGACGTCGCCGATGGAGTGGGCCGCGTTGACCAAGAGGTTGAGGAAGACCTGGTTGATCTCGCCGGGCCGACAGGTCACGGGCGGCAGCTCGCCCGGCACGAAGTCGATCTCGGCCACGTTCTTGTGCTCGTGGGCGGAGATCGCGATGGTCGCGGCCAGCGCCCGGTTGAGATCGGCCGCGACCACGTCCTTGAGGTCCGGGTGCGCGAACTCCTTCATCGAGCGCACGATCTTCGCGATGCGGTCGAGGCCGTCGAGCATGCGGGCCACCGCGCGCGGGAGATGCTCGACCACGTAGGGCAGATCGGCGGCGGCCTCGGCCTCGGCGAGCATGGCCAACACCTCGGCGGCCGGGGCGCCGGCTCGCAGCTCGTCGAGCCGGGCCTGGGTGAAGGTCGCGAGCGCCAGCAGGTCGCGGGTCGCGTCGTCGACGAAGTGCACGCTGTCGTTGACGAACTGGACCGGCGTGTTGATCTCGTGGGCGATGCCCGCGGCCAGGCGGCCGATGGCCTCGAGCTTCTGGGCCTGGCGCAGCTCGAGCTCGACCTGCTCGCGGGCTCGGCTCTCCTCGACCAGGCGGTCGTGGGCGGCGGCGACCCCGGCGTGGGCGGCCTCGAGCTCGAGGCGCTGGGCGTCACCTCCGTCGAGCATGTCGCGGATGGTCGCGAGCCGCGCCCGCGAGATGAGCATGCACGCGAAGCCGAGCAAGCTGAACATCGCCGGGTAGATCGGCGCGACGTCTTGGCTAAGCGCGATCGCAGCGAGGGCGAGCGCGAACACCGCCAGGATGGCGGCGGCCAGGCGCGGCGCGCCGTTGTCGAAGGTCAACGCCGCGAACGGGATCCACAGCCACATCGTGACCGGCATGCCGATCACCGCTGCGGCGAGCACCACGCCCGACAGGTTGACGCAGCTGCGCAGGGTCTCGGCGAACCGGGTGCCGCGCCGCGGGTGCAGCACCAGGGTGACCCAGGTGTTGAACGCGATGAGCGTGACCAGCACCGCGAGCCCGCAGGCGACGCTGCGCCAATCGCCCCACACCTCGACCAGCATCATCAGCGTGATGCCCACGGCGCTCGCCATCGCCACGTTGGTGATCCGCTTCACCATGGGAAGCGTGTAGCGGTCGGTGCTCCCCTCCATGTACCCCGCTTCGGCCGTCTCGGCCTACCGTGGAGGCCCGTGGTAAGAAGGCCCACATGGTCGACGAGCCCCCCGCGATCGCGCGCCGTAAGGCGGATCACATCGAGGTCGCGGCGTCGGGCCAGGCCGACTTCGCCGAGCGCACGACGCTGCTCGAGCAGGTGCACCTGGTTCACCAGGCGCTACCCGAGCTGGCGGTCGACGACCTCGACCTGAGGGTCGAGCTGTGCGGCAAGGCCCTGCGGGCTCCGCTGATGGTGACCGGCATGACCGGCGGCACCCCGGCCGCGGCGGCCATCAACCGCGACATCGCGCGGGCAGCGGAGGCGGCCGGCATCGCGATGGGCGTCGGCTCGCAGCGTGCCATGCACGAGCATCCGGAGCTCACGTCGACGTTCCAGGTCAAGGACCTCGCGCCCGACCTCGTGCTCATCGGCAACGTCGGCGTGATCCAGGCCGGCGCGATGGGCGTGGCCGGCTGCCTCGAGCTGGTGAAGGCCATCGGCGCCGACGCCCTGGCGGTTCACCTCAATCCGGCGCAGGAGATGATCCAAGACGGCGGCGACCGCGACTTTCGGGGCGCGCTCGACACCATCGCGCGGCTGGTCGGCGAGCTGCCGGTGCCGGTGATCGTCAAGGAGACCGGCTGCGGGCTGTCGCCTCACGCGGCGGCGCGCCTCAAGTTCGTCGGCGTGACGACCGTCGATGTCGCCGGCGCCGGCGGCACCAGCTGGGTCGCCGTCGAGGCCCGCCGGGCCGCCGCGGGCAGCCCAGCCCGAGCCCTCGGGACCGAGCTGTGGGACTGGGGCGTCCCGACCGCGGTCTCGACCCTGGCCTGCGCGCACCACGGGCTCACGGTGATCGCGTCGGGCGGGCTGCGCAGCGGCCTCGACGTCGCGCGCGCGCTCGCGCTGGGCGCCCGGCTCGGCGGCATGGCGGCGCCGATCTTGCGGGCCCAGCGCGACGGCGGCGTCGACGCGATCGCCGCCACGCTCGCCGAGATCATCGCGTCGATCCGCACGGTGATGCTGCTGACCGGCTCCAAGCGCGTGGTCGATCTGCGGGCCGCGCCCCGCCACCTCGGCGCCCAGCTGCGGGGCTGGCTCGACGATCTCGGCGTGCGCCCGACCGGGGTCGTCGGCAAGTGACCGTCGGCGTCGGGCGTGGCCACGGCAAGGTCATCCTCTTGGGCGAGCACGCCGCGGTGTACGGCTACGCGGCGCTGGCCGGCGCGATCGATCGCGGCGTGACCATCACGGCCCGCGCCACGCCGGGACCGCTGCGGCTGCGGGTGCCGGCCTGGCAGCTCGACGTCGCCGCCGGCGACGATCATCGGGTGGCTCGGGCCCTGGTCGCGATCGGGTCGGCGCTCGGCCTGGCCGAGGGCTGGCGGCTCGACGCCGAGGCCACCGTGCCGCCGGGCGCCGGGCTGGGCTCGTCGGCGGCGACCGCGGTCGCGATCACCCGGGCGCTGGCGGCTGGGCTCGACCGCGCGCTGGCGCCTGACGAGGTTACCGCGATCGCCGACCGCGCCGAGCGCTGCTTCCACGGCAACCCGAGCGGCCTCGACGTGGCGCTGGCCGCGGCCGGTGGGCTCGGCCGGTTCCGGCGCAGCGACGGGCTCACCCCGGTCGCGGCGGCCGGCGTGCCGCTCGCGATCGGCCTGTCGGGCGAGCCGCGCTCGACCGCGGTGATGGTGGCGCGGGTGGCGGCGGCGCGGGCCGCCGCGCCAAGCGAGATCGACGCGCGCTTGGCCTGGTTGGGCGAGTGTGCCGATGCCGCGGTCGGACTGGTGGAACGGGGCGAATGGCCGGAGCTCGGCACCAGAATGAATTCGGCACATAATACCCTGGCCGGCCTCGGGGTCTCGACACCCGGCCTCGACGCGATGGTGGCGGCGGCCCGCGGCGCCGGCGCGCTGGGCGCCAAGCTCACCGGCGGCGGCGGCGGCGGCGCGATCATCGCCCTCGCCCCGGGCGCCGAGGCGGCGGTGCTCGCGGCCTGGCGCGCCCTCGGCAAGGCCGGCTTCGTGACCACGCTCGGCGGGGCCGCGTGACCCTGGGCGCGCCAGCCACCGCCCGCGCGTGCGCCAACATCGCGCTCGTGAAGTACTGGGGCAAGCGCGACGCCGCGCTCAACCTGCCGGCCGCTGGCAGCCTGTCGCTCACGCTCGACGCGCTCACCACCGTCACGACCGTGCGCTTCGACGGTGCGCTCGCCGCCGACAGCATGCGGCTGGGCGGCGCCGAGGCCTCGGCCGCGGTGCTGGCCCGCACCAGCGCGTGGCTCGACGGCGTGCGCGCGCTGGCCGGCACCGACTGGCGCGCCGCCATCGACACCGTCAACCACTTCCCGACCGCGTCGGGCCTGGCCTCATCGGCGTCGGGCTTCGCGGCGTTGGCGGTCGCGGCCACGGCGGCGGCCGGGCTCACCCTCGACGACGCGGCGTGCTCGCGGCTGGCCCGCATCGGCTCGGGCTCGGCGGCCCGCTCGATCCACGGCGGGCTGGTCCGCATGCACGCCGGCACCCGGGCCGACGGGGACGACGCGTTCGCGGTGCCGGTCGAGGCCGCGGCCGACTTCGTGGCCTCGCTGCGCATGGTGATCGCCGAGGTCGGCGGCGGCGCGCCCAAGACCCACGGCTCGCGCGACGCGATGGAGCACTGCGCCGCGACCTCGCCGCTGTACGCCGGCTGGCTGGCCTCGGTGCCCGGCGATCTGGCCAACGCCGAGGCCGCGATCGCGCGCCGTGACCTGGAGGCGCTCGGCACCGTGACCGAGGCCAGCGCGCTCGCCATGCACGCGGCCGCGATCGCGTCGCGTCCCACGATCCTGTACTGGCAGCCGGCGACCCTGGCCGCGATGGCGGCGGTGCGGGCGCTGCGCGGGGCCGGGCGCGCGGCGTGGGCGACCATGGACGCCGGCCCGCACGTGAAGGTGCTGACCTCGAGCGTCGACGCCGACGCGGTGGCCGCCGCGATGCGGGACGTGCCCGGCGTGACCGCGGTCGCGATCGCGCGCTCGGGGCCGGGCGCGGAGCTGGCGTGAGCTTCGTCGCCAGCGCGCCCGGCAAGGTGATGCTCACCGGCGAGTACGCGGTGCTCGACGGCGGCGAGGCGGTCGTGATCGCGATCGATCGCCGCGCCCGCGCGGTGCTGGGCGCGCCCACCGTGCCGTCGGAGTTCTTGGCCGCCGCCGCCGCGGTGTTGTTGCGCGAGTCGGGCCCGGCCGCCGCCGCCGCGATCGGCGCCCTCCACGTCGACACCGCGGCGCTGCGCCACGACGGCGTGAAGCTCGGCCTCGGCTCGTCGGCAGCCGCGACGGTGGCCGCGGTCGCCGCGGCGCTCCACAGCATCGACGCCTTCGAGCCCGCGCGGGTCGAGACCATCGCGCGCATCGCCCACGCCGAGGCGCAAGCCCGGCGCGGCGCGGCCGGCAGCGGCGCTGACATCGCGGCGTCGGCGCGCGGCGGCGCGATCGGGTTCGCGCGGCATCGCACGCGGGCGCTGACGCTACCGATCGAGCTCGAGCTCCGCTTCGCGTGGACTCGCGCCGCCGCGGACACCGCGACCCTGGTCGCCGCGGTCACCGACGCCCGCCACGCCACCGGCGTGCGGGCCGCCCTCGCCGCGATCGCCTACGCCTCGGCCGCGCTGGCCGCCGCCACCACCGCGATCGAGGCTGTCGAGGCCTTCGCGCGGGCCGCTGCCGCCACGACCGCGCTGGCCGCCGCGACCGGGGTCGCGCTGGTGCCAGCCGCCATCGTCGCGCTCCAGGCCAGCCTGGCCGACCTCGGCGCGATCGCCAAGACTACCGGCGCCGGTGGCGGCGACATCGTCGTGGTGGCCTCGGCCGGCGACGTCGATCCGGCCGCGATCGATCGGCGCCTGGTGCGGGCCGGCCTGGTGCCGCTCACGCTGGCCGTCGACGCCACCGGGGTGGACATCGTCTCCGACGCTGCGAAGGGCGCGCGATCCCCGTGACGTCGTCGCGACTGCCAGGCTTCCATTCCCGGACCGTCGACGAGCGCCGGCAGCTGCTGCGGGAGCGCGGCCTGGACCTCGACGCCCTCGACGGCGGGCTGTCCCTCGATGACGCGACCGGCATGATCGAGAACGTGGTGGGCCGCTACGCGCTGCCCTTCGCGATCGCGACCAACTTCACGGTCGACGGCGTCGACGCGCTGGTGCCGATGGTCGTCGAGGAGCCCTCGATCGTCGCCGCCGCGTCCAACGGCGCGCGCATGGCCCGCGCCGGCGGCGGCTTCATCGCGACGGTCGCGCCGGCGATCGTCACCGGCCAGATCCAGCTGGTGCAGATCGCCGAGGCCGACGCCGCCGCCGCGCGCCTCGCCGCCGCCGCGCCGGCGCTCCTGGCCCGAGCCCGCGAGCTGGTGCCGCGCCTGGTCGCGCGCGGCGGCGGGCCGCTCGCCGTGCAGGCCCGCGTGCTGGCCCGCGCGCCGGGGCCCGACGGCGGCGTCGTGGTCGTCCACGTCGACGTCGACTGCTGCGACGCGATGGGCGCCAACCTGGTGAACAGCCTGTGCGAGCTGATGGCGCCCGAGCTGGCCGCGATCGCGCACGCCCAGGTCGGCCTGCGCATCCTCACCAACCTCACCGACCAGCGCACCGTGCGCGTGACGGTGCGCATCCCGACCGCCGCGCTCGCCGACGCTCACACCACCGGCCCGGCCGCCGCCGCCGCCATCGCCGCGGCCTCGCGCTTCGCCGAAGCCGATGCCTACCGCGCCGCCACGCACAACAAGGGCGTGATGAACGGGCTCGACGCGGTGCTGGTCGCCACCGGCCAGGACTGGCGCGCCGTCGAGGCCGGGGCCCACGCCTGGGCCGCACGCCGCGGTCGTTACGCGCCGCTGGCGATCTGGACCCACGACGCCGAGATCGACGAGCTGGCCGGCGCCCTCGAGCTACCGCTCGCGGTCGGCGTGGTCGGCGGCGCGCTCCACGTCCATCGCGGCGCCCGGGCCGCGCTCACCCTCGCCGGGGTCACCAGCGCCCGCCGGCTGGCCGCGCTGGCCGCCGCCGCGGGCATGGCCTGCAACCTCGCCGCGCTGCGCGCGCTGGCCACCGAGGGCATCCAGCGCGGCCACATGGCGCTCCACGCCCGGGCCCTGGCCCGCGCCGCTGGCGCCACCGGCACGCTGGTCGATCAGGTCGCCGCCGAGCTGGCCGCCTCGGGCGACATCCGGGCCGACGCGGCTTCGGCCATCCTCTTGCGCCTGTCCATGTCAGGATGTGTCTCGTGATCCACCGCATCGGCGAACGCCGCGCGACCGCTCAGGCAGTGCCGCTCCCTCCGTCCCTCGAGCTGGAGGCCTGCTACCGCTACTGCGAGGCGCTGTGCCGCGCCCACCACCACAACTACCCGGTGGCGTCGTTCTTCGCGCGCTCGTCGCTGCGGCGGCACATCTTCGCGATCTTCGCGTTCGCCCGGGTCGCCGACGACTTCGCCGACGAGCCCGCCTTCGAGGGTCGGCGCGCCCGCGAGCTCGACCGCTGGGAAGAGCTGCTGCACGCGACCTATTATGGCAACCCGCCCGAGCACCCGGTCTTCATCGCGCTGGCCACGACGGTGCGCGAGCTCAACTTGCCGATCACCGAGTTCACGCAGCTGCTGTCCGGTTTCCGGACCGATCTCGAGACCCGCCGCTACGCCACCTGGAATGAATTACGCAGTTATACCCGCGAGGCCGCCGAGCCGGTCGGACACCTGTTGCTGTACACCGGCGGCTACCGCGCCCCCGAGCTGCACGCCTACGCCGACGATCTGGCCACCGGGCTGGCCTTCGCGCGCCTCATCCAGGACATGCCGTCCGACCTCGCCCGCGGCCGGATCTACGTGCCGCTCGAGGATCTGCGCCACTTCGGCATCAGCGAGAGCGACATCGGCGCGCGCCGGGTCGGCCCGGCGGTCGGCGCGCTGGTCCGCTATCAGGTCGCCCGGACCCGCGCCCTGTTCGAGCGGGCCCGGCCGCTCATCGACGTCGTCGGCGCCGACCTCGCCGTCGAGCTCGCGCTCATGTGGCACGGCGGCATGCGCATCCTCGACAAGATCGCATCGAGCGGCGACAAGCTGTTCGCGGTGCGCCCCCGCATCACGCCGGCCGACAAGGCCCTCGTGGTCACGCGCGCCCTCGCCTGGCGCGGCCAGACCCTCGGCCCCCGCGCCGTCGCCCTGATCCGCCGCACCATCGCCGGCTGAGCTCTCGAGCGGCCTCCAAGGTCGCTCGGAAGAAGCCTGTCAGTCCTGGCCGAGGGCGGCGCGGACCGCGCGGGCGGTCTTGCTGGCCAGATAGGAGGCCTTGAGGGCGGGGTCGCGCAGGCGGGCGGCCTTGGCGGCGATCTCGTCGGCGGCGCGCTGCCACGCGGCGCGGGCGGCCGGGAGGCGACCGGCGGCCGCCAAGGTCAGCGCATGCCAGTGCAGGACGTGCTCGGCGCCCTCGGGGCGTGACTGCGCGGCCTGGATCGCGACAGCCTCGGTGGTCGCGGCGATCGCGCCAGCATGGTCGCCCAGGCGTGACATGGCCAGTCCCTGAGCAGCCAGGCCATAGATGATGCCGACCGCCATTGGCATCTTGCGGGCCAGCTCGGTGGCGGCGCGCGCCAGCTCGAGAGCGCCAGTTGGAGACTGACCTGCTTCGAGCTGGGCCAAGGCGATGTACTCGAGTCCGCGGATCTCCTGGAAGCGCTCGCGGCCCTCGCTGGCGAGGTCCTTGCCGCGCTCGAGCAGGTCCAGCGCGCCGGCGACGTCGCCGCGCGCCAGCTTGGCCTGGCCCCACGAGATCGCGGCGTCGGCCATCGACGACGGGTCGCTGGTCTGCTCGCCCAGCTTCCACGCCTTCGCCAGGTAGCTCTCGGCGCGGTCGGTGTCACCGACGTCGGCATAGGCCTGGCCGATGTTGCCGAGCTTGAGCGCGACGCCCGAGCGATCGCCGAGCTGCTGATCGAGCTTGAGCGACGACTTGTAGTGCGCCAGCGCCTCCTCGTACTCGCCCAGCGACGAGAACACGATGCCCATGTTGTTGAGCGCGCGCGCCTCCTGCCGAGGCAGCTTGAGCGCGCGGTAGATCACCAGCGCCTCGGCGTAGGCCTCGATCGCGGCCTCGAGGCGACCCATGTTCCACAGCGTCGTGCCCTGGTTGTTCAGGATGGTCGCGCGCATGAGCAGCGTCGCCGCGCTGTCGCCGGTCTGCGCGCACAGCGCCATCGCCTGTTCGCACAGCTGCAACGACTCGTCGTTGTTGCCGACCAGCCGCGCGATCGCCGAGCGCAGGCGCAGCCCGTCAGCCTCGAGCAGCTGGTCGCCGGCGTCGCGCGCGAACTGCAGCGCCGGCGCGACCGAGCGCTGCGCGGCCGGCGCCTTGCCGACGTCGATGTAGAACTGCGCGGTCAGGCCGTGCGCCATCGCCTGCTTCTGGGGGTCGCCGATCGCCTCGGCTTCCTTGCGCAGCGCGGCCAGCTCGCGCAGCTGCTGCGGGCGACGCGCCAACCGGCGCAGGATCTCCTCGCGCTGCCGCCGGGCCTGGAACCGCCGCGCGTGATCGCCGGGCGGCAAGAGCTTGAGCGCGCGCGACAGCTGGCGGAACGCATCGGCGTTGCCGCCGACATCGATCGCGTGGCTGGCCGCGCGCAGGTAGCGATCGGCCGAGGCGATGGCGTCGCCGGCCAGCTCGAGATGGCGCGCGATGTGGGCGTCGTCCTGGCCCGGCCGATAGCTCGGCGAGGTCGCGATGCGGTCGGCGACCAGGCGATGCAGCCGGGTCTTGTCGTCGGGCGACACCAGCCCGTAGGCCACCGTCATCAGCATGTCGTTCTTGAAGCGGAACTCGCCGTCGTAAGGCCGGATGAGACCGCGGCGGGCCAGCTCGTCGAGCTCGACCTTGGGCTGGCGACCCAGCATCGCCGCCAGCACCGGCGGCGCGATCACGCGGCCCAGGACCGAGGCGGTGAGCAGCACCTGCTTGTCGGGCTCGGGCAACCGATCGATGCGCGTGACCAGCAGATCCTCGACGGAGGTCGGCACCTGCAACGGGGCGTCGCGCTTGATCCAGCGGTACTTGCCGGGATGCTCGGGCGCCTCGCCGAGCACGCCGCGCTCGGCCAGCGCGTCGACCAGCTCGACGATGAAGAATGGGTTGCCGCCGGCCCGCGACAGGATGAGCTCGGTCAGCTCTCCCAGATCCTCGTCGGGCGCGAACCGCGACAGCACCAGCCGTCGGCGGGCGTCGACGTCGAGCTCGTCGAGGTGCGCGATCTGCCCGCCGGCCGCGGTGGTGGCCTCGAGGATGCGCTTGTCGGGCCGGGTCGTGACGATGCCAAGCACCGGCCGCGTGGTCGGCACCTGGAGCAGCGCCGCGAACAGCTCGAGGCTCTCCTGATCGGACCAATGGACGTCCTCGCCGACGATGATGAGCGGGCGGTCGGGCTCGAGCCGCTGCTCGACCCGCTGCATGATGCCGAGCATCTGCTGGCGGCGCTCGTCGGGATCGACGTCGTTGGCCTCGGAACGCGCGCCCAGGAGCATGCCGATCGTGGCGAGCGCGACCTTGGCCTCGCGGCCATCTTCCTCGCCGGGGAACAGCAGCGGCATCGCCAGCGCGAGCCGGCGCTGGATCTCGTGCGGCTCGGCGCCGTCGGCGAGGCCGAGGATCTCGCGCGACAGATCGGCGATCACCCCGTACGGCGTCAGCGCGGTGGCGACTCGCGTCGAGGTGCGCAAGATGTACGCCTCGCCGGCCGGGATGCCGGCCAGGAACGCCGACACCAGCGAGCGCTTGCCGACGCCGTGATCGCCCGACAGCGCGATCTGCCGCTTGTGACGGCTCACCAGCGTGTCGCGATAGGCGTCGCGCAGGAGCTTGAGCTCGAGGTCGCGACCGAACAGCGCGCCCGGTCGCGCGCGCTCGCGCAGCCGCGCCGACCGCTCCTTGGGCCCGCGCAGCCGGTACACCCGCGCGCGCTTGATGCCGGGTTCGGTGTCCTCGTCGGCCCGACCGCCGCCGCTCTCGGTGCCTGCTGGCAGCTCGATGGCGGACAGCGCCTCGAACGACCAGTCGTTGCGCGCGCTGCGGAACACCCGGCCACCGACCAAGATCTCGGCCGGGCCGGCGAAGCGCGCCAGGTGGGTCGCGAACCCGGCGGTGGTCGCCTCGATCTCGAAGCTCTGGTCGCGTCCGCGCCGGATCACGGTCGCCGCGCCGCGCTGGATGCCGACCGCCAGCCGCAGCTCGGGCTCGACGTCGGAGCCGATGCCGTCGAGGGCATCGACGAGCGCCAGCGCCAACCGGATGGTGCGCCCGCTGTCGTCCTCGCTGGCCAGCGGCAGCCCGACCACCAGCCGCACGCTGTCGAGATCGCGCTCGCCACGATCTTCGAGCGCGTCGTGCTTGAACGCGATGTCGCGCGCGACCCGCCGGAACTCCTCGACGATGCGGGTCGCGCCGGCTGCCCCGAGCCGCCCCTCGAGCGCGGCCACGCCGCGGATCACGCCCTCGACGACGTAGACGTACTTGCGCTCGCGGACCTCGCGAGTCCGCGCCGCCGCCGCGCTGGCGCCCGATCCCGCCGACGGATCGCCCAGCGAGCCCAGCGACATCGGGCCGTGGGAGCCCGTCGTGGGCGTGCCGGTGGTCGGCTTGGACTCGCTGCTCGGCCGCGCCTTGGGCACGCGCCGCTCCGGGGGCACCACGATCGCCAGGAAGGTCGCCAGCGTGGCCGAGTCGGCCAGCTCGCCAGCCTCGTGACCGTGCTCCAGCTGGAATCGCCCGAGGTCGGCCTGCAGCTCGCGCGCGGTCGGGTAGCGATCGTCGCGGTGGAACGCCAGCGCGCGCAGGATGATGCGCTCGAGCGTCGGCGGCACGTCGGGCGCGGCCGCGCGCGGCGCCGGGATCGCCCCCGCCTTCACCTGCTCGAGCGCCTCCTTGCCGCGGCCCGCGAACAGCGGCCGACCGCACACCAGCTCGTACAGCACGATGCCGGCCGAGAACACGTCCGAGCGACAGTCGACCGGCTCGCCGCGCGCCTGCTCGGGCGACATGTACGCGAACTTGCCCTTGATGACGCCCTCGTCTTCGTGAACGTGGCGGGCTCGCGCGATGCCGAAGTCGACGATCTTCACGCCGCCGTCCCACGACACCAGCACGTTTTGCGGCGAGATGTCCCGGTGCACGATGCCGAGGGCGTCGCCGAACTCGTCGGCCTTCTTGTGGGCGTAGTCGAGGCCCTTGGCGAGCTGCTGGACGATGTACGCCGACAGCCCGAACGGCACCCGCCGCTTGTCCTTGGCGCAGTCCTGCAGCAGCCGGAGCAGATCCATCCCCTCGACGTTCTCCATCGCGAGGAAGTACGTATCGCCCACCGAGCCGAAGTCGAAGACCTGGACGATGTTGGGGTGGTTGAGGCCCAGCGCGATCTTGGCCTCGTCGACGAACATCGCGACGAACTGCCGGCTGCGCGCGTAGGCCGGGTGGATCTTCTTGATGACGAGCGTCTTCGCGAGACCCTGGGCGACCGTGGTGCGCGCGAGGTAAACCTCGGCCATCCCTCCGGTGCCGATCTTGCGGACGAGCGAGTATTTTCCGAACTGCTCCATCGACGAGCGGACCGCGAGTCTACCGGATCACAGACGCTTGATGACGAGGTTGTCGAAGTAGGTGTCGGTCTCCCAGTTGCCGAACCCGAAGTACTCGTGGCCCACGCCAGCGAGGGGTGCGGGATCGTCGTAGCGGAGAAACGGCACCGTGAGGTCGTCGAGGTACCACTCGAGCACGCGGCCACGCCGCACGATGCGCCAGTGGTAGCGGCGGCCGGGCTCGACGCGCGGCGCGCTGCGGGTGACCTGATCCTTGCCGTGCTCGTCGAGGCGCGTGATGATCGAGCGCGAGTTCTTCCAGGCGCCGAACACCAGCACGTAGCTGGTCGCCAGGTAGCGGTTGCCGTCGGCGTCGTAGGACCGGCCGTCGCCAAAGACCTCGACCTTGAGATCGCCGTCGGGCGACGCCGACCACGCGTCGAAGTCGATCTGGAGGTCGCCTGCGGGCAGCTTCTTGGCCAGCCACAGCGGCCGGTTGTGGCCGCCCTTGGCGTTGAGCGCGCCATCGACGATGCGGTAGCCGCTGCCGGTCTGGTTGTAGTCCGGGCCGATCGAGGTGCGGTCGAAGAGGTCGGCGTAGCGGTCCACGATCGGGGGCTGCTCACGCACCTTGCAGCCGGCCAGCGCGAGCAGGATGAAGGGCAGGACCAGGCGCATCGGCGGCACTATCGCTTGTGGGCCCGCGGGTAGCAATCCGCGCGGCTTGGAGTGATCCACTCGATCGAAACTGTTGGGAAATTCCGGAATCACTCCCGCAAGTGGGCGCAATCGCTGTCAGAGGGCCCCGGTAGGGTCCGACACGTATGACGACCTTGCCCTTGTTCGACCAGACGTGGCTACAGCCCGTCGGGCAGTCGTCCGGCATTCCCGCGCGCAAGAAGCCGGCCGGCAAGAAGAAGCCCGCGGTCGAGCTCACGCTGGTGGCCGCGGTGGTCGAGACCGTGACGGTCACGATCGAGACCACGACCGAGCTGGTGATCCCGCTGGCGGTCGCGCCCCTGGCCGAGACCCGCACCGAGCGCGGCGTCATCGTCTTCGACGTCGAGACCACCGGCACCGATCGTCGGCGCGACCAGGTCATCGAGCTGTGCGTGCAGTTCGGCCTGGGCGACGACGCCACCAGCAAGACCTGGCGCATCAAGCCGGCGGTCGCGATCTCGCCCGGTGCGCAGGCGGTCCACGGCATCTCGGCCGAGCAGCTCGCCGAGTGCCCGAGCTTTGACGACCTCGCCGACGAGATCCTGGCGGTGTTCGCGCAGGCCGAGGTGCTGGTCGGCTACAACCTCGCCTTCGACATCGACATGATCAGCGCCGAGTACGAGCGCCTGGGTCGGCCCACGCCCGAGTGGAGCGGCAAGACCGTCATCGACGCGTTCCGGATGTGGCAGCAGTGCGAGCCGCGCAGCCTATCGCACGCCCACAAGCGCTTCGTCGGCGGCGGCTTCGAGGACGCCCACTCGGCCAGCGCCGACGTGGCGGCGACCGGGCGGGTGCTCAGCGGCATGCTCAAGTCCTTCGGCCTCGACGATCACGACTGGCGAGGCATCGCCGGCGTGTGCGACCCGGCGCGACCCTCGTGGGTCGGCCCGTCGCGCCACCTGCAGTGGAGCGGCGAGCGCGTGATCATGGCGTTCGGCAAGCACAGCGGCACCGCGCTGCACCAGATCGATCCCGGCTACCTACGCTGGATGGCGGAGAAGGACTTTCCCGGCCACGTCACGCAGATCTGCATGAAGGCGGCGAGCGTGCCCGAGCCCGAGTTCTTGGTCTGGATCCGCGAGGCGTTCGGCGCCCCGCCCGCGTCGTTGGCGCCCGCAGCGGCGTCCGCAGCGGCGTCGGCGTCGTCTGTGACCTGAAGCACGTTGGGGACCTGACGCACGAGCGGTCCCCTGCCATCACCGGTCAGCGGTGAGGCTTGTACAAATCGACGATTCCGCGGTTTGCTGCCGCTACATGCAGGAGCCCTCCGACCTGACGCCGCGTCTGGCATTGCCGGAGAACCCGTGGATCGGAGGCGGCGACGCCGGCCGGCTGATCGCCGAGCTCGACTGGGCCGCGACGCCGCTGGGGCCGCGCGCGACCTGGTCCGTCAGCCTGCGCACCGCGGTCGGGATGATGCTGGCGGTCGGAGGCCCGGCCTGCCTGGTGTGGGGCCCCGGCCACGTCCAGCTCTACAACGACGGGTACGCCCACGTGATCGGGCACCACCATCCCGGCGCGCTCGGCTGTGATTTTCGCGCGAGCTGGGCCGAGTACCTGCCCGTCATCGGCGACGCTTACGCCGCCGCCCGGGCTGGTCGCGCGACGCAGCTCGACGAGGTCCACGCCTTCCTCGACCGCGACGGCTGCGAGATGGAAGGCTGGGCCACGCTCGCGTTCTCGCCGATCACCGGCGAGGACGGCGCCATCGCCGGCGTGTTCCACACCATCACCGACCAGACCCGTCACGCGCTCGCGGTCCGCCGTCGTCGCACGCTCATGGAGCTGCAGGCCCGCGCGCCCAAGGCCCACACCAGCGCCGAAACCTACGCGATCGCGATGCGCGTGCTCGCCGAGGCCGGGGCCGACGTCCCGTTCGCGCTGCTGTACCTCGTCGATCCCACCGACGAACGCGCCACGTTGCTCGAGCAGACCGGCCTGCCCGACGACGACGCGGTGCGCCCTCGGTCGCTCGGACGGGGCGACCACGACGCGTGGGGAGTCGCCGAGACCATGCGCACCGGCGCGTTACGGCGGGTCGACCTGGGCGACCGGCTCGCCGGGCGGGTGGTCGGTCCGTATCCCAACCCGCCGTCCCACGCGGTCGCGGTGCCGCTCGTGCGGCTGGGCAGCGAGCAGACCGGCGCGGTGCTGGTGCTCGGCCTCAGCGCGCGGCTCGTGGTCGACGATGCCTACCTGGTCTTCTGCGAGCTGGTGGCCTCGACGATCAGCGGCGCGGCCGCCAACGCGGCCGCGTACGGCGCGGCGCACGCCCGCATCGAGGCGCTGGCAGAGCTCGATCGCGCCAAGACGATGTTCTTCTCGAACGTGAGCCACGAGCTCCGGACTCCGCTCACATTGATTATCGCACCGATCGAGGATGCGCTCCGCACCGGGGTACCGCTCGCCGGCGATCGCCTCGAGCTGGTCGCGCGCAACGCGAACCGGCTGCTGCGCCTGGTCAACGATCTGCTGTCGTTCTCTCGCCTGGAAGCCGGCGTGCTGGAGTCGACCTTCGTGCCGACCGATCTGGCGGCGGTCACGCGGGCCCTGGCCGAGGCGTTCCGCTCCCTGGTCGAGCCCGCCGGGCTCGCGCTGACGATCGACTGTCCGGCCCTGCCCGCGCCGGTCTACGTCGACCGCGACCAGTGGGAGAAGATCGTGACCAACCTCGTCGCGAACGCGTTCAAGTTCACGCTCGCCGGCGCCATCGTGGTCAGCCTGCGCGCGATCGGCGACGCCGTCGAGCTGCGCGTCACCGACACTGGCATCGGCATCCCGGTCGAGGAGCTGGGCCGCGTCTTCGAGCGGTTCCACCGGATCGACGGCGACCGCGGCCGCAGCGTCGAAGGTAGCGGCATCGGGCTCGCGCTGGTCCACGAGCTGGTGCGCCAGCACGCGGGCAGGCTCGACGTCGTGAGCGAGGTCGGCGTCGGGAGCACCTTCGTCGTCACGCTCACCACCGGCCAGGCCCACCTGCCCGCCGATCGGGTGCGCCTCGCACCGCCGGCGGCGGCGCTGCGTCAGGCCTTGCCACCGCGCGCCGAGACCGTGCGCACCTCGCGCATCGCCTCACCGATGCGGCCGACCGGAGCTCCCCGGCGGGCCCGCATCCTCGTCGTCGACGACAACCCGGACCTGCGCGGGTACCTGATCGAGGTGCTGTCGCCGCTGGGGCTGGTGGAGGGCGTGGCCGATGGCCATGAGGCCCTGGCGCGGGCGCTGGCCAGCCCGCCGGAGCTGGTGCTGACCGACGTGATGATGCCCGGCCTCGACGGCTTCGGCCTGCTGCGCGCGCTCCGGGCCGATCCGCGGACCAGCACCACGCCGGTCGTCTTGATGTCGGCGCGCACCGGTGAGGAGCGGGTGATCGAGGGGCTCGCGCAAGGTGCCAACGACTACCTGCTCAAGCCGTTCTCGTCGCGCGAGCTGGTGTCGCGCGTGCGCACCCACCTCGAGACCGCGCAGCTGCGGCGCGAGCTCCTGCTCGGCGCCCGCGAGCTCGACGCGATCGTCGAGAACGTCCCCCACATGCTGTTCGTGAAGGACGCCGAGCGGCTGACGTTCACGCGCATCAACCGCGCCGGTGAGGTGCTGCTCGGCGTCGACCGCAGCGTGCTCCTGGGCAAGTCGGACCACGACTTCTTCCCGCCCGATCAGGTCGAACAGTTCACGACCCGCGATCGCGAGACCTTGGCCGGTACCATCGGCGTCGACATCGTCGAGGAGCCCATCGACACCCCCCACGGTCGACGCTGGTTGCACACCAAGAAGGTGCCGATCTTCGATGAGCACGGTCGGCCGCGCTACCTGCTCGGCATCTCCGAGGACATCACCGATCGCCGGCTCCAGCAAGATGAGCTGGTGCGGGCCAAGGAGGCCGCCGAGATCGCCAACCGCGAGCTCGAGTCGTTCAGCTACTCGGTCGCCCACGATCTGCGAGCGCCGCTGCGCGGCATCGATGGCTTCGCGCAGGCGCTGGCCGAGGACTACGCGGCCCAGCTCGACGCCGACGGTCAGCGCTACCTGCGCTTCGTGCGCGAGTCGGCACAGCGCATGGGGGTGCTCATCGACGACCTCTTGGACCTGTCGCGGGTGACGCGCAGCGAGGTCGTGCGCCAGGACGTCGATCTCAGCGCTCTCGCCGCCGCAGTAGTAGGCCGATTGGAGCGCCACGAGCCTGGCCGCGTGGTGACGGTGGACGTGCAGCCTGCAATGGTCGCCGACGGTGACGCTCACCTTCTAGGGGTGGTTCTCGACAACTTGATCGGCAACGCCTGGAAGTTCACTCGCAAGCGTTTGGATGCGCATATCGCGGTCGGCGCTACCATCGGGGACGACGGGGTGACGGTCTTCTTCGTTCGCGACAACGGCGCGGGCTTCGACGAGGCCTACGCCAACAAGCTCTTCGGCGTGTTCCAACGACTCCACTCCCAGCAAGAATTCGAGGGCACCGGCGTCGGGCTCGCGACGGTGCAGCGCATCGTCTTGCGCCACGGAGGCCGGCTGTGGGCCCGCGGCGTCGTCGGCGAGGGCGCGACGTTCTCCTTCTCGCTGCACAAATCGGGGCGACCTCATGACTGACGGCACGGTGCTCCTGGTCGAGGACAACCCGATGGACGAAGAGCTGACGCTGCGCGCGTTCAAGCGCAGCAACATGGCCAATCCGATCGACGTCGTGCGCGACGGCGCCGAGGCCCTCGACTACCTGTTCGCGCGCGGCAGCTACGCCGGCCGCGCCGACGCCGCCCTGCCGCAGTTGGTGCTGCTCGATCTCAACCTGCCCAAGATCGACGGGCTCGGCGTCTTGCGGGCGCTGCGCGCCGACGAGCGCACGCGGCTCTTGCCGGTGGTGGTGCTGACCTCGTCGCGCGAGGAGCGCGATGTGATCTCGAGCTACAGCCTGGGCGCCAACAGCTACGTGCAAAAGCCGGTCGACTTCACCCAGTTCCTCGACGCGGTGCGCCAGCTCGGGTTGTACTGGCTCGTGATCAACCAGCCTCCGCCCCCGCCGAGGGTCGGTTGATGGGGGAGCCGCGCCGCCTGCGGACGCTGATCGTCGAGGATCTCGAGTCGGATGCCGCACTCCTGGTGCGCGAGCTCAAGCGCGGCGGGTTCGCCGTCGAGCACGAGCGGGTCGAGACTCCCGAGGCCATGACCGCCGCGCTCGAGGGTCACACCTGGGATCTCGTGGTGTCGGACTACTCGATGCCCGGCTTCGGGGCGCTCGGCGCGCTCGCGATCGTGAAGCGCAGCGGGCTCGACCTGCCCTTCATCATCGTGTCGGGGACGATCGGCGAGGACGTCGCGGTCGCGGCGCTCCAGGCCGGCGCTCACGACTTCATCGCCAAGGGCAAGCTCGCCCGCCTCCTGCCCGCGGTCGAGCGCGAGCTGCGAGAAGCCGCCCATCGCGCCGAGCACGCCAAGATCCAGGAGCACCTGCTGATCTCCGATCGCATGGCGTCGGTCGGGATCCTGGCCGCCGGAGTCGGCCACGAGATCAACAACCCGCTCGCGGTGCTGATGGCGAACCTCGAGTTCGCGGTGCAAGACCTGCGCACGCTCGACGCCGGGCTGCGCGACAGCGGGCGCGCCTCCGAGGACGTCCTCGAACAACTGGCCCGCATCGACGAGTCGCTAGGCGATGCCCGCGACGCCTCGGAGCGCGTGCGCCACATCGTGCGCGACCTCAAGCTGTTCTCGCGCTCCGACGACACCCGTTCCGGGCCGGTCGATCTGCGGCGGGTCATCGACTCGGCGGTCCGCATGGCGTGGAACGAGATCCGCCACCGCGCGATGATGGTGAAGGACTACGGGGACGTGCCGCCGATCGAGGGCAACGAGGCCCGGCTCAGCCAGGTGATGTTGAACTTGGTGGTCAACGCCGCGCAGTCGATGCCGGAGGGCCGCGCCGACCGCAACGAGATCCGCGTCGTCACCCGCACCGAAGGCGTCGACCGCGTCGTCATCGAGGTGCGCGACACCGGCGTCGGCATCCCGGCCTCGCAGCTCACCCGCATCTTCGACCCGTTCTTCACGACCAAGCCGATCGGCGTCGGCACCGGCTTGGGCCTCGCGATCTGCCACCGCATCGTGACGGCGATGAAGGGCACGATCACCGTCGAGAGCGTGCAAGGCGAGGGCACGATGTTCCGGGTCTCGCTGCCAGTCTCGTCGGGCCCCGCGGAACCGGTCGAGATCGCGCGCCCACTTGGTCCACCGTTGCGACGCGGCAACATCCTGGTCGTCGACGACGACGTGCTGGTCGGCTCGGCGCTGCGCCGCATGCTGGCCACCGACCACGACGTCGTCACCAAGTCGAGCGCGCGCGACGCCCTCGCGTACCTGCGGTCGGGCGCCGACTGCGACGTCATCTTGTGCGACGTGATGATGCCGGAGATGACCGGCGCCGAGCTGCACGGCGAGCTCCTGCGGACCCACCCCGGGCTGGCCGAGAAGATCGTCTTCATGACCGGCGGCGCGTTCACGCCGAACACCCGCAACTTCCTCGAGGAGGTCCGCAACCCGCGCGTCGACAAGCCGATCGACTGGGCCGCGCTCAAGGCGCTGGTCCACACCCTGATCCGCTGACACTTCGGGCAGCCGCGGCTTCGAGCGGCGCTTCGGAGGCCGCGCGAACGCTCAGCGCGCGGTCCCGGCGGCGATGGCGTCAGCGCGCAACGCGAGGGCTTCGGCGAGGGCGTCGTCGGTGCTGGGGCGGCCGGCCGCGCTGGGGTCGCCGAGGCGGTCGAGGTGGGCTTGGAGCGCCGCGACCAGCGCGGGGGGCGCGTCGCCGCCGACCTCGGCGGGCAAACGAAAGTCGCCGCGATGGCGCGGGCCGGCGAGCAGCTGCTCGCGTGGCCACGGGTGGCGGCCGGTGAGCATCTCGAACAGCACGACCGCGGTCGCGAACAGATCATCGGCCGGCACGGCGTCGGCGCCGCGCCGTTGGTCGGGGCTCATGTACGCGAGCGTGCCGACCGCCTCGGCCGGCCGCTTGGTGATGGCGGAGTCGGCGCCGACCGCGCCCTGAGCGTCGGGGAGCCAGGCCACGCCGAAGTCGCCGAGCATGATCTCGACGCCCGGCAGATCGGGATCGCGGCGGAACATCAGGTTGGCCGGCTTGATGTCGCGGTGCACGACGCCGCGGCGATGGGCCGCCGACAGCGCCGACAACAGCTGCACGTGGCGCTCGATGGCGCGCCGGACCGTGCGCGGGCCCCGATCGCGCAGGAGGTCGCGCAGCGTGCCGCCAGCGGCCAGCTCGAGGACGAGCCGGCGGGCCGGCTCCTCGAGATCGAGCACCGCGACCACGTTGGGATGGCGCAACGACGCCATCAGCCGGGCTTCGCGGAAGAAGCGCTCGAGGGCGGCAGCCTGCGGGGCCGCGGCCAGGTGCGGGTGCAGGAGCTTGACCGCGACCTCGCGCTCGAGCTCGGTGTCGCGCGCGAGATAGACGACGCCGGTGGCGCCGCGGCCGAGCTCGCGGATGAGGTGGTAGCGCGCGCCGACCCCGACCCCGACCACGTCGGCGCCCGCGATGGTCTCGCCGGCCGCCGGTGCCGCCAGCCCGCGCGCGGCCCGCAGCCGCTCGACGCGCACGCGCACGTTGGGATAGTCGACGTCGCGGGCCAGCACGGCCTCGTAGTGACGCAGCGCCGCGATGTCGTCGCCCTGCTGGCGATGGTGCTCGGCGAGCAGGTAGTTGGCGCGCAGCGCGTGGCCGTCGACCACCGCCAGTGCGCGCAGGTGCTCGAGGCCGCGCTCGAGCTCGTGGCGCGCCTCGAGGCGATCGACCAGCCGCACCCGCAAGGTCGTGATCGCGTCGGCCGGCGCGTCGGGGATGACGATGAGCTTCTCGAGCCACTCGGTGGCCAGGCGCTCGTGGCCGCGCTGCCACAGCCCGTCGATGTGAGCCAGGGTGTCGATCGCGCCCAGCTCGTCGAGGCGCCGGCCCTCGCCCAGCGACGCGGTCAGGTGCTCGAGCCAGGTGTCGTCCTCGTCGCGCAGCACGACCGGCTCGACCGGCGGCGCCGGCAGCGCGCCCGGCTTGCGCCCGAACAGCCGGCTCCACACGCTCATGCCGACACGTCGAGGACCGTGCCGTCCCAGGTGACGACGTCGCCGACGATGAGCTGGGCCCGCCCGTTGCCGATGCGGTCGGCGCCGAGCTGAAAGTGCGCGCCCGGCCGACCCAGCCAGGGCGCGCCTTCCTCGAAGCACAGCTCGCACGTCAGCTCGGCCGGGGCCAGGTCGACGACCTGTGCCATACGTGCCAAAATCAATCGTCGGCCCCGATCGAGCCCGGTGGCCACGGTCGCGAACAGCACCGCCGGCGTGCCGATCAGCTCGAAGTCGAGCCGGCAGTCCTCGCCCAGCTCGAGGGTGCCGCGGTCGGGCAGCGCGACCTTGCCGGCGATGGGCAACCCACCCAGCATCGTGCCGTTGCGCGAGCCGCCGTCTTTGACGGTGAACCCGGTCGCGGTGGTCTCGAGCTCGGCGTGGCGGCGCGACACCCCGCCGGCCCGCAGCGGCAGCTCACACAGCGCGTCGCGACCCAGCGCCACCAGCGGCCGCGCGCACACCACGACGCCGAGGCCGCCCCGGCGCCGCAGCTCGACCCGCCCGCCGGTGATGAGCTCGGCGGCCAGGTTGTCGAGGACCCGGCGGCGGTCGTCGCTGGGCTCGGCGGCGAGGCTGGCCTCGAGCGACGCCTTGGCTTGGCTGCGGCGACCCAGCCGGCGCTGCAGCTCGTAGTCGGCGAACGCGTCCCGCGCGACCATCTCACCCTCGGTGCGCCGGTGCTCCTCGGACAGCGTGCTCTCGACCAGCTCGATCAGGCCACCGTCGGAGAACGCCTGCGCGGCCGCGGCCAGCTCGCCGATGCTCTGGTAGGCCGCGCCGGCCTCGCGGTGGGCGTGGCCGAGCGCGAGCAGCCCGGCGGCCTCGCGCACGCGCTCGCGATCGCGCGACGTGGCGACGCCCTCGGCCTTGGCCTTGGCCAGGAGCGCGCGCCCCAGCGCCGCGCTGGTCAGCTCGGTCAGCGCCGGGTCGGTGCCGGCCCAGTGCAGCGCGTCGCGCAGCGCCGCGATCTCGCCGAGGCGGTCGGCGGCGCGCGCGGCCCGGGCCAGGTGCATGCGCACCGCCGCTTCGAGATCACCGGCCAGCCCGTAGCGCTGCGCGGCGGCGTCGGGATCGCCGGCGGCCTCGGCGGCCCGCGCCGCGCGATAGTCCGACGAAAAGATCCGGCGGAAGAACGTCACCGTCGCACTCTACGGCAGCTTCTGCCCGAAGCGCGCCTGGTACTCGACGGCGAGCGCGGCCCGGCCCTCGGCATCCTTGGCGCGATCGTAGGCCTTGGCCAGCGCGCGGTAAGCCTGCCCTAGCTCGGGCTCGGCGGCGATGGCCGCGCGCAGCCACGCGATCGCGGCCTGGGTCTGCTTGGGCTGCGCGCCGGCCTGCATGGTCAGCACGCCGCGCAAATAGAGCGCCCACGCCGCGCCGCTCCACGCCGCGATCGCCTGGTCGCACAGCCCACGCGCGCCCGCGGTGTCGTTGGAGCGCATCGCCAGATCGCAGCGCGCCGCCAGCACGCCGGGCGCGCCCTTCCACTGCTTGTCGGCGGCGGCGGCCTTGCGCTTCGCGACGTCGAGCTGGTTGGCGTAGATCGCGTCGAGCAGCTCGCGCACGTCGGTGACGTAGGCGCCCTCGTCGAGCTCGCCGATCTTCCAGCGCTTGACCGCGCCTGGCGGCAGTCCATAGCGGCCGCGGGTGCGGCGGGCCCAGGTCAGGATGTCGTCGGCGCTGCCGGCCACGAGCGCGTTGGCGCGGGCCGCCGCCGCCTCGGCGCGCGTGACCAAGGTCTGGCCCTGGTAGAACGCCGCGAGCTGGAGCCAGGTCGGTCCGCGGTCGCCGGCGATGGCCTCGACCCGCGCGATCATCGCCAGCGCGCCAGCGCGATCGCCGGACTTCATGAGCGGCCCAACCCGCGCGAAGAACGGTCGGGGATCGTCGGGCGCGATCTCGGCGGCGCGATCGCACGCCTTCACGGTGGTCGCCGCCGAAGGCCCGTCGGTCGCGATCGTGACCTCGCAGATCGCCTCGCGGATGTCGGGCGTCGCCGGGTAGGCCGCGACCAGCGAGTCGAGCTCGGCCTTGGCCTCGGCGAGCTTGCCGGCCTGGGCCAAGGTCTCGGCGCGGTGGAACTGGTCGAAGGCCTCGGGCGGCACGGTCAGCACCGGACCCGGGCCGGCGCCGCCGGTCTGGTACGACAACGCGCGCAGCTCGGCGGTGAGCGCCGCGCGATCGTCGTCGATCCAGCCGCCCCACGGGTTGGCCTCGAAGTAGCTCTGCAGACGGGCTGCCACCGCGCGCGGGTCCCAGGTCGCGCGCGGGTTGAGCCAGGTCTCGAGCGTGAGCCGCATCAGCTCGCGGCTCGGCGCGGACAGCGTCGCCATGTGGGTGTCGTAGACGGCGTGCATGACCCACGACGCGTCGGTCTCGTGGGGCGCGCCCAGGGTGTGCCCGAGCTCGTGCAGCAAGATCGCGGTCTGCTTGTGGCGACGCCGGGCCTGGTGGACCCGTTCGCGATCGCCCTGGCTGGTGTCGGGGAACGCCCGCTCGAAGTTCTTGCGCTCGGCGCCGTCGGCGTAGCCGCGCACCACGACGTGACGGCCCAGCGGGCGCGCCACGCCGAGCTGCTCGAAGGTCGCGCCGACCAGCGACAGCGACGACACGTAGCCGATGACCCAGTCGACGTCGTCGCCGGGATCGACCTGCTCGAGCGCGCCCAGCACGTCGGCGAGCCGCTGGTCGGAGCTGCGCACCGGCCACGGCTCGATCGCCTTCACGTCGAGCTGGATGCCGATCGCCGGCACCAAGAACTGGTTGGCTTCGTCGATCTGCTCTTCGATCTGGGTCCGCCATCGCAGGTTCTGCGCGCGGAAATCCTCGTCGACCCAGACCCGCACGTGGGCGGTGCGCGGCTCGCCCGGCACCGGCGATTCGACCTCGAGCACCGACGGCAGCGCGCGCTCGAGGTCGCGCTGCTGGAGCTTCTTGCCGGCGGCTTGGTTGGAAAACGCGTTGGTGTAGCAGCCACCCGCCAGCACCAGGACCATCGCGAGGACAGCGCGCATCGGCCCCGAAGGTAGCACCGCGGTCACAGCTGTTCGAAGTCGACGACGCCGCGCAGCTCTTGCGGGAGCTCGTCGAGGGCGTTCGACAGGGTCTCGCGGGCCAGCTCGGGCGGCGCCTCGACGACGAACAGGAACTCGCGGCGCACGAACCGGTTCTGCTCGCCGATGATGCGGCAGCCCTGGCGCGCGATCGCCTCGCGATACGCTCGCACCGCCTCATGCACCGCCGCCTCGGTGACGCCCGAGACCCGGATGATGCCAGCGCGCTGACGCTCGAGGAACCACACCACGATCCAGCCGATCGCGGTGGCCGGCACCGCGACGATGAAGATCTTGAGGCCGCAGCACAGGCCGATGACGGTGGCGAGGATGACGCGGCCGGTCTCCTTGGCGTTGCCGACCTCGGTGCGGAACCGCATGAGCCCGCCGATACCGAAGATGACGAAGGCCATCGCGGGCTGGACCTGCACGATGAGGGCGATGATCGCGGCGACCAGCGAGTACATGAGGAACGTCTTGGGCTGCTCGACGTGCTCGAGACTCGACATCCGGCGACGGCTCGCCGGGTGGTACGCGATGACCGCGCCCAGCGCGAGCGCCAGCGCCAGCACCAGCAGCATGTCGAGGAGCAGCCAGCCGTTGCCGAAGCTCTTCCAGTGGTCGAGCAAGGCGTTCACGCCGTGCTCGGTCGTGAAGTCCGGGCCGTTGGTGGCGAGGTTCGGCTTCATCGGGAAGCTCAGGCTTGCGGCGGGCGCGGGGGTCGCGCCAGCGCGGCCTCGAGCTCGACGATGCGGCGGCGGGCCGCGCCGAGCTGATCGAGGAGGCGCAGCGCCAGCTCGACGCCGGGCCAGTCGATCCCGAGCTCGCGGACCAAGGTGTGCGCGACCAGCACGCGGTCGACGTCGACCAGCGCGCAGTCGTCCTCGTCGCGCTCGATCTCGCCCTCGGCGACCAGGCGCGCGATCAGCTCGTGATCGCCGTCGACCAGCTCGACCAGCTGCCGGTACGAATACCGGGTCACAGCGTCAGCGCTCCCCGCACCGGCGCGGTGTACAGCTCAGCGGTGTTGCGCAGGGCCTCGGTCAGCGCCTCGCTGGCCTGGTCCGGAAGCCGGACCTCGAGCTCGACGTAGAAGTCGCCCCGGCGATCCTTGCGCGGGATGCCCTTGCCGCGCAGCCGCAGCTTGGTGCCGGTCTGCGAACGCGCCGGCACCTTGAGCACGACCGGCCCGTCGAAGGTGGGCACCTCGACCGAGCCGCCGTTGTAGGCCTCGTCGAGCGTCACCGGCAGCGTGAGGTACAGGTCGAGATCGCTCCGTCGCAGCAGCGGGTGCGGCCGCACCGCGGTCTCGATGACCAGGTCGCCGGCCGGGCCGCCCTGGGTCCCGGCGCCGCCCTTGCCGGCCAGGCGGATCACCGAGCCGTCGTCGGCGCCGGGCGGGATGCGCACGCGGACGGTGCCCTGCCCGGGCACGTCGAGGGACACCTCGGCGCCCTCGATGGCCTGGCGCAGATCCATCTCGAAGGATGCCCGCAGGTCCTGCCCGCGCCGCGGCCCGCGCGCGGCCCGCCCGAACATCTCCCCGAAGTCGAACTCGACGGGGCCCTGGTCGAAGCCGCCGCTGCGCTGGCGACTGCGGGCCTGGGACCACTGCTGATGGGCGCGGGCATTCTCACGCGCGGCGTCGGCGTTGAACCCGCCCGACAGCGACGCGTCGCCGAACTCGTCGTAGGCGGCGCGCTTCTTCTCGTCGGACAGCGTGTCGTACGCCGACGAGACCGTCTTGAAGGTCGCCTCGGCTTTGGCATCGCCGGGGTTGACGTCGGGGTGGTGCTTGCGCGCCAGCTTGCGGTACGCCTTGCGGATCGCGTCGGCGCCGGCGTCCTTCTTCACGCCGAGGATGTCGTAGAGGTTTTCCGCCATCGGCGAGCCACCTTGCCGCGACCGCGTCGCAAAGGCCAGTGGCTAGGCGGCGATCTGGGCCAGCGACTGGTCGGTCGGGAGCGAGTTGCTGTGGCGAAGCAAGACCGGCGTGCCGGTCCACGCGAAGCCGAGCAGGTAGTCGTCGCCGTCTTCGCGGATCCACTGGACCCGCGCCTTGAAGCGGTAGGTCAGGCCCAGCTCGACGTCGTCGATGACGATCTCGACCGCGGTCCCCAGCTCGGCGTAGGGCGCGCTCCTGCACACCAGGCCGCCCGGGCCGATGTCGGCGACGTTCACCGGATCGTGGAGCTTGCCGCCGCGCACCACGGCCGGCAGCGACACCGCCTCGCGGCGGAAGCGGCGCCCGTCGCTGCTGGGGCCGTCATCGCCGACGAAAGCGGCCTCGAGCGCGGTCAGGGTCTCGATCTCGTCGAAGGACAGGCCGGCCCCCGACGCGCACTTCCCCAGCAGCAGCCGGTACTGGTACACGTTGTCGAGGGCGGGCATGCCGCCAGACAAAGCAAGCGTGGTGCCACGACGGCCCCGCCCTTCGATCGCAGCTAACCGCCAGAGATCACGGATCGGCAGGGAGGGGATGGCTGGACGGGTAGCCGGGTTTCCCGTCACCAGTACCCAACCGCAACGCCTCATTGACACGCTGCAACTTCCGCAGAATGGTCTGCCGTGCCCGAAGACCTGTTCGCGCAGAGCGCCGCGGCCCGCCGCGTGGGGCAGCCACTGGCGGAGCGCATGCGCCCGCGATCGCTCGCCGAATTCGCCGGGCAAGAGCACCTGCTCGGCTCCGGCAAGCTCCTGGGCCAGCTGGCTGCCGGTCGGCCGCTGCCGTCGCTCTTGCTGTGGGGGCCCCCTGGGACCGGAAAGACCACCCTGGCCCGGCTCATGGCCGAGACCGTCCGCGCCCACCTGATCGCGCTGTCAGCGGTCGAGGCCGGCGTGAAGGACGTGCGCGAGGCGGTGGCGGCGGCGGCCCAGCGCCGGGATCAATACGGTCGGCGCACCATCCTGTTCGTCGATGAGATCCACCGGTTCTCCAAGACCCAGCAGGACGCGCTGCTGCCCCATGTCGAGTCGGGCACGGTCACGCTCATCGGCGCGACCACCGAGAACCCGTCGTTTGGCGTGGTCGGCGCGCTGCAGTCGCGCTGCCGCGTGGTGCGCCTCGAGGCGCTTACCGACGAGGTCATCGGCGGCATCGTGCGGCGGGCGCTGGTCGACCGCGACCGCGGGCTGGGCGCGCTCGAGGTCGGGCTCTCGGACGAGGTGCTAGCCGAGCTGGCGGCGCTGGCCAGCGGCGACGCCCGGCGTGCCCTCGGCGTCCTCGAGGCCGCGGTCGAGCTGGCCGGCACCGAGCCGCCGATCACGGTCACCCGCGAACACGTCGCCGAGGCCGCGCAGGGACGCGCCCTGGCCTACGACCGCGCCGGCGACGAGCACTACGCGGTCATCTCCGCGTTCATCAAGAGCCTGCGCGGCTCCGATCCCGACGCCGCGGCGTACTGGCTGACCCGCATGCTCGAGGCCGGCGAGGACCCGCGCTTCCTCCTGCGCCGGCTGGTGATCTTCGCGTCGGAGGACGTCGGCAACGCCGATCCCCAGGCCTTGGGCGTCGCGGTCAATGCGCTCCACGCCTTCGAGCTGGTCGGCCTGCCCGAGGGCGCGCTGGTGTTGACCCAGGCCACCGTCTATCTGGCCTGTGCGCCCAAGTCGAACACCGCGCTCACGACCTACGCGGCGGCCCGCAAGGCGGTGCTCGACCATGGCTCGCTGCCGGTGCCCAACCAGCTCAAGAACGCACCGACCGCGCTCATGAAGTCGATGGGCCACGGCAAGGGCTACCGGTATCCCCACGACTTCGAGGGCGCCTACGTTCCGACCGACTACCTGCCCGACGCGCTGGTCGGGACGCCCATCTACACCCCTACCGAATCGGGCTTCGAGGCCCAGCTGAAGGCCCGGCTCGCCGCGCTCGCCGAACGCAAGCGCGGCTAGGGGTTCGTGATCGTTGCCCGACCTGTGATATCTAAGCGTCGATGTCAGCCGCCCTCGACTCGACCACGGAAGAGCTGTTCCTCGGCATCGCGTACGCGCTGTTCATGAATCGCCTCCATGTGCTGCGGCTGACCGAGGTGGTGCGCCATGGCATTCGCCCCAGCGCCGACGACGGCAACATGGAAGTGCCCGATCCCCTCGACGCCGAGCTCAAGCAGCAGGCGGTCGACTACGTCATCAAGTGCTTCCCGCAGTCGTTCTCGAAGCGCCTCAGCCAGGCCGTCGCGACCTGGCTCTCGCTCTCCTGATCCGTTCGGGCTCGCGCCGGCATACGATCGCCGGACGAGGCGAGCGCTGATGGCGACGTTGGCAGGCGCAGCGCGTGGCGTCAGCGGATGCGGTATCCGATGCGATACAGATCGCTGCGCCCGGCGCTGAGCTCGGGGCGCTGGCCCGAGAAGTACAGCACCGACGTATCGCCGGGGTCGGTCGACGGCCCGAGGGTGAAGCCGCCCTCGACGTTCACCGCGCCGGTGAGCACGGTGCCGACGTCGTAGCGACCGCTGGTGCGGGCCGCGAAGAACAGCGCGATCGGATCGTGATCGACGTCGGTCGAGCGCGCGAAGACCAGGCTGCCGTCGGCCAGCATCGCCGCGTCGAGCTCGTCGGCCGAGGTGTTGAGCTCGCCGGCCAGCGCGACCGCCGGCGCGAAGCCGGTGCCGGCGGCGGCGGCCACGAACAGATCGTGGCGGCCCGCGCCGCCTCGACCGTCCGACGCAAACAGGAGCGAGCCGTCGGCGAGCGGCGTCGGCGCCCACTCGCTGCCGGGGCTGTTGACCGCGCCGTCGAGGTGCTCGGCCGCGCCGAACCCGTCGAGGACGACCGCGGCCCGGTACAGGTCGTCGCCGCCCAGCCCGCCGGCGCGGTTGGAGAAGAAGTAGACGTACTTCCCGTCGGGGCTGAAGGCGGGATCGAAGTCGTTGCCTGGGCTATTGAATCCGGCAGAGCTCGGCGCACTCCACGCGGTGCCGGTGTAGCGGGACAGCCAGACGTCCCAGCCGCCGGCCCCGCCCGGCCGGTTGGTGCTGCCCCACAGCATCGTGGCGCCGTCGGGGCTCACCGCCAACCGCACCTCCGCGTACTCGCTCGACGCCGGCGTGACCAGCTCGGCCGTCGAGGTCAGCTCGAGGACCCGCACCCCGTCGGTGACGGGCTCGGACGCGGGCGCGGTGCTCGCGGGCCGCGTCGGCTGAGACGGCGCCGCCGCCCGCGGCACCTTGGGCTCGCGCACCGTGCACGCGCCGAGGATGAGGATCGGCCAAGCGTAGCGCTTCATGCCGCGGACTCTAGCGCGTCGAGTCAGCCCTCGCTCACAAGCAGACGACCTCGTCCGACAGCACCTCGGCGAGCGCGACGCCGTTGATGCTGGCGTTGACGCGGGCGCGAAACGTGCGGCCGGCGGAGAGGCCGCAGCTGGTCAAGTTGTCGACGGTGAGGCTGGCGATGCCCGATTCAGCGGCGGACTTGCATTGGGTGTCGGCGAAGGAACCGCTGGCGTCCCATTGCACGCAGACCTCGAGATCGATGCCGGCGTCGCCGTCGCAGGTGACGGTGCCGACGCCGGTGGCAGTGCGGGCGACGCCGGCGACCGTGAGGGTCGCTTGCGCGGCGCAGGAAACCGCGGGCATGTCGTCGCCGTCGTCGCCGTTGCTGCCGCAGGCTGCGGGCGCGAGGACCAGCGCAACGACCAAGCTCAAATAACGTAGATCTAGGGGCATCGGATCAACGTATCAGCCGCCCTCGTCGTCAGGTGATCGCGTCGCCCGCCAACGTTGATCAGGGCAGCTGATCGTCGCAGTAGTCCTCGCAGCCAAAGGAGATCTGGTCGTCGAACTGCGGCTCGCAGTCGCACTCGTCGTTGATGCAGGACCGCGTGGGCAACGTCTGCTCGATGAGGCACTGGGCACACTGGCGATCGCGGCCGGCGATCGCCGCCGCGCACCCTTGGCGGCACAGGGCCGAGCCCTCCGACGAGCACGCCAGCGCTTGGTGATCCTGCATGTAAAACTCGCACGTGAGCGCGCATGACGCTGCGAGCGCGGGCGCCGGCCCCGCCGCGCCGCCGTCGTCGCAGACCGCCTCGCAGCCAGCGAGGCTGCTCGCGCCCCCGGTGGCGCAATACGAAAACGACCCGCTGACGAAGCCGCGGATCGGGCTGCCCTGGTCGATCAGACAAACACCACACGCCTCCGAGACGCCTGTGGTGCGTACGCGGCAGCTGGCGAGACAGAACTCGGCATGTTTCGCGGTGCAGATGTCTTCCTCGGTGCCGAGCGTACACAGCGTCTGACAATCAGCCTCGAACGCGTTGGCAGCCACGACCGGGATGTCGACGGCTCGAGCATCGTCGCCGCCGCACGCCGCCATCACCATCAGCACGAGCATCGACGCCAGGTGCTTCATGGCATCAGCTTCTCACAGCCCGCAGGCGTCCGCGCTCGCGCCCTGATAACCCTTCTTGAACGCCGCGACCCGTTGCGCCGCCGAGCCGTGGGTCCAGGTCTCGGGTTGGATGCGGCCCTGGGTCCGCTGCTGGATCTTGTCGTCGCCGATGGCCGACGCTGCACCGAGCGCCTCCTCGATGTCGCCGACCTCGAGCTGCATGCGCTGCTCGGCGTCGCGGGCCCACGCCCCGGCCAGACAATCGGCTTGCAGCTCGACCTGGACCGAGTCGGGCTCGCCGCCGCCCAAGACGCCGCGCTGCTGTTGGAGGTGGTGCCCGAGCTCGTGGGCGATGACATACGCTTGCGCGAAGTCGCCGGGCGCGCCGAAGCGACGCTCGAGCTCGCCGTAGAACGCCAGGTCGATGTAGACCTTCTGATCGATCGGGCAATAGAACGGCCCCACCGCCGACGACGTGGTGCCGCAGGCCGAGTCGACCGCCCCTCGAAACACGACGATGTTGGCGTCGCGATACCCTGGCAGCCGACGCTGCCACGAGCCCTGGACGTCGTCGAAGACGTAGCCGACGAAGCGAACCTGCTCGTCGTTCGAGGTGGCACTCGCGCTGGTCGCCTGACGAGTCGTGGAGTTGCCAGTAGTACACTGGCCGCTTCCGTAAATGACCGCGACGACGAGCCCGCCGACCAGCATGCCCTTCCAGCCGAACCGGCTGAGCAGGCTGAAGATGCCGATGGCGTTCATGCCACCGCCGCCGCCGCGGGCCGGGCCCATCGCGCGGCGGTCTTCGAGGTGATCACTCTGGTGAGAGCGATCCCAGCGCACGCTAGCGGCGGCCCCAGTAGAAACCGCCGGAAAGGACCATGACAATAAGGACGATGATGAGGATGGTGGTGAGGCTCATGATGAGAAGACGTGTTGCACGACTCACGCCCAACTCGCCGCCAGTAGTTTCGCCACTCTGGCCCGAGCCGCGCTGTGCTGTCCTACCTCGCCGAGCGTTCACGCCCGCTCGCTAGGCGCGCTCACCGAGCGTGGGCGCTCGCGTGGACGACGCGAAAACAGCTGTAACCCGGTCGGGGTCGCCCCAACCCCGGCACGAATCTTGGATCGCTGGCCGTGACAGGTGGGAGAATTTTTCAATCGTCGTGCGGATTCGACCAGCGCGGGCGGCTCCGACCTGCGTGGAGTCGCGCGGTGATCAGGATCTTCAACGTCAACCATCGCGAGCGCGCGCGCGAGGCCGCCAGTCAGTTGCTCGAGCGCGCCGGGTTCGACGTGGTCTCCTTCGACAACGGCGGTGGCGCGCTGGCCGCGGCGCGCGACGACATCGCCTTGGCCATGCTCGACGTGGCGCTCCCCGACGTCGACGTCTACGAGACGTGTCGGCGGCTGAAGGCGAACCCCGCGACCGCCAACGTCGTGGTGCTGTTGACCTCGGCGACCCCAGTATGCAGCCAGGACAAGGTGGCCGGATTCGACGCCGGCGCCGATGGCTACCTCGTCGAGCCCGTCGACGGCCCCGAGCTCCTCGCGACCATCCGCGCGCTGCTGCGTGCCCGCGGCGGCGAACGCCGAGCCCAGACCCTGGCGACCGAGCTGCAGTTCGCGGTCACGGTCCGCGACGAGTTCCTGGCGATGCTGGGCCACGAGCTGCGTAACCCGATCGGCGCGATCACCACCGCGCTCCACCTGCTCGACGCCCATCCCGACACGGCGGCCCTCGAGCGTTACCTGCCGGTGCTCAACCGCCAGACCCGGGTGCTGGGCCGGCTCGTCGACGATCTGCTCGACGTCGCCCGGGTCACCAGCGGCAAGGTCTCGATCGAGCACAAGCCGGTCGACCTGCGCGAGTGTGTCGAGCGCAGCGTGCAAGCGCTGTGCGAGGACCTCGTCGGCGTGCCGCCCAAGGTATCCCTCGCGGTGAGCGGGCCGGCGCTGCGGGTGACCGGCGACGCGGTGCGCCTCGAGCAGATCATCGGCAACCTGCTGTCCAACGCGATCAAGTACACGCCGGCCGGCGGCCACGTCGAGGTCCGGCTGGCGGAGGTCGAGGGCCAGGCTCGCCTGGAGGTCCAAGACGACGGCATCGGCATGGACCCGGCGACCTGTGATCGGGTCTTCGATCTGTTCGTCCAGGGCAAGCAAGGCCTCGACCGCTCGCGCGGGGGGCTCGGCTTGGGCCTCACCGTCGTCCGCCGCCTGGTCGAGCTCCACGGCGGCGCCATCCACGCGAAGAGCCCCGGCGAGGGGCGAGGCAGTACCTTCATCATGACCTTGCCGCTGACCGTGACCGAGCAGCCCGCGACCCCGACCACCCGGAGCAAGCGCGAGGGCGGCGGGCTCAACTTGGCCGTCATCGAAGACAACGACGACGCCCGCGAGGCGCTCGCCGACGTGCTGACCCTGCGCGGCCACAAGGTGGAGACCGCGGCCGACGGCGAAGCCGGCCTCGCGCTGGTGTTGCGCATGAAGCCCGACATCGTGCTGCTCGACATCGGCTTGCCGCTTTGCGATGGCTACACGGTCGCGCGAGAGATCCACGCCCAGTTCGACGGCCACGCGCCGCGGCTCATCGCGATGACCGGCTACGGCCAGCCCGAAGATCGCCAGCGCGCCCTCGATGCCGGCTTCGACGTGCACCTGGTGAAGCCGCTATCGATGCCGCTGCTCGACGCGGTGCTCAAGGATCTGCGGGCCCGACCGCGCGCCGTGTAAGCCCGGGGTCCGAGCTACGACAGCAGCGTGACGACGAGCTGGCGCCGGTGGGGCGCGGTGCGGTGCTCCCACAGGTAGATGCCCTGCCAGATGCCCAGGTCGAGGCGACCGCGCACGACCGGGATCATGAGCGAGCTGGTGGTGAGGATCGCGCGGAGGTGGGCCGGCATGTCGTCGGGGCCCTCGTCGTCGTGCAGGTAGCGCGCGCCCGGGCGGTCGCCGTCGGGTACCAGCCGGCCGAAGTAGGCCTCGAGATCCTGGCGGACCTTGGGATCGGCGTTCTCGCACAGGATGAGCGACGCGCTGGTATGGGCGCAGAACACGTTGGCCACGCCGTCGACGGCGGGCAGCCCGGCGGCGACCTCGCGCGTGACGTCGTAGGTGCCACGGCCGCGGGTGTCGACGTGGAAGCTCGCGCGATGCACCGCCATGACGGTGACTATAGCCGGCAGTGGTAACCTCGCCCGCCATGGCCAAAGGAGACGCCAAGCGCACCGAGCAAGCGCGCAAGACCGCGCAGGCCGACGAGCGCCGCCGCGTCGTGCTGCGGGTCTACGGCGAGTGCGACGAGGTCGTCGAGTACGCGCTCGGCAAGCTGCGCGAGGTCGGCAAGACGCCGACCTGCGCCAAGGGCTGCGCGCATTGCTGCTCGCTCGAGATCACGGTCGCGCGGGCCGAGGCCGAGACCATCGTCGCCTGGCTGCGCGAGCACAAGACCGCGGCCGAGCTCGACGAGGTACGCGTCGGACTACAGTCGTGGCTGGCCTGGTACCGCAGCGGCCTGCGCCAGCTGGTCGCCGAGGGCAAGCCGCGCGGCGAGGCCTTCCTCAAGTACGGCCCGCGCTGCGTGATGCTCGCCGAGGACGGCGCGTGCGGCATCTACCCGGTGCGGCCGATCGCGTGCCGCAGCCACTACGTGTCGTCGCCCGCTGAGGCCTGCGGCCCGACGGCGTCGCCCGGCTCGACGGTCACCGCGCTCACCGGCATCGTGAAGGCGACCAGCCCCATCGCCGGCGAGATCCGCAACGTCGTCGAGAGCCAGGGCACCAACTTCGTGGCCACGATCCACGTCCTGCCCGAGTGGCTGGCCCACCTGCTCGACGTCGAGCCGACGCCCTGGATTCGCTGACTCCGACTCGTCAATCCGGTAATTATCCAGCAGTTGAAGGCGGTCAGACGCGGTCCCAGACGTACGCGACCTCGACCACCGGATGGCCGCCGACGCTGGCGCGGATGCGGTCGGTGGCGCGGCCACCCATCGCCTCGTAGAAGCGACGCGCGGCGTCGTTGCGCTCGAGCACCCAGATGATCATCGCCTGCAAGCCGTTGCGCTTGAACCAGCCCACCGCGGCCGCCGTGAGCTCGCTGCCCAGGCCATAGCGCTTGGCGTAGGGAACCAGATAGAGCGCGTAGATCTCGCCGCGGGCCGGACCGACGCGCCGGCTGGGCCCGGCGTCGCAGAAGCCGACGATGTCGCCGTGGCTCAGGTCGTACGCGACGGCATGAAAGCCGGTGCGCGCGGTCAAGATGCGGCGTCGCGACTCGGCGCGCTGCCCGACGTCGATGAAGTCCAAGACGTTGGGAGGCAGGATGCCGCGGTAGCTCGACTGCCAGCTCTCGGTGTGCGCGCGCGCGATGCCCTCGGCGTCGGCGAGCACGGCGTCTCGGATCGCGAAGCGCGACATCCGGTAGTTCTACCCGGTCTGCGACAACGCGCCTCCCCACGTCGGCACGCCGGGTGGTACACGTCTGTTCCCATGGCGATGCCGGCCGTCCCGCTCACTCGTCGCCTGCGCGGCCGCATGCTGCTGGCCCTCATGGTCGGCGTGGTCCTGCTGCTCGTGATCCCGACCGTGTTCTTCCCGACGGTGGTGTTCCCGCCCAAGGCGCCGCACTTCGACGAGGACCTGGCGCTGCCCGAGTTCGCCCTGGTCGACAACACCGGCGCCGCGCTCACCCGCGACAGCCTGCTGGGCCACGTCACGATCGTGAACTTCATCTTCACCCGCTGCGACACGGTGTGCCCGGTGACGTCGATGAAGATGCGGACGTTGCAAGAGCGGACCGGCGACGAGCCCGGCATCAAGCTGGTCTCGATCACCGTCGATCCCGACCACGACACCGTGCCGGTGCTGGCCGCCTATGCCGACAAGTACGGCGCCGATCCGACCCGCTGGCGCTTCGCGCGCGGCGAGCTGGCGGCGGTGCGGGCCCTGGTCGAGAAGGCGATGACGATCGGCTTTGACACCATCGGCACGACCGCGAGCGGCGTGCCCAACATCGCGCACAGCGGCCACTTCGTGCTGCTCGACCAGCGGGCCCACCTGCGCGGCTACTACGACAGCGACGACTGGAACCGCATGGAGACCCTCATGCGCAACGCGCGCTGGTTGATGCACCGACCGCCGCATTGACGGCGCGGCGAGCCGAGCCGACACTCGCGCCGTGGGCTTCGAGACTCCGCTCGCCGTCGCCCAGCTCGTCGTCGGCGTGCTGCTGCTGTTCTGGGGCGCGCAGTGGCTGATCCGCGGCTCGGCGACCCTGGCCCGCACGCTCGGCGTGCGCGCGCTGGTCATCGGCCTGACCGTCGTCGCCTACGGCACCTCGGCGCCCGAGCTGGCGGTGTCGACCGAGGCCGCCGCCGATCACCTGACGCCGATCGCGCTGGGCAACGTCATCGGCTCGTGCGTCGCCAACATCAGCCTCATCCTCGGCCTGACCGCGCTGATCGCCCCGCCCCGCGTCGACGGCCGCATCATCCGACGCGAGGTGCCGATCCTGCTCGGCTCGGTGATCGCGGTGCCGCTCACGCTCTACGACGGCGTCATCACCCGGCTCGAGGGCGGCATCCTGGTCGGCTGCGCGGTGGTGTTCACGATCGTGACGCTCGCGTTCAGCGGCAGCGTCGACGCCAGCGATGAGGACGCCGAGCTGGGTGAGGCCGCCACCGAGGCCGCCTCGACCGCGGTGGGGGGCCGGCGTTCGCAGCGCTCGCGGCTCGCCGCGCTCCTGGTGGCCGGCCTCGGCGTCCTGCTGCTGGTGTTTGGCAGCCACGCCTTCATCAGCGGCGCTCGCGGCGTGGCCGGCGAGTGGGGCATCTCGGAGCGCATGCTCGGCATGACCATCGTGGCCCTCGGCACGTCGATGCCCGAGCTGATGACGTCGGTCACGGCGGCGCTGCGCGGCCAGGGCTCGCTCGCGGTCGGCTCGGTGATCGGCTCGAATCTGCTCAACGTCTTCCTCGTGCTCGGGACCGTCGCGTACCTGCACCCGGTGCGGGTCGGCGAGCGCATGCACGTCGTCGACGCCATCGGCCTGGGCGCCGTCACGCTGCTCGCGATCGCGTTCATGCGCGGACATCGACGGGTGTCGCGGGTCGAAGGGGCGATCCTGGTCGCCGCGTACTTCGCGTTCATCATCGCGGCAGCCACCTTCTGACCTGGTACCTTGCGGTCGTGCGCTGGTCGATCTTGCTCGTCGTGCTGGTGGCCTGCGGCAGCAAGGACACCCCGGCGCCCGAGGAGCGCGAGCCGCCGCCGCGCCGGGTGATCGAGCCGTCCAAGCGCGACATTCGCGCGCTGCCACCCCACGCGATCTCGGCCACCGGGGTCGGGCCTTACAAGCTCGGCATGTCGATGTCGCAGATCCTCGCGACGTTGCCGTCGGGCCCGCGCATCGCGCTCCTCCAGATCCCCGGCGTCCTCGACTACAGCGTCGTGCGCGACGAGGGCCTGGTGGTGGGCGGCGAGCGCCAAGGCGACGCCTCGTTCATCGCAGTGCTCAAGCGCGGCCTGGCCCGCACCCCGGACGGCATCGGCGTGGGGGCCGATGTGCCGGCCCTGGTGAAGTCGCTGGGGCCCGCCGAGAGCGACGACTCGATCGCGCGCGATCCCCGGCTGTGGGTCGGCCACGCGCTGCCCGGCGTACGCTTCGTGCTGAGCGGCGGCCGGGTCACGACCCTGGCGCTGACGACGCCACAGCTCCCGCCGAGCAGCGCGATCGATGTCGGCGCGGTGCCAGTGCCGTGCGTGCGCAAGGCGCCACCGACCGACGCGCTGGTCGGCATCGTCCCGATCCCGACCTCGGTGCGCGGCGCGTGCCTCGACGGTGCCGACGCGGTGGTCGCCATCGGCGACATCGTCGCGCTGCTGTCGAGCAGCGACGGCCGAATGCGTCGCATCGCGACCTTCGCGGTGCCCGGGCTGCGCTGGGTGGCGCCGCTGCGGCTGTCGGCGGTGCGCGACGAGCTGGTCGCGGTGAGCCAGCGCTCCACCGATGACGAGCGGGTGATCACCGTGACCGCGCTCGCGGTCGAGGGCGGCCGGCTGATTAAGATCGGTGAGGTGGAGGCCTACCAGCTCACCGACACCAGCCTGTCGTGGATCGGCGCCAACCTCGGCGACGTCGACCTGTACGTGGAGATCACGCGCCGCGCTGGCGACGACCTGGCCGTGAGCGGCCTGCTGGTAAACAGCCCGGGCGGCCAGCCGGTCGACGTGGCGCCGCTGCTGCCGGTGACCTTCCGCACCAGCCACCGCGTCCCCGAGATCGAGCACGCCCCGAGCCGCCTGGACGCCGGAGCGGACGCGGCGCTACCCGACGCCGAGGTCGGCCCCGCGCCGTGAATCCGGTCCGGGCCTTTGCCAACGCGGCGATGTTTCTGCACAATAGTGTTTTCGCGCTCATGTCACTTCGCCCATGAAGTTCCTCTGCGACCGCTGCAAGACTCGCTACGCGATCGCCGATGAGCGGGTGCGCGGCAAGATCCTGAAGATCCGCTGCAAAAACTGCTCGGCGGTGATCACGGTGCGCGAGGGTATGGACGACAGCGAGGCGGCCGCCGCGCCGGTGACGGCCCCGGTGGCCGCGCCGCTGAGCGCCGCACCGCCGGCGGCGCTCGAAGAGGAGTGGTTCGTCTCGATCGACGGCAACCAGGAAGGCCCGTTCGCGCTGGCCGAGGCGCAGGCCTGGATCGCGGCCCACGGCGCCGACGTCGAGCTGTTCTGCTGGAACGAGGGCTTCGACGACTGGCTGCCGGTCGAAAAGGTCAGCCACTTCCGCGGCCTGCGCGCGCCCAAGGGCCGGGCGTCGACGCGCTCCGAGGCGCCGAGCGAGCCACAGCCGCTGTTCGCCGCGACGCTGGCCGCGATGGAGGCCGAGGTGGCGGCCGACGCGGCCAAGGCGGCCTGGGCTGCCAAGGCGGCCGACGCGGCCAAGGCGGCGGCGGCGGTGTCGCAGATCCCGGCGGCCAAGACCGCCCCGGTGCAGTCGTGGAGCGCGCCGGCGGCGAAATCCGGGGGGAAGGCAGGGACGCCCGCAACCGGCACGCCCGCAACCGGCACGCCCGCAACCGGCGTGCCCAAGACCGGCGTGCCCAAGACCGGCGTG